>OJPD01000011.1_pt1 | contig 168240 bp, 130 predicted proteins | sample 1598371 | NCBI WGS metagenome assembly OJPD01 (sample SAMN03922478, study PRJEB24848) | human gut metagenome | isolation source: stool sample | host: Homo sapiens | place: Germany | collected 2010-11
GTCAAATGTTTGAATGATAAATTTTTGTTTTACAGTTTTGAAATCGATAAATTCAATGTAAGAATATAAAAAAATATTCCTGTTTTTTTTGCGAGCTTTTGTCTTAAATCGTTGAATGTTGGAGATTTTTTCTTAAAACAAAAAAAAGCCCGTCGAAAACGGGCTTTCATTCATATTCCGACCGCCGCGGGCGCGGCGTAATTCAAAGCGTATTTTATTTGTAAAGAGACGTAGATTTTCTATGCTGAAAACTCGGCAAACTCGGCAGGCAGCGAGTTTACGCTTATCACCTTTCTCAGCGTTTTGGAAACCGCCGTCATATGGCGGTAAAGCTTGTCAAGCTCCGCTTCGTTCAGATGCTCCACAAGCTTGCCTATCAGGATTTGCATGGTCGCGTTGTTTTTGCCGATAAAATTTTTGCCGCTTTCGGTGATTTCCAAAATTACGACTTTTCTGTCAGAGGGCAATTTGGAGCGCAGAACAAGTCCGCCTTTTACCAGCCGTTCGACGATTCTTCCTATCTGATAGGGGGGCGCGTCGATTTTTTCCGCAACGTCCTGCATTTTTATAGGAGAGTTTTCGTCCACAATCGCCAAAACCTCGTTGTCGGCTATGTTCTGTTTTGTTTTGTTGGCGGTTTTTCCCATGAAAACGGGCAGAATCAGGCGGGTGTTGAGCAGTCGGGATTCTGCGTTGATTTGCTCTTTAAGCTGTCTGCACAGAGCGAAAAAATCGTATTCTCCTTTTTTTTCGGCGGGCAGCGGCTTTTTTTCAAACGCCGCAAGTATATAGTCGTAAATATTTGTAAGGTTAAGCAGCTCTTTCTCCGAAAGCGAAGCGCGCAGCAGCTCGTGAAAAGCAACGTCGCCGGAGTTCTTCATTTTGTCCATAAATTCGTTGCCGCTCTCCGACAGCCTGACGAAATTTGTTCGGCGGTTGTTATCCTTCTGATAGCGTTCAACGAGGTTGTTCTGTTCGAGCTGCGAAATAAGCAGGCTAAGATAGGGCAGAGTGAATCCCATGGTCTTGGCAAGCTCGCTTATACAGATATCTCGCGCGTTGTCTATGGTTTGCAGAACGCTGTATTTGAGGTTGTTGAAAACGGAGGACACGTCGAAAAGGGATTTGTTGCCGTTTAGCAGCTTTTTCGTGCGGGCGTGATGAATTTCAGCCAGCTCGTTTATCAGTTCGGTGCGTTCAAGCAGAGTGTACTGCAAATTTTTCAATGTTTCGGAAGAATACATGCCGGGTTGGTTTCCTTTTGTCACTGTTTATCAGTATATATATTTTGAATATATTTGTCAATTATTACTTTAAACAAAAAGTTAAATTTCGATAATATTAAATTGTGTTTGTACATGAATTTTAAGTTCCAACGGAAAAAATCCGATTTTTAAAATGTTTGGCATGCATTTAAAACTGTGCGGCAAGGATTTTTTTCACAAAGAAAATGACGCTATTGCATTGACAAAACAGTTAATAAATGCTAATATTAAAAAGCGATATCACAAAACGCAAAAATTTTCGACGTTTAAAGAACGAAAAAAGGAGAAAGGAGATGAAAAAGAGAAAGGCATTGTTATGGCTGACAGCGCTTGCGGCGTTTTTGGTCGTAGTATTGGCAGGATGCGGAAACGGATACAAAGTGACGTTTGCCGCGGGAGAAAACGGCACGCTTGCGGCTGTTTCAAACGGCGAAGCGATAGAAAGCGGAAGCAAAGTGGGAGCAGGCGAAGCAATAGAGTTTGAAGCGACGCCCGCGTCGGGATACGCGGTAGGAATGTGGACGGTGAACGGAAAGACGCAGACGGAGGGACTCGACGAAACAGGGACAAAGCTCACGCTCAAAGCGGACAAAGAGCTTGAAGTGAGCGTTACGTTCAGACGGGTTTATTCGGTGACGTGGGAGCTTGACGGAGGACGCTGGCCGGAGGGCTTTTCTCCCGTGACTAACGTAGCCGACGGCGACAAGCTGTATCCGCCTGCGGTGCAGAACAATCCCGTAAAGGACGGTTATACCTTCCTTGGCTGGTATACTAGTGCGAACGGAAACGAGAAATTCAATTTCACTCCGCCGATGTACGAATCTCAGATTGTTTACGCGAAATGGGAACTTGCCGTAGTCAGGCACGAGGTTGTGTTTACCTGCGGCGACAACGGCAGGATAGAACTCTCGGTAGGTGTCGAGGATTTCATCACCAGCCCCGCTCGTATACCCGAACACAGCGCCGTGGTTGTTCACGTTATTCCCGATTCGGGATATCATGTGAGTAAGCTTACGGTGGACGGCGTCGAAACCGAGCTTTTGGCAGACAATACGTATATAATTGAAAGTCTCGACGCCAAGACGGAGCTTTACGCCGAATTTTACTTTGAATACGATTGGTCTCTTGCGCCCGCAGACGCGGCGAACGTGATACGTGACCTTATGCTGACGGTGGGAGAATACGAAATCGGCGGCAATGCTTTCCATGCCGGCGAAGTTACCGAGGATTCGCTGACGGGCGCCGCAACTTTCACTGCGGGCAGCTTTGCTTTCGGCAATCAGATAGACAAGTACGGAGTGTCGGGCGGATTCAGAGTCACCGTCTATCAGAACGAAACCGACGCTTTGACCATTTGGGGCAACGACGGTTTGCCGGACGCGGAGCTTTACAGAAATATTATCATACAGGGCACGCCGCATGGAATATGGGTGGTAAAAACCCTGATAAATCTCGGTTCGCCCGCAAGAATGGGGCATTAATCGGGACAGAGCATAGTGATGGACGAACCCTACAAGACTCAAAGCCTGGAAATAGAAGCGGAAGTCGCACGGCACGGTTTCAGGACTGCCGTCAGCGGCATTTCGGTCATGCTTTGCAGCATGGACGACACTGTATACGGCACGCATATCTTTATTGAACAGAATCAGGGCAGCGCAGGCATAACCATAGCAAGGTTTTCAGCAAGAGTTTTTGCAGACGAGGCATGGGCGGAAGCGGCGCTTGGCTCCGTTTCTCTCAATGATACGCCCTACTCTGACGCGATAGGAAACGTTATGTTGACGTCAAACTCTCCCGTGCTTAAAGATACAATCGCGGACTTTCTCAACGGCACGCCGAGAGAACCCACTCCCGACCTTGAAGACGAAGACAATTTCATCGACAAGGATTTCCTCGACATGATGGTGGAAAAATACAATTGGGATACCGCGCTCCACGATACTCTGGAAAATATAGCCGTTCACGTATACATAGCGCGCGATTTTTCGGTGTTTGTGGGGCAGCCTACCTCATGGCACGGATTCCCCAACGAGCAGGCGACCGCCGTGCTCTTTTCAACGGAGGAGGGTGCAACGGAGTTTTTTGAATCGGGGCGGCATATAAATTCCGAGATAAGACCGGATGAAGAAATAGAGAACAGGCGCGTGCGCATAGGCAATCTCGTGGTTTACGGCGAAGAAACACCCTTCTATGCGTTGCTCAACATATTGCAGTGGGAGGGATATATCTCGCTTGACGAATATACGGTCGATTATTCCGTTTCCGGACAAAACGGAGAAATGTTTGCCAGCTTTGCCGAAATGGTTTACACCTTCGACAAGCCTATGGCGGACAAGGACGGCAATTTGTTTTTCCCCGACCCTATCGTTTTCAACAGGTTTGAAAGCGGCACAAAAATAGTCGACGGTTCGGTAATAGAGCTTTCCTTCAAGCCTGCCGAAGGCTATTTTGTGGACGAATTGACGATAAACGGTTTAAAGGTTGACGTGGTGGGCAATTCTTACAGATTTGCCGTGACGGAGGATGTTGAAATAAGCGTAAAATTCGGCACTTCGGCAAACTTCGGAGCTGTTGTGAACGACAACCTGACCACGGCGACGGTGGTGGATATGGGCGACGGCTGGGAATACTCCGCCGGCTGGGCGAACAACAACGAATGGCAGACGGAAACCGTTTTTACCGGATTGCTGAAAAGCAACGTATATGTCTTTTATGCCCGCAAGAACGGTGAGGAAACCCGTTCCTTTACCGTCAAAAAAATTGCCGACGAAGAACTGTTCGGTTTTGAAGACTGGTTTGCAAACGGAGTGCTCGGTTTTTCCGAGGCTTATTCCGAAGCAGGTATACAGGTGTTGTATATACCCGACAAAATCGGAGAAACCGACATCACGAGAACAAGCGGCTTTTCGGGCAGTTCGCTGGTCACCATAGTTGTCGCCGACGGTATAATCGAGCTTAATTATTTCGATTATTCCGCCGCTTTGGAAAATATAATTTTCCAAGAAAACAGCAAATGCACGCTCATAGGCGGGTTTAACGGCACTGCGGTCAGAGCAATAAATTTCCCCCGAGCGCTTGTCAGCATTGAAGCCAATGCGTTCAAGGATACGCCGCTCGAAGGCGCGCTTGTTATTCCCGAAGGTGTAACCGCAGTCAAAAGCAGCGCTTTCAAGGGGACTGCAATCACGTCGGTTACGCTTCCCTCAACGCTTTCCGAGCTTGGAGGAAACGTGTTTGAAAACTGCGCTCGGCTTTCAAGCGCAATCTTTGCAAAGGGAAATACGTCGCTTACGACCATTCCCAACAAGCTTTTTGCAGGCACGGCGTTGACTTCGATAACTTTGCCCCGCGGCATAAACTTTATCGGTTCAGACAATCCTTTCGGAAGCGTTATGGAAACCTTTGCGGTAGAGGAGGGCGAATCCGAAGCCTTTGTTTCCGTGCGGGAGGGAATCCTGTATTACAAGGAAGCGGGCGGATTGGTAATGGCGGCAATACCCGCAAATTATTCCTTTGAGAACAACAGCTTCACCGTGCCCGACGGCGTGTACAAAATCAGCGGAAATCTGTTCAAAAATTCCGGCATAACGCAGGTGACTTTGTCCGAAGACGTAACAGAACTTATGACAGACGCTTTCAACGGTGTGACCACACTGACGGCGGTATATTTTGCGGAAAACGGAAATCTTACGGTTATCGGCAGCAATGCATTTAAAAATACATCGCTTGAAAGTGCGGAAATTCCCAACACGGTGAAAACATTGGGCTCCAACGCGTTTGACGGGGTGACGACCTTAAAATCTCTGACCTTTGAAGAGGGCGGCGAACAGACTCTCAACGTCAAGGGGCAGGTGATTAAGGGCACGTCGCTGACAAGTCTTGCTTTCCCCGCAAGAAGTCTCACTTTCGACGGAAAAACCTTTGAAAACGTGTCTACGCTTGAAACTGTCACTTTTGCCGACTCGACAAACGAGCTTGTGCTCAACGAATCGGTGTTCAAGGGTACGGCAGTTTCCTCGCTGAATTTCGGCAACCGTCTTATCACATTCAAAAAAGCCGCGCTTAACAAGCTTGCAACTCTGACGTCCGTTATTTTCGGCGAAAACGCGATTATAAAGCAGGCTGAGGACGAAGCTTTTACCGGCACCTCCCTGACTACTGTACAAATCCCCGCCGTTGAAAACGTATCCAAATTCGGCAACGGCGTATTCGGCGGCATAAGCACGCTTGAAAGCTTTACGCTTGCCGAAAACAATACTGTTCATGAAGTTGTAGACGGCGTGCTCTATCTCAAAGACGGCGAAAATTTAATTCTGATTCAGGTACCCGCAGGAAAATTCGACGCACAGGATACTTTCGTCCTGCCCGACAATGTCGTGACAATCAAGACATACGCTTTCGAGGGGGTGACGGTGGACACGGTTTATACGTCGGCGGACAGTATTCTGGCAACTCTTGAAAAGGATTGCTTCGGTTATTACGTAGCGACGCTGTCCTGCAAAGTCAAAACATTGGTGCTTCCCGCAACCGTTTCAAAGTTTGACGCCAAGGCGGTGGAAAACTGCACGCAGCTTTCAGCAATCAACTACCGCGGCACGGGTATTCAATGGGGAAAGGTGGTTGCAGACAACAATCTTTCTTTGCCCGACAGCATAACGGTTACGCCGAATTTCGTTGATGCTGCTTGATGTATCAATCGAAACGTTTTGTTGTATATCTCCGAAAAAACCCGCAGACAATTTGTCTGCGGGTTTTTTCTTTCTCCGACCGCTGCGGACGATTTAACTGATATATATTATTATAGATAGGGATTTTGGGCGGATATTTTTTTAAGGCTTTGCCCGACGTTGAAAAAGCCTTTCCACGGGTCGGGCGCTTTCAGCCTTTTCAAGGCGTCAAAAACCGTCACTCCCGACGGAAGCACGCTGTCAAGCTCCTTCCAGGTAATGGGCATGGATACCCTTGCTCCCGCCCGCGCGCGCAGCGAGTAGGGGGCGACGCCGGTGGAGCCGCGGCCGTTTCTTGCCCAGTCAATAAAAATTTTCCCCTTTCGTTTTTCCTTGCGTATGTTGGAGGTGTATCTGTCGGGCCATTTTTTTTCGGCGGTCTCGGCGACGCGTCTCGCAAACTCGGAGGCGGTTTCCCAGTCCGCTTCGGGGAGCAAGGGCACGACGATGTGATAGCCCTTGCCGCCGCTCACTTTGAGAAAGGATTTTAAGCCGAGCGCGTCAAGCACCTTTTTTACGTCGCGCGCGCCCTGCCTGACCTTTTCCGCGGGAAGTCCCTCGTCGGGGTCCAAATCAAAAACAAGCATATCGGGCTTTTCCAAATCCGAAACCCGACTTCCCCACACGTGAAACTCCACCGTACCAAGCTGCACTTCGGAAATCAAGCCGATTTCGTTTTTCAGATAAAAATATTCCGACGCTTTGCCGTCCGAGCTTTTGATTGTTGCAGTTCCCGTTCCGCGTACGTCGGAGGTCGGGTGTTTTTTGAAAAAGCAGGCGTCGGAAACGCCGCCGTGGCAGCGCACCACGCTGACAATTCGTCCTCCCGCGTATTTCAGCATTCTTTCCGCCGCTGCGGCGTAGTACTCCGCCACCTCTTTTTTTGTCAGAGGAGGTGAGGCGAAAACAAGTCTTTGAGGGTTGCTGATTTTTACTCCGAGCACCGAGTCCTTGTCCGACTTGGACGTTTTTTTTGCGCCGCCGTCGGTTTGCGCTAAGGTGCGGGCGGTTTCCCGCACGACCGAACGCGCTTCCTTGTCGGCGCGCAGTCCCTTGTAGCTCGCCTGACGCAGTACGTTTTCGTCCGTCCACTCCGCAAACTGAATTTCCGCGACGGCGCGCGGTTTGAGCCAAAAAATGTGCTCTCCTTTTGTGTCGGGCGGCTGCGAAAAGGGGCATTTGTCGGTTTTAAGCGCTCGGAAAATTTCGAGCAGTCTCCGCGCCTCCGCCGCGCCGAAGCCTGTTCCCGCACGTCCCGCATATACAAAGCTGCCGTCCTCGAAGTATCCCAAAAGAAGCGCACTCACTCCGTCGGACCTTTTTGCGGTGCGAGTGAAGCCGCCTATTACAAATTCCTGTCGGTTGTAGCATTTGATTTTTATCCAGTCGCCGTTGCGGCTGCCCGAATAGGGGGAGTCGGCGCGTTTGCCGACAATTCCCTCCAATCCAAGCTTTCGGGCTGCGGCAAAGCACTCCTCCCCTTTGCCCTCGACGTGGGCGGAATATCGGATTGCGTCGTTGCCGTCGCCAATCAGCGTTTTCAGCCTTTTTTTTCTTTCTTCGAGAGGAAGTTCGCGTAGGTCTTTGCCGTCGAGTGACAAAAGGTCAAACACCATGTAAACGGGTTTTCTCCCGTCTTTGAGTCTTAAATGGTTTTGCAGCGCCTGAAAATCGCTTCTGCCCTCGTCGTCGGAGATAATCGCTTCGCCGTCAAGCACGAGCGCGCGCCCGTTTGACAGCCTTCCGATTGCCTGCGCCAATTCGGGCAGCTTGTCCGAAAAGTCTTTTCCGTTGCGCGTCAAAAGCCGTACCCCGTCCTTTTGCGAATACGCCGCGATACGGTAGCCGTCGTATTTTATTTCGTAAACCCAGCCTTTTTCCGACGGCGGCGCGGCAACCTGTCGGCACAGCATGACGGGGGCGCGGTTAAAGGGAATTTCAGCTGCCGCCACAGCGGCTTTTTCCGCAATTTTTTTGGCAGAAAGCCCGCTTTTGACGCTTCTTTCTCTGCCTGTCAAGCCGCTTGTGTCCTTGGCAAAGGAGTCTTTTTCCTTGAACAGCAGCCAGTTCTCCTTTTCGTCTTCGGCTTTGTCTTTGTCGTTAAGCCGTACAAGCGCCCAGCCTCCCTTTAATCTTTTTCCGTCAAGTCGCAATTTGAGAGAGCCTTTTTCAAGTCCCCGCGCAAAATCCTCCGTCTCCGTCCAGTATCCTTTGTCCCACAGCAAAACAGTGCCGCCGCCGTATTCGCCTTTGGGGATGACTCCCTCGAAGTCGGCGTAATCCAACGGGTGCTCCTCGACGCGCACGGCAAGACGCTTGTCCTTGGGGTTGAAGGAGGGACCTTTTGGTACCGCCCAGCTTAAAAGAACCCCGTCCCATTCAAGTCGGAAATCAAAGTGAGTCGTTCTCGCGTAGTGCAGCTGAACGGCAAATATTTTTCGCTTCTTGACGCCGACCGCTTTTTCTTCTTTGCCCGACGGCTCGGAGGTTTTAAGAAAATTTCGTTTTCGGCGATATGCTTCCAGTTTTTGTTCCATCGGGCGAATTATGAACGCTCGGAGCGATAATTATACGTTTAACCGCGGCGAGAGCGTCTTTGCCTCGCCCCTCCAACGTCGTTTTGCGGCGGATGCATTAAAAACGGAAAGGGAGCATGACTGAAAGTTTCACATAAAACCGGGAAAATAAGGTTGACAAAAACAGTTAATAAATGCTAATATTAAAAAGCGATATCACAAAACACAAAAATTTTCGACGTTTAAAGAACGAAAAAAGGAGAAAGGAGATGAAAAAGAGAAAGGCATTGTTATGGCTGACAGCGCTTGCGGCGTTTTTGGTCGTAGTATTGGCAGGATGCGGAAACGGATACAAAGTGACGTTTGCCGCGGGAGAAAACGGCACGCTTGCGGCTGTTTCAAACGGCGAAGCGATAGAAAGCGGAAGCAAAGTGGGAGCAGGCGAAGCAATAGAGTTTGAAGCGACGCCCGCGTCGGGATACGCGGTAGGAATGTGGACGGTGAACGGAAAGACGCAGACGGAGGGACTCGACGAAACAGGGACAAAGCTCACGCTCAAAGCGGACAAAGAGCTTGAAGTGAGCGTTACGTTCAGACGGGTTTATTCGGTGACGTGGGAGCTTGACGGAGGACGCTGGCCGGAGGGCTTTTCTCCCGTGACTAACGTAGCCGACGGCGACAGGCTCGATTCTCCCGCTGTCAAAAACAATCCCGTAAAGGACGGTTATACCTTCCTTGGCTGGTACGCTTCGTCCGACGGCGCAGACGACTTTGATTTTTCGTTGCGGGTTAACTCCGACAGTACTATATACGCCCGTTGGGAAACTGCCGTTCCTAATTACAGAGTAACCTTTTCTTACGGCGACAACGGGTATCTCGACGTGCTTGTAGACGGGGAATCGATGATTTTCAGCCCCGCCCGCGCGGAAGAAGGAAGCCGCGTCGTATTTAAAATAAGTCCAGACGAAAATTACGTTGTGGAAAGCTTTTTAGTGGACGGAGAGGAAACGGCTCTTTCCCAAGACAACGAATATATTTTGGAAAGCCTGAATCGCAACGTGGACGTGTCTGTGACTTTCAAATGGCATTTCGACGATAACGCGCCTGTGAGCGTACAGGCGGAAAGGTTGCGCCGAATGCTTAAAACGGTAGGCGAAAATTATCCCAGCGGCGAGCCTTTTTACACTTCGGAGGTGACGGTGGACAATATCGCCGGCTCTGCAAGTTTTACCGCGAGAGGCAACACCTTCGGAAATATGATTGACGAGTACGGCGTGCCGGGCGGATTCAGAGTAACGGTATATTCGAGCGAGGCTGACGCTGCCTTTGTCTGGGGCGACGGGATTGAAAAGGGCAAAAGACTGGGGCATATCATAGTCGAGGGCAAGCCCCACGGCATTTGGACCGTCGAAACGCTGATAAAGCTGGGAGCACCCGCGTCAATCGGAGAAATTGTCGGAAATAAGATAAACGTTGACGACGTTTATGCGAAAATTGCGCTGGGAATACAAAAGGAACTTACCCGACACGGTTTTCAGACGTCGCTGAGCGGGATTCACATCATGATATCCAGCGAAACGCAAGAAGCTTTTTGTGCGCACGTGTACATAGAGCAAAATCAGGGCAGCGCGGGCGTTGTAGGCGCCAGATTTTCTGCAAGGGTATTCGGCGACGAGGCTTGGGCGCAGGCGTCGCTGGGTTCTCCGTTTCTTGCCGACACAAAAGAAAATGCGGTTGTAGGCAAAGTCATGATTACGTCCAACTCTCCCGTTTTGCGAGATACGATTAAGGATTATCTCAACGGCACGCCCAGAGAGCCGACTCCGACTCTTAAAGCAGAGGAAAACTTTCTCGACGAAAATCTGGAAAAGACGTTGGAGGAAAAATACAAATGGGACGATTACCACAAAAATGCTACGGTAAGGTTCGTTGCACGCGATTTTGCCGCGCTTTGGACGGCTCCTACATCAATGTTCGGTTTCCCGATAGAAGGCGTTTGGTCGGTTTTGTTTTCTACCGAGGAGGGTGCGATTGAGTTTTACGAGTCTTACAGGGATTTCGACGCAGAGACCCGTCCCCGTGACGAAGCGCGGGTGCGCATAGGCCGCTTGGTGGTGTTCGGCAAGGAGGTGGCGTTCTGGGGATATCTCAATATTTTGCAAAACGAAGGTTTCATTTCTCTGGAAACCCGAACCGTGGAATATTCGGTTTCGGGCGGCGAAGCCTCAGGTGAAATGTTTGCAAGCTTTGCGGTTTGGGAGTATACTGCCGAGAGCGGCACCGTCATAGACGGAGAGCTTGTTTTTCCCGAGCCTCTGGTAGTAAACAAATTGGAAAACGGCGACACGGTGGTTTTCGGTTCCGTCATTGAGCTGACGTTTTTGCCTGCCGAAGGCTATCGCGTGAAGGAAGTCAAGATAAACGGAGTTTCTGTCGAGATTGCGGGCGACTCCTATCGCTTTGCGGTAGAGGAGGACGTCTCGGTGGAGGTCGTTTTCGAGGAGACGACCGCCGCCTGACAAAACGGAAAAAACAAACACAAGCGGCAGCGCCTTGGGGCGCTGCCGCTTGTGTTTGTTAAGGACACGTTTTGGTTTAACGTCAGTCAAAACGCGTAAGTATGTCGTAAATATATTCGTAACACTCCGTCAGTTTTATTCTTTCCTCTTCGGTTGTGTGCTTGTCAAGCTGCTCTTCAAGGTTGCCGTGCAGCATCTCGAAGGTGTTTTCCACAAGCTCCTTTCCGAGCGGAGTAAGCCCTATGTAAATGTTTCTGCGGTCCTTTTCCTTCTGAAATCTGTAAACAAACCCCTTGGAAATCATTTTGTCTATGTATTTTGTGGCGTTGGCTTTTTGCAGCGCCGTCTGCTGCGCCACCTCGGTCATATTCATGGGGGATTTGTTGAGCGAAACAAGCAGGTTGTTTGCTCTTATGGACAGGTGCGCTTTGACAATCGGCAGCTTTTCCGTCAGGTGTCTCGGACGGATGATTTTGCGGTTTTCAAGCTCCGCGACCTCGTTTTTGATGTTGTAAAACGCGTCCATGTCGAACTTTTTTGCTTTTTTTTCTTCGAGTGTTTCCATATCGGGTATATTTTACGCCGAAGCCTGTCGTTTGTCAAGCAATTGTAGTTATATTTTAACTGTTTCCAAAATCGCAAAAATTTTCCTGCAAAACACGCGTTCTGCACAATAATTCAATGCGAATGCAAAAATTTTAAGAAATGTTCAAAAAAGCGTTGACAAAGGCTGTGAAATATCATATAGTATCAATAACAGTTGTAGAACTACTACAATAGTAAAAATTTAAAAAAGGAGAAACGAACCATGAAAAAGATTGTTTTGACAGTTCTGGTCGCAGCGCTGCTGCTTTTGACGTTTGTCGGCTGCGCACCCAAAACTTTCACGGTGACCTTTGACACGGACGGCGGCTCGACCGTTGCCGCGCAGACCGTCAAAGAGGGCGAAAAGGCGACAAGACCTGCCAACCCGACCAAAACCGACTTCGAGTTTGACAACTGGTACACGGCAAAGACGGGCGGCGAGGTTTTTGACTTTGACAAAGAAGTGACGGGCGACGTTACCGTTTACGCGCGTTGGACGGCGGTTTCTGCCAAAACCGTTACTTTCAAGGTAAACTACGTTGCGGCGGACGGTCTGGACGACTCTCACGACAAGAGCGAGACTGTTACTTTGCAGGTTGGCGCGGCTCTGCCTTCCGTCAGCTACGATTACATCGAATCGCGCGGTTACTTTACCGACCAAGCCATGACGACGGCTTTTTCCGGCGACAAAGTCACGGAGGATATGCCCGAGCTGTGGATTAAGCTGGACAGAAAGCTTACGATAACCGAAGGTCAATACGTCTTTACGCTGCGCGAGGACAACACTACTTACGCAATAGCGGAAAACGCCGCAAACAAGCCGAGCGCCGCCGAGGTTACTCTTCCCTTAAAGGTAGGACCTTACGACGTGACGGCTGTGGCAAGACGCGGCTTTACCTCCTCGTCGTTCACCAAGCTTACCATACCCGAGGGTTACACCGATATAGTCGAAAACGCCTTTTACGGCAACACGTCTTTGGTGGTGGTCAATTTCCCCACGACGCTCAAAGCAATAGACGCCAACGCGTTCCTCGACGCAAGCGCCCTCACGGTAGTATGGTTTTCCGAGGGACTCGAAACGATAGGAATAAACGCTTTTTCAGGCGCCAATCTTCCTTTCGTCATTCTCCCCGCTTCGCTTAAACTTATAGAAAGCGGCGCGTTTGACGTCCGTCAACCCGCCGAGGACACCACTGTGCTCGAAGAGGTGCTGTTTATGGGAAGCGTCGCCCCTAATATAGAAAAAGGCGCTTTCGGCGACGAAAGAAGAGACTATCTGTGCGCAGGAGACGCGTTGGACGCTTACAAAACGGCTTTGACCGCCTCCGAAACCGGCGGCAGCCTGTATGAGTTCGACGACACGAGATTGGATTTTCAGGGACGTTACACTGCGGCGGAAGGCGAGCGGTTCGGAATAGAATTCTGGATGAGCGGCAGCTGGAAGGGCGTTGTGAAAACAGTCGATTCCTTTGAAATAGTCGAGCTGAGCAGCTACGATTTGTTTTACTATATAGGCGGCGCGGTAGAAGAAAGAAGGGCGGCTCTTATAGAAAACGACACCTTCACGTTCAAAATGTACGGCGCGGACACGGACGGGTTTATCATCGTTGACGACGTGCTTTACGACTACATCGGCAGCGAAGAAGTGCTTTACATACCCGAAAACATAACCGAGGTTGCGCCTGACGCCGTTCAGGGACTTTTGACGCTCAAAATGGTTATATTCGGCGACAAGGTGACGACGGTGGGCGACAGAGCGTTTGTCGGAAACCCTTATCTCGTATCGGTGATTTTCGGTACGGGCATAGACCACATAGGCGACGACGCGTTCAGTCTGGCAACTTATCTAATAGACATACATTTCCCCAATGCGGAGAAAGCGCCTTCCTATATCGGAAAGAATGCGTTTTACAGATTGGACGGCATAGCCCTTGTTCCTTCCACAACCGAGTGGGGCGGGCTTATGACGGTTTACGTAGGCGGCTCCTTCTGGGGCGACGCAAGTCCCTCCGATTATGTGACGCTGTTCAACGTCAACAACAAGGCGGAGCAGGACGGCGAGGAAGTGGGCGCATACAGCAACGATTACAGTGATTTTGTAACCATTGCCTCCGAAGCGGGTACTGACAAAAAGGGCAAGACCTACAATCTTGCCGACGGAAACAAATTGTTCCTGTCCGGCGGCGACTCTGCAATCCTGTTTGTCGAGAAGGACGGCGTTACAAGAAGAATCTGGGGCGCTTACCGTTATGACGACTATGAAAAAATCACTTTCAGAGCGGGCTTTACCGTGGACGGAGAAGAGGTTCTCTATTTCGGCAAGCCTTCGGGCGACGATTTTGTGCTCCGCGACAAGGTGTTCGGAGCCTACGACGACGGCTATATTACCGTCGTGTTTGACGGGTACGGCGCGGCGAGCGTGGTTATAAACGCCGAGATTTTCGACGGAACCTATACCCTTAACGGCAACGAGGTTACTTTTGCGGGAATCGACGGACTTGCCTCCGCAACCTTTATCCCTTTGGAGACGCAGGAAAATTCGTCAAAGCTGACGCTGACCTACGGAGGCTCCTCCCGCACCCTGACCTATACGGGCAAGGAAAAGGGAAGCTACTATGATTTGAAGCTGGGCGCAAAGATTGAGCTTGACGGCAAGAATATCGACAATAAAGGCGGCACTGCCAAGATTTACTTCAAGCATCAGGAGTATGAAAGAAAATATAAGCTCGAGGGTACCAAGCTCTATATAATTTGGATAGAAGGCACGGACGGCAGCGAAGACGTCTTGTGGAACTGGAGCTTTAACAGCAGCACGCGGAAAATCACGGGCTATTGGAATTATCATTTGGACGAGTATGAATATTACTTTGAGTTCGGGCTTCTCGCCGAGGGCGAAGAAAAGGGCGCCTACACCTCCGCCGCGGGCGACAAACTGACTCTTGACGGTTTCTTCGTTGCGGAATACACCCCCGCAAGCGGACAGGCGGCAAAGTGGAATTACTTCATGATGAGCGACGTCTCCGTTTTGCTTACGTCGGGCGAGTCATATAAACTCCTCGTGCTTGACGACGCGTCGTTTACCGAAACGGAGGTTACCGAAACGTCGGTTGCGGGACAGTATTACGTCGCGGAAAGAAGCTACAAGGTGTGGCTTGACGGCAACGGCAACATGCTCTACGACAGCAATATGAGCGTGTACACCTACGTCGTCGAGGGCAATGTGTTCAAGCTTACGTCTTATGACGACAGCGGAACGCCGCATGTCCACGAAGGCAAGTTTGCTCTCGCAACAGACGGCTACATTGAAACGGCGTTCTATTCGTACGGCTACAGCTATCTGAGACTGTTCAAAGAAAAGCTTGAATACACCACCGTTTCGTTTAAATTGGACGACAAGTCCTACACGCTTGCGATTTTTGAAAACAAGTTTGTTTACGCCTATCAATACGGTCAGGCAATAGCTTATACCGGCAGCGTTGCGGATTACGCCGCCGCGAAAGCCGCGATTGCCGCAAAAGAGGACTTTGAAGTCACTCTTGACGGCACGGTTTACACGGCTTCTTACGACTCCGACAGCTGGGCTTGGACATTTACCACCAAAAGCTGAAAACAGTTTTTTCACACGTTTATCCCCCGAACAATTCTGTTCGGGGGATTTGTTTAACTTAAAATTTCCAATATTTGTCTAAATGCGAAAAATATCGAAAAAACGCTTGCCATTGACAAGTTGCCGTGTTAAAATCATAATGTAATAAAATCATGATGAAATAATTTCTCATACTATATGTGGATAGACGCGGCTGTTAAATGCCCCATTTAAGCCGTTCTAAATATTTTTTATCGGGAGGATAAAAATGAAAAAGACAAAGTTAACTCTATTGCTCTTGGTCGTTGCGATGCTTGTGCTCACACTGTGCGCTTGCCAACAGACCTATGACGTTACTTTCGAATTGGGTTACGACAACAAGACGGAAGTAAAAACCTATGATAAGGGCGCAAAGGTGGATTTTTCGCCTACCCGCACCGATTACGACTTCGGCGGCTGGTTCAAAGACGAGGCTTTGACTCAACCGTGGGGCGACTCGGTCGTTGAGGCGGACGTTACGCTTTACGCCAAATGGACTCCCAAAGTTACTACTCAGGTCACGGTGACGCTGGACTACAATTATCACGGAGCGCCCTCCCCCAAGCAGGAAACAATAACTGCGGGGACGGCTTACACTCCCGAAGTTCCTCAGCGCACCAACTATGACTTTTTGGGCTGGTTTACCGACTCCTCCTTCTCGCCCCCCCCGTTTTCCAACGGAACGGTTGTCAATGAGGACATAACTCTGTACGCGAAATGGCAGGTCAAGCCCGAAGTGCAGGTTGACGTGACCCTCAACCTCAACTACGACGGCGCACCCGCGCCCACGGTTGTCAGCATAGCCGAGGGCGAAACTCTGTACGCGGAAAATCCTACGAGAGACGAATATGAATTCAAGGGCTGGTACCTCGAAGCAACCTTGGAAACGCCTTTCGACGTCACCACGCAAATAAACGAGGACATCACCCTTTACGCCAAATGGGAGGTTCTGCCCGAGCTGCGCTTCGAGCTTTCCGCAGACGGCAATTCTTACTCCGTTTTCGCAGGCACGTTTAAGGGCGGCGAGCTGGTTATACCCGCAACCTACGAAGGCAAGCCCGTGACGGAGGTCAAGGCGGAGGGCTTCAAAAATGTCGGCGCGACCAAGGTTTATGTTCCCGACAGCGTGACGAAAATCGGCAAAGGGGCATTTGCCGAAAACAATATAACCGAGCTTACCGTTCCCGTTTTGGGCGACGGACAGGGCAACGCTTTCCTCGCCTACATATTCGGCGCGGACAGTGCGGACAACGCTTCGGCAGTTCCCGAAACTTTGAGAAAGCTGGTTGTAGGCGGCAATGCCGCTCCCGCGGCGAATGCCTTGAAGGGCATTGACTGGCTCAACGACCTGACTCTGCCCGCTCTCGGCGATCTTTCCGTAGCGAATCTTTTCGGCGGCGGAGATTATATCACCGGCATTGAAATTTTTGCGGTTCTCGGCGGCGACTCCATAGAGAAAGGCGCGCTTGCGGGTATGTCCGCTCTCAAAGAGCTGACGGTGCCTTTTGTGGGCGCAACCAAAAACGATACGGGCGAGGAAGGTCTCTTCGGATATATTTTCGGCAGCGACTCTTACTCAGGTTCGTTTGAAATCAAGTCGGGTCTCTCCGCGGAGGATTATATATCTCCAGAATTGTGCTTTACCTTCTACGTTCCTCAGGGACTCAAAAAGGTTACCGTTCTTGACGGCGACGTGTTCGACGGCGCGTTCATGAACATGAGGACGTTGACCGAGGTTGTTTTCGCAGACGACGCGGACACGACCTACATCGGCGAAGCCGCCTTTATGGGCGCGACCGCGCTTGAAGGCTTTACCGTGCCGGCAGGCGTAAGCATCGTCGGCGACTACGCTTTCTGTTTCTCTGGAGTAAGGACGGTGGATATGTCCGCGGCGGACGAAATCACCGTGCTGCCCGAATATATCTTCGGCGAAAATACGAGACTCGCTACAATTTCTCTGCCCGAAAATCTCGTTACGATAGAGGGATACGCGTTTTATATGGCGAGCGCGCTTAAAAACATCGTTATTCCCGACTCTGTGACGACAATCGGCGAATATGCGTTTTATGCCTGCACCTCGCTTGAAAGCGTGAGCCTGCCCGCCAATCTCAAAACGCTGGGCGCAAGCGCGTTTTCACGCTGCCTGTCGCTTGAAGGCATGGAAATCGACCAATCAAACAAGGATTTCGTCACCTATGACGGAATTTTGTACAGCAGCGACTATGAGCTGGCTTACGTAGTGCCCGCAGGTATTGTCGGTCCCGTGAGAATGCCCGAAGCCGTCACCATCATTCCCGGCGGTTTCTTCAGCGAGTGCAAAAACCTCAAAGGAGTCATTTTCCACGAAGGAATCACTGCAATCGGCGACAGCGCGTTTGCTTACTGCACCGGTCTCGAAACTTTGACTATCGGCAAAAACGTGACGAACATCATGGAAAACGCGTTTATTTACGCAGGCAATAAAGACACCGTCATCAATTTTGAGACTGGCTCCAAGTACGCCTATGTCAAAAAGGATGCTTTTTACAGACTTACCGCCAAGGAAATCAACCTGCCCGCAAGTGCGGTGACCTTTGACGGCGAAGCGTTCAGAATGTGCGAGGCGGAAGTCAAGTTCCACGAGAACTCCACCCTCACAACTGTTGTGGCGGATATGTTCAAGGACTATCTCGGAACGTCCATCGAGCTGCCCGCGAGCGTGACTACCATAGGCGCGAGAGCCTTTATGGATGCTCTCAACCTCGAAACAATCGAGTTTGACGCGACGAAAATAACTTCGGTCGGCTTCGACGCCTTCCGCAACACCAAGTGGTATAACTCTCAGCCCGACGGCATAGTTGTTCTCAGCGGACTTGCGTATGAAATCAAGGGCGCGAGAAACACTCTCACTTCCGTGACTTTGCCCGACGACACCCGTGTTCTTGCAGGCTCGCTTTTCAACGGCTGCTCCAACCTGACGACGCTTGTCCTCAACGAGGGGCTTTTGGCAATCAGCGGCTCGGCTTTCGCAAACTGCGTCAATCTGACCGAGCTTGTCATACCCAAGACGGTCACAAGCATCGGAGCGCAGGCGTTCAACAATATGAGCGCGACAATCGTGTTTGCGACGGACGGTAGCCTGACTCATCTGGGCGACCAGGCGTTTTACGGCTACAAGGGCAAGACGCTCAACATCCCCGCTTATGTAGAAACTCTCGGCGCAAGCGTGTTCTATCAGTTCGAGGGCGAAATAATCTTTGACGACGACTCCGCCATCACGGAAATCGGCGCAAGCGCGTTTGCGACGTATTACGGCAGAGAGCTCACACTCCCCGCGGGCGTCACCACAATCAAGAGCAGCGCCTTCTCGGGAGCCATTTATGTGACGGAGCTGACCTTGCCGGACGGTCTCAAAACCATTGAAGCAAACGCTTTCACGGGCATGAACTCCATCAAAACTCTCACTATTCCCGCGTCGGTGGAAACTTTGAGAGAAAAAGCTTTTACCGGCTTCAACGGCAGCTATATTACCTTTGAGGGCACGACTCCTCCTCAGGTGCTGAATGCAAGCGGCGAAACCTCCACCAATATAGGCGTAAGAGGCGGGACGAGCACAAACGGCCATGTGATTGTTCTTGTTCCAAGCAGTGCTTTGGAGGCTTACAGAGCGGCATTCAACGACAAAACCGAGCCGGGCGAGGGCGTTAAGCCGGCGCTTACCGACGAGCTTGTTTACTCCACGATAGACGAGTCGGACAACGACTTTGTGATAATCGACACCGAAAACAACGGCAAGAAACTCATCGCCTATGCGGGTGACGCGGTCGACAAGATAGAAATCCCCAACGGCGTCACGGAAATCGGTCCCGCGGCTCTGAGTCAGGGCAACGGCACCAAGTTCAAGGCGGACGGTCTCAATTGGGTAGTTGTCCCCGCGACGGTTCAAACGATACACGGCAACGGACTCAGCGGCGTGCGCGTGGTCGAGTTCCTCGGCGACAAAATGCCCACAAAGGGCAACGAAGGCATAGGCAACTGGTCTTCCACGAACAAGGTTTCCGTTGTTATCGTTCCCGACGGAGCTTACGATACTTTCGTAAACGACAAGACCAATTTCGGCACGATTAAGAGAAACGTTTTTGAAAAGAGCCAAATCAACTCGGACGGCTTTGCAATCTCCAACGGAGAGCTAAAAGCGGTGCTCAACTCCTCCGCCGATATAACCGTCCCCGCAAGCGTGACCAAGATAGCCGACAAGGCGTTTTACGGTCTGTCTTCCATGGAGACGGTAACCTTCCTTGGCAATGTGACAAGCATAGGCGTCGACGCCTTCCGCGAATGCGTCAATCTCAAAAGCATCACGCTGCCTGCTTCCGTCACCGAAATAGGCACTTACGCTTTCGGCAATTGCAGGTCGCTTGAACAAATCGTTCTTCCCGAAAATCTTGTGACGCTGGGAAATAATGCTTTCAACGAATGCGTTTCGCTGACCAAGGTTACTTTCAACAGCAAGCTTGAAAGCATAGGTACAAACGCGTTTGCAAAATCCGCTCTTTCGGGAGCTTTGGTATTGCCTTCTAGCCTAACCTCGCTGGGCGACGGCGCGTTCAACTCGACTCTTATCGAGTCTGTGACGCTGCCTGACTCTCTTGTGACAATGACTTACAACTATGCAAACGGCGCTTTCGGCATGTGCTACCGTCTCAAAACGGTGTCGCTGGGCGGACTGACAAGCATACCTCAGTATATGTTCCAATATTGCACGTCGCTTGAATCCATCGACTTAACCAATATCACCGACATCGGTCCCGACGCGTTCAACAACTGCGTGTCGTTGAGCGAGCTGGTTCTGCCCGAGGGGCTAAAAACCATAGGCGACAGAGCCTTCATTCAGTGCCACAGCCTTGTGTCCGTCACAACGCCCGAGTCGCTTGTGTCAATCGGGGTATCCGCTTTCGGAGCGCAGGGAAGCTCGGGCAACTATCCTACGAGCTACACTCAGTGCAGAAACCTCAAATCCGTCCACATCAAGGGCGCGCCGACAATAGGGGATATGGCTTTCTTCTACTGCCCTATCGAGACGCTTGTCATTGACGGTTGGGTAAAGGGTTCGAGCACCACCTCCAACGGCACAAACGCGTTTGCCGCGGCGGCAATCACCTCCGTCACGCTCGGAGAGGGCGTGGAGTATATAGGCATGGCGGCGTTTGAGAGAAGCCCCGTCGAGTCCATAGTTCTGCCTTCCTCTTTGGTGGAAATTGCAAGCTATGCTTTCAGACGCACAACCGCTCTCGAATCTCTCACCTTTGCCGATCCCGCGACGAGCAAGCTCACGACAATCGGCACATACGCTTTTGACAGCAGCGCTTTGAAGTCGTTCGCAATGCCCGACAACTACAAAAAAGTCAACGCGCAGATTTTCTACTACTCCAACATAGAGGAAATCACGCTGGGAGCGAATACGACTCAGATTGAAAACAACGCTTTTATCGGCAGCAAAATCAAGAGCATCTTCCTGCCCAAAACTCTGACGCACGTCGGCAGCGGAATTTTAGGAAGCTGCGAAAACCTGGAAAAGATTTACGTTGGGGCGACCGAAGAAGAAGTCAACAATATGATAGTTACAAGCAATGTTGATTTCAATTCCGAAACTCCCCAATGGCATCAGAACTGGGCAAACGGCATACCCGACGGCGCGGAAATCGTTTACGGCTACGCGCCCGAGCAGGATGAGACCGAAAATGCTTAACTGAAAATATGTAACGAAACAAAAAAAGCGGACCGAATAGGTCCGCTTTTTTGTTAGCCGATTTATTTGCCGAGGCAAAACCTGCTGAAAATTCTGTCGATAATTTCCTCGTCCGCTGTATCGCCCGTAATTTCGCCCAGAGCCGTTCTTGCCGCTCTCACGTCCTGAGCGACGCAGTCGAGCGTAATTCCCGAGGAAAGCGCGTCCAGGGCGTTTGCAAGCGCCTCCGACGCGCGCCTTAAACAGTCGGCGTGGCGAAGATTGGTTATTATCAGTCCGTTGTCCGCGTCCTTGATTAGCAGCGAGTAAATTTTTTCCTTCAAACGCTCTATGTTTTCGCCCGTAAAAGAACTGACTGCGACGCCGTCGTTTCCTAGCGACGCTCGGTCGTAACGGTAAATGTCGTTTTTTGAATATACGTTCAGCACGGGGCAGTCCGTTCCGAGCATTTGGTTTTCCCGCTCGGACAGCTCCTTGTCCGCCGCGCCTTCTCTGATGTACAGGACGACGGCGGCGCGTTTTGCGGCGCGTTTCGAGCGTTCTATGCCCTGCGACTCGGTAGCGTCGGAGGTTTGTCTGAAACCCGCCGTGTCGGCGAAGGTTATTTTCAAGTCCTTGTAAACAAGGGAAATTTCCACCGTATCGCGCGTAGTACCGTGAGAGTCGGATACGATGGCGCGTTCCTCGCCCGCGAGGGCGTTCAAAAGACTGCTTTTCCCTACGTTGGTCGCGCCCACGATTGCGACGTATGCGCCGTTTTTGACAAGTCCGCCCAGCCTTACCGTTTTGACAAGCGCGTCGATTGTTCGTTTTGCGCGGGAAATTTCTATTGTCTGTTCCGCGACGGTGGTTCCTTCAAGCTCCTCTTCGGGATAGTCGAGAGCGGCTTCTATGGACGCTTCCGTGTCGCAGAGCGCGTCGAGGAGCTCTTCAATCTTTTTGCCCAGCTCGTTCTGCGCAAGCATGGCGGCTGCGCGCGCCGCTCCTTTCGACTCGGCGTCAATGAGGTCGATTACGCCCTCCGCGTTGGAAAGATTCTGCTTGCCGTTGATAAACGCGCGCTTTGAAAACTCGCCGTTGAGTGCGGGACGCGCGCCCAATTCAAAGCAGCGTTCGAGCACGGCGGAGGCAGTTGTTTCTCCGCCGTGACAGTGAAATTCCACCGACTCCTCGCCGGTAAACGAGCGCGGCGCGTCGAAAAACACGCACATGGCTTTGTCGTCGAAATATTTCGTGCTGACCGTGCCCGCTTTGAGATAGTTGGCTTTGTCGGGAAAGGGTGAAAACATTTTTGCCGCAAGCTTTTTGCAGCCCTCGCCCGAAAGCCTGATTACGTTTATCGCGCCTCTGCCGTGAGGCGTTGACAATGCGGCTATAATCATATCTAACTGTCGTCGTTTTCTTTTTTGATTTTGTCCTTGCGCAGCTTGGCGCGGCGTTTCAGGTGCATCGTTACGAGCACCGCCGTCATTATTACGGCTACAAACAGCACCGCCGCCCCCGCGCCGAAAATAACGTATGTTTCGGGTTCCAGTCCCGTTGCGACAAACACTTCGTCACGGGTGAGCTTCATGCCCGGTTGAAATCCCGCAAAGGACATATCTCCTCGCGGCGCGTAAATAGTGGAGCCGTAAACCGCCGTTTCTTTTTTGAGAACTTTTTTTCCGTCCTTGCTCAAAAAAATGTAAGTGTAGGTGCGCGGCGTTACCTGATAAACCGCCTTGAATTCTACGTTTCCCGTCAGCGTCATGCCCTCGGCGTAGCCCTCAAAGCCCAAAAAGGTGAAAATATTGCCGGGGTCGGCTTTGTCTCCTACCTCGGGCGGTTCAAAAGAGTCACCGTATATGCCTTCGCCCGTTTTAAGCACCGTGCGTCCGTCGTTGTCGAAAAAGGTATATCTGAAAACCCTGTCGCGCTTTTCGTACTGCGCCACAAAGGTCATTTCCGTTTCCGACGCAATCATTCCGTCCTCGTAGCCCGTCCAGCCGATAAATTCGTATTCGTATCTGTCATCGGTTTTGTCGGGCGCGTCCGGCAGATCGAACGGACGGTTTTTGTAGCAAAATCCGTTGTAGATGAGAGTAACTCCGTCGCTGTCGAGACAGCGGTAGTAAACGTCCTCGAGCCTCTGCGCGGTCAACTCTGCGGCGCGTCCCGCGCGACCGAACACGATTTCGAGACCGGGGTCCTCCAACGCGGCTCCGCTGCCCGTATAAAAACCGAAATTTTCCGCGCCGTAGGACAGAACGTCGCCCGCGCCGAAAAATCCCTGTCCGTCGCCGACGAGTTTAAGTATTCTTATTCCGTCGTCGCCGTTGTAGCCCGAGCCGTTGTCGGCGTAAACAAATTGTCCGCCGTCCGCGCCCGCCTCGGTTGCCGCCTGCACGTGCATGACTCTTATTCCGCCGTTTTCAAAGGCGTCCATGTTGTTTCTCGTCGGTGTGATGTATTCGCAAATAAGATATTCGGACAGATAGCTGTTTTGGAGCGCATTGTTGTAGATGACAAGGCAGCTTCCGCCCGGCTCGTTCATGGGAGACAGAGAAAAATTCTGCGCTTCGGTGGAAGAGCCTTCGAATATGCGCACCTGCGAGTCGGGGAGCCAGCCGAGAATCAGCTTGGAAAAAGCGGACAGGTCGCCTGTCATGTCGTCCATAAGCTCGTGTCCCGCGTCGCCTTTGAGCCCTCCGCTGTCGTCCGCGCCGCTTGCGTTGCAGTAGTCGGGCAGTCCCAAAGAGTGTCCCAAGAGGTGGCAAACCGATTGATTGAGACTGCGGCGACCTTCGTCCGTATTCGAGGGCTGCGCAAAATTGATTAAGTAGGTTTGCGGACGCACGCCGTCCCACGACGGCAAGTTGCCGCCGGGCGGCAAAATATATGACGTCGTGTATGTCGCGGGCGGGATGCAAACGCCGTTTTGAGTTGCAATGTCGTCGAAAGCGGGCAGACTCAGCACAAGCCCGTCGATAAATCCGTCGCCGTCGCTGTCGTAGCCGGAAAAGTCTACGGTGTCGTCGAGAGCGGCGAATGCCTCTTCTATGAGCTTGTTGTATGCCAAGCCGTTGTTTTCGCGGTAAGAGGAAGCGCCGCTTTTTGCGACAAAATGAAACACGTCGCCGTCAAGACCCAGCGCGCCGAAGCTTGCGCGGCGGTAATAAGCCGCCGTGCTTTCAAAGGGATAAGCGGCGTTTGTGCTGTCTTCTCCGCCGAACACGGCTTGCTTTGTCTGCTGCACCGACATCGCGTCCTCGTCGAAGCCCTTGTCGGCAAAGCTGATTAAAAGAAAAATAATTTTCACGTCGCCCGTAGACGGGGTTGTGTGTGCAAGCTGATTTACGGCGGCGTCGGACAGACCGTTGTAACCCGACCGACTGTCGTCCGTATTCGACTTGACTCCGTCTGCTGCTCTGCTTGCGGGCGCGAAAAGAGCGCACAGCGAAAAAACGACAAGAATCGCCGCCGACAGAATAAACAGTTCGGTTTTGTTCATCTTTTTCCGCATATACGGATTTTAGCACAAAAACCCATACGTGTAATCCAAATAAGGGTGAATTTTGCGTGAATACGTCCGTTTTTGCCCCGAAAAAGCCCTTTTGGAATAAATTGGCAGCAAAAACCGCGCTCTGTCACCGCCCCTTTCAACGGTTGACAAAAGAAAGTCGCGGGCGTATACTGTCTGTATATCTGTTACGGAGGAAATTATGGCTAAAAAATCCAAATCCAAAAAATCTACGATGATTTATCTTGCTGCGATTCTGTTTTCCGCGCTAGTTATCGGTATGGCGTTTCTGCCCGTGTTCACCTACAAGACGGCAGTCGGTCCGACGCATATAAACGGCTTTCAGATGATGCAGGGCGCGTTTTCCGAAAAAATCGAGGGCAGCATAGCCAGCCTGGTGAGAACTCTGATAAGCAACGCCGAAAACGTAAAAACCGCCGCTATATTCATTCTCGTCGCGATCATCTTTGCGGGGCTTTCCGCGCTGTCGGCTCTTGCGGGGCTGTTTGCGGGAAAAAGCTGGCGTATGGTGCAATTTCTGCTTATGGCGGTTTGCTTTGTAGCCTGCCTTGTGGCAATCATTTTGCTTTTTGTCGCGGGGGGAGACCTCAGCAGCGAATTTTTTAATACCAGTGCGACGGTAAATGCGGGAGCTTATCTTATGGTGCTGTTTTCCCTGCTCGGCGCCGGCAGCTGCATCGCGCTTAAAAAATAAAAATTTCCGAGCCGTCCCGAGCGGAGGACGGTTGCGTTTTTTCGCGCGTTGAGGCGCGTTTAATCAAGGAGTTTAAAAATTTATGACTGACATCACGCCTGTCGCCTTGTGGAAGGGGTTCGACCCCGACGCGGAGGAGCTTAATCCCCGACGCGTCAGAAGCTTTACGCGGGACGGAGTGGTTTTTGAGTACGCGTATTTTACAGGCAGAACAAAGGACAATCTTACTACGCGCGTGGCTTGTCTGTCGGCAAGACCTGACAACATCGGCAAAAAAAAGCTGCCGGTTGTCATTGTGTGCGACATCGCGCGCAACATAGACGAGGATACTTTAAGCTATTGGGCGAAGAAAGGCTTTGCCGCTTTCGCCGTGGACTACAAGGGCGCGGATTTCGGCAAAGAGGGACAAAAATGCGGAACGGAGGTTTTCGGCAGAATCGACAGCTATGAGGAGGACGGCGGCTCTTTGAGCGCGGGACTGTCCACCATTTATCCTGTGGGTATGGAGTACTGCAATCTGTCCGTTGCCGAAAAAGACCTCAAAAGCGTGGAGTACGGAGCGGACAACACCTGCTGGTACGAGTGGACGCTCAACACGCGCCGCGCCGTTTCCTACGCTCTTTCCTTCGACTTTGTCGACGGCAAACGAGTAGGTATTTACGGAAGCCATCTCGGCAATATTATAGCCATGCAGACGCTTGCCATGGACGGGAGGATTGCCGCGGGCGCGGAGCTCTACGGAACGCTTAAAGAGGAGCACGTTTCGAGACTCGAAGGCGAGGAGGCTCTGGAAAGAGAGTCCGGCAATCTTGTAGACTTTCTTGAAAAGAGCGACAACGAGGACGTGTGGTATGCGGCGGTGTCGCCGCAGAGCTACCTTAACTACGTAACCAAGCCCTTTTACACCTGTATAGGCACAAATTCGTCAAGCTCGGCTCCCGACGCAACCATGGAAATGCTTTTTCGCATGAACAACGACAACGAGGGTATAGCCGTTTTCGCGCCGAGACTCATGGACGGCGCTCCGTCTTTCTACCGCGACAATCTCGCGCGCTGGTTCAAAAACATTTTTGAGGGCAAGACGGTGAAAAACGACGCCGTCACCCTCAGCGCCGTTTGCGAAAAAGGAAAAATTTATGTCGAAGCCGCGCGTTACAGAAATCAGGGGGGAGGCGTGGCAAACGCCGAGGTTTATTACTCGCGCTCGCGGCGCAGCGTAAACAGCGCGAGAAACTGGGTGCTGGCAAAAAAGGTCGAGGGCGAAGCGCTGCGTTTCAATCTGGAAATTTTCGACGCCGACACGCCTGTGAGGGCGTTTCTCAACGTCACCTACAAAAACGGGATTAGCATGTCCTTCAATATGCCCGAATTTGTTCCGTCCGCGCTCGGGAAGGTTTCTCTCAGTCCCAAAACCAAAATCATTCTGCGCGGCGCGGAGGAAAACGAATTTGTGCCCATGAACCACACGGGGCGTCAGACAGCCGTCTTTGTGGACGCGCACCCCGTGAAAACCGCAGAGGGAGCATTCGGAATAAAGGGCGTTTGCGGCTCCTGTATGGGGACGTTTGCCATTTCGGACGACAGAATTCTGCGGGACGAGCAAAGCCTGCTGTCCATGGATATTTACAGCGAAACTCCTCAGCACTTGAATATATTTTTGCTTTACGATTGGGGGGAGGAGAATCAGGCGGTATACGTGAGGGAGGCGGAGCTTGTCGGCGGCGAGCTGTGGCAGAAAATTTTGGTGAGCGACGCCGATTTCAAATTGCTGGAAACAGGCAGACCGTTGAGAAACGGGGGCAGACTCTGCGGAATATGCTTCGAGGCGGAAAAGGAGTTTGTTCTGACAAACCTCCTGTTTACATAAAAAATGAATAAAACACTCAAAACAATCATCTATATAGCCGCGGTTATAATCATAGTTGCCGTCACAATGTCTCTTAAAGCCTTTGTTTTCGGCAATTATACCGTCAAAGGCGACAGCATGAACGACACTCTTTTGGACGGGGACGTTGTGTGGGCGGCAAAGCTTGCCTCGCCCGACTACGGCGACATTATACTCGTCATGGACGACGACACCAATCTTGTAAAGAGAGCCGTCGGCTTTGCGGGCGACAGGCTTTGGATGGAGCGCGACAATTCGGAGCCGGGCAGCAAATGGTATCTTTGCCGCAAAAAGAGCGGCTCCGACGAAATCGAGCGCCTTGCAGAGGAAAGGTACGGCGACTCGGTTATGCCGCGTTTCGATTTGGAAATAGAAACCTGTCATTTGATAACAAACAACGTCGGCGAAGGTGCGTTTGACGAGCAAACTGCCTTTGTCGTGCCCGAAAACTGCGTTTTCGCCTTGGGCGACAACCGCAACATCAGCAGCGACAGCCGTTCGAGAGGCGCGTTTCCTATGGAGGACGTGATTGGCGTGGTCAAGGCAAAGGGGATGGGTTTGGTATACGCGGTTATTGCCGTGCTGGCAGTCCTGCTTGCCGTTTTTCTCGTTGCCGACGCCGTAAAAACCAAAAGAGCGGAGGCTGTCCGAGTCGGACGCGGGGAAAAGAGCAACGAAAGCGCGGACGAAAGCGGCGCGTCTGAAAAAGAGGAAACGTCCGACGCCGAAAAGGGCGGCGCACGGGACGAAACGGGGAACGAACAACAGACTTAAAGAGAGGAGCAATGCGGGTAAAAAGCATATCCGTAAACAATTTCAGAAACCTTTCTCCCGCGAAAATCACACCTGACGGCGGGTTGAATCTGATTTTGGGCGACAACGCGCAGGGCAAAACCAACCTGCTCGAAAGCGTCTGTCTTTGCTGTCTCGGAAAAAGTCCGCGCACCGACAAGGAGCGCGAAATGATAAATTACGACGCGGACTTTGCGCGCGTCAACATAGAATTTACGTCGCGCTACGGAAGCGCGGACATTGCCGTCGTGCTTTCAAAAAAGCGCAAAAAAGCCGTTGCCGTCAACAGCGTCCCGATATTGAAGATAGGGGAGCTTTTGGGGTATCTCAACGCCGTTTATTTTTCGCCCGACGAAATCAGGGTTATCAGAATGTCCCCTGCGGACAGACGGAGATTTCTTGACGTGGATTTGTGTCAGGCGGACAGAAATTATTATTATTCTTTGGTAAAGTACAACAAAATTTTGAATCAGCGCAACAATCTGATAAAAAAAAGCAGAGATATCGAAACGCTCAAAGAAATGCTTTTCGTTTGGGACGCGCAGCTTGCCCGCGAGTGCGCGCGCATCGTCACCAAGCGGGCGCGCTTCTGCGACAGACTCAAAGCGCTTGCGGCGGACGCGCACAAAAGGCTGACCGACGGAAAGGAAAGTCTGGAAATATCTTACGTCACGCAGATTGAGGGAGAAAACGCCGAGGAGAGGGAAAAAAGCGCGGCGCTTCTTTTGAGCGGCAGCGTCGAAAAGGATTTTGATTTGGGGTACACTACGTCGGGCTGTCAGCGCGACGACCTCAAATTCTGCGTCAACGGCGCGGATATACGCAGCTTCGGCTCTCAGGGACAGCAGCGCACGGCTGCGCTTTCTCTCAAGCTTGCCGAGCTGGAAATTTTCAAGGAGCTTACCGGAGACTATCCCGTGCTGCTGCTCGACGACGTGTTGAGCGAGCTGGATTTATCAAGACAAAAGCGGCTGCTGGACTTTTGCGACAAGGTTCAGATTATTCTCACCGCGACGCATATAGACGAGGAGCTGATTCGAGGGAGGGAATATGCGGAGTTCCGATTGAAAAACGGCGTGGTCGCGCGCATAAAATAGTTTAAAAATCAAACAGGGCGCCAAGAAAGCTTTTAAGCAAAACTTAAATGCGGCAGGCTGTGCGCGAAAAGGCAGCCTGTGTTAAAATTAAAACGGCAGACCGTTAAGGTCTGCCGTTGTTTTGTTTAATCAGGTTTCGTTGCGCATTGCCTTTTGTTTTAAGGCGTTTTTCAGCTTTTCCGCAAGCCCCTTGCGCTTTTCGTCCTTTTCTATTGCGGCAAGCAGCTCCTTTTTTGTTTTTTCTTCAAGCAGCTCGGGCTTGTTGAAAAAGAACCAATTAAGCGCGTCGATAATGGACTCGTCGGCGCTGCGCGCGTTGAAGCCCAAGTCAATCACGGCTTTTTGATTGCTGAAACTGTGGTTGCTGGTAATGGTATACAGGGAATATTTGGTAAACAACGGTTTTAAACCCCGCACTCTGTAATACGCTTCCGCAATCGAGGAGAAAATTTTTACAAATCCCGTCGCAAGCATGGGCACGAAGCCCGTGCGTTTTAAGTACCCGTTTACGATTTTGAAAATTCCGTCTATTGTCACCTCGCTGCCGCTTAAAATATAGCCTTCGCCCGACCTGCCCTTTTCCGCCGCCGCGGCGACTCCGCAGGCTACGTCTCTCACGTCGACGAAATTGTATCCGCCCGTGACGCGCGTCCTTATTTTGCGGTTGGCAATGTCAAGTACAAGCTGTCCGAGACTTGACACCTTGTCGTCCAGAGGACCGATTATGCCCGAAGGATAGAGCACCACGGCGTCCAAACCCTCCCTGCACTTTTCAAAAACGTATTTCGTTGCGATTGTCTTGCTTTTGGCGTAGTCGCCCACGACCTTGTCGGGAGAAAAAGAAACGGGCTCGCACATGACCTTTCCCTTTTTGGCGGGCGGAATGACGTGCACGGAGCTTGTGTAAACCAATCTCGCGCCTTTTGCCAGACACGCGTCGGCTACGTTTTCCGTTCCCTTGACGTTTACCAGATAAACCTTGTCCTTGTTGCCTGAAGTTATGTCTATGATGCCCGCGAGGTGAAAGAATACGCAGCCCTGCTCCACCTGGGAAAAGACGAAATCCCTGTCGGTCACGTCGCCGTAAACGACTTCGGCTCCGTGTTCGGAAAGCTTTTCCGTATTTTCTCCGGGCAGGGCAATGGCTTTGACCGATTTCCCCGCGGAAAGAAGATATTTGACAAGATTGAGACCGAGATGTCCCGTGCAGCCGCTTAATATATATTTCATCCTTTTCACCTCCGTATATTTATTCCGTATTTTTCTCAAAATCCGCATTCCGCTGCAAAAAACAAATGCGAACTCTGAATTTTATTAAATGTACCTGTATATTATTTATACTCATTTAAATCACTTTTTTCCAACGATGTCAAGCGGTTTCACCGAAATTTCCTTTTTGAACGAAGTTTTTTTTTGCCCGGAATATTATTGTCGGGTTATCGGAGCTTTAAACGCCGAAAGAGTTGACAAAGAGCTGTTTTGCGGGTAAATTTTAAGCGTATGAAAAAACAGCTCGGACAAAACTTTATTTTCGACACCAACCTCCTTGCCGCAATCGCGTCCGACGCGCAAATCGACGGCAAAAGCGTTGTGGAAATAGGCATGGGAGCGGGGACTCTCACCGAACAGCTTGCAATGCGCGCGGCAAAGGTGGTTGGGTTTGAAATAGACACGGATTTGAAGCCCGTTCTCGAACAAAGGCTCGCGCGTTTTCCCAATGTTTCGGCGCGTTTCTGCGATTTTATGAAATGCGATATGAAAGAGCTTGAGGAGGAGCTTGGCGGCGGCTACAAGGTGGTCGCCAATCTTCCTTATTATATAACCACACCCATTGTCTGCCGATTTTTGGACGAGGCTAAAAAGGTCGGAGCCATGCTTGTTATGGTGCAGGAGGAGGTTGCGGAGCGCTTCTGCGCGCAGCCCGACACCAAGGAGTACGGTGCAATCACCGTTGCCCTCAAAACCGCCGCGGAAGTAAAAATCGTGCGGCGTGTGGGAAGAAAAATGTTTGTGCCCGCGCCGAATGTGGACAGCGCGGTGGTAAGCATTGTTTTCGACGACGAAAAAAGAGGCGGAGTCGGGCGCGAAGCGTTGAGGAGCGTTGTAAGGGCGGCATTTTCCATGCGCCGCAAAACGCTGCTCAACAACCTGAGCGCTTTTTTCAAGACGGACAAGGCGGTTTTGAAAGATATGCTTGAAAAACTCGGATTTTCTCCCGACGTCAGGGGGGAAAGCCTGTCTCCCGAAGATTTTTTGCGGCTTGCGTCTGAGCTTGAAGGCTTGAGGGCGGTTTAGAAAGCAACTTTTTCATTGTTATATCTCCGAAAACAAAGTTTTATCAAACAAAAGGTTTAAATTAAAGCCATGAATAATGAAACCGACAAAATTTCCGAAGAACGCATAGCCGTGCGTATCGACAGAAAGTCCGACCTTTATTTCGGGATTGTGCTGGTTGTCGTAGGTCTCGTTGCGGCGGTGTTTACGGCAATCAGAAAAAATAACTGGCTCGCGTTTGCGGCGGACGTCGTGATTGTCGCGTTGGGAGCTTTTCAGGCGGTACGTTGGTTTGTCGGCAGAAAACGCCCCGCGACGCTTATTTCCGTCAGAGGCTGCGACTTGGTTTATTTCGACGAAAAGACGCGCGGCATGAATACAAGACCTTTGAAGGACGTCAGGGCGGCGGACGTTTCGTCCGCAGACCGCGGCGGCAGAACCGTTTTGCTTTATTTTTCGGACGGAAAAACGGAGGTGCGCGACGTGAGGAACGCGCGGCAGGCGGTTTCAAGACTGAGGGAGCTTTTGCTTTCGACGGGCTGCGAAAAGAAAGGAGAGGAAAATGAACGAAAAAATTTTTGAAAGAAAGGACGTTTACGTTTATTTTGTCGACGGCAAGCCTTACATCAATCTGAGCAACCGTTGCACCAACAACTGCGTTTTTTGCATAAGACACAACCGCGAGGGAATGGAGGGCGCCACTCTGTGGCTCAACCGCGAGCCTACCGCGCAGGAGGTTATCGCACAGCTGCCGCAGGACATAGAAAAATATCCCGAAACGACGGTATGCGGCTTCGGCGAGCCTACGTTCAATCTTGACGCGCTTTTGGGCGCGGGAAGGTTTCTTAGGGAGAAAGGAGTGCGAGTGCGTCTCAACACCAACGGACACGGGAATGCTATAAACGGCAGAGACATCACCGCGGAGCTTAAAGAAGCGGCGGATATAGTCAGCGTAAGCCTTAACGAAAGCAATTCCCGCGATTATCAGCGTATTTGTCAGTGCGACCTCGGAGAAAAGGGCTTTGACGAAATGCTGGATTTTGCGGCAAAATGCAAGGCGCAGAATATAGAAGTTGTGTTCAGCGTTGTGGACACGATAGGCTCAGCTTCGGTCGAGAAATGCCGCCGCATAGCGGAAAGTCTGCGCATACCTCTGCGCGTGCGCAAATATATACCGGAGCCTTAAAAATTTTTTCGGCAACACATCTGACAACAAAAGAGAGGTTTAAAATGGATTGGCAAAAGCTTTGGAACGATATAACAACTTTTTTTTCAAACAATTGGCTTAACATGATTTGGTTCGTGCTGGCGCTTGTGCTCGGTATAATTTTGATTAAGATTATATGCAGCTTGCTTTCAAAGGGACTTGCAAAAAAAATGGACCGCATTGTGAGCAATTTTATCGTGGTAATCGTCAAGTTCTGTCTGTGTATGGTGCTTGTTTTCGTGCTTGCGGGCATCATGAACATCAACACGACGGGACTTGTCGCGGTCATCAGCGCCGCGGGACTCACGCTGTCGCTGTCGTTGCAGGACAGTCTCAGCAACGTGGCGAGCGGTATGCTGATTGTGTCGCAAAAGCCTTTTAAGGAAAAGGATTACGTCGAAATAGACGGTGTGGGCGGTCAGATAACGCGCATAGGCGTGTTTACCACGGAGCTGGTCACGTTCGACAACCGCAAAATAACCCTGCCCAACCGCTCCGTAACCGCAAGCCCGATAGTAAATTACGACGCTATGCCCACGCGCCGCGTTGACATAAAGTTCAAGGCGTCGCTTTCTTGCGAGATTGACAAAATCAAAGCCGAGTCGGAAAAGATTATTTACGAGGACCCGAGAACCCAAAAGGGCAGCTTCACCATTGTGGTGGACAACCTCGACGGCGGCGTCGCCTTTGTCATCAAGTATTGGGTAGATACGGCGGATTATTGGGACAGCCTTTTTCTCAACAACGAAAAAATATTCAAGATGCTTCAAAAGCTGGACGTCGCGCTAAACGTGTCGGCGGTGCGTCTTTTGGAGGACAGGCTCTCCGAAAAGAAAGACGGGGACAATACGGCGTTCTGAATACGAACAGTTAAAAAAATCCGGAGTTGACAATGAAAATCAGATTCAAAAAAAATTCCATGACCTGGGTGCATCTGGGCGTGGGAATCGCGCTGCTTGCTTTGATTGTGCCCCTTGCAATCATATATCTGCCGTCGCCGCAGAATTACGTGGTCTGCGCTTTCGCTTTCGTCGCGCTTGTGGCGGAGGAAATTTACCGCTACGTCAAAACGGGCATATACAAGGATGTGGTGGTGACTGAAAGCTACGTGGAGGAGCGCGGACTATTCAAAAGCAGACGCATAGATTTCAGGGACGTGGGAACAATAGGCGAAATCAGTTCGGTATACACCAATTCCTCCCGCGCGCAATATTTTGTGACCACCGACGTGTACAAGAAAAAAATAGAGAGCGCGGCAGAGCTTGACAAGACGACAAGCATAGTTTTCGACGCGTCGGCAAAGAGCGTCAGAGCCTTCGAGGAGCTTATACGCTGCGGCGTGAAAAAAGAACCGGAGCTTACCGATTGAGCGAAAAACCTTATTTAACCTAAAATGCAACAAGGACGCCGTCAAAGCGTCCTTTTTTTTACAATTTTTGCGATTTGTTTGCATCGACCATTTTTTTGAAATAAATAACCAACCTGTCATAAATATCGCTCAAATCCTGTTGTTCGGCGTCAGTAAGCGCAGCGTTGAGAGTGTCGGCAAGATGTGAACACACTTTTTTGCGGTGAATACCGATTTTCCGCTTTCCTTCTTCCGACATTCTTACATATACGAATCTTTTGTCGTCCTTTTTTCTGAATCTTTCAATCCAACCTCTGTCTTCCAGATTTTTTATAATCGGAGACAGATTAGTCGGCAAAATAGGAATTGTTTTGACAAGCTCGTTCATGGACATTTCGCCTTTGTTGTTGACGTAACCAACGATATTCCCTTGCAGAATATTGAAATTTTCTTCGTCTAAAGGGGTACCGAGTTTAAAATCCACGTACTCGTTATACAACATATCGTGAAAGGTCATTTTATTTTTCAATTCTTCATAAAAATTTGCGTTATGCATAGTCAAGCTCCGTTTATTAGTAAAAAATCTTATAGTTATTATAATTCAAAAATATTTTAATTTTGTGTTGACAAAACAAAAATGATGATATATAATATAATTATATTCAATATAATTATATATTGAATAAATAATTTATCGGAGGCTTATTATGAAAAGCAAAAGAAGACTGATGGTTTTGGCATTGTCGGTTTTAATATGTCTTGTTGTTGCAATAACTTTAACCGCCTGTCAACAATTCTGTACCGTTACGTTCAAGGAAGAGGGTATTTCTTCTCAAACGGTGTTTAAGGGAGGCAAGGCCACCGAGCCTTTGACGGTTCGACAAGGTATGCGCGTCGTGTGGTATACGGATGAGGCGTTGACGTGTGTCTTTGATTTCGACGACGTTATTGAAAAAGACGTCACTCTTTATCCGAAGTGGATTTCGACCGCGCCCGAAACGATAAAAGTTACATTTAAAAACAACGGAAACGTGATAGGGACTTTGTCTGTCGTCAAAGGAGAAAAATTCAATCCCGTGTTTCTTTCGGCAAACAACAAAACGCTTGAAGGCTGGCAAATAGAAGGGGAGTCGGAATTGTTCGACTTTGAAACGGGCGCATGGCAGGATGTTACTTTGGTAGCTGTGTGGAGTGATACGCGAGAGTTGGTAAGCGTTACTTTTAAATGTGACGACGACGAAATGAACTTAGAAGTCGGCTCGGGCGGCAAAGTGGTTGCTCCTTGGGTTGCAGAGAAGGAGGGGTATGAGTTCAAAGGTTGGTATGCTTCCGATTCCGAGCAGCCGTTTGATTTTGAAAACTCTATCGTAGAAACCGATTTGGTGCTCAACGCGCGCTTTGAAGAAAAAAGCTATACCGTTACTTTTCTTGACCGGGACGGCGATGAATTGCAAAAAGTCACTGTCAAACACGGAGGGAATGCGCTTGTGCTTGCAGATGTGCCCGACCATGACGAGCCTTATTTTTATAGTTTCGACGGCTGGGAGTGCGAATCGGATTTGACAGAAGTGGTCGGCGACGCCGTAGCCACGGCGAGTTACGACGCGAATTATTTACCCGAAGAGATGCTTGCTTTTGATTTAAGGCACGACGGGACTTACGCCGTGCGCTTGAAGGATAAAACCGAGCGGGACTATTCGCATTACAAAATTGCGGAATATTGCGTGCTTCCCGAGACGTACAACGGCAAACCTGTCACTATGGTACAAAACAGGGGGTTTATGCCCGAATATGCGTATGTATTCGACGGCGAAATTCATCTGCTTGTTCCGCATACGTATAAAATTGTTGGCGGACAGGCTTTTGAACATTTTAACGGAGTGGAAATCGTTCTTGCGGAAGGAGTAAGAGAAATCTGGAACAGAGCATTCGGTGATCAGACGTACAAAAATGTAAAGCTGGTGCTGCCTTCGTCGTTGACATTGATTGAGTATTGGTCGATTACTTTCGGTCATTTTCAAATCGAGCTTGCAGACGGAGCAAAGTATATCAGCGACGAAAAGGGGATTTGGACGGCAGACCGTAAAGAGCTGTGTTACATACATAATCGAGACTTGATAAGCGATTTTACCGTCCCCGAAGGTACTGACTATATCGCGCCGGCAGTATTTGCGTATACCGGTTTGGAAAACGTGACTGTTGAAGGCGCTTTGACCGGTATAGGAGGCGACAATTTTTTAGACAACAGTCTGCAAAGCATTGTATTCATGGATACGGTGGAAAGAGTTGAAAGCGGAGAGGACACTGATTACAATCTCAATTATTGGATTGAAGATGATATTGAAAGACATTTGTTGGGACAAGCGTTTTGGTATTCCGCAAGTTTTCAACAACTTTCGATTGAAAATTTCGTTTTGCCTAACGGTTTAAAGCATATCGGGCAGGGCTGTTTCTCCAATGCCAATGTTGTTGAAATCAATCTTGACGGTATTGAACATATAGGCAGGGGAGCGTTTGCTTATGTAATGGAAGGCGTGCCTGTCCTTAAAAGCGTGTCGGTAACAAACAGCGACAAATATTATTCTCACGAAGGCGTTTCTCTCGTGGCTCGCGGAGCTGGCGCCCAAGGCGGAGATATGCTAATGATGTATGCCACTGCCAATCAGACCGTGACGGAATACGCGATTCCTTCATCTGTTACTACGATAGACAGCTTCTCCATGACAGTAAAATATCTGACAAAACTTACAGTCAACGAAGGGTGTTTGGAAATATTGGGAAGAGCGATAGATTTTATCCCGCAGGTTCCCGGTCAGCCCGGGCCTGCCGCTACTGTAGAGCTGCCGTCTTCACTGAAAAAGATTACTGATGTTCTTCCAATGGATTATTGGGGATACAACGATGTTTCAAGCACTACGGAACCGGCTATCGCATTGTGGCACGGAAGACTTGTTTTCGCAAAAGATTTCAAAGTCGAAGAGATAAACCCCAGAGCGATATCCGTTCTTAAACAGTATTCGGAAGAAAGCTTTGTGATACCCGCCTCCGTGACGAAGTTCGGCGACGGTTTCGGAGCAAACAATTATTTGGTGAAAAATTTTGAAGTGGAGCAGGGTAACGAATCTTTTGTAGCTTTCGGAGGGTGGCTTTATAAAAAACTTTCTCCGACTAAACTGCGCCTGGTCGCAGTGCCTCGCCTGACGGAGCAAATCGTTGACGGCAAGCTGGTTTTTCCCGAAACCGACGGATATACTCTCACCGAAATAGGAGATTATGTTTTTAGTAGTTTTACAACAAATGAGTTTAGGGGAGTGTCCGGTATAAAAGATGTAGAAATCCCTCAAGGCGTAGAAAGCGTGGGGATTATGGCTTTTTCCAACTGTAATGAACTTAGGTGCGTAGAATTGCCCGAATCGTTGCGTGAACTCAAAACGGGTGCCTTTCAATATTGCAGAGCTTTGGAAAAAGTCGTATTCAAAAATGATTTGACTCCCATCCTCGGCGGAGTATTTAAAACGGAAAAAGGATATTTGACAGGAAGTGTTTTTTATGATTATTACGGCTATTACGACGAGGAACTTGACAGTTTTATCGAAATTGAAGGATTGCCTGAAAATTGCAAAATTTACGTGCCGGACCAATCCTTTGGGGCTTACAGAACTTCTTTTGGAAAACACGCCATGCAGGAAGACGGAGTCGATACTTATTCAGATAAAATTTTCAGACTCAGTGAAATGTCCGCTGCCTGACACAGGTGCGGCGGCGCTTGATATGATTAAAGGCTGTCTGTTTACGACAGCCTTTTTCTATGAAAGGGAACATAAAAAAAGGGCGCGCCCCTATATTCGCACCCGATTTTTTGATTTCTTTCCGCTTCCGTCGGATAAAATAATTTCTCCGAAATTGTGTAGTTTTTTTGGAAGGTGCGAAATAAAATCATTCCCCGCATAGACCTTTGTAAAGGTTTTTACATTAATAAAATGCTCCGAAAGGCCTGTTTGTTTCGCTTTTTCTCAATATTTCACAAAATTTTTCGCATTGCTTCAAAAAAGCGGTCAATCCCGCCCGAAAACGGGGGGCATTTTGCGCTTATGCTCGTTTTTTCTGAAAATATCGTCGATTTTTTTCTTTGTTTCGGGAGAGGCTTTGCCGAACAGGATATAATCGTCGATTTCGGCATAGCTCATACCCAGCTCCTGCTCGTCGGTCTGTCCTTCCCAAAGTCCCGCGGAGGGTTTTTTGTCTATGATGGACTGCGGCGCGTCAAGATACCGCAGAAAGTCATACACTTCCCGCACGGTCAGGTCTCCTATCGGATTGAAATCGTAGCCGCCGTCCCCCCATTTGGTAAAATATCCCATGGTGTTTTCGCTTTTGTTGCCCGTACCTGCGACAAGGCAGCCTTCCGTCTGCGCGACAAGATATAACGTCGTCATTCTCAGACGGGGATTTACGTTTGCCGAAGATTTTTTTACCGTTTCGGCGTCGGAATCGTTTATTGCGTTTCGGGCGGCGAGAGTCAAGGCATGCTTTGCCTGAGTTATGTCTACAATTCGAGTTTCTATTCCGAATTTTTCCGCCAGCCTTTTGGCGTCCTCCGAGTCTGTGGTGTAGTTCTGTCTGCTTTCGCAGGGCATTATTACGCCGATTGTCTTTTCGAGACAGGCGGCTTTGCACAGTATCCCCGTCAGCGCGCAGTCTTTTCCGCCGCTGTTGCCGAACACAACGCCTTTTGCGCCGCAGGATGCGACAATATTTTTAATCCAACTTACTCTTGCTTCCTTTTCCTTTGCCCAGTCTCTCATGTCAGTCTCCTTTCTTTTCGTTTCTTGATTTTATTGCCAGCCACACCGACAAAACCTGAATATCCGCGGGGCTGACTCCGCTTATTTCGCTTGCGCGCAGCAGATTTTCCGGCATAATTTTGTTGAGCTTTATCGCGGCTTCCGTTTTAAGACCTTTGATTTGCGTGAAGTCCGTCCCGCGCGGCAGCTTTTTTGCTTCCAGCGCCGCTTGGGATTTCATCTGCGCTTCCGCTTTGGCGATGTACCCCGCGTACTTTATTTCCGTTTCAAAGCTTTCCAACTCGTTTTTGGGTATGTCGGAAAAAAGTCCCGCGTTTACAAGCATTTCCGCGCGCACGGCGGGGCGTTTCAAAAGCGCCGAAACCGTCGCGCCCGTTTCCGTCGGATTTTCCTTCGCCTCGAAAAGTATGCGGTTTGCGGTTTTTGCGTCCAGCGTTTTTTCCGCAGTCTTTTTCATGCCCTCCAATCTTTTTAAGCGACCGATAAATTTCTCGTATCTTTCGTCGTCCACAAGCCCGATTTCGCGCCCTGTCGGCGTGAGCCTGAGGTCGGCGTTGTCCTGACGCAGCAAAAGACGGTGCTCCGCGCGCCCCGTCATCATCCTGTAAGGTTCGTCCACTCCCTTTGCGGTTATATCGTCAATCAGCACGCCGATATATGAGCTGTTGCGGCTTAAAACAAAGGGGGGCTTGCCCCGAACAAGCCGCGCGGCGTTTATGCCCGCGACAAGTCCCTGACCTGCGGCCTCCTCGTAGCCGCTTGTGCCGCAGATTTGCCCTGCGAAAAACAGACCTGTGTGCCGCTTTGACATCAGAGAGGCATTCAGTTCGGTAGGGTCTATGCAGTCGTATTCTATGGCGTAAGCGTCGCGCATGATTTCAGCGTTTTCAAGCCCCTTTACCGTGCGCACGATTTCTCTCTGAACGTTTACGGGCATGGAGCTTGACAGCCCCGCCAGATAAATTTCCTCCGTGTCCTCGCCCTCCGGCTCCAAAAAAATCTGATGACGTTCCTTGTCCGCAAACCTGATAACCTTGTCCTCTATGGACGGACAGTATCTCGGACCTACGCCGTTTATCGAGCCGTTGTAGACAGGGGCTTTGTCCTTGTGCCGCAAAATCAGTTCTTTGGTCTGCGGCGTGGTGTATGTCAGATGGCAGACGCGGCTGTTGTTGGCTTTTTCGTTGAGAAAGGACAGGGGCAGCGCTTCGTCGCCCTCCTGCCTTTCGGTCTTGGAAAAATCGACGCTGCGACGGTGGATTCGGACGGGGGTGCCCGTTTTGAAGCGTCTCAAATCGAAACCCAGCTTTTTCAGCTCGGCGGAAAGCCGATAGCAGCCCGCAAATCCGTTGGGACCTTGTTTTTTTGTGTACTTGCCCACGATGATTCTGCTTGACAAATAGACGCCCGTGGCAACGATGAGGGAAACGCAGCGGAATTTTTCTCCCGCCGCGGTGCTTACCTCCCACAGGGTTTGGGATTTTTTTGTTATTTTTTTTATTCCGACCGCCTCTCCCTGCCTAAGCCTCAGACCTTCGGTGCTTTCGAGGAGTTTCTTGAACTCTGTGTGGTATGCGTTTTTGTCCACCTGCGCGCGCGGGCTGTAAACGGCGGCGCCCTTGCTTTTGTTGAGCATACGCATTTGCAGCGTGCATTTGTCGGCAATCAGCGCCATTTGTCCGCCCAACGCGTCGATTTCCTTTACTATCTGTCCTTTGGCGGTGCCGCCTATGCTGGGATTGCACGCCAAAAAAGCCACCGCGTCGAGATTTGCGGCAAGCACGAGCGTTTTGCATTTGAGTTTTGCGGCGGCGACTGCCGCTTCGCAGCCTGCGTGTCCCGCGCCTATTACTATTACGTCGAAAAAATCCATGCGTCTGTTGCTTCCGAATATATATTATATCATGTTTTTACAGCCTTTTAAAAGTTTTTTGGTGCGTCGTACAGGGTATATTTGAAAATATTTTAAAATATTATTAAAAGACAAGCCCGCGCCTGTTACACTTTGCGCGGCGCGAGGGGGAATACCGCTTATGGGAATAATCTGGATTCTGCTCATGGTGATAAGCATAGGCATGATGATGTTTGCCGACCCCGCAGGGATTTTGAGCGCCATGACGGCTTCGGTAAACGAATCTCTTTTGCTGTGCGTCAAGATGTGCGGCGTCTATTGCGTGTGGTTGGGCTTCATAAAAATTATGGAGGAAATAAACGCTTTGAAGGCTGTGGGCAATTTGCTCCGTCCGCTTATCGAAAAGCTGTTCGGCAGCGTGAGTCCCAAAGCAAAGGATTATCTTGTCGTAAACATAAGCGCCAATCTCATAGGAGTGGCAAACGCCGCCACGCCCACCGCAATCAAGGCGATAGACGAGATGGACAAAGGCGACGTCAAAATGACAAGGGGTATGGCAATGCTGTTTGTAATAAACTCCACGGGCATAGAGCTTTTGCCGTCGACGGTTATGAGCATGCGGGCGGCGGCGGGCAGCGTCAGTCCCGCCGATATACTTCTGCCGTCCTTTATTGTAAACGTCGTCACCACCGCGTTGGGAATCCTGCTCGTGTGCCTGTTGTACAAGAAGGATGCAGACAAACGCGCCTCGAAGTCGGGCGAACTGAACGTGTCAACTCCGCTTAAAGGCAGGCGCGCCTGAACGGATAAGAGCCGCAGGAAAAAGCTGTTGTCCCGAGTGTTTCATACGCGCACGGGGACGCGAAAGGGGACGTGAAAATGGGTGATTATATTGTTCCGATACTGTTCGTCGCGCTTATTCTGATTGCGGCGATAAAAAAGAAAAACCCCTATCAGTGCATGATAGAGGGAGCGAAAGAGGGATTTTCCGCCTCCTTCGGTCTTTTCCCCAACATAATGGCGATTTTTCTTGCCCTTTCGCTGATGCAGGCTAGCGGCCTCAACGATCTTTTAAGCCGTATTCTGTCCGTTCCCATGCAATGGCTTGGCATACCCAAGGAGCTTGCGGGGCTTGTGGTGCTGCGTCCCGTCAGCGGAAGCGGCAGTCTGGCAATGCTCAACGACGTGCTTGCCAAGTACGGTCCCGACAGCTATATAGGGCGCTGCGCAACCATGATAGTGGACGGCTGCGACACGGTGTTTTATATCGCGACCATTTATTTCGCCCGTACAAAAGTGAAAAATACGGGAAAGGCCATTGCCATAGCGTTGGCAGTGTCTTTTTTGAGCTGTCTTCTCGGCTGTTGGCTGTGCAGAATTATGTAAAGTTTAAGTTGACAAAAAGCCGCAATACAAATGCAAAAAGCAAAAGAGCGCCCGAAGGCGCTCCCTACTCGACAGCTCAGTAGCTGCCGTTGTAATTGTTTATTCTTCTTACGTAGCTGCCGTCGTGTCTTTCTCTGAGGGAAAGTCCCGCGAGTATGGCGGACGCGAGATAAGCAAGCATGACCACTATTGAAGACACAGCCATTGCCGCGCCGCCGAAGAAGTTCATTATCGAACCGAGAAAAGCGATGATGTTTATTACGAGAAAGAAAATAACAATACCTTTTCTGTCTGCGATGACGCCGTTGTCCGATACCGACGGAGTTCTGATAAGTCTTGACGCAAGCACTATCATGATTATGCCTAAAATCATCATGAGCACTCCTGCCACGATGACAACCGCCGTCATGACGTTGCCCGCCGTCGCCGCGCCCGTGCCGGCATTTCCGAACGTTCCGTTGAACATTTCCGCTATGGTTCCGCTCAAAACAAGAAACAAAAATCCGCCGATTGTTTCAAAAATTCCCAAAATGAGATTGATTATTCCGACCGACTTTTCCAATCTGACCTTTTTTTCGTTCATAACAAAAGCTCCTTAATTTTTTTGTCAAACACGATGCGTCGGATGACGCGTCCGCGCTTGCCGTTTGTTTTCAGTATGCGCAGAAAGAAAATAATTATTCCTTTACAAAATGCGCGAAAAGGGATGAAGCGCCGTAGCCCGTTGTCGCAGGTCAAGGGCTTCTTTGTTTAAAGCAAAAAAACGCGGCGGTATTCCCGCCGCGACGTGTCGCGCTTTGTTTATTCCGTCGCAAAATTCAAATGAAATTCAAACGTCAGCTGCGCAGGCTTTGAGCGAAGCTTTTTTTATTGCCAACGCGCAGACTGCAACGGATGCTGCGTTTGCCAGCGTGATGAATAAAGGGTAGATGTAGAAATACCTGTCAGTGCACAAATTCAATATACCTGCGACAACAGTCAGCGAGTTGAGGACGATAAAAATTATTGACGCGGCGGTTTTGAATTTTTCAACCCTTTGCCCCGTTTTGTATACGGAAACAGTCATGCCGATTGCAAAAAACAGCTGCACAAAACCTGCTGCGGCGGTGGAAAGTCCGTAAATTGTCAAAATGTTTTTAAAACCTTCGTAAGAAACTTCGGCGGGTATTAGCTGTTCAAAAAGAAAAAAGAAGATTTTGTTTGCGGCGGCGTACTGCCAAGAGGAAAAGCAGATGTTCAATCCCGTTGCCGCAAGCGCGAGTCCCATGACAAGATTGATTGTCCCCGACGCTATTTGCAGCGAATTTTTGTTCAAAATCATTATTCCGCCCCCGTATTGCAATAATTTTATTTAATTTAACCACAGAAACGATATTTTTGTCAAGCAGCTCAAGGGGCGCCGACGAAATTTTTGTTCCAATCGCAGAAAATCGCTTGACAATCAAATCACAAGGTGCTAACATAGACAGGCATCGTGTTTATGCGATGCGTTTTTGTCGCGGGGTAGAGCAGCCTGGTAGCTCGTCGGGCTCATAACCCGGAGGTCGAGTGGTTCAAATCCCTCCCCCGCAACCAAAAAATGGCGGCGTAGCTTAGTTGGTTATAGCGGCCGGTTCATACCCGGCAGGTCGTTGGTTCGAGTCCGACCGCCGCTACCACAACCGTTTTGAGTACGGTCGTTTTTTTACGTGGCTCCTTGGTCTAGCGGTCTAGGACATCGCCCTTTCACGGCGGCAACACGGGTTCGAGTCCCGTAGGAGTCACCATCCCCCTCGGGAGCATAGCTCAGTTGGGAGAGCACCTGCCTTACAAGCAGGGGGTCACAAGTTCGAGCCTTGTTGTTCCCACCATAAAAAACTGCGCCGAAAGTCGCAAAAACAGTGCGGATATTGTCCGCACTTTATTTTTGCTCCTTAAAGCTTGTTTTTTATTTGTGTGCGCAGCGAGGTCGGGCGAATTACGTGACGCTGCGGCAGAGCCTTGCTATTCCGTCGCAATGCTCCTTGCGAGCCTTGTTGCTCCCACCATAAAAAGACCGTAAAAGCGTCCTTTTAATCGAAAAGGACGCTTTTTCTTTCGTTTTTTCACATAAAATGACCGACTTTTAATTTGCCAAAGCGAAAAAATTTATTAAAAAGGGCTCAAATTTTTATATCAGACTTTTGCAATAATTAACATTCAAAATTTAAAAAAATAATTTATGTGCGCCAAAGCAATATATCGGATTTTTGTCCGTCTACGGTAAAGGTACAAACAGCGGCCAATAGCCTTGCTTGTTGCGAACGCAAAGGCGTTTAAGGGGGTTTTGCCGAAAAGGGCTTTTTTTCCTTGCAATTAAACGCTTGACAAACTTAGACGCTGCGAGTAATATTAAGTCGCTGCAGCAAGCATATTGCCTAAAAGTATAAAAGCATAGCGTTCCGTCAAAGATTCATTGTACGGAAAAAGGAGAAAATTATGATAAACAAAGATATGACGATTATGGAAGCGCTCGAACAAAACAGAGCTTCCGCCACTGTTTTTGCGGGATACGGCATGGGTTGCATAGGCTGTCTTGCCGCGAGCGGCGAAACAATCGCCGAAGCCGCCGCCCACCATGGCATAGACGTGGACGAGCTGGTGAACAAGCTCAACGAAACCTGCAAATAAGGTCGGTTTAAGCGTGTTTTTTAACGCGGAAAAAGGGCGAAGCTTCTGCTTCGCCCTTTTGTTAAATTGGTTTTCAATACGATTCGTTTTTTGATTTAAGCACACTTTTTTTCCAAGCCGGCAACAAATTTTTCGAGTCTGTCCAAGGCCTTGACTATGGTATCCATGCTTACGCAGTAGCCGATACGCATATATCCTTCCGCGGAGAAGCACACGCCGGGTATGACCGCAACCTTGCATTCCTTGACAAGGCGCGTGCAAAATTCCATGCTGCTCATACCGAATTTGCTTATATTGGGCATGATGTAAAAGGCGCCTTCGGGCTTAACCACGTCAAGTCCCATTGCCACGAGTCTGTCGTAGCAGTAGTCGCGTCTTTTTCTGTATTCCTCGACAAAGGGTGCGGGGTCGAATCTGAGCGCTTCGATTGCCGCATACTGTATAAAGGTGTTTGCGCACACTGTCGTATACTGGTGCACCTTGAACGCCTGCTCGATGAATTCCTTGCTTGCCATCATGTAGCCCAGTCTCCACCCCGTCATTGCGTAAGGCTTGGAAAAGCTCTGGCAATACACGATTTTTTCTCTCAAATCCTGAAACCTGACAAAGCCCGGTCTGCGCTCGTTGTAAACCAGCTGGTTGTAGCATTCGTCGCAGATGACGAACATATCGCGTTTTTTGACCTGTTCGTAAACATTGAGGAGGGACTTTTCGTCAAGGATTGTGCCTGTGGGGTTGTTGGGGCTTGTGAGAATGATTGCTTTGGTTTTGTCGGAAACGACGGAGGCAAGAGCCTTTTCCGTTATCTGAAAGTTGTCGGGAGCGGTGTTCAACTCGACGTACCTGCCCTTGCACAGCTCGATGACGGGCTTGTACATGGAAAAGGCGGGCACGGGAACTATGACCTCGTCGCCCTCGTTGACAACGGCAAAGAGCGCGCTCATTATGGCTTCCGTGCTGCCCGTAGTTATCATAATTTCGTTTTCGTCGTAATCCACTCCGTTGAGTTGTTTTTCGAAAGCGGAAATTTCCCTGCGAAGCTCCGCCACGCCCATAGTGGGCGCGTAAAAGGTTTTGTTGTTTTCCAACGCGACTCCGCAGGCGTCCTTAACCTGCTGAGGGGTGTGGAAATCCGGCTCGCCGAGAGTGAGAAACAGCTCGGCGCCCTCCTTGTGCGCCATATCGTTGAAGGCGCGCAGCGGGCTGGGTTCGATACGTGTAACCTGTTCGTTGAATTTCATAGATTGTTATCTCCCTTTCTTTGAATTATATCATATACGCCCGAAAGCGCAGGTGTAATTTGTTTGAAAAAACCTTTTCCTTTTTTGCGGTTTAGCGAGGCGTTGTCCTTTTCGTTCTGTGCGGGAAGGGCATTTTGCGGACAACTCTTCTTTTTTTGTTTTTCTCGGTTGCCAACGCGCCTTTGCGGTGCTATAATTGCTGTCGGAGAAAATTTACATGATTTACAATATGCTCGGAAAAACCAATCTTGTCATATCCGCGGTGGGCTTGGGCGGAATCCCCTTGCAGCGCTTAGACCGGGAAAAAGCGGTGGAAACGGTGCGTTACGCCTTGGAGCGCGGAGTCAATTTTATCGACACGGCGCGCGGATATACGGTCAGCGAAAGCTACATAGGCGCGGCTCTTGCGGGCGGACTGCGCGGGGACGTGGTGCTTGCCACAAAAGCGCCGCCGACGGACCGCGGGGGTATGCTCAAAGAAATGGAGGGAAGCTTGAAAGACCTCGGCACGGATTACATTGATTTGTATCAGGTGCACAACGTGAAGGATTGCGCGTCGATTGACCGTGTGTTCGGCGACGACGGCGCATATAAAGCGTTTCTGGAAATGAAAGCCGCGGGCAAAATAGGCCACTTCGGCGTGACAAGCCACAAGCGCGAGGTGCTGACTTATCTGCTGGAAAACTACGCCGACAAAACAGAAACAATAATGTTTCCCTACAATATCGTGGAAACGCAGGGAGAGGAGCTGTTTGCGCTGGCAAGCAGTCTCAATGTGGCTGTCATAGTGATGAAGCCGCTTGCCGGCGGAGCAATCGGGGACGCCGCGCTTGCAATGCGTTTCGCGTTGTCCAATCCGCACGTGTCGGTCGTCATACCCGGCATGGCAAATCAAAAAGAGGTGGACGAAAACACGTCGCAGCCCGCCGAGCTTTCCGACGCGGACAGGGAAAAATGCGCGTTGCTTGCGGGCGAGCTGGGTTCCGAGTTCTGTCGGAGATGCAGCTATTGCGCGCCCTGCCCCGCAGGGCTTGACATACCCACCATTTTCACTTTCGAGGGGTATCTCAAACGCTACAACCTTGCCGAATGGGCAAAGGACAGATACATGAATCTGAAAAAACGTGCCAAAGACTGTCTTGGATGCGGTGAGTGCGAAAAGAGATGTCCTTACGAGCTGAAAATCAGGGAGAGACTTAAAAACGTCGCACGTGAGTTCGAGGACGCCGAAAAGGCGTTTTCCGACTCCGAAAGGAGTTGAAAATATGGCGTTGTTCGAGTGCAAGCTTTATTCCCATGTACTGCACGAGCCGTCGCAGGTAGCCGTTTACGCGCCGGACCGAAAAAACGCTGGGATGTCCGACTTTAACGTCGTGCTTTTGCTGCACGGGATGTGCTGCGACGGAAAGGATTTTTTCATGCGCACGGGCGTAGCCGCTTATGCCGACGCTGCGGACGCCGTGCTTATTGCGCCATCCTGCGGCAACAACTATTTCGCCGACGGGCAGAACGGACTTAAATACGAAACGTATCTGTTCCGCGAGCTGATTCCTTTTTTGCAAAAACCCTTTTCTTTAAACACCTCCCGTGAAAAAAATTTCATTCTCGGCACGTCTATGGGAGCCTTCGCCGCGGTGCGGCTGGGGCTGACTTATCCCGACAGGTTTAAAGCCGTTTGTTCTTTGTCCGCGCCGTTGGACCTGAAAACCGCGGTGGAAACGCTGCGCGACAATATCAGGGACTGCCGCCGCCGCGCTTTTTGCTCGGTCTACGGCTCCTGCGAGCAGTTCGGCGGCTCGTCGGCGGACATACTGCATCTGATTGAGCGGACTCCTCCCGCAACGGCTCCGTTTCTTTGGCTGTATGTGGGGAGAAACGACCCTCTTTTGCAAATCAATAAACAAACTGCGGAAAAAATCAGAGAAAAAGGCTTTGCCCTTTCGCTTGAAACGGACGACGGCGCCCACGACTGGGCAAGCTGGGACAGGCAGGCGAAAAGATTTTTCGACTTGTACGTGGGAAAATAATATTCCGTAATATAACGAGACTTAAAAGGACGCGGAAGCGTCCTTTTTGCCGTATGCGTTTGATGTCGAATTTGGGCGAAAACGCGCCAAATCGCTTGACAAACCGCCCCGAAACTCTCATAATAATTGTATAAACAAAGTTTTGCCGCCGCACAACAGGGGAAACAAAGGAGGAGACAATTGAAGGAGAATTTATTTGAAGCGGCGCGTTCCGACGAGAAGCTCAGGAGCGCTGCGTTTGATACAAGCTGCGCAATGGATGAAATTTTGTGGAGGCTCAAGGATTTGAGTTTGATTCACAACGACATTTCCGAGCTGATAAGCGTGGGCTGCGGCTTCGGCGACGTTGCGGGCGACCTTAAAAACGTCTCCGACAAGACGCGCGACAGAATACGCGAGGCTTTCAGATACAGAGAGATGAACGACGCTTTGAACCGCGTTTTGGGATACGAGCTTGAGAGAGTGTGCGAAAGCATAGAAAATCTGATTTATCCCGCGCCCGACGCGCCTGAGGAATAATATTGCGTCCCGCTTTGACAAAGCGGGATATTTTTTTGTCGGCACGTCTAAAACGATTGACAAACCCGATTGAGGCTGATAAGATAACACGCGAAGAAACCTATCGAGAGTGTCGGAGGGACGGACCCGTCGATGACACAGCAACCGGACGAAAAGTCGTCACAGGTGCTAAATTCCGCAGGGCGAGGCTCTGGAAGATAGGACGGCGTCAAAAGCTGTTTCGTCAACCCCGCGCTGTCCGCGGGGTTGTTTTGATTTAGAGGTTTTAACAATCGCAGACGAAGGAGAAAATTAAGGGAATGACAGGAAAGAGATTTTTTACAAGCGAGAGCGTGACGGAGGGGCACCCCGACAAAATGTGCGACCAGATTTCCGACGCGATTTTGGACGCGATACTCAAAGAAGACAAAAACGCGCGCGTTGCTTGCGAAACGCTTGCTTACACGGGGGGCGTTGTGGTTGCGGGAGAAATCAGCACCCGCTGCTATGTGGACATAAAGAGCATTGTCCGCAATACCGTCAGGGAAATCGGCTACACGCGCGCCAAATACGGATTTGACGGCAACACTTGCAGCGTTTTGACGTCTATTGACGAGCAGTCTCCCGACATCGCGCTCGGAGTGGACAAAAGTCTCGAAAGCAAGGAAGGCTTCGGCGGCGAGGCGGAGCTTGGCGCGGGAGACCAGGGTATGATGTTCGGCTATGCCTGCGACGAAACACCCGAGCTTATGCCTGCGGCGCACGTTTACGCCAATATGCTTACAAAACGCCTTGCCGAGGCTCGCAAAAGCGAGGAAATAGAGCTGTTGCGGCCTGACGGAAAAGCGCAGGTGACTGTCGAATACGACGGCGACAAGGTCAAACGTATAGATACCGTCGTGGTTTCCTCCCAGCACGCGGCGGAAGCGGATATGGAAACGCTGCGGGAGGAAATTCTCAAAAAGGTTATTCTCGCCACGCTGCCGGCGGAGCTGGTTGACCGAAGGACGAGGTATCTGATAAACCCTACGGGAAAATTCGTCATAGGCGGACCTATGGGCGACTCGGGACTGACGGGCAGGAAAATAATAGTCGACACCTACGGCGGCTATTGCCCGCACGGCGGCGGCGCGTTTTCGGGAAAGGACCCGACAAAGGTTGACAGAAGCGCGGCTTACATGGCGCGTTATATATGCAAAAACATCGTGGCTGCGGGCGCGGCGCGCAGAGTTCAGCTTCAACTGTCTTACGCCATAGGGGTGGCGAGACCCGTTTCGGTTTGCGTGGACACCTTCGGCACGGGAGCCGTTCCGGACGAAAGCATGACGGAGCTGGTAAAGCGTTTGTTCGACCTTCGTCCGCAGGCAATAATAGAAAAGCTGGATTTGCAAAAACCCGTGTACAGACAGATTGCGAGCTACGGGCATTTCGGCAGGGACGGCATGACGTGGGAAAATACGGATTCGGCGCAAATGATTGCCGCCGCCGTCGAGGAATATAAATCGGGCAGATGACTTTAAAGGGAGCAATAGGCAACATAGTTTTTTTCAACGCGGAAAACGGCTACACCGTTTTTCAGTTGATTTCCGACAGCGACGGCGGGGAAACGACCTGCGTGGGGTATCTTCCGCAGCTCAACGTCGGACAGCAAATCGAGGTTTCGGGCAAAATAGTTACTCATCAGAGGTTCGGCGAGCAGTTTTCCGTTGAAAAATTTTCCCTTGCCGCGCCGACAGGCTCGGATGGGCTTGTCAGATATCTTGCAAGCGGACTGATAAAGGGCGTGGGAGAGGCTACGGCGCGTCTTATAGTAAATTCATTCGGCGACGATACTCTTTCCGTGCTGGAAAATTCTCCCGAAAGGCTTGCCGAGCTGCGCGGAATCAGTCTGAAAAAAGCGCGCGCCATAGGAGAGGAGTTCAATGAGCACAGAGCCATGCAGGAGCAGATTATGTTTCTGCAAAGCTACGATATTACCCTCAACACGGCAATAAAGATATATCGCGTTTACAAGGACAAGACGGAAAGCGTATTGAAAAGCAATCCTTATAGGCTTATAGACGACGTGGACGGAATCGGTTTTTTGTCGGCGGACAGAATCGCAGGCAGCATGGGCATAGGCAAGGACAGCGAGTTCCGTCTGCGCGCGGGCATAGTTTATTGTCTCAAAGACGGGGCGGAAAAGTCGGGCAATACCGTTATTGAGGAGCAGACTCTCAAAAAATCGGTGGGCGAGCTTTTGGGGTACGACATATCCGAAAGGGCGGAGCTTTACGAGGAAACGGTAGACAACCTGATATTCGACCTTATGGCGCGCCGTTTCGAGGACGGAGAGAAAGCGGGACTGGCTCTTACGAGGTATTACAATATAGAAAAAAACATTGCGGGCGCGCTGGTCAGGCTGGACGAGGAGGCGCCCGCCATTTCCGCGTCGTTTAAGACGCTCATAGAGGATTTTCAGTCGGCGAACGGAGTCAAGCTGCACTCCAATCAGCGGCGGGCGGTGGAGGCGGCGTTTGAAAACGGAGTCACGGTGATAACGGGCGGACCGGGCACGGGCAAGACCACAATCGTCAGGTGCGTTTCGTATATATGCGACGCTCTTGACATAAAGGCGGAGTATTGCTGCCCTACAGGACGCGCAGCAAAGAGGCTGGGAGCCTCGACGGGCAAAAACGCAAAGACCATACACCGTCTGCTCGGCATGGAGGCGAGGGAGGACAGGCTGGTTTTCGCTTACGACGCCTCCAACCCTCTCGAAGCCGACCTCGTTGTGGTGGACGAAGCGTCCATGGCGGACGCCGTCATTTTCAACAGTCTTTTGAAGGCTTTGCGGCGCGGCTGCCGTCTGGTTCTTGTGGGCGACAAGGATCAGCTTCCCTCCGTAGGCGCGGGAAACGTGCTTGCCGACGTAATCAAGAGCCGTCTGTTTTCAGTAAACGAGCTTACCCACATTTACAGGCAGTCGGAGGACAGCTATATAGTTACCAACGCGCACCTGATAAACAGCGGAAAAATGCCCGTCATAGAAAAGGACAGCAAGGATTTTTTCTTTATCGCGAGGGACAATCAGGAGGATATCCTAAACGAGGTTACGGGACTTGTGACGACGCGTCTGCCGAAGTTTACTTCCCTTTCTCCCGCGGAGATTCAGGTGCTTGCGCCAATGAAGAGCGGGCTTGCGGGCGTCGCCAACTTAAACCGCACGCTGCAAGCCAAAATAAATCCCTTTGAGCGTTCAAAAAGCGAAATCAACGTCGGAGGCGTGGTTTTCCGCACGGGAGACAAGGTCATGCAGACGGTCAACGACTACAATATGGAGTGGGAAATCAACGACTCGGAGGGCGTGAGGTCGGGCAAGGGCGTTTTCAACGGCGACATAGGTTATATTACGCGAATAGACCGCACGGAAAATCTTGCTGAAATTCTGTTCGACGACGGCAGGCGGGCGGTTTACACCTCGGCGGATATGCCCGACCTGACTCTCGCCTACGCGGTTACCGTGCACAAAAGTCAGGGGAGCGAGTTCGACGCGCTGGTCGTGGCGGTGACAAACGGACCGCCCACGATTTTAAACCGCAATCTGCTTTATACGGCGGTCACGCGTGCAAAAAAAACCGTGGTTTTGGTATGCAGCAAAAGGATGCTGGGAATGATGGTCAAAAACAATTATATCGAGGAGCGCGCCACCATGCTCAAAGCGTTTTTGAAGGAAGAAAAGCAGAAGCGCTCGGCGCTTTACCTGTGAAAAGCGCAAAAAAGTCGGAAGCGGCTGCGGCAAAGGGATTGTCGCGCTTTTTCGGCGCGCACGGATATACCTGCGTATGCTGCGGCGCGGACGTTTTCGACGAGACGGGCGTTTGCGGATTCTGCCTGCCCAAGCTTAAATTCAACAACGGCAACGTCTGCCGACGCTGCGGGGCTGCTCTCGGCGACGTGGACAACCGTTTCTGCGCCGCCTGCGAAAGGTTCGACGGCGTGTTTTTCGACGGCGCGGCTTCGGCTTTTGTGTATACGGGGGAAGTAAGCCGCCTGCTGCTCAAAATGAAATACGGCGGAGCCAAATATCTATCCGAGTTTTTCGCAAGGCAGATGGCAAACAAATTTTTGACGCTGTCCGTCGGGTTCGACGTTGCGGTTCCCGTTCCCATGACAAAATCCGCCAAGAAAAAACGCGGATACAATCAAGCGGAGTTGCTAACCGCGGATTTTTGTGATATAATAGGCGCGGATTTTCGTTTTGATTTGATTGAAAAGGCGCGCGAGACTCCGCAGCAGGAAACGCTTGGTTTCAAGGCTCGGAGGGAAAATCTCCAAGGCGCCTTCAAGGCAAAACGGGACGACGCCGTTTGCGGCAAACGGATTTTGCTCATAGACGACGTAAAAACCACCGGCGCGACAATCAATATGTGCGCAAAAGCTCTTAAAAAAGCGGGCGCCGCGTATGTTTTCGGACTTACCGCGGCAAGCTCCCGCGACATTTCTGCTACTGAAAGGGATTGAAGATGAACAACAAAAAACAATTGAAATTATTGGAAAAGATTGCGGTTAAGGTAGAGGCTCTTGCCGACACGTTTGCGGCAATGACGGACGCGCGGCTCAAAGAGTGCACGTCCCTGTTCAAAGCCCGTCTGGAAAGCGGGGAAAGCCTCGATTCCGTTCTGCCCGAGGCCTTCGCCGTCGTGAGAGAAGCGGCAAAGCGCGTGCTCAATATGTATCACTTCCACGTGCAGGTTTTGGGCGGCATAGCGCTGCATCAGGGGCGCATATGTCAGATGAGCACGGGCGAAGGCAAAACGCTTGTGTCAACCATGCCCGCTTATCTAAATGCGCTTACGGGACGCGGCGTTCACATAGTGACGGTAAACGAATACCTTGCCCGACGCGACTCCGAGTGGATGGGAAAAATATTTAAATTTCTCGGGCTTTCGGTAGGCGTGATTTACAACGATATGCCTTTGAAGGAAAAACAGAGGGCTTACGCCTGCGACATAACCTACGGCACCAACAACGAATTCGGCTTCGACTATTTGAGAGACAACATGGCGGTTTCCAAGTCGCAGCTTGTGCAGCGCGGACTCAATTTCGCCATTGTCGACGAGGTTGACAGCATACTTATCGACGAAGCGCGCACGCCTTTGATTATCAGCGGCAGGAGCGGAAAGTCCAACGAGATGTATATAACCGCCAACCGTTTTGTCAAGACGCTTACCTGCGGGATAGAAAAGTCGGACGAGGGCAAGGGAAAGCTTGCCTCCATTATGGGCGAGGGCTACTCCGAGGAGGACGAGGAGAAGTATGACGCCATGAAAAACGAAAAGGACAAGGTGGTGCGTCTTACCGCGCGCGGCGTTGCCAAGGCGGAAAGGTTTTTCAAGGTGGACAATCTCGGCGACGTGGAAAGCACAGAGCTTAACCACTATATAAATCAGGCGCTCAAAGCAGTTTTCGTCATGAAGCGCGACGACGACTATATCGTGGACAAGGGCGAGGTCAAAATAGTGGACGAGTTCACGGGGCGCATCATGGAGGGCAGGCGTTACAATCAGGGGCTGCACCAGGCAATCGAGGCAAAGGAAAACGTCCGCATACAGGAGGAAAACAAAACTCTTGCCACAATCACTTTCCAAAATCTGTTCCGTATGTACAAAAAACTGAGCGGCATGACGGGTACGGCAAAGACGGAGGAGGCGGAGTTCAACGATATTTACAATCTCGACGTAGTGGAAATTCCCACCAACAAGCCGATGATAAGAAAGGACTACGACGACGTGCTTTATTCCACGCGCGAAGCAAAGCTGAGAAATCTCGTCGCGGATATAGTTGAACGCCACAAGAGCGGACAGCCCATGCTTATCGGCACCGTTTCGGTGGAAAAAAGCGAGGAGCTTTCCGCAATGCTGAAAAAGAAGGGCGTTCCGCACAACGTGCTCAACGCCAAAAACAACGCGCGCGAAGCTGAAATCGTCGCGCAGGCGGGCAGGCTCAACGCAGTCACTATCGCCACCAACATGGCGGGGCGCGGCACGGATATTCTGCTCGGAGGAAATCCGGAGTACCTTGCAAAGCAGGAAATGGAGCGCAACAATTATACCCACGAGCAAATAGAGACTGCAACCTCTTACGCGGACGGCGACGGGGAAACGGAAAGGCTCAAAGCGGTTTACCGCGCCCTTTTCGACAAGTACAAGGCTGTCTGCGACGCCGAAAAGGAAAAGGTGCTGGAAACGGGCGGTCTGCATATCATAGGCACCGAGCGTCACGAGAGCCGCCGCATAGACAATCAGCTGCGGGGCAGAAGCGGACGACAGGGAGACCCAGGCAGCAGCGTTTTCTTTCTTTCCACCGAGGACGACCTTGCGAGAGTGTTCGGAGGCGAAAGAATGCAGGCGGTCATGCAGTTTTTCAAGCTGGAAGAGGACGTGCCCATAGAAGCAAAGATAATAACAAGACAAATCGAGCGGGCGCAGAAAAGCATAGAGGGCATACATTACTCGCAGCGCAAGCACGTGCTGCAATACGACGAGGTCAACAACAAGCAGCGTCAGGTCATATACGGCGACCGCAACAAGGTGCTTAACGGCGAGGACGTGCACGGCATGATTCTCGATATGGCGGCAGGTTTTGCGAGAAAAGCGCTGGAAGACGCCTGCGACGGAACGGAAAACTCCCGCCTGTGGAATCTTGACGCCGTAAACGGAATACTCAAAAACAAATATCTGCCTCAATTGGAGGACTTCGTGACGCGGGATATGGCGATTCGCGGCGCGAAGCACGTGCTTGACGAGCTTTCCAAAGAGGTCAGAAGTCTGATAGAGGAGCGCGCGGCGGAGGAGGACGAAAACGAGTTCAAACAGATAGAGCGTTATGTGCTTCTCAAAATCATAGACGAAAAGTGGATGGAGCACATCGACGACCTCGAAGAGCTGCGCAAGGGAATCGGCCTCATGGCTTACGGCCAGCAGGACCCAGTTATGGTGTACAGAAAGCGCGCTACGGAGATGTTCGAGCAGATGGAGGAGGACATAGAGTTCACCACTATTCGCTGTCTGTTATTCGCAAAATTCAGGCGCGTCGAAGCGGAAGAGGTGCAGAACGCCGAAGAGCTTAATCCCAATCTCGTGCTCAACAAGCCCTGCCCTTGCGGCAGCGGACTTAAATACAAAAACTGCTGCGGCAAGGAAAAGGCGGAGGAGCTGAAAAGGCAATACCGCGAAAACAAGAAAAACAAGCAAAAACAGTAAAAGTCGAAAAATCATAAAATTTTAACCAAAAGGGGTGATTTCAGTTGATTCAGGTAGAGGATTTGAAACAGACTTTGCGTGAAATATCGACAAAATTGAAAGGGGTAGGTGAGTCCCTTTGACTTGCCCAAGCAGAGGGCGGAGTTAGAGGAGCTTAAACAGCTTCAACAAAAAGAAGATTTCTGGAACGACGTTGCCACGGCTCAAAAGGTCAGCCGTCAGGCAAAGCACATCGAGGACAGGCTGGATTTTCTTGCGGCTCTTGAAAAAGACGCGGAAAATCTAAGCGAGCTTATTGCTTTGACCGACGACCAAAACGACCTTATGGAAGTGGAGACGGAGTTGAAGGCGCTTGCGGAAAAGGCGGAAACGCTGCATATAGAAACGCTGTTGTCCGGCAAATACGACGGCTACGACGCTATTTTGACGCTGCATGCGGGCGCGGGCGGCACGGAAGCTCAGGACTGGGTGAGTATGCTTTTCAGGATGTACACCCGTTACGCCGAGCGCCGCGGCTACAAAACGGAAGTCACCGACCGGCTGGACGGAGACGAGGCGGGCATAAAAAGCGTTACGTTCAATGTTTTCGGCGACAACGCTTACGGGTATCTCAAAGCCGAAAAGGGGGTGCACCGCCTGGTGCGCATTTCGCCCTTTGACGCAAACAAACGCCGACACACAAGCTTTGCCTCCTTGGAGGTTATGCCCGTCATCGACAACGATACCGACATAGTCGTAGAGGACAAGGATTTGAAGGTGGACACCTACCGCAGCAGCGGCGCGGGAGGTCAGCACATCAACAAAACGGAAAGCGCAATCAGAATCACGCACATTCCCACGGGCATCGTGGTTTCCTGTCAGACGCAGCGCAGTCAGATTCAAAACCGCGAGCAGGCAATGCTTATGCTCAAAAGCAAGCTTGCCGAGCTGCGCGAGCGGGAGCAGATGGAGGAGGCTCAGTCGCTCAAGGGGGACGTCAAAAAGATAGAGTGGGGCAGTCAAATCAGGTCCTACGTTTTTTGTCCGTATACTCTCGTCAAGGACCACCGCACAGGTTTTGAAAACTCCAATATAAACGACGTCATGGACGGAAACGTGCAGCCCTTTATCGAGGACTATCTTACCAAGGTGTACTGATATGCCGCAAGGTTTGAAAAAAGGCTTTGTCGTCTTGGGCATAGAGTCGTCCTGCGACGAAACGGCGTGCGCTCTCGTCGAGGACGGGAGAAAAGTTTTATCCAACGTCATAGATTCTCAGATTGAACTGCACAGGCTTTACGGCGGGGTGGTTCCCGAGCTTGCCGGCCGCAACCATGTGGTTGCCATAGACAGAGCGGCAAAACAGGCCGTCAAGGACGCGGGCGCGGATTTTTCGGACGTGGACGCGGTGGCGGTGACTCGCGGCGCGGGGCTTGTAGGGTGTCTGCTCGTAGGCGTGTCCTATGCCAAAGCATTGGCTTATTCTCTTGGCGTGCCTCTTGTCGCCGTCAATCATATAGAAGCGCATATGTGCGCCAATTATCTCGATACGGACGCCGAGCCGCCCTACCTCTGCCTGTTGGCGAGCGGAGGGCACACGGCGCTGGTGCACGTTGTGGGCTACAACGATTATCGCGTCGTTTCCTCCACGGTGGACGACGCCGCGGGCGAAGCCTTCGACAAGGTTGCTCGCACTCTCGGATTGCCTTATCCCGGCGGACCGCAGATAGACAGGCTTTCGACGTCGGGCAAGCCGGTGTTCGATTTGCCCTCTCCGTTGCTTAAAAACGGCAACCTATCTTACAGCGGGCTGAAAACCGCCGTCGTCAATCTTATGCACAACGCCGCGCAGCGCGGCGAAAAGTTGCCTGCGGAGGACGTTTGCGCGTCCTTTTCGCGCGCGGCGCTGGAACCGCTGCTGTCGCTTGCGGAAAAGCATTTGAAAAGGCTGGGGCTCAAAACCCTTGCCCTCGCGGGAGGAGTAGCCGCAAACGGCTATCTGCGCGGCAGAGCGGAGTCGCTCGCCCGAAAAAACGGGTTCAAACTGCTTCTTCCCGAGAAAAAGCTATGTACGGACAACGGAGCAATGGTCGCTTCGCAGGGGTATTTCCTGCTTGCGGAAAAAGGCGTCAACTGCGACCTTGCCCTAAACGCCGAACCTACGTTGAGACTCAGAGGGGACAGACCGTCGAGACGCTGAAACACTTTTGAGGTAAATTATTCATATTTAAGAGCGGGTCGACAAACCCGCTCTTTCATTAATTTACGGTAAATTTCAAGCCCGCGTAGTTTTCTGTATGCGTATTCACGAATTTTTGCGAATTTTATACAAAATGCGGGGATTTTATTATTTTCGTCGCATAATTATAAAAACGATTGAATAAGATATGAATAAATTTCATAATTTTTTACATAAAAAACTTTTAAAACTCACTGCTGCGCTTGACAATCCGCTTAAAGTCGAATATGATAATTATCGGTAGAAAAGGAACATATTTTCATTGCTTTCCCGAAATTTGAAATGTGTTCCGGAGGAAGGAAAAGATGAAATTTATCAAGAGAGAAGTTCTCAAACAGAAGCCCGATTTTTCCAATCTCGTATTCGGCAAGAACATTTCGGACTATATGCTCGAATGCGATTATGCGGACGGCAAATGGGGCGAGCCTGTCATCAAGCCGGTGGAAGATTTTGCTTTGAGTCCCGCAACGATGATATTCCATTACGGTCAGGGTATTTTCGAGGGATGCAAGTGCTTCAAAAACGAGAAGGGCGAAATCACGCTTTTCCGTATCCGTGACAACCTCAACCGCATGAACCGCAGCGCCGAGCGCATGAGCATGCCCAAAATCGACGTCGAGGAGATGCTCAAAGGACTCAAAGAGCTGATAAAAATCGAAAAGGATTGGATACCCGACAAGGAAGGTCAGTCTCTTTACATACGTCCCACGATGATAGCCACGGAGTCCAGCATAGGCGTCAAAACGTGCGGAAATTTCAAATTCTACATAATTTTAAGTCCCGCCGCGGCATATCTTACGGGCATCAACAGTCTCGTGAAAATCAAGGTGGAGGACAAATACGTGCGCGCCTGCGTCGGCGGCACGGGCGAAGCCAAGTGCATAGGCAACTATGCGGGCAGCTTTCTTGCCATGAACATAGCCAAATCGGAGGGCTACGCGCAGGTTTTGTGGCTTGACTCCATAGAGCGCAAATATATCGAGGAAGTCGGGACGATGAACGTCATGTTCGTCATAAACGGCGAAGTGCTCACTCCCGCGCTTTCGGGAAGCATTCTTCCCGGCATAACGCGCGACAGCGCAATCAAGCTGCTGCGCGACGAAGGATATACCGTCACCGAAAAGCGCATTACCGTAGACGAGGTGATGAAAGCGGCAAAGGACGGAAGCCTCACGGAAATGTTCGGCGTGGGTACCGCGGCAATCGTATCCCCCGTCGGTACGCTCGGCTACAAGGGCGAGGACGTGGTTATCAACGGCAACAAGGTGGGCGAGGTGTCCAAACTGCTCTACGAGAAGATGATGGGCATACAGCGCGGCCGCATTGCCGACAAGTTCGGTTGGGTGGAAAAGGTCGATTGATTTTTCGCCCGCATTAAATCAGAAAATTTAAACAAGGAGAAACAAAGATGGCAAAGGTTACTGTTGATTTCCAGAACTGCAAAGGCTGCGGGCTGTGCGTCGCCGCTTGCCCCAAAAAAATCCTGCGTCTGGGAAGCGTAAGCAACAACAAGGGTTATTACGTTGTGGAGTGCACCGACCCCGAAGCCTGCGTGGGCTGCGCGGCGTGCGCGCACATGTGTCCCGACAGCATTCTGGAGGTGGAGAGATAATGAGCGAGAAAAAATTGATGAAGGGCAACGAGGCTATTGCCGAAGCCGCAATCAGAGGCGGATGCAGATACTTTTTCGGTTATCCCATCACCCCGCAGAATGAAATTCCCGAATATATGAGCTGGAGAATCCGCGAGGTCGGCGGCGACTTTGTGCAGGCGGAAAGCGAGGTCGCGGCAATAAACATGGTTTACGGCGCGGCGGGAGCCGGCGCGAGAGCCATGACAAGCAGCTCCAGCCCCGGTATCAGCCTTAAACAGGAGGGCATTTCCTACATAGCCTGCGCCGAGCTGCCCTGCGTTATAGTAAACATGGTGCGCAGCGGTCCCGGACTGGGCGGCATACTTGCTTCTCAATGCGACTATTTCCAGACGGTAAAGGGCGGCGGCCACGGCGACTACAAGCTGCTTACCTATGCTCCCTCTACCGTTCAGGAGGCTGTGGATATACTCTATTACGCGTTTGACAAAGCGGACGAATACCGCACTCCCGTCTGCATTTTGGGCGACGGTCTGCTCGGACAGATTATGGAGCCGGTAACCTTCCCCGAAATGAAGGAAATGCCCGACCCCTCCACAAAATCGTGGGCTGTGACGGGCACGCATCACGGCAAGGACAAGACGCTTGCCAGCTCCATTTACATCGACCCTAATCTGGGCGAGGCGCAGAACAACCATTTGGTGGAAAAGTTTGAAAGAATCGCTCAAAAAGAGACGCAGTGCGAGGAGTTCATGTGCGACGACGCCGAAATCATATTGACCGGCTACGGCAGCGTGGGCAGAATTATCAAATCGGCGATTTATATGTTGAGAGAAAAGGGAATCAAGGCGGGACTTGTGAGACCTATCACGCTTATGCCTTTCCCTACAAAGGTATATGAAAAATACGCCGCCAAAGCGTCGGTAAAGCGTTTCCTCACCGTCGAGCTGAGCATGGGACAGTTTGTCGAAGACGTGAAGCTGTCCGTCATGGGCAAAAAACCGGTTGACCTGTTCACGAGATGCGGCGGCAACATCATGACGCCGGAAGACGTTGTCGAAAAGGTTATGGAGGTGAAATAATTATGGCGACGACAGTATACAAAAAGTCTGCGATGCTTACAGACAAACCCATGCACTATTGTCCCGGCTGCGCGCACGGTTTGGTTCACAAGCTGGTTGCCGAAGCCACGGAAGAATTGGGGCTTATGGACAACCTTATAGGCGTTGCCAGCGTGGGCTGTTCCGTATTTTCGTATGACTATTTCAACTGCGACATGGAGCAGGCGGCTCACGGCAGAGCGCCAGCGGTTGCGACGGGCATAAAGAGAGTTCACCCGGACAAGGCGGTTTTCACCTATCAGGGCGACGGCGACCTTGCAAGCATAGGCATGGCGGAAATCGTACACGCGGCGACGCGCGGCGAAAACATTACGGTTATTTTCATCAACAACGCCATTTACGGCATGACGGGCGGTCAGATGGCGCCTACCACCCTTGTGGGACAAAAGGCGACCACCTGCATTTACGGCAGAGACCCGAAAATCAACGGCAACCCCATCAATGTGTGCGAGCTGCTTTCCTCTCTTACCGGTCCCGCTTATCTTGAAAGAGTTATGGTTACCGACGTCGCCAACGTGATGAAAGCCAAAAAAGCCATCAAAAAGGCGTTTGAATATCAGATGCAGAAAAAGGGCTTTACTCTTATCGAAGTGCTGTGCACCTGCCCGACCAACTGGGGACTCAGCCCCGTGGACGCCATGACTTTCGTCAAGGAAAAGATGCAGGCAAAGTATCCTTTGGGAGTTTATAAAGATATCGAAAAGGAGACTAAGTAATGGAAAATAAAATAATAATGGCCGGTTTCGGAGGACAGGGCGTTCTGAGTATCGGCAAATTTCTTGCTTACGCCGGAATGGAAGAAAATCTCGAAGTCACTTGGATGCCTTCTTATGGTCCCGAAATGCGCGGCGGCACTGCCAATTGCAGCGTTGTCATGAGCGACCGCCCCGTAGGCTCTCCGGTGATTGCTACCGCCGACTGTCTCATCGTCATGAACAAGCCCTCTGTGGCGAAGTTTATCGGCATGGTCAAAAAGGACGGCGTGGTGCTGGTCAACAGCTCTCTTATCGAGGACAAAATCGAGCGCACGGACGTTAAGGTCTATTACATACCCGCAAACGAGCTTGCCCACAAGGCGGGCAGCGACCGCTCCGCAAACGTGACTATGTTCGGAGCTTACGTTGCGGCGACCAAAGCGATTGCCAAGGAGTCGGCGCTTAAAGTCATCAACAAGCAATTCGGCAAAAAGCCCGCCGTGCTGGAATCGGCGCTCAAAGCGTTTGAAGCCGGTTTTGAAGCCGCGTCGAAATGACGGTAAAGCAAACCTAAATCACAAACAAAAGCGTTCACCCCGAAAATTTTTTCGGGGTGAATTGAAGTGAGGACATATATGGATTACAAAAACAAAATTATTACCGTCGGGCAAGCGCTCGACATGGTAAAGTCAGGTATGAGAATAGCGCTCGGCGACGCGACGGTGGAGCCGCAGGCTTTTTTGGAAAATATTCATACCGTAGCGGACAGAGTAAAGGATGTGGAGCTGACAAATTGTCTGGGACTCAGAAGCTATCCTTTTATGGAAAACTCCGCTTACCACGACAGCTTTATCCTGCGCTCTTTGTTTTTTTCCAAGCCCACGCGCGAGGCGGAAAAGTATCTGAGAGTTTCGTATGTGCCCTGCCACCTGCGCCACACGGCGCGCGCCATTCTGGCGCAGGGCAAGCCCGATTTGTTCGTCACCACCTGCACGCCTCCCGACGAGGAGGGCAACATGAGCATAGGTCTTTCCAACATATATTCGTCCGACGTGGTAAAACACGCGAAAAAGGTCATAGTCGAGATTAACGACAAAATGCCCTATACTTACGGCAACAACATAATCAACGTAAAGGACGTGGATTACATAGTGCCCGTGTCCTATCCTCTGCCTCAGGACGTGCCTCCCGCGCCCAACGAAAAGGACCGTATGATTGCGGGACATATCGCCGAGTATCTCAAAGACGGCGACTGCGTGCAGATTGGCATAGGCGGGATTCCCAACTCCGTTACCGAGTTTCTCGCGGAGAAAAAGGATTTGGGCATTCACACCGAGCTGCTCGGAGACGGATTGGCAAAGCTTGCCATGCGCGGAGTTGTCAACGGCAGCAAAAAACAGTTTATGAAGGGCAAGATAGTCACAAGCATCGTTATGGGGACGGACGTGGTTTACGACTTTGTAAACAAAAATCCCGACGTATACGTCATGAGCTGTTCCAAATGCAACGACCCTTACACGGTACGCAAAAACAAAAATCAGGTGTCAATCAATACCACGCTCGAAGTTGACCTGACGGGACAGGCGTGCAGCGAGGCAATAGGTTCAAGACAGTTTTCCGGCACGGGCGGGCAGGCGGACACAACGATAGGCACTCAGATGTCCAAGGGCGGAAGGAGCTTTTTGGCGCTCTATTCCACAGCGAGAGTTCTCAACAAGGAAACGGGCGAAAGAGAGGAAATCAGCAAAATCGTGCCTCAATTGAAGCCGGGCGCGACGGTCTCCCTCCAACGCAACGACGCGATGTACATAGTTACGGAATACGGCGCCGTAAACCTCATGGGACTGTCCGTTTCAGACCGCGCAAAAAAACTGATTTCCATAGCGCACCCCAAATTCCGCGAAGGTCTTACTTTGCAGGCTAAGGCGCTCGGACTGATAAAAGAATAATTTAAATTCAAAAAACCCTCCTCAAACGAGAAGGGTTTTTTATCTTTTTAAAAGGAAGAACCACACTATGTTGAGTATTTGCAGGGGAATGCCTATTATGAACAGCAGCCAGGCGTTGTCGGTAACGAAAATTATGCTGACGAAAAGCGTCAGGCACATTGTCCATATGAGCAAAGACACCGCGCAGAATACAAACAGCCGCATTTTCCACACTACGCTGAAAACCGTGAGCACTATCATTGTTGCGGGCAGCGCGTAAATAAACGCAAGCCAGGCTTTGTCGGGCGGCTCCGGCAGCAGACGGAGCACCACAAAAACGATTGTGGCAACCACCCACACAAGCAGCGATGCCGCGGCAGCGATGAGCGCGCGCTTTTTGTTGGCGGGGGACAAAGGTTTTTTTGTTTTTCCGTCCACAAGCTCGGCAAGCGTAACGTCGAAAATCTCCGCCATTTTGCTAAGCACCAGCACGTCGGGCAGCCCCTCGCCGCGCTCCCATTTACTCACCGCCTTGTCGGAATAATTCAGACGCTCGGCAAGTTCAAGCTGCGTGAGTCCTTTTGACTTGCGCAGCTGCGCTATGTTGTTTGCCACAGTCTGTTTTAATTGCTCCTGTTCTTCCATGCGTTCATTATAGAAAAAAACGGCGGTTTTGTCAAGATTTTAAAGGATTCTACCGTGAGTAGAGAGCCGAAAAACAAACTCTACCGCAAAAAAGGCAACAGTATACCGCATTTTTTGAGCAATAGATAGAAAATCGTTCTTAAAAGTGGTACACTGAACGTAAATTTAAAATAGGAGTTTTTGAGCTATGAGCTATGAAATATTTACCGACAGCACGGCAAACCTTCCGAATCAAATAATAGAGCGTTTTAAGTTAAACGTAATTCCCGTTCCCGTCATTGTCAACGGAGAAATAACCTATTCCTATGAAAAGGACGGCAAGAACGACCTGAAAGTTTTTTACGACAGGCTGCGCAAAAAGGAGAGCATTTCCACCTCCTGCATAAACGAGGAAGCGTTTGCCGAAGCCTTTGAAAAGACGCTTGAAAAAGGCAGCGATATTCTGTACGTGGCTTTCAGCTCCGCGCTTAGCGTCACCTGCGCCAACGGAAAAGCCGTAGCCCAAAGGCTTGCGGAAAAATATCCCGAGCGAAAAATCTTTGTAGTGGACAGTCTCGGCGCGTCTATGGGGGAGGGGCTTATGGTTTATCATGCGTGCACCCTCAAAGAAAACGGACAGTCAATAGAGGAGGTCAGGGACTGGCTTGAAAAAAACAAGCTGCGTCTGGCGCATTGGTTTACCGTTGAGGACCTGTATTGGCTTTTCAAGGGCGGCAGAGTCAAGTCCACAAGCTATTTGCTTGCAAGCATACTCAACATCAAGCCGGTCATGCACTGCGACGACGAGGGGCGTCTGACTGCGACGGGCAAGGTGCTCGGTCGCAAAAAATCCATAGCGGCAATGGTGGACAAAATGGCGGAAACCGTTGAAAATCCCGAAGAACAGGTTGTATTTATCGGTCACGGCGACTGCATAGAGGATGCGGAGTTTCTTAAAAACAAAATTTCCGAAAAGATGAAGGTAAAGGAGTTTGTGACGCATTACATCGACCCTGTAATAGGGGCGCACAGCGGTCCCGGCACGCTGGCGCTGTTCTTTCTCGGCAAAAACAGATAATCGTTTAATAAAAACGGGCGAACTTGTATGTTCGCCCGTTTTGTTTTCAGCTGTTTTTTGTTTTAACTGTACGGCTTTACGGGTGAAAAACAGTGGGGACACATACCCATACCGTTGACCGCGCACTCCGGACACATATATATGTTGCAGGAATGACACTCCCAAATTTGCGCGCTGGCGATTTCCCTTCCGCAATTGCTGCATTTCATAAGGCTTTTTACCTCCTCGTCTTTTTTATTGTGCCCGTTTTTCTGTCTGTTAATCCGCCAAGCGGCTTGTCGCCGCAACATTTTGAAATTTTTTAAATAAAATATATTAAATCGCTTGACAGTTGAGCAGGCATTCAACTATAATACGCTTGACAGTTGAGCAGGCATTCAACTGAAAGGAGATTGACGTATGTTTGAAAGCTTACCCGTATGCGAATGCAGCGAGCTGCACCCTTCGGCTGTGGAGAGGGCGCGCCGCTCTATGCCTGACGCGGAGCTGCTTGACGGGCTTACAAATTTTTTTAAGGTGCTGGGCGACAAAACCCGCACGGGAATAGTGTGCGCTTTGGACGGCAACGAGCTGTGCGTCTGCGACCTTGCCGCACTGCTGGGTATGACAAAATCAGCCATATCCCATCAGCTGGCATATCTCAAAAACGCCAAGCTGGTCAAATTCAGGAGAGAAGGCAAAAACGTGTTTTATTCTCTGGACGACGACCACGTGCAGTCCGTTGTGGAAATGGCTGTGGAGCATTTGAATCATAGGTAAAAGGAGCGAAAAAATGGAAAAGGCATTCAGAATAGACGGTATAGACTGCGCCAACTGCGCGGCAAAAATCGAAAGGGCGCTGTCAAAGCTAAGCAATGTGGAAAAGGTCAACATCAATTTTATGACGGGCAAAATGCTGCTTGCGGCGGACGAGCAGGCTTTCGACGAGGTTTATGCAAACGCGGTGAGAACAATAAAGAAATTCGAGCCGTCCGCAACCGTCAGACGCGTCTGAAAAGGGCTTGATTATGAGAAAGAGACGAATCAAATTCGCAAGAATTTGCGTGTCCGCCGCTTTGTTTGCCGTGGCTATGGTTTTTGAACATGCGTTTAAGGCAAAATGGGCGGAAATTGCGGCTGTTGCGTTGTTTTCGGTTTCCTTCCTGATTGTGGGCTACGACATTCTGTGGCGCGCTTTGACCAATATTCTGCACGGACGGGTGTTCGACGAAAATTTTTTGATGACCGTCGCCACGGTAGGCGCGGTGGCTTTGGGCGAGTTGGGCGAAGCCGCGGCGGTTATGCTTTTCTATCAGGTCGGAGAGTTGTTTCAGGAAATCGCCGTCGACAGGAGCAGGAAGTCGATTGCCGAGCTTATGGACATAAGACCGGATTACGCTTACGTATTGAGAGATGGCGAAGCCGTAAAGGTTGCTCCTTACGACGTCGCGGTGGGAGATACGCTCGTCGTCAAGCCGGGAGACAGAGTGCCGCTTGACTGCGTTGTTACGGAGGGAGCTTCGTCGCTGGATACCTCGGCTCTTACGGGCGAATCGCTGCCCCGCGAGGTTGCCTGCGGAAGCGAGGTCATGAGCGGCTGTATCAACATGACGGGCGTTTTTTACGCGCGCGTCGAAAAGCCCTTCGGGGAGAGCACGGCGAGCAGAATTCTGGAGCTTGTGGAAAACGCCTCCGACAAAAAATCTTCAAGTGAAAATTTTATTACCAAATTTGCGCGCGTTTACACGCCTGTCGTGGTAGGCGTCGCACTGCTTCTTGCCGTGCTGCCGCCGTTGATAACGGGCGGCGGCTGGAATGATTGGGTGTACAGAGCGCTGTCCTTTCTTGTGGTGTCCTGTCCCTGCGCCCTTGTCATTTCGGTGCCGCTTAGCTTTTTCGGCGGTATCGGCGGAGCGGGGAAAATGGGTATTCTGGTCAAGGGCTGCAACTATCTCGAAGCTCTCGCAAAGACCGAAACGGTTGTGTTCGACAAAACGGGCACGCTGACGGAAGGGCGGTTCGAGGTGGCGGAGCTTAACGCCGAAAACGGATTCGACAAGGAGAGCGTATTGTTTTACGCCGCGTGCGCGGAGAGTCTTTCAACGCACCCGATAGCCCTTTCGATAGTAAACGGGTACGGTCGCGAAACGGACGGACATGCGCAAAACGTCTCGGAAACGGCGGGCAAGGGCGTAAGCGCAACGGTTGACGGGCACGCTGTTCTTGCGGGAAACGCGCTGCTCATGCGTGAGTCATGCATAGAGTTCAAAGAAACGGTGACGTCGGGCACCACGGTGTACGTGGCGGTTGACAGCAAATTTGCGGGCAGCATTGTCATAAAGGACAAAATCAAACGGGACAGCGCGCAGGCAATAGCCCGATTGAAAAATACGGGAGTCAAAAACACGGTTATGCTTTCGGGGGACAACGAGGCGATTGCGCGCGAGGTTGCGGAAAAAACGGGACTGGACGCGGTTTACGCTCGGCTTTTGCCCGCGGACAAGGTGGAAAGACTCGAAGAACTGTTGAGAAAAAAAACGTCGGGCAAAACCCTTGTTTACGTCGGAGACGGCTTGAACGACGCGCCGGTGCTGGCGCGGGCGGACGTGGGCATAGCCATGGGCGGAGTCGGCTCGGACTCGGCAATCGAGGCGGCTGACGTGGTAATTATGACCGACGAGCCCATGCGCGTCGCCGACGCCGTTTGGCTTAGCAAAAAAGTGCGGCGCATAGTTTATGAAAACATATGGTTTGCGATAACGGTAAAGGTTGCCGTTTTGTTGCTGTCCGCGCTGGGCTTGGCAACCATGTGGTGGGCGGTGTTTGCGGACGTAGGAGTGGCGTTCATCGCAATTCTAAACGCACTGCGCGCGCTTTCAACCGAAAAGCGGGAGAGGAAAAAAGCGTTTAAACGTAAATAAAGGAATCTTTCGCGGAAATGTTTTCAGATATTCGCGCCGAAACGAAAAATGCAGTATAATATAAAAAAAGAAGCATTGCGCGTCGGAGTTTTTTATGAGCAGAGCAAACGAATTTCTGGATAAATACAACCGCCTTGAAAACCTCACGGAGGAAAAATTCGACTGCGGCAGATACAGCCCTCTGATTTTTCTTGCCAACACGCGGGAGTTCGGAAAATACGCGACGGAACTGAATTATTGCCGCGAGGTGCGCAACGTCATATCGCACAATCCGCGTCTTGACGGCAGTTATATCGTCGAGCCAAGCGCCAAAATGCTTGAATTTCTGGATTTCATGCTCAACGAGCTGGAACATCCCAAGCGTTGTCTGCAAATCGCGGTCAGGATTGAAAGAGTGCTGACCGCTTCTCCCCAAACCCGTGTGCTGCCCGTAATGCGCGAAATGTTTGAAAAAGGTTTTTCCCACGTTCCCGTGCTTTCGGAAGGGAGGGTGGCGGGCGTTTTCAGCGCCAACGCGGTTTTTAAGGCAGTCATGAGGAAAAACAGAATAAAAATAAGCGAGGAAACGGTTTTCGACGATTTGAAGGAGCTGATTTCTCTTGACGACGACGTGTTCGGAAGCTACGCCTTCGTGCCTAAAAACGCCAAGCTTTTCGACGTCAGACTTTTGTTCAGACGGCGCGGAGACAATTCCAAGCTGCGCATGATATTTCTGACCGACAACGGCAGGAGGGACGAAAGACTGCTGGCGATACTTACGCCGTGGGATATACTCGGAGACCCCGCCGAATAAAATAAAACAAGCCCCCGCCGTCAGGCGGGGGCTTTTGAATTGCTTAAATTTTCAGGAGGCGGTTTCCTCGGCGGCGTTAAGGGTTTCCTCGGTTTCCGACTCGGGCGGAGCCTCCGCAAGGTCGGACATATGCGACGGAGTATCCTCTCCGCGCTTTCTTCTGCGCAGGTGCACGCCCGTGCCCATGACTTCGCTCACCTCGGAAATGGTGACGAATGCCGTGTCGTCCACCTGATTTACAAGTTTTTTCAGTCTGCCGATTTCAAAACGGTTTACGACGCAGTACATCATCGTTCTTGTTTCTTTGGAATAAAAGCCCTTCGAGTCGAGAAGGGTGATGCCTCTGCCCATTTCACGGCATATTACGGAAGCCATTTCGTCGCCTTTTTGCGTTATTATTATGCACGCCTTTCCCTTGTCGAAGCCGTCAACCACAAAGTCCACGGCTTTCAGTCCGATTGCGTAGGTGACAATGGAGTACAGTCCGACGCTGAAATTGCCGAGCAAAAAGCACGCCAAGGTGTAGATGACTATGTTGTAAATCATGACGAACTGACCGACGGTTACGCCTATTTTTTTGGCGAACAGCACCGCCATGACCTCGACGCCGTCCATTGCGCCGCCGAAACGGATAGTCAGCCCCGAACCGAGTCCCGATATTATGCCGCCGAATATGGAACAGAGAAAAACGTCCTGACCGACAAGCTCCCACATTTTGGCTGTCAGCCCCAACCCCGTCTGAAACACCCACGTCATGCCCGAATAGGAGAGGATGGCGACCAAAGAACAGGCGGCTATTGCAGGGCCCTGTTTGAAAATGGCAAAAAGGAAAAACGGGACGTTCAAAATCACGAGAAACAAGCTTACGTGCAGCGGCGTGATTTTAGACAGCAGAATGGCGGTACCCGACAAGCCCCCGTCCAGCACTCCCGAGGGCAGCAGAAACAGCGCCACTCCCGTCGCGTTGACAATGCCCGCGACAATCAGCATGGGAAACTGCCACCATTTGACCGTATTGAAATCGTTTTTTATTTTAAGCATTGCGCGCTCCCTTCAAAGCTCCGTTATCGGCGTTTCTTCCCTATCAAACGGCGCTCGACGACTTTTAGATTATTATATTTAAAAAAAATGTATATTGGCGACACGGAAGCGGGATTATTTATGAAAAATCATCGGGACTGCACTCCGCGACAACGAGATAAACGCCTTTTTCGACGATTATTTCCGCCGTCTGCCCGATAAATTCGTTTGAAACTCCTATCGGAAATTCGTTTGTCAGCGTGTATCCGGAAAGAGGATATTTGAGTCCTTTGAGAGTTACTCCTTCGCATTTGGTGTCGAGCGAAAACACCGAAACGTATCCGCTTTTGCGCGCGGCGATTTTCGTCGTTCCGCCGTCGGAAACAAACAAGGTGCGTCCGTCGTCCGCGAGAAAGCCCTTGACTCCGCGTTTTGCGAGAGCCGCGAGCAGCTGCACGTTGGCGAAGGTGTGTTCCGTGCGTCCTCCCGTGCCGCCGAATATAATTATGCGCTCAAACCCCTCGTCCGCCGCCGCCATGGCGGCGGCATAGGAGTCGGTTACGTCCTTTTCGACGGGCAGACAGAGCAATTTCCCCGTTTCGGGCTTAAATCCCAAAGAATCGAAGTCTCCCGCAATCAGGTCGGGGACTATACCCGCCTGTCTGAGTTTTTTCAAGCCGCCGTCCACCGCAATGATTTTGTCGAAAGGTTTTTTTTCTATGTTTAGAGGCGTTTTCATTTCGCCGGCGCATACGAGGTAACAACATTTAACGCTTTTTTCCATGCTCTTATTTTAAATTATGAGCCGTAGTTTGTAAAGCGTTGCGGCTTATCCGAAAATATAATGCGGCCATTGATTTTTTTTATAAAGCCCGAAAAAACATTGCTTTATTTATAAATTTTTGTTATAATATTCATGCCCGAATTTGAAGGCGTGAGGTTAAGATGAAAATTTCGCAGCTTCGATATTTCATGACGGTGTGCAGGTACAACAATATTACCAAAGCGGCGGAGGAGTTGTATGTTTCGCAGCCTGCGATTTCCTCCTCAATCAAGGATTTGGAAACCGAATTCGGCGTGAAATTGTTTTACCGTCAGAACAACAAGCTGCTTTTAACCGACGAGGGGGAGTATTTTCTCGACAAGGTCACGGATATTCTGGGCGCGGTGGACATTCTTTCCACGCAGATGAAGGACCTCGGAAACAATCTCAACCACATCAAAATAGGCGTTCCGTCCATGGTGGGCACCTTTCTGTTTCCCGCTATGTTCAGCGCTTACAAGGAGAAATATCCCGAAACAGAGGTGGAAATGCAGGAGTCAGGTTCCTTGCAGGTTGCAAAGAGCGTGGAAAACAACACGCTTGACCTGGGGATTGCAATCATTGACGAGATGCCGTCGGAAAAATTCAACACGCTGCATATCTGCGACACGCAGCTTTGCTTCTGCGTCGGCGCGGGGCACAGGCTGGCAAAAAGGGACAGCGTTGATTTCGCCGATTTGAAGGACGAAAAAATCATACTTTTCAAGTCGGATTCTTATCAGCATATTTACGTGAAAAAGGCGTTTGCCTGCGCGGGAGTGGAGCCGCAGGTCATGATTTGCTCCAATCAGCTCTACACGATAAAAAAATTTCTGGAATTTAACAACGTGGGCGCGTTTTTGTTCAATCAGGTGGCGGAGAACGACCCCGAAATTATTGCAATACCGCTCAAAAAGCCCATAAATCTGAGCATAGGACTTATCTGGAACAAAAAAGGCAATCTCTACCACGACGCGGAAAATTTTATCCGTTTTACAAAAAATTTTAAACACAGGTTTGACAGGTTATGAAAAGGGAATTTATACCGATGAGCGGTTTGTACGACATGAATATCGGCGCGCTGAGGATGTATTACGCCCAACGCCCGACGCCTAAGCCCGAAAACGAGGTCAAAAACGTCGTTTTCAGGTGCGACGTTGTCAAGGACAAGGATATTTTGGACGCCTTGAAGGACGTAAAGCACAAGAGCGACTACATAAAGTCGCTTTTGAGGCGCGCTTTGCAGGAGGAAAACGCCGAAAAAGCGCGGACGGAAAAGGAGGAGCTGTCTTGCGCTGCCGAAAGCGCCGCGCAGGAGGCGGCAACGGAGTAATTTTCGGTTGTCCGTTTTTGTATGGAAAAATCAAGCCGCGTTGTATTCAACGCGGCTTTTGTTTTCAGGAACGCGCCTGCGAGGAAAAATCCTCTTCGGAAAAATCCGAAAGTTCGTCCAGCGTTTCCTTGATTAGCTTTGCTGCGAGAGCCATTTGCTGCTTCGTATGCGTTGCGGTGTAGCTTGTCCTCAGCAGTCCCTCTCCTACGGGAGTGGCGGGACTGACCACGGGATTTACGTACACGCCTTTTTCGAGCAGCAGCTTGCAGGCGTAAAAGGTTTTGGCGTCGCCGTAGGTGTATATAGGTATAATGGGCGTAGAGCTTTCTTTTATTGCGATTCCGTAGCCTTTGAGCAGTCCTCTCATGTAGTCGCTTATTTCCGACAGCATACTTACTCTCTCCGGCTCGCGTTTGAGCACTCCGAGCGCAGCGCGCGCGCATTCCACGTTTGCGGGAGTCATGCTCGCGCTGAAAATGAACGGACGGCTTGCATGGCGGATGTATTCGCAGACGACGGCGTCCGCAGCCATGTAACCTCCCAGACTCGCAAGCGACTTGGAAAAGGTGCCCATGATTATGTCAACCTGCTCCGTCAAGCCGAAGTATTCCGCAGTGCCCTTTCCGTACCGTCCCAGCACTCCCAACCCGTGCGCGTCGTCCACCATGACGCGCGCGCCGTATTTTTTTGCAAGCGCTACGATTTCGGGCAGCTTGCATATGTCGCCGCTCATGCTGAAAACTCCGTCGGTGACTATGAGCTTGCCGTAGGAATCCGCCGCGGCGGACAGCTTTGCTTCAAGGTCCGCCATGTCGCTGTGGGCGTATCTTACAAACTTGGCGTAGCTGAGTCTGCTGCCGTCATAAATGCTGGCATGGTTTTCGCGGTCGCAGAAAATTATGTCGTTGCGTCCCGCTATGCCGGAAATAATGCCGAGATTGCTCTGAAAGCCCGTGCCGAAAGTGACGGAATCCTCCTTGCCCAAAAAGTCGGAAAGCTCGCGTTCGAGCGCAATATGAATATCCATGGTGCCGTTGAGAAAACGGCTGCCGCTGCATCCCGAGCCGTATTTGTCAAGCGCTCTTTTCCCCGCCTCCGTCACCTCGGGGTGGGAGGTCAGCCCGAGATAGTTGTTGGAGCCCAACATTATTACCTGTCTCCCGCTCATCTGAACGGAGGTGTCCTGTCTGCTTGTAAGGCTGTGGAAATAGGGGTATATTCCCGCCGCTTTGGCTTCGTCCGCAATGGGAATGCGCTTGCATTTTTCAAAAATATCCAATTTCTACTCTCCTTAGATTGACCGCAAAGGTAAATGCGGTTTTCTTATTTTAGCACAAAATCAAGATTTTGACAAGCGATTGTTAAAAAAGAACGCTGTTTTTTATAGGCGCGCCGACGAATATAATTCGGGAAAAAACAATACGATAAGCGTCGGGTTCGGGGACTTTTCGCGGCAAGACGCACGCCTTGACCCGCCCGACGCGGGCGGCGTCAAATTTAATGCGCGGCTGCGCGAAAGGTTGCCCGAAAACGATTGATTTTTGAGCCTGCCTTTGATATAATCTATTGCGGAATATTTCTCTGATTTCAGAGTCCAAAGGAGCATATAAATTTATGGCTAAAAGAACACCGTTGTATCAGAATCATTTAAATCACGGCGGCAAGGTTGTGGAGTTCGGCGGCTTTGAGCTGCCCGTGCAGTACGGGGCGGGACTCATTGCAGAGCACAACGCCGTGCGCAACGCGGCAGGCTTGTTCGACGTCAGTCACATGGGCGAGTTTCTGCTTGAAGGAAAAAGCGCTTTCGACACAATTCAGAGGCTTATGTCCAACGACATGACGGGGCTTTGCGACGGACAAATCAGGTACACCATGATGCTCAACGAGAGGGGCGGCGAGGTGGACGACCTGTTGGTTTACAGGCTTTCGGAGGAGAAATACCTGCTGGTAGTCAACGCGGGCAACTGCGACAAGGACGCGGCTTGGGTGTCAAACCGTCTGCTTGACGGCACCCGCTTTGAAAATCTGTCGGAAAAAACCGGTCAGGTGGCGCTGCAAGGACCCAAATCGGAGGAGATTTTGCGCAAAATTTTGCCCGAAAGCGAAATACCCGAAAAATACTATACTTTCAAGGTCAGCGACAGGGTTACCGACGGCAGATGTATTGTTTCCCGCACGGGTTACACGGGCGAGGACGGCTTTGAAATTTACTGCCCCGCGGAAAGGACTCCAGAAATTTTTGAAAAAATACTCGACGCAGGCAAGGAATACGGCATTCTGCCCTGCGGTCTGGGAGCGAGAGACACTCTGAGATTCGAGGCGTGCATGCCTCTATACGGCCACGAGCTGAACGAGGACTATCTCGGCCACGAGGTCGGGCTGGGATTCGCTTTGAAAATGGGCAAGCCGGACTTTATCGGCAAAAGGGCGTTGGAGGAGCGCCCCGCGCAGTTCAAGCGCAAGGGCGTGAAGCTTATCGACAAGGGGATTGCCAGAGAGGGCTGCGAGGTGTTCGCCGCGTCCGACGGCAGAAAAATCGGCGTAGTTACGACGGGCACCTACTCTCCCACGTTTCAGCACGCGCTTGCCATGGTGAGAATCGAAAAAAGCTATGAGGAGCCAGAGGTCGTCATAGACGTGAGAGGCAAAAAACTCAGAGCCGAAGTCGTAAAAATGCCTTTTTATAAAAGAGGTTGAAATAAAAATTTATTCAGGAGACAGATAAATGGAAAAATTGTTCAGCAAATCCCACGAGTGGGTAAAAATCGAAGGCAGCAAGGCGCAGATAGGACTTTCCGACTATGCGCAGCAGGAGCTTGGCGACATAGTTTACGTCAATCTTCCCGAATTGGGCAGCGACGTCGAGTGCGGCAAGGCTTTTACCGACATCGAGTCGGTCAAGGCGGTCAGCGAGGTTTTGAGCCCCGTCTGCGGCAAGGTTGTGGCGGTGAACGAAGAGCTTGCCGACGCGCCCGAAAAAATCAACGAAGCTTCCGACGACGCATGGATTGTCGAAGTGGAAATGACCGGCAGGGAAGACGGGCTTATGAACGCCGAGCAGTACGCCGAATTTATCAAGACGCTTTAATTTTTATTTGAAAAGACAGATTCCGTCGGGGAAAGGACGGATTCTGTTTTTTAAAGGAGTGAAAAATGAGTAAATATACTCCGCACACCTCGGCGGACGTAAAAGCCATGCTTGACGCAGTGGGCTTGGACAGTCTGGACGCTCTCTACGCCGACGTGCCCGAAAAGCTTATGCTCAAAAAGCTCGGGCTGGGGCAGGGCATGAGTCAGGCGGCTGTCGAGCGCAAATACGAGAAAACGGCGTCCGAAAACAAGGTGTTCGACACCGTTTTGAGAGGCTGCGGCGCTTACGACCATTTTATACCCGCTGCGGTCAGGTCGCTGGCGGCAAGGAGCGAGTTCGTAACCGCATATACGCCATATCAGCCCGAAATAAGTCAGGGTATTCTTCAAACCATATTCGAATATCAGACGCTCATGTGCGAACTTACCGGCATGGATGTTTCCAATGCTTCGGTTTACGACGTGGGCACCGCCGTCGGCGAAGCCATGATTATGGCTTGCGAAAAGAAAAGCAAGGTTTTGGTTCTCGGCGCGGTCAATCCCGAAACCGTTGCCGTGGCAAAAACTTACGCCTACGCTTCGGGCTTCGAATTGGTGGAAATTCCCCACAAAAACGGCCTTGCCGACCTTGACGCGCTGGAAAAAGCCTTGGACGACAACACCGCGTGCGTGGTGGCGCAGTCGCCCAATTTCTTCGGATTGATAGAGGACATGAAGGCGGTGGGAGACAAGGCGCACGAAAAGGGAGCCAAGTTTGTTTACATATTCAATCCCGTTTCCGCAACGGTGCTTGTTACGCCAAAGGAGTGCGGCGCGGATATTGCCGTGGGCGACGGTCAGCCTTTGGGTATGCCGCTTGCCTTCGGAGGTCCTTATCTGGGAATCCTCACCTGCGACTCCAAGATGAGCAGACGAATGCCCGGCAGAGTGGTGGGACAGACCGTCGACAAAAACGGAAAAACCGCTTACGTACTCACGCTTCAAGCGCGGGAGCAGCACATCAGGCGCGAAAAGGCGTTGAGCAGCATTTGCTCCAACCAAGCGCTGTGCGCCCTGACGGCGGTCGTTTACCTTGCCGTTATGGGACGCGAGGGCATGAGACAGGTTGCGGAGCAGTGCGTTTCCAAAGCGCATTATCTTGCAAAACGTTTGACCGAGGTCAAAGGCGTGAAGCTTAAATTCGACGGCGAGTTTTTCCATGAATTTGCCATCGAAACGGACAAATACGACGAAAGGCTGGAAAAGGCGCTTGCCGCAAAGGGCATACTCGGCGGTTTGCGTCTTGACGACGGCACGTCGGTGTGGTGCGCGACGGAAAAAGCGTCCAAGTGCGCACTCGACGCGGTTGCGGACGCTTTCGCGGAGGTGAAATGAAATGTTGATTTTTGAAAAATCCGTAAAGGGCAGGACGGGAGTGCTTTTGGACGAGTGCGACGTGCCCGCGGTCGCTTTAAACGCGCCCCGCCGCGCGCAGGAGGCGAGACTGCCCGAAGTGTCCGAAATAGACGTTATCCGTCACTACACCGCGCTCAGCAAAAAGGCTCACGGCGTGGACGACGGCTTTTATCCGCTCGGCAGCTGCACGATGAAGTACAATCCCCGCGTCAACGACGCCGTGGCGGCATTGTCGGGCTTTACGCGCGTACATCCTTTGCAGGGCTTTGAAAACGCTGAGGGCTGCGTCGAGGTTTTGGACGGGCTTTCCGACAAGCTGTGCGAAATCACGGGTATGGACGCCATTACGCTTCAACCCGCCGCAGGCGCTCACGGCGAATTTACCGGCATGATGCTGGTCAAAAAATATCACGAGCACAGAAACGACCTGAAACGCAAAAAGATTCTGGTGCCCGATTCGGCGCACGGCACAAACCCCGCAAGCGCGCATATGTGCGGTTTTGAAATAGTTTCCGTGCCAAGCAACGCGGAAGGCGGCGTGGATATAGACGCGCTAAAATCCCTTGTTGGAGAGGACACTGCGGGGCTTATGCTGACAAACCCCAACACGCTTGGCTTGTTTGACAAAAACATACTGGAAATAACCGAAATCGTGCACAAAGCGGGAGGGCTGTGCTACTATGACGGAGCCAATCTCAACGCCGTTATGGGAGTGGTGCGTCCGGGAGACATGGGGTTTGACGTAATACACCTCAATCTGCACAAAACATTCAGTACGCCCCACGGCGGCGGCGGTCCGGGAAGCGGTCCCGTCGGCTGCAAAAAGATTCTTGCGTCCTTCCTGCCCGCGCCCGTATTCGGGAAAAAGCCCGAGGGCTACGACGAGTCATTATCGATAGGCAAGGTAAAGTGCTTTTACGGCAATTTCCTTGTCGCGCTGCGCGCCGCGGTTTATATCGATACGTTGGGCGCGGAGGGCATAAAGGACGCCGCGCAGAAAGCCGTGCTCAACGCAAATTATCTCATGGAGGGACTCAAAGAGTTTTATCCCGTTGCTTACGACAGAGTGTGTATGCACGAATTCGTGCTGACTTTGGAAAATCTCAAACACGAAAAGGGAGTTTCCGCCATGGACGTTGCAAAGGCAATGCTTGATTACGGCATACATCCGCCCACAATGTACTTCCCGCTGATTGTGCACGAGGATTTGATGTTCGAGCCTACCGAAACGGAAACCAAGGAAACTCTCGACGAAGCAATCAGAGTGTTGGGAGAAATCAGGCAAATTGCGGAAAAAGACGCTCAGAGCCTGCACGAAGCTCCCCACAAAACGATTATCGGCAGAGTGGACGAGGTCAGAGCGGCGAGACAGCCTGTTTTGAAATACGCTTTCAACGATTGACGTTGTTTAAGGACGCGGTTACCGCGTCCTTTTTCGTGTTTAAAAAAGCATTTTGACAATGAAAAAGCCGCCCTTGGCGGGCGGCTTGTCGTCGGAAAAATTATTTGCAGAGCTCTTTGAGTTCGTCCAAAGTTTCTTTGAAAATTTTGGCTACCGTCTCGAAGGGCGCGGAGGTTTCCAAATCCACACCCGCGATTCTCAACTCGTTCACGGGGTCGAGACTGCAACCTGTGGAGAGAAATTCCTTGTAGCGTTTTACCGCCGGCTCGCCCTCTTTGAGTATTTTGTCGGCTATGCAGATGGCGCTTGTTATGCCGGTGGCGTACTTGTAGACGTAAAAGCCTCTGTAAAAATGGGGTATACGGCACCATTCGTATCTTATCTGTCTGTTGTGCTCCACTGCGGGACCGTAGTATTTTTTGTTGAGCCCGTAGTAAATGTCGGACAGGCTTTCGTAGTTGAACGGTTTGTCCGTTTCAATCAGCTCGTGCGCCTTTGCCTCGAACTCCGCGAACATGGTCTGACGGAACATGGTCGTGCGTATCGTGTCCAGCAGATAACTTAACAGATATTTGCGCATATCCTTGTCCGTTTCCTTTTTGAGCAGGTGACGGAGCAGCAGTATTTCGTTGCAGGTGCTTGCCACTTCCGCGACGAAAATGGTGTAGTTGTTCTGTTCTCTTCCCTGAGCCTGACAGCTGTAATAGCTGTGCATGGAGTGCCCGAGCTCGTGCGCGATGGTGAAAACGTCGTGCGTCGTCTTTTCGTAGTTGAGCAGAACGTAAGGGTGAACGCCGTACACGCCCATGGAATAAGCGCCGCTGCGCTTTCCGGGCGTTTCGTACACGTCCATCCAACGCTCGTCGTAAGCTCTTTGCAGCAGTCCCTGATATTCCTCGCCCAAAGGCTTCAAGCCTTCCTTGACCAAAGCGAAAGCCTCGTCGAATTCAAGCGCGAGGTTTGCCGCGGGAATCATGGGATAATTCAAGTCGTACATATTGAGAGTTTCAAGCCCCATGACCTTTTTTCTCAAAGCCATGTATTCGTGCAGCATGGGAAGCGTTTTGTTTACGCTGTCGATGAGGTTGTCGTAAACTTTTCTGTCAACCTCCTCGTAGAACAGCGCTTTTTCTATGGCGCTGCCGAATTTGCGCGCCTTTGCAAAGAAGCAGTCCTGTCTTACGCTGCCGCAGTAAAGACCTGCAATGGTGTTTATTTTCCCTTCGTAGGCTTTGTACCAGGCTTCAAACGCCTGTTTTCTGACCTCCTGCGATGGGTTTTGCATGAGCATACTGTAACTTCCGTGAGAGAGCGCAACAGGCTCGCCGTCCACCTTGACGGTTCCCCAATCCATTTCGCCGTTGTCCAGCCTGCCGAAGGTTTCGCGGAAATATCCCGTCACTTCGCCCGCGTTTGTGAGCAGCTCTTCCGCCTCGGCGGAAAGTACGTGCGCTTTTCCCGCTTTGATTCTGCGCAGGGTGTAATTGTGTTTTTTGAACTGCGGCTTAGACATGATTTCGTCCAGAGTCTTTTCGTCAAGCCTGCTAAGCTCGGGCTGCACGAACGAGGTGGCGACGGAATACTTGTTGTAATTGCTCAAAACCTTGTCCCGCATGGCCTGAACGTCGGTGTTTTTGCTGTCCTCGTCCATTTTCATGTGGGTGTAGCATATCGCTTTTTCAAAAAGCTCCTCGATGTCTCCGGTCAGCTCGAAAAACTCGTAAATGCTTTTTTCGTTGTTCAGCTTTCCCTCGTAATTCTTGATTTTGCCGATAAGCTCGCCCGCCGCCGCGCAGTCCTTTTCGAGCAGCGTCTCGTTTGGATAAATAGCGGACAAATCCCACGTGTATTTGACCGGTATGTCCTGTCTGTTTTCGTAACCCATTGTCTGATTGTCTCCTTGTCTGTCGGTTAGTCCCGAATATTTCCGAGCATTATTTTAACATACCGTCGCGGTTTTTAGTGTGACAAAACAATGAAATAGCTTTTCACCCGACGTCTGACAATACAATAGCCGAAAAAGGAGAGTATATTCGAGGAGGAAAATTTGCTTTTGTGAGTAAACGAAAAAAATAAAATGAGATTAATTGTCAAGTCGGGCAAAGGAAAAAACAGGAACCGCCCAAACGCGGTTTTTTTGTTGACCTTAAAGACGATTTCGTTTATAATGGTTGCACCGTAACAGTCGAGAGACTTAAAAGGGAGGAAAATCGATGAAATCAAAGACAAGGCTTTTGTTGGTCGTTTTGCTGCTTGCGCTGACGTTTACGTTTGCTCTTGCGGCGTGCGAAGGCAAGGACGCGACCCCGGTTTCGGTAGAGGTCGTGAAAAATCCGGACAAGTCCGTTTATCTCGTGGACGACTATCTTGATGTTACCGGAGGCATACTCAAGGTTACTTACAGCAACGGCAAAGCCAAGGAAACGCCCATGACTGCGGATATGGTTCTGTCCGACAAGCTGACAGTGGGCGAAAAGGTAATCACCGTTACATATACGGAAGGGGAAACCAAGCTGACCACGACTTGGAGCGTAAAGGTTTACACCAAGTTTGTCACGGAGCTTGTTCTTGTGAGCAAACCCGCGAAGCTTTCTTACGTCGAGGGGCAGCGGTTTGAATCCGCCGGCATTTCCGTCAAAGCCGTTTACAGAGACGGTTCGGAGGAGGACGTAACGGCAAACGTGTCGTACAGCAAGACCACTCTGTCCGTTGACGACGAGTTCGTGGTCGTATCCTACGGCGAGAGAGCCGTCAAGGTTGAAGTAACCGTCGTTGCCAAAACTCTGACTTCTTTGACCGTCAAGCAGGCTCCCGAAAAGACGGTTTACGTTGCGGGAGAAAAATTCGACGCGACGGGACTGGTGCTCACTGCCGAGTACAACGACGGCACGAGCTTTGACGCGACGTCGCAGTTTTCTTTTGAAGACAGAGCGCTGACTTTGGAGGATACCTTTGTCGTCGTGACCTACAAGGATTATGCCGACGTGACGGCAAATGTTCCCGTTCAGGTCAACTCGGCTCTTACGATAAACGGACAAATCGACACGCAGGCTGTCGCCGCCGTGGAAAGCGCGAAAGAGATTTACAACAAGTTTACCGGCGGGGACGAAAAAACCTACAAGACCTTCGACCAGGTAAAAGCCGAATACGCGAATTTCGCTTTTTACGTAAAGGTAGCGGATATGGATTTTGCGCCGCAGACCTTTACCGTGGGCGGTACGGAATACGACAATCAGGAGCTTGTGACTTTGTCTGTGGGCAACAACGTTTTCGTGAGAGATTTGGTCTGGTACTGGGACAGCAACGACAAAGCGCTTTACGCCTCGGCGATTATCGTGCTGTTTGAAGCGGGCGACGGCGCTGTCAAAATCAACGACACCGATTACCAAATCAACGTGAGCGCTTTGAGCGGCAGCCTTACCGTTTCCAATGTTGCCATGAGCGGCGAAAGCACGGTGGCGCAGAACGAAGGCGAGTATGACGTTGTGCTCAAAAACGGCAGCGATATGCTAAAAATCGCCTATGACGGCGCTGCCGCAACCGATTTGATTATTACGAAAAAGGTTATCGTCAAGGGAGACGAAACCTCCGTCACATACGGTCTGACCACGCCCGAAAGCGATTTGACTCTCGGATATTATCCCAAGTGGGGCGCGACTGCGGAGGACAACGAGAGCGGCGACTACGAGCTTACTTACAGCGTTTACGTTTTCGGCAAGGGACTTGTCGAGCTTAAATTCAACGTGGATATAGACATAGCGCAAGAAACGGGCGCAGAGCAAGCCTGAAACATTGTCAACTGTCAAACGGACCGGTTAAACCGGTCCGTTGTATTTTCTGCGGCAAAAACAAGCGTCAAAACAACTTTTACCGCCGTCGTTGCTTTACTTTTCGTTGACTTTGAAACTGGGATATGCTACAATAAACAGGTATTTTACGTTGCGTATGACTGACGGAAATTCGGCAGGTTACTGCGGGGGAGTACGCAAACGGTTCAAGCCGTCCGTCTGGGCAATTTCTGCTTGCTTTGTCATGCGAAATTGCCTTTTTTGATTTATTTCAGGAGGTAACAAAGGAATCTATGGCGGTTGTCACTATTGTCATGGGAAGCAAAAGCGATTACGAAACGGTGCTTCCCGCTTATGAAATTTTAAGGAAGCTGGGCGTGGACGCGGAGATGAAGGTCATGAGCGCCCACCGCACTCCCGACGAGGTGGCGGAGTTTGCCAAAAACGCGGCGGAGAGCGGAGTCAAGGTGATTGTCGCTGCCGCGGGAAAGGCGGCTCATCTTGCGGGATTTATTGCCGCACACACCGTGCTGCCCGTCATCGGTCTGCCTGTCAAAAGCTCCACGTTGGACGGATTGGACAGCCTGCTGTCCGTCGTTCAGATGCCGAACGGCGTGCCCGTGGCAACCGTGGCGATAAACGGCGCGCAGAATGCGGGTATTCTGGCGGCGCAGATGCTTGCGTTGTCCGACGCGGCTCTTGCAAAACGGCTTGTCGCCCACAGGGAAAGGATGCGCTTGGACGTGCTTGAAACGGTTTTGCCGCAGGGCAAGGACTGAAAGAATTATCGACGAACTAAAAGGAGTCTTAAAAAAATGGAAAAAAGAGAATTGATGTACGAGGGCAAAGCCAAAAAGGTATTCAAAACGGACGATGCGGACGCGGTTATAGTCAGCTACAAGGACGACGCGACCGCGTTCAACGGGCAGAAAAAGGGGCAAATAGCCGGCAAGGGCACGGTAAACAACAAATGCTCCAATTTCATGTTCGCGCAGCTTGAAAAGCACGGCATCGAAACTCATTTGATTAGGGAACTTTCCGACACGGACGCACTGGTAAAAAAGGTTGAAATCGTGCCGTTGGAGGTCATAGTGAGAAACATAGCGGCGGGCAGTCTGAGCAAAAGGCTCGGACTGAAAGAGGGCACGCCGTTGAAAAGCGCCGTTTTGGAATTTTGCTACAAGGACGACGCGCTGGGAGACCCTTTGGTAAACGATTATCACATATTCGCACTGGGGCTTGCCGAAAAACGGGAGCTGGACGAAATCAAGGAAAAAGCCTTTAAAATCAACGATTTTATGCGCGCTTATTTCAAAGACATAAACATCGACCTCGTCGATTTTAAAATCGAATTCGGTCGTTTTCACGGCAAAATTCTGCTTGCCGACGAAATTTCACCCGACACCTGCCGTTTCTGGGACACCGTTACGCACGAAAAGCTTGACAAGGACCGTTTCAGACGCGATTTGGGAAAAGTGGAGGAGGCGTACAGAGAGGTGCTTGCGAGACTTATGGGAGAAAAGGCGTAATGGCGGAAAAAATTCTGCTTGAAAGAAACATAAAGGAAGCTTGCGGCATTTTCGGAATAATCTCCCGCGACAGCTCGGAGCTTGCGCGAAAGGTGTATTTCGGACTTTTCGCGTTGCAGCACAGAGGGCAGGAAAGCGCGGGAATCGCCGTTTCCTACCAAAAAGACAAGGCGGTTTATTACAAAAACATGGGGCTTGTCAACGACGTGTTCAAGGAGGCGGAGCTTGAGCTTTTGCCGCCTACCACCGTAGCTGTCGGTCACGTGAGATATTCCACCACAGGCTCGAGCAACGTAGTCAACGCTCAGCCGGTGGTTTTTTACGGAAAAAAGGGCAGAATGGCGGTAGCCCACAACGGAAACGTGGTAAACGCCAATCAAATCAAGGCGCAGATGCTGGACAAGGGGCATATTTTTCAAAGCTCGATAGACAGCGAGGTGATTGCCGCGAGAATAAACTACCACATCAAGGACGACCTTGTGGGCGGAATAGTCGCCGCCTGCGAGGAGTTTCTCGGCGCGTTTTCGCTGCTTGTCATGGCGGAGGGCAAGCTTGTAGCCGTGCGCGACAGGCACGGTCTCAAACCGCTGATTATAGGCAAAACGCCCGAGGGCGAGATTGTGGCGGCGAGCGAGTCCTGCGCTCTGGACGCAATCGGCGCGGAGATTGTGCGGGACGTCAAGCCCGGAGAGGTTTTGGTAATCGACGAAAACCTTGAAATGCAGAGCAGGTTTTTAAAAAACATCGAGCCGAAGTTTTGTATTTTCGAATACGTGTACATCAGCAGGAGCGACTCGGTTTTAAACGGCGTGTCCGTATACGAAGCGCGCTACAAGTGCGGCAGAATGCTTGCGGAGCTTTTCAAAATCGACGCGGACCTTGTGGCGGGAGTGCCGGACAGCGCGCTGGTGTGCGCAAAGGGTTATTCGGACGTGAGCGGCATACCCATGGTGGACGCAATAAGCAAAAACCGCTATGTAGGCAGAACCTTTATTCAGCCCTCGCAGAGCGTAAGGGAAAACTCCGTCAGCTTGAAGCTCAACGCGTTCCGCAGCAACATAGAGGGCAAAAGAATTATACTCATCGACGACTCGATAGTGCGCGGCACAACAAGCAAAAAAATAATCAGCCTGCTGCGCAAAAACGGCGCAAAGGAAATTCATATGCTTGTCGGTTCTCCCATTGTCGGTCATCCGTGCTATTTCGGAGTGGATATGCAGACAAGAGAGGAGCTTGTAGGCGGCAAAATCACAAAGGACGACATATGCAAAAAAATCGGCGCGGACAGTCTCAACTATATTCCGCTCGAATGTCTTAAAACAGCCTGCGGAGGCGGCGGTTTCTGCGCGGCGTGCTTCGACGGGAATTATCCCGACAGCGTGACGGACGACGAGACGGGAAAATTTATTTTTGAATAAACGGAAAAAAGACAGGAGTTGATTATGGCGATTGATTACAAAAGCGCGGGCGTAGACGTGGAAAGAGGCTACGAAGCGGTCAGACTCATGAAGAAATACGTCAAGGAAACCTACACCGACGGCGTGCTGGGCGATTTGGGCTCCTTCGGCGGTTTTTACGCTCTTGACGACAAGCCGGACGGAGACGTTCTGGTGGCGGGCACCGACGGCGTGGGAACAAAGCTCAAATACGCCTTTGTGCTGGACAGGCACGATACGGTGGGCATAGACTGCGTTGCCATGTGCGTGAACGACATTGTGTGTCAGGGAGCAAAGCCGCTGATTTTTCTCGACTACATTGCGCTGTCAAGGCTCGTGCCGCAAAAGGTGGCCATGATTGTCAAGGGAGTAAGCGAGGGGTGCAGGCAGGCGGGCTGCGCTCTTATCGGCGGAGAGACAGCCGAAATGCCGGGCTTTTACGCCGACGACGACTACGACATGGCGGGGTTCGCGGTGGGCGTCGCCAAGAAAAACAAAATCATCAACGGCAGCGGGATAAAAGAGGGAGACAGACTTGTGGGTTTGAAATCCAGCGGAGTGCACAGCAACGGCTATTCTCTTGTGAGAAAGCTTTTCCCTCCCGTAAAAGAGGATTTGGAAAGGTTCGACGCGGAGCTTGGAGAGTCCCCCGCTCAGGCGCTTTTGAGACCTACGAGGATATATGTCAAAACGATACTTTCTCTGATTGAAAAGCATCCGATTAAGGGCATTGCCCATATCACGGGCGGCGGCTTTGTCGAAAACATACCGAGAATTTTGCCCGAAGGGCTTGCCGCAAAAATCGACAGGTCGTCTTATGAAATACCCGCGCTGTTTAAGGCGCTTCAAAGACGCTCGGGCATCTCGGACGAAAAAATGTACAACACCTTCAATATGGGTATAGGCATGGTGCTGTGCTTGGACGGTGCGGAGGAGGAAAAGGCGCTTGAAACCTTGCGTTCTCTCAACGAGGAGCCTGTCCGTCTTGGCGAAGTCGTCAGAGGTCGGGGCGTAATTCTATGAAAAACATAGCCGTATTCGCGTCGGGAGGCGGCAGCGATTTTCAAAGCGTCGTGGACGGAGTGGAAAGCGGGCTTATTGACGGCAAAATCGTGCTGCTGGTGGCGTCAAGGGAGGGCATAGGCGCGCTGGAAAGAGCGAAAAAGCACGGGATAGACAGCGCCGTGTTCGACAAAAAGAAATTTGCGTCCGACGAGGAAATGTTTTCCGCAATCGGCGACGAGCTTGTTCGACGCGGAACGGAGCTGATTGTGCTCGCGGGCTATCTCAATATCCTGCCGCCCCGCTTTGTGGAGAGATTCGCAAAAAAAATCATCAACATTCATCCGTCGCTTATTCCCAAATACTGCGGAGACGGATTTTACGGCATGAGAGTGCACCGCGCCGTCGTGGAAAACGGCGAAAGAGAGAGCGGCTGCACCGTGCATTACGTTGACGAGGGCACCGACACGGGAGAAATTATTGCACAGGCGCGCGTAAAGCTGGACGCGGACGACACTGCGGAGAGCGTCGCCGCCAAGGTGCTGGAAAAGGAGCACGAGCTGCTGCCGAGAGTGGTGGCGGCGTTGTGCAAAACCCAATGAAAATACAACGAGAGGAAAAATCATGAAAAAAAGAGCGTTGATAAGCGTAAGCGACAAAAACGGCGTCGTGGACGCGGCGAAAAGGCTCGCCGCAATGGGATATGAGATTATCAGCACGGGAGGCACTCAAAAATGTCTTGAAGACGCCGGCTTGAAAACTCTCAACATAAGCGACGTTACCGGCTTTCCCGAGTGTCTCGACGGCAGGGTAAAGACGCTTCATCCCGCAGTTCACGCGGGGCTGCTTGCAAAAAGAGACAATGCCGAACACATGCGCCGTTTGAAGGAGCTTAAAATCCAAACGATAGACGTGGTTATAGTCAACCTTTATCCGTTTAAGCAAACGGTTATGTCGGGCAAGGGCTTCGACGAGGTTGTGGAAAACATAGACATAGGCGGGCCGACGATGCTCAGAAGTGCCGCCAAAAACAGCGGCGACGTGGTCGTGCTGACCGACCCCGCGGATTACGAAAAGGCGCTTTCCGAGCTGGAAGCGGGAGAAGTGAGCCGTGAGACGAGGCTTTACCTCATGTACAAGGTTTACGCGCATACCGCAGCCTACGACAGTATGATTTCCGCTTATCTTGCCAAAAAGCTCGGGATTGATTTCCCCGACAGCTTAACGCTTGCTTTCGAGAAAAAGGAGCAGCTGCGCTACGGAGAAAATCCTTTTCAGCAGGCTGCGCTTTATACGGATATGTTTCCCGTTTCAAATTCCATAGTCAACGCAAGGCAGGAAAACGGAAAGCAACTGTCCTACAACAATCTCAACGACTCAAACGGAGCGATAGAGCTTTTGAAGGAGTTTGACGAGCCTACCGTGGTTGCCGTCAAGCACTCCAATCCCTGCGGCGTTGCGAGCGGGGCGACGATTGCGGAAGCATACAGAAAGGCTTACGCCTGCGACCCCGTGTCTATTTTCGGCGGAATCATCGCCGCCAACCGCGAAATCGATTTGGAAACTGCGGAGGAAATTTCCAAAATCTTCGTCGAAATAGTCATAGCGCCTTCCTTTTCCGAAGCCGCGCTCGAAGCTTTGGAAAAAAAGCATAATCTGCGCGTGCTGGCCCTCCCCGACGTAGCGGTGAAAAACAAGCCGACCGTCGAGTTCAAGCGCGTGTACGGCGGACTGTTGGTTCAAAATTCCGACGACAAGGTTTTCGACGACGTGCAGGTCGTCACCAAAAAGCGTCCCACGGCGGAGCAAACGGAAACCATGCGTTTTGCCATGAAGGTTGTCAAGCATTGCAAGTCAAACGCTATTGTGCTTGCAAAGGGCAGCGCGACCATAGGTATAGGCGTGGGGCAGACAAACCGTATCTGGGCGGCGGAGCAGGCAATCGAGCACTCCAATGTTCCGACGGAGGGCGCGGTGCTTGCGTCCGACGCTTTCTTCCCTTTCGACGACTGCGTGACGCGCGCGGCGCAGGCGGGAATTTCCGCCATAGTTCAGCCCGGCGGCAGCATAAGGGACAAGGACAGTATTTTAAAGGCGGACGAGCACGGCATAGCCATGGTGTTCACCGGTTTGAGACATTTCAAGCATTGACGGGTACAAAATGAAAAAGATAAACGTAGCTATTATCGGAGGCGGCGGCAGGGAGCACGCTATTGCGCTTAAACTGAAAGAAAGTCCGCTGCTTGACAAATTGTTCTGCCTGCCGGGAAACGCGGGGATTGCCGAATGCGCGACCTGCGCGCCCGTTTCTCCTATGGATTTTGAGGGAATTTTCGATTTCTGTATCAAAAACGGCGTCGATTTGGTATTTGTCGCGCCTGACGACCCGCTGGCGGGCGGACTTGTGGACTTTCTGACGGAAAGGGGAGTCAAGGCTTTCGGTCCTGTCAAAAAAGCCGCTATGTTGGAGGCAAGCAAGGCTTTCGCCAAAGAGTTTATGTCAAGGCACGGCATACCGACTGCGGCATACAGGGCTTTCGACGACTTTGAAGGCGCGGAGGAATACGCAAAGAACTGCGATTTGCCCGTTGTGGTCAAGGCGGACGGACTTGCGTTGGGCAAGGGAGTTGTCATCTGCCGAACCCGTCAAGAGGTTTTTGACGCTTTGAAAAGCGTTATGGTTGACTTAAAATTCGGCGAAAATGCGGGAAGAAAAGTGGTTATGGAGGAGTTTATGACGGGCAGAGAGGTCACTGTGCTGGCTTTCTGCGACGGAAAAACCCTTCTGCCCATGCCAGCGTCGCAGGACCACAAAAAAGCGTTTGACGGGGACAAAGGCGCCAACACGGGAGGTATGGGAGCGTTTGCGCCCACGCCGTATTTCTCGGAGCAGGACAAAAATGAGTTTCTGCAAAATATCGCGCTGCCTACTCTCAAAGGTCTTGAAAAGGAGGGAATCGTTTTCAAGGGCGTGCTTTACTTCGGACTCATGAAAACAAGCGGTGGGCTGAAAGTGGTGGAGTACAACGCGCGTTTCGGCGACCCCGAAACGCAGGTCGTGCTTGCGCTTTTAAAAAGCGATTTGCTTGAAATAGTCAACGCCGTGATTGAGGGCAGACTGGACTGTACGGAAGTTTTGTGGAGCGACGAAACGGCGCTTACCGTTGTGGTAGCCGACGGCGGTTATCCCGACAACGTGGTCAAGGGCAAGGAAATCCGTATAGGCGACCTTGACGGCGTCAGACTCATACACGCCGGCACCAAGCTTGACGGCGGGCGGCTGAAAACAAACGGCGGTCGGGTATTCAACGTCGTGGGCGTTGCCGAAAGCCTCGACAAGGCTCGGAAAAAGGTTTACGGACAGATTGACAAGGTTGGATTCGAGGGCGCAAGATACCGCGCCGACATAGGATTGGTTTAAGGTATTTATGATATACAGAGTTTTCGTTGAAAAAAAGGAGCAATTCGACGTGCCCGCGGCAAAAATCCGCTCGTCGATAGAAAGAACGCTGGGTATAAGCCCCTCGGGGGTGCGCAGACTTTTGCGATACGACGTCGAGGGATTGACGGAACGTCAGATGAGAGACAGCGTAGAATCGGTGTTTTCCGAGCCTAATACGGACAGGGTGTTTTACGATGTGCGCGTAGGGCGGGACGAAAAAATGCTCGTCGTGCAGTTCCTCGACGGGCAGTACGACCAGCGCGCCGATTCGGCAATGCAGTGCGTGCAGTTTTTGACGGGGGGCGTCAGACCTGTCGTGAAATGCGCGGAGGTTTACGTTTTCAAGGGCGTGACGGATGCGCAGTTTGAAAAAATCAAGCGTTTTCTCGTCAATCCGGTGGACAGCCGCGAAGGGACGACGGAGATGCCGCAAACCTTGAAGGACGCAGCCAAGCCCGTGGGGAAAATGCGGGTGGAGCTTGACGGCTTCACCGAAATGGACGAGGACGGCTTGAAACGCTTCCATGCGGAAACGGGGCTTGCCATGACGGTGGACGATTTGAGGTTTGTCAGGGACTATTTCGTCAAAAAAGGCAGGCAGCCCACTCTGACCGAGCTTAAAGTCGTGGACACCTATTGGAGCGACCATTGCCGTCACACTACCTTTTCAACAAGGCTCGGGGAGGTTAAAATTCTTTCCGAAAATCCGGAAATACACAACGCTTGGGAGCAGTACAAAAAGCTGTTTGAAAAGCACAATGTCAACGGGGACAAGGTTCCCTGTCTTATGAGCATTGCCACAATCGCAGCAAAGGAGTTGAAGTCGAGAGGCTTGCTTGACAATCTTGACGAGAGCGACGAAATCAACGCGTGTTCTGTTGTCGTGGACGTGGACGTGGACGGCAAGGACGAGCAGTGGCTCATCATGTTCAAAAACGAAACTCACAACCACCCCACCGAAATAGAACCCTTCGGCGGCGCGGCGACCTGTCTCGGCGGCGCCATCAGAGACCCGTTGAGCGGCAGAACATACGTTTATCAGGCCATGCGCGTCAGCGGCTGCGGCACGCCCGACGAGCCTGTGGAAAAAACTTTGCCGGGCAAGCTGCCTCAGCGTGTGCTCACGACGACTGCTCTTGCGGGTTTTTCGGGCTACGGCAATCAGATAGGGCTTGCTACGGGTATAGTCGCCGAGATTTACAACGACAGATACAAAGCCAAGCGTCTCGAAACGGGCTATGTCATAGGCGGCAACAGACGCGAAAACGTCGTCAGGCGCAAGCCGCGCGCAGGCGACGCGGTTATTATGGTGGGCGGCGACACGGGGCGCGACGGCTGCGGCGGAGCTACCGGCAGCAGCAAGTCGCACGACGTAAAAAGCGTCGAAACGTGCGGCGCGGAGGTTCAGAAGGGGAACCCTCCCGAGGAGAGAAAGCTGCAAAGATTGTTCCGCAATCCCCGCGCGTCACGGCTTGTGCTCAAATGCAACGATTTCGGCGCGGGCGGAGTGTGCGTGGCAATAGGCGAGCTTGCCGACGGTCTGCACATTTATCTTGACAGAATAAACAAAAAGTATGAAGGGCTTACCGCCACGGAGCTTGCCATAAGCGAATCGCAGGAGAGAATGGCTGTGGTGGTAAGCGAAAGCGACGCGGAAGAATTTATGAGACTTGCTTCCGACGAAAACTTAAAGTGCGTCAAGGTTGCGGAAGTTACGGAGGAACCCCGTCTCGTCATGACCTACGGAGAAGAGACGATAACGGACATCGACAGGGCTTTTCTGGATACAAACGGAGTCAGACAAAGCACCGACGCGGAAATTTGCGAAAGCTTGCGCGATTATTTTTCGACAGACGACGACGTTACGGTAAAATTGCTTGAAAAAAGCGCCGAGTCGGCTTTGAAAGAAAGAATTTCGCGTCTTGACGTTTGTTCGCGCAAGGGCATGGGCGAGGTTTTCGACTCCACCATAGGCGCTGCTAGCGTTCTCATGCCTTTCGGCGGAAAAAATCAGCTCACGCCTGCGGCGGTGATGGCTTCAAAGCCCCCCGTAGGCTCGGGCTACACCTCCACGATAACCTGTTCGTCTTTCGCGCTTTATACGGATTTGATGGAAAAATCTCCCTTTACGGGAGCCGTTTATTCCGTTGTGGGAGCCGTTTCCAAGCTGGTCTCCTGCGGCGTAAATCCCTTGACAATCAGACTTACTCTGCAAGAGTTTTTCAAAAAACCCGGCAACGCGCCCGACCGCTGGGGAGAGCCTTTGTCCGCGCTGCTTGGCGCGCTTGACGCGCAGCTCGGGCTGGAAACTGCGGCAATAGGCGGCAAGGACAGCATGAGCGGAACCTTTGAAAATTTGGACGTGCCCCCCACTCTCATAGCTTTCGGCATGGGTATAGCAAAGGAAAACGCTTTTGTTCACAACGCATTCGAGCGTGCGGGAAAAGTAGTTCGTTTCAGAGTGCCGAAAAACTCTTGGGGACGCCCCGACTATGCCGCGCTGAAAGAAATTTACGGAGAAGTTTACGAGGGAATTCTCAACGGCAAAATTTTGCATACCGCCGTCGTAGAGGAGGGCGGCGCAATCACCGCGCTTGTCAAGTCTCTCTTTGCCAACGATTTGGGGGCTAAGCTCGACCGTCTCGAAGCCGAGCATTTCCGCCCCGCCTACGGCGACATACTTGCGGTGGTTGCGGAGGATTTCGACAGCCGCCGCGCAGAATATTTCGCGGAGCTGGACGAAAGCGGAGTTCTTGTCTGCGGCGGGGAGGAAATTGCTCTCGACGCGCTCAAAACCGCTTTTTGCGGGAGGCTCGAACAGGTGTTTCCGACAACCGCTCCGGCATACGGGCAGGCGGAGGAAGAAAATTTCGTATCCAAAAAGTTTTACGTTTCCCGTTTCAAAACCGCAAAACCGCGTGTGTTTATTCCCGTTTTTCCGGGCACCAACTGCGAATACGACATGCAGAAGGCTTTTGAAAACGCAGGCGCGGAGTGCGACGTTTTCGTGGTTAAAAACGTGAGCGCCTCTGACGTCGAGTTTTCGGTTGCGGAAATGGGCAAAAGGCTGTCCGCAGCGCAGATACTTGCTTTTCCCGGCGGCTTTTCGGGCGGCGACGAGCCTGACGGCAGCGGCAAATTTATCGTAAATATGTTCCGCAATCCCTCTTTGAGGGACGCTGCGGAGGAACTGCTTGAAAAGCGCGACGGGCTTGCAATCGGTATCTGCAACGGATTTCAGGCGTTGATAAAGCTGGGACTGTTGCCCTTCGGCAAAATAAAAGCGTTGGAGGAAAACGCTCCCACGCTCACTTTCAACAATATCGGTCGGCACGTGTCCGCAATAAGCCGCGTCAGAGTTGCGAGCAACGCCTCGGCATGGCTTAATCGCGTCAAAACGGGCGACGTTTTCAGCGTTCCGGTAAGTCACGGCGAGGGCAGATTCGTGTGCGACCCGGCTACGCTCCAAAGGTTGAGGGAAAACGGGCAGATTTTTACCCAATACGTCGACCTCGACGGCAAGCCGACAATGCAGAGTCCGTTCAATCCCAACGGCAGCGTAAACGCGGTGGAGGGTATTATATCCCCCGACGGCAGGGTGCTTGGAAAAATGGGGCACGCGGAGCGCATAGGCAAGGGGCTGTACAGAAACGTGGCGGGAAATTGGGATATGGGACTTTTCCGCTCCGGAGTGGAATATTTTAAATAGAAAGATTCAGGGAGGACTGATTATGTATAAAAGCGACATAGAAATAGCGCAGTCGGTAAAAATGCTGCCCATCGGCGAAATCGCGGAAAAAGCGGGGATTGACGACAGATTTATCGAGCCTTACGGCAGATACAAAGCCAAGGTAGACTACAATTTTCTGAACGAAACAAAGGGAAAGGACGGCAAGCTGATTCTTGTTACCGCAATCAACCCCACTCCCGCGGGAGAGGGCAAGACGACAACGACAATAGGTCTTGCGGACGGGTTGAAGCGGCTTGGCAAAAGCGTGGCGGTCGCGCTGCGCGAGCCGTCGCTGGGGCCCGTGTTCGGCGTCAAGGGCGGCGCGGCGGGCGGAGGTTACGCTCAGGTCGTGCCCATGGAGGACATAAATCTGCACTTTACGGGCGACTTCCATGCCATAGGCGCCGCAAACAATCTGCTTGCGGCGATGATTGACAACCATATTTATCAGGGCAATTCGTTAAATATAGACCCCCGTCAGATAACGTGGCGCAGATGCGTGGACATGAACGACAGACAGCTGCGGTTCGTAACCGACGGTCTGGGCGGCAAGGCAAACGGCACGCCGCGCGAGGACGGCTTCGACATCACGGCGGCAAGCGAAATTATGGCGATTCTTTGCCTTGCATACGACATGTCGGATTTGAAGCGGAGACTTGCCGACATAACGGTAGGCTACACCTACGGGGGCGAGCCTGTCAAAGCGGGACAGCTCAACGCGCAGGGAGCTATGGCAGCCCTCTTGAAGGACGCGTTGAAGCCCAATCTCGTGCAGACTTTGGAGCACACTCCCGCCTTTGTGCACGGCGGTCCCTTTGCAAACATCGCTCACGGCTGCAATTCCATTATGGCGACAAGGCTTGCCATGCGGCTTGCCGATTACGCCGTGACGGAGGCGGGCTTCGGCGCCGATTTGGGTGCGGAAAAATTCTTCGACATAAAATGCCGTATGGCGGGGTTAAAGCCCTCCGCGGTAGTGATAGTGGCGACAGTCCGCGCTTTGAAGCATCACGGCGGAGTTGCAAAAGCGGCTCTCGACGAGGAAAATCTTGACGCGCTCCAAAAGGGTTTGCCCAATCTTTTAAGGCATATAGACAACGTGACAAACGTTTTCGGACTGCCCTGCGTGGTGGCGATAAACCGTTTCCCCGCCGACACGGAAAGAGAGCTTGAATTTATCGAAAAACAATGCCGCGCGCTCAACGTAAACGTGGCTTTGTCCGAGGTGTGGGCAAAGGGCGGCGAGGGCGGCGAGGCTCTTGCGAGAGAGGTTGTGAGTCTGTGCGAAAAGAAAAACGATTTTCGTTTTGCTTACGAAACGGACGACTCCATTGAAACCAAGCTGGAAAAAATCGTAACCAAAGTGTACAGAGGGAGCGGAGCGGTGTTTACGCCTCAGGCGAAAAAACAGATTGCCAATCTGACAAGGCTGGGCTTTGACAAGCTGCCCGTGTGCGTGGCAAAAACTCAGTACAGCTTTTCGGACGAGCAGACGCGACTCGGCGCGCCGGACGGCTTTGCGGTTACCGTGAGAAACGTCAAGGTGTCAAGCGGCGCGGGTTTTCTCGTTGCGCTGACAGGGGACATTATGACCATGCCCGGTCTCGGCAAGGTGCCGAGCGCGGAAAAGATTGACGTGGACGCTTCCGGGAAAATAAGCGGGTTGTTTTAACGAAATTTTGTCCTGCGGGTTGACGGCAATCCGCGGGACAAAAATCACATATTTTTCATGTCAAAACAGTTGACAAAAACGCGCGTTTCTATCAAAATAAGCAACGGCGTAAAAGAGACAAGGAGACGGCTTTTGAACAGATTGTTTAAAAACGCATGGGTTTTTCACGACGGCGGCTTTTCGCGGGAAAATCTCGCGGTGAGCGGCAGCCGCATTGTTTCGTTTGACGGCGGAGACATTTTCGAGGAGTCGGATTTCACCGATTGTATTATCGTTCCCGGTTTTGCTGATGTGCACGTTCATTTCAGAGAGCCGGGATTTTTTTATAAGGAAAGCATTTCAAGCGGATCGATGGCTGCGGCAAGGGGAGGCTACACCGCGGTGTGCGCCATGCCCAATCTGCTCCCTCCGCCCGACAGCTTGGAAAATCTGAAACGGGAGCTTGAAATTATAGAACGCGACGCGGTCATAGAGGTTGTGCCTTACGGCTGTATCACAAAAGGAAGGCGGGGCTTGGAGCTTGCCGACCTCAAAGCCATGGCTCCCTTTGTCTCCGCTTTTTCGGACGACGGCAGCGGTGTGGACGACGCGCGGCTTTTAAAAGAGGCAATGCTTCAAGCAAAAGCGCTGGGCAAGGTGATTGCGGCGCACTGCGAGGTAAGAGAGCTGGCAGCGGGCGGTTACGTAAACGAATGTGAATTTCAGCGGCTTAACGGACACAAAGGTATAAGCAGCGCAAGCGAATATAAAATGATTGAACGCGACCTCGAGCTTGCCAAGCAAACCGGCGTGAAATACCACGTTTGCCACGTTTCCGCAAAGGAGTCTGTCGCTCTTATCCGACAGGCGAAGGCTGACGGCATAGACGTGACGTGCGAAACGGCTCCGCATTATCTGTGTCTTGACGACGGCTGTCTTCAAGACGACGGCAGATTCAAGATGAATCCTCCTTTGAGGGGGATTAAGGACAGAGAGGCGCTTGTCGAAGGTCTTTTTGACGGAACGGTGGACATGATTGCCACCGACCACGCGCCGCATTCCGCGGAGGAAAAGTCCAAGGGCTTGAAGGACAGCGCTATGGGCGTCGTGGGGCTTGAAACGGCTTTTCCGGTGCTGTACACGGAATTGGTAAAGAAAAAAAATCTTCCTCTCAAAAGGCTGATTGAAGCGATGTGCGTGAGTCCGCGCAGGCGTTTCGGGCTGCAAGGAGGACTGCTCGCGGCGGGAAGTCCGGCGGATTTGACCGTCATAGACCTCAACGCGTCGTTTGAAATAAATCCCGAAAACTTTTTGTCCAAGGGCAAAAGCACGCCCTTTGCGGGTAAAAAGGTGTTCGGAAGGGTTTTGCTTACGTTAAAGAACGGGAGAACGGTATGGAAAGAAAATACGACAAAAAATTAGTGCTCGGCGACGGCACGGTATTCGAGGGCTATGGCTTCGGCGCAGACAGGGAGGCGGTGTGCGAGCTGGTCTTCAATACCTCTCCCGTCGGCTATCAGGAAATAGTGAGCGACCCGAGCTACACGTTTCAGGCTGTGGTTATGACTTATCCTTTAATCGGCAATTACGGCGTGTGCGACGAGGATTACGAAACCCGCATGCCCTCAATCGGCGGGCTTGTCGTGCGTGACTACAACGGCAGGCCGAGCAATTTCCGATATACCAAAACTCTGGACGAAATTATGAGTGAGTACGGTATAGTCGGCATTTCCGGCATAGACACTAGGTGTCTTGCCCGAAAACTGAGAAACGAGGGCAGTCAGAAAGGAATCATAACTTCTTCGGACGTTTCTACGCAGGGGGCGCTTAAACGTCTTGAACGTCCTCTGCCGCGCAACGCAGTCAGCTGCGTTTCCACGCGGAAAAAGTGGTTTTCGCGCACGGCGCACGCCAAATTCGACGTTGTCGCCGTGGATTGCGGCATAAAGCTCAATATAGTCAGATGTCTCAACGCGCGCGGCTGCAACGTGACGGTGGTGCCGTTCGACACTGCTACGGAGGAAATTGCGGCTTTGTCTCCCGACGGCGTGTTTTTCTCCAACGGTCCCGGGGACCCGTCCGACGTGCCCGAAACGGCGGAGCTGCTCAAAAAAATCCGCGGCAGATATCCCGTTTTCGGCATTTGTCTGGGACATCAGCTTGCAGGGCTTGCTTACGGCGCAAAGACCTTCAAGCTCAAATTCGGTCATCGCGGCGGCAACCACCCCGTCAGAAACCTTGAAACGGGCAGGCTGGAAATCACAAGCCAAAACCACAGCTACGCCATAGACAGGGACAGTCTGTCGGGCACGGGACTCAAAGTCACTCACGAAAATTTGCTGGACGGCACGGTCGAGGGCATGGAGTGCGTAAAAGACAGGTTGTTTACGGTGCAGTTTCATCCCGAGAGCGCGCCGGGACCGCAGGACAGCGGATACCTGTTCGACAAATTCGTGCGCCTTATGGCGGCGAACAAAAAGGATTGAGGAGATTGTTATGCCCAAAAGAAAGGATATTAAGAAAATAATGGTCATAGGCAGCGGTCCCATAGTCATAGGACAGGCGGCGGAGTTCGATTACGCTGGCACACAGGCGTGTCTGGCGCTCAAAGAGGAGGGCTACGAGGTCATACTGGTAAACTCCAACCCCGCGACAATCATGACCGACACAACCGTGGCGGACAAGGTTTATATGGAGCCTCTCACGCTGGAATACGTTGCCAAAATACTTCGTTTCGAGCGTCCCGACGCGCTTATACCGGGGCTTGGCGGGCAGACCGGACTCAATCTTGCCATGCAGCTTAAGAAAAAAGGAGTATTAAGCGAGTGTCAGGTGGAGCTTTTGGGCACCTCCGCGCAGAGCATAGAGTGCGCCGAGGACAGAGAAAAGTTCAAGGAGCTGTGCGAGAGTCTGGGCGAGCCTGTGCTGCCAAGCATGATTACGCACTCCGCGGAAGAGGCTGTTTCCGCTGCGGAAAAAATAGGGTATCCCGTCGTGCTGCGTCCCGCATTCACCCTTGGGGGCACGGGCGGCGGCTTTGCGGACAACGAGGAGCAGCTGAGAGAAATTATGAAAAACGCGCTGCGCCTTTCTCCCGTCAGACAGGTGCTTGTGGAAAAGAGCATTAGAGGCTTCAAGGAAATAGAGTACGAGGTTGTCCGCGACGCGAACGACACGGCGATAGCCGTCTGCAATATGGAAAACCTCGACCCTGTGGGAATACACACGGGCGACAGCATAGTGGTCGCGCCAAGTCAGACGCTTACAAACAAGGAATATCAGCTTTTGAGAGACAGCGCGCTCAAAATCATACGGGCGTTGAAAATAGAGGGCGGCTGCAACGTACAGTTCGCGCTGGACCCGCAGTCCTTCGACTATTTTTTGATAGAGGTAAATCCGAGAGTTTCCCGTTCGTCGGCTTTGGCAAGCAAGGCGAGCGGATACCCCATTGCGCGCGTGTCCGCAAAAATAGCGGTGGGTATGCGTCTCGACGAAATAATGCTTGCAAACACTCCCGCGTGCTTCGAGCCGGCTCTTGACTATGTGGTAACCAAAATAGCGAGATTTCCCTTTGACAAATTCGCCACCGCGCCCAACGTGCTGAGCACGCAGATGAAGGCTACGGGAGAAGTTATGAGTATCGGGCGCACCATGGAGGAAAGCCTCTTGAAAGCCGTGCGTTCTCTGGAAATAGGGGCGAGTCATTTGGAGCTTAAAAAGTTTGACGCCCAAACCGCGGAAGAGCTTGCAGAATACATAAAAACGGGGCGCGACGACAGAATTTTCGCTATGGCGCAGCTTATGCGGCTGGGCTGTCCCTTGAAACGTCTGTATGAGCTTACAAAAATAGATATGTTCTTTTTGGACAAAATCAAAAACATTGTGGACTTTGAGGGCGCAATCAAGAGCGGAAAGCGCGACCTTGCCGTTTTAAGAGAAGCCAAGCGCATGGGTTTCTGCGACGAGTACATTGCCAAATGCTGGGATATGACCTTGAAGGAGGTCTTTGAGCTGCGCAAATCAATCGGGCTGTTTCCCGTTTACAAAATGATAGATACCTGCGCAAGCGAGTTTGAAAGCTATGTGCCTTACTTTTACTCCACATACGAAAGAGAAAACGAGACGCGGGACGACGGCAAAACCAAAATCGTGGTTTTGGGAAGCGGACCTATCAGAATCGGTCAGGGCGTCGAGTTCGATTACAGCACGGTGCACGCAATCAAGACCATACGCGACTTCGGCTATGAAGCGATAATAATCAACAACAACCCCGAAACGGTGTCAACCGACTATACGACGGCGGACAAGCTGTATTTCGAGCCGTTGACGACAGAGGACGTTCTCAATGTTTTGGAGCTTGAAAAGCCGCTGGGGGTTATTGCGTCTTTGGGCGGTCAGACGGCAATCAATCTTGCGGACAAGCTAAAAGAGTTCGACGTCAACATAATCGGCACGGGAGTCGAAGCAATCGAGCGCGCCGAGAACAGGGATTCGTTTGAAAAAATCCTCAAAAAGCTGAATATTCCGCAGCCCGAGGGATATGCCGTTACCAAAATCGAGGACGGCGTGAGAGCCGCAAACGAAATAGGCTATCCCGTGCTTGTCAGACCGAGCTTTGTTTTGGGCGGGCGCGCGATGCAGATTGTGGGCAGCGACGACACGCTCAGGCACTATCTCGAAAACGCCGTCAGAATCGACGAAAAACAGCCCGTGCTTGTAGACAAATACATAGTGGGCAAGGAGTGCGAGGTGGACGCCGTGTGCGACGGAACGGACGTGTTCGTGCCGGGAATCATGGAGTTGATTGAACGCACGGGCATACACTCGGGCGACAGCATAAGCGTTTATCCTTCGTTCAGCCTGAGTCGGAAGGTAAAGGAAACCATTTTGGACTACACCTTGAAGCTGGGAAAGGGTATAGGCATAGTGGGGCTTTACAACATTCAGTTCATTGTGGACAAGGACGACAATGTTTTTGTCATAGAAGTCAATCCGCGCTCGTCGCGGACGGTGCCCTTCCTTTCAAAGGCGACTGGTTTTTCGCTTGCCGACATCGCCACGTTGGTTATGCTGGGCAAAAGCCTGAAAGAACAGGGACTGACGGAGCTGTATCCCGAGGAAAAGAAAAAGTGGTACGTCAAGGTGCCCGTATTCTCGTTCAGCAAAATCCACGGTCTGGACGCATACCTTTCCCCCGAAATGAAGTCCACGGGCGAGGCGATAGGCTACGACGAAAAGTTTACCCGCGCGCTGTACAAGGCGTTGCAGGCTTCGGGCATGAACGTGGTCAATTACGGAACGGTGTTCGTCACCATTGCAGACAAGGACAAGGACGAGGCTTTTCCTCTCATAGAGAGGTTTTACAGGCTCGGCTTCAACATCGAGGCAACGACAGGCACCGCGAAATACCTCAAAAGCAGGGGGATAAAGACGCGCGCCAAAAAGAAAATAAGCGACGGCAGCGAAGAAATACTCGACTCCATACGCAAGGGTTACGTAAATTACGTAATCAACACGCGCGACATAGATTCGGTTGACCAACAAACGGACGGCTTTCAGATAAGACGGTGTGCGGTGGAAAACAACGTAACCATGTTCACCGCTCTCGAAACGGTGCGCGCCCTGCTTGACGTGCTTGAAGAAATCACCATTACCGTCAGCACGATAGATTCTTGAAAAGGCAAATGAAAAAGGAAGTTATTTTTGAAACGGCAAGCAACGAAAAAATTGCCGCCGACGTGTATGATTTGAGACTCAAAGGCGATTGCCGCGCGGGCATAAGGGCGGGGCAATTCGTCGAAGTGGCGCTTGACGGCTTTTTTCTGCGTCGTCCCATATCCGTGTGCGACGTTTACGGCGACGGTATACGCCTTGTCTACAAGGTGACGGGCAAAGGTACGGAATATATGTCCTCGTTGAAAAAGGGGGACAGAGTCAGGGCCTTGACGGGGCTTGGAAACGGTTTCAGTTTGGACAAATGCAAAAAAACCGCGCTGATTTGCGGCGGCGGCGTAGGCGCTCCTCCTCTGTTGCTTTTGGCAAAAAGGCTGATTGAAAGCGGGAAAAATGCCTATGTCGCGCTGGGCTTCAATTCGGCTGCGGACGTCATGCTTGCGGACGAGTTCAAAGCCGTCGGCGCCCAAGTGGAAATTGCGACATTGGACGGCTCCGCAGGCTTAAAGGGAACAGTCGCGGCGGCTCTGCCGCGTCAGACGGACTGCGACTTCTTTTTCGCGTGCGGTCCCAAGGCAATGCTTAAAGCGCTGAGCGCTTCTCTCGAAATCAGGGGAGAGGTTAGTCTCGAAGAGCGCATGGGCTGCGGCTTCGGCGCCTGCATGGGCTGTGCGGTCAACACTACGCAAGAAGTAAGGCGGGTGTGCGCCGACGGTCCCGTGTTCAGCTCGGAGGAGGTAATATGGTAGACACCAAGGTCAGTTTGAGCGGTCTTGTTCTGGACAATCCCGTTATTCCCGCAAGCGGAACCTTCGGTTACGGCAGCGTCTTTTCGGAGTTTTACGACATAAACATACTCGGCTCGTTCAGCTTCAAGGGGACGACCTTAAACCCGCGCGACGGCAACCCTTGTCCGCGCATAGCGGAAACCAAAAGCGGTATGTTGAACTCCGTCGGCTTGCAGAACCCCGGTGCGGAAAAGGTGGCAAAAGAGGAGCTTGGAGAGCTTTCAAAAATTTACGGGAAAAAGGTCATTGCCAACGTGGGCGGCTTTTCGGTTGAAGAATACGTGCGCTGCGCCGAAATCTTCGACGGCTGCGAACAGGTGGGGCTGATAGAGCTAAACATAAGCTGCCCCAACGTCCACAACGGCGGTATGTCTTTCGGAACCGACGCGAAAAACGCGGCTCGCGTCACGAGCGCCGTCAAAGCCGCCGTGAAAAAGCCCGTTTACGTAAAACTCAGCCCCAACGTCACCGATATAACGGAAATTGCCAAAGCGTGCGAGGACGCGGGCGCGGACGGGCTGAGCCTGATTAACACGCTTTTGGGCATGAGGATAGATTTAAAGACCTTTAAACCCGTTCTTGCAAACAAAAGGGGCGGACTGTCGGGGGGCGCGTTGTTTCCCGTTGCCTTGCGCATGGTCTACGACGTGTACGAAGCGGTGAAAATTCCCATTATGGGCATGGGAGGAGTGGAGAGCGCCGAGGACGTTGCGGAAATGATGCTTGCGGGCGCGACTGCCGTGCAGGTGGGCGCGGCAAACCTCGTCAATCCCTTCGCCTGCAAGGAAATAATCGAAGACTTGCCCCGAGTCATGAAAAAATACGGCATAAAAAAAATAAGCGATATTATCGGAGGAGCGCACAGGTGAACAAAAGAAAGGACGTTATCGTTGCTTGCGATTTCCCGTCGGAGGCGGAGCTTGACAATTTTGTAGGGCTGTTTAAGCGTTACGAAAAAAAGCCTTTTTTGAAAGTGGGAATGGAGCTGTTTTACTCTGCGGGACCGGACGTGGTCAGGCGTTTGAAGGGCGAGGGCTTCGATGTATTTCTCGACCTAAAACTGCACGACATACCCAACACCGTGGGACGCGCCATGAGCGTGCTTGCAAATCTCGGAGCGGATATGGTAAACCTGCACGCCGCAGGCGGCTCCGAAATGATGAAACGCGCGGCGGAGGGGCTTGTGCGGCATGACGGCGCGCGTCCTCTGCTGATTGCGGTAACCCAACTCACGTCTACAAGCGAAAATATGTTGAAAAACGAGCTGCTGATAAATTGCGATATGGAGACGACCGTTGCCTCCTATGCGCAGAATGCGGCAAGGTGCGGGCTGGACGGCGTTGTGTGCAGTCCGCTCGAAGCGCGTCTTGTAAAGGAAGCGTGCGGAAAGGATTTTCTTACCGTCACGCCCGGCATAAGATTTGCCGACGGCGAAAAGGGCGACCAAGTGCGCGTAACCACACCGCAAAGGGCGAAAGAAATCGGAAGCGACTTCATAGTGGTGGGCAGACCGATTACCGCCGCCGAGAACCCTGCGGAGGCTTATTTCCGCTGCGTAAAGGAATTTTTGGGATAGGAGGCAGATATGAAAGAAATAGCGGGTTATCTTTTGAAAATAGGCGCGGTTTTTCTGCGCCCGGAGCAGCCGTTTACTTGGGCAAGCGGCATAAAAAGCCCCATTTATTGCGACAACAGGTTGGTTTTGACCGATGTGGAGGCGCGCGACGCGGTTGAAAACGCCATTGCGGAAACGGTAAGGCGGCGTTATCCTCAAGCTCAGGCTCTGTTCGGTACAAGCACGGCGGGCATAGCGCACTGTGCAATCGCGGCGCATATCCTGCGCCTGCCTGCGGGTTACGTCAGGAGCGGCGCAAAGGAGCACGGCAGAACCAACCGCATAGAGGGCAAACTCGAAAAGGGCGAAAAGGTTGTGGTCATAGAGGACCTTATCAGCACGGGCGGAAGCGTAATAGAAGTGGTGGAGGCTTTGCGCGAGGCGGGTGCGGAGGTGCTTGGCATTGTCAGCATCTTTTCCTACAACATGAGTAAGAGCGCGGAAAAGCTTTCCGGAGCAAACGTGGAAAACGTAAGTCTTTCCAATCTTGACGAGCTGTGCGAGGTGGCTCAGGAGAAAAAAATAATCGGTCCGGAGGAAGTCCGACGTGTGCTTGCGTTCCGCGACAATCCGTCCGACGAGAGCTGGATAAAAAACTGACGGAGAAAAAATGAAACATTTGCTGGATATAACCGATATGAGCGTTTCGGAAATCGACGCGCTTGTAAATCAGGCTGAAAACATTATGAAAAACAGAGAGGCTTACGCCCATGCCCTTGACGGCAAAACGCTTGCCACGCTGTTTTTTGAACCGAGCACGCGCACGAGACTTAGCTTCGAGGCGGCAATGCTTGAATTGGGAGGCAGAGTTCTGGGATTTTCTTCCGCAGACAGTTCGAGCGCCGCAAAGGGCGAAACGGTCGGCGACACGGCGCGCGTCGTGAGCTGCTTTTCCGACGTGATTGCCATGCGTCATCCCAAGGACGGCGCGGCGAGGGCGGCTGCCGCTTGGGCGCGGGTACCCTTAATCAACGCGGGAGACGGCGGTCACTGCCATCCCACGCAGACGCTTACCGACCTTGTCACCGTTCACGCGGAGAAAGGGCGGCTTTTCGGCTTGAAGGTGGGAGTTGTAGGCGACCTGAAATACGGCCGCACGGTGCATTCTCTTTTAAACGCGCTTTTGAGATACGAGGGAAACAGCTTCGTGCTGATTTCTCCGCGCGAGCTAAGACTGCCCGAATATATGCTCCAAGCAATCAAGCAAAAGGGCGGCAAGGCGGTTGAAACTGCCGATATGCAGGAATATATGTCGGAGCTTGACGTGCTTTACATGACGCGTATTCAGCGGGAAAGATTTTCCGACGCAGACGAATACGAGCGTCTTAAAGACAGCTATATTCTCACAAGGGACAAACTTGGCCCTGCAAAGGAGGATATGATAGTCATGCACCCGCTGCCGAGGGTAAACGAGATTGCCGCAGACGTTGACAAAGACAGCCGCGCCAAATATTTTGAGCAGGTCAATTACGGCAAATTCGCGCGTATGTCGCTGCTGCTTACGCTTTTGAAGGACGGCGGCGCTTCGGGCGAAACAAAACTCGGCGGCACGCTTACGCAAAAGAGCTGCCCCAATCCAAGATGCATAACCAACGCCGAGCCGTCGCTCGAAAAGCTGTCAATCTTTGACGGCGGCACGGAAAGGTGCGCCTATTGCGAAACCTCTCTTGACTGAAAAAGCTTCTTTGACAGGAGTATTCCATAGAAAAGAGCGCAAGCGTACAAATGTTACATCTGCGCGGAGCAGTCGGAAAAAATTTAAAGCGTAACCGAATGGTTACGCTTTTTAAAAATCTTTATCTACACCCGTCAAGGCGTTTTTTTGTTTTTGCGGTTGGCAAACGGCGAAGTTTTGCTTGACAGGACGTGCTGCGTCAGGTCATAGGAAAAATGCACGTGCGCGGGCTGAACGGGTTTGTTGTCCGTGTCGGCAAAAGCGCAACATTTTTCAAAAATATTAAGCAGCGTTTCCGTCGCCGTGAGCATCTGCATTCTCTCGTTTTCGCTTAACGCGCCGTTGAAAATGCTTTGCATAATTTCCTGCGAATTTTCGCTGTGCGTTTTCATATCTTTTTTGGCAGATTCCGTCAGCGAAATATATTGCGTTTTTTTGTTGCCCTCCTGTTTGGAGCGTTCTATCAGACCTTTTTCTTCGAGTTTTTTCAAGGTTCGATGAATACATTTGGGTGAAATGTGCGCTTTCTCCGCAAGAACATGCGTGGGCAGGGGGCTTTGCCGGTCGAGTATTGCAGAGACCTTTCTCATGTAAATATCGTCCAAAAAACCCGAATAAGCTCCGCGCCGAAACAGCTCCCACTCCATGGTAGCGACCAGATTGGTGTATGCCACCTGCATTTTATCCATCAGTTTTCCGTATTCTTTTACGCCGTTTATATCCATTCTTGTTCTTCCATTTTGTATTTTAAAATTTAATTGTTTGTTTGTCAAATAGAGATGCAAAATTTTTTGGCAAAATTGTGTTAAATCATTTGACAATTGCCGCACTATGCGGTTATAATTACCGCATAGTGCGGCAATTTTAAGTTGTTGTGCCGCACGGAAAATTTTTGCGGAGGTAAATTATGAAACGATTGAGACTATTATTGCTGCTTTTTGCGGCGTCTGCGGCTTGCCTGCTTGTATTGTGCGCCTGCGCGCCTTCAAAAGCGTCGGTGACGTTTAAATTGGACGAAACCGAAAGCATTGTCGTAACGGTAAACGACGACAAAAAAGCATTTCCGCCATACGTCGAATGCGCGGAGGGCGTATATGTCGAGGGTTGGTACGTTGACAGCGGTTTGACGATTAAATTCGATTTTTCGCAGACAGTGGAAGACGACATTACGCTTTATCCCAAGTATATGAACGCCGAGTACACGGCGCGGTTCGACCTGAATTATCCCGACTGTAAAAATCCTCCGCAGGCGACGTTCACGCGGGAGGGAAACCTCGTGCTGCCTGCCGAGCCTGTGAGAGTGGGGTACGAGTTTTTGGGCTGGAGCGACGGCAGCGCGCTTTACAGGGCGGGTGCGGAGTATGACGCGCAGAACGCGCTTTGCAACCTCGTTTTTTCGGCAAGCTGGCGCTACAAGGTGCTCACCGTCACTTTGCTCAACGGTGAAGGCGAACTGATAGAGAAGGTGGAAGTGCCTTACAACGGCTCGGTGGCGCCAAACGACGTGCTCGTACAGGAGTCCGATGAAAATAGCTGGTGCTTTGACGTAATCGGTTGGGACAAATCCATAACCAACGTAAAAGAGGATGTGACTGCGAGCGCGATTTACAAATATGTGCCGACGGACGATTTTTATTTCAAATTTTCCCTCAACGAGGATAAGGTTTCATACTCCCTTGCGGGCTTAACAACGGGTTCTGTTCCCGCAAAGACGGCTTTACCCGACACCTATCGCGGACTTCCCGTCACGAGGTTGAAGAAAAACGCTTTTTCTTCAAATATGACTCTGACGGATTTGTATATACCGTCAAGCTACGAAACGATAGAGTCGGGAGCCTGCCGAAATTGTTATATGCTCAAAAACGTTACGCTGGAAAACGGAGTAAAAAAACTTGGACTTGCGAGTTTTTCCGGTTACAATCTGAGCAAAGTGACTCTGCCCGACACGCTGCTCGATTGGGGAATCATGCCTTTCGGAACTACGACGGCGATTGAGTACGTTTTGAAAGGCGACAACGTCAATTACGTGCAGGAGGACGGAATAATTTACGACGTCGACAAAACCGCGGTTTACGTCGGCAGTTCGACCGCGTCCGGCGACATTGTTTTCCCTGAAACCGTCACGCGAGTCAAGGCATACGCTTTTGTCAGAAACAAGTCGATCACGGGGCTAACCTTCAAGGGGCATATAGACGCGATAGAGTGGGGCGCTTTTTTTCAATGTCCTTACATAACCGATTTGGTTTTTGAAAAGGGCGTAAAAGAAATTTCAGGCGTCGATTCAGAGCAGGGAAAAATATTTGCGGAAAAATACGACTACGAGGACGGAGGCGATTTCAACCTTAACGGAGCGTTTTTCCGCTCGTGCTGCGGCTCTTTGTGGGACGAAGAAACATTCGAGTCCTTGGGCTTTGCGACTTTGGAAAATCTTGTGCTGAAAGGAATCGAAAAAATAGGCGACTGCGCGTTTCAGGACTGCAACATACGCAATTTGAAAATCGACAAGACAGTGCGTTACATAGGGGAAGCGGCTTTTACCAATTCGGGAAGTGATTATATTTTTACGTCTGTGTCCATGCTCGGCGCGGATGAAAACGATTTTTACGCAATCAAGGACGACTGCATTGTCGAAAAGGGGAGCGGGCCGCAATATCTCGGCAAAAACGGCGACAGACTGCTTGTTTACGCTCAAAACTCATCCGCAGTTCAATTCGACGTGCCTGAGGGCGTGACGTATATTTCTCCCTTTGCCTTTGCAGAATTGAAAAATCTGGAAACCGTAACCCTGCCCGAGGGGATCACCGAGCTTTACGGCTGGACGTTCAGCGCCGTTCTCGGCAGCTCCTTAAAATCCGTGCTTTTGCCCTCGACTCTTGTATCCTTGCGCAGCGATACTTACGTTTTCGGAGAAGTGCAGCTTATGGGTATCACGGGTGGGGTGTTTACCGGCTGCGAAAATCTGAGCGATGTTGAGTTCAGGGGGATGCCCTCGCTCGAATACATAGGCGCAAACACTTTTTACGTTACCGCGCTACGTGAGTTTGAAATTCCCGCTTCGGTCGCGTACGTGGGTTTTTCGGCGTTCCTTAACGAATATTTGGTTTCTCTGTCGGTCGAAGACGGAAACGAGGTCTATGTTGCGGATGAGGGAGTGCTTTACACAAAGGATATGACCACGCTTGTGTGCTATCCGTCGCGGAAAGCGGCAACTTCCTATACCGTGCCGGAGGGAGTTGCGGCAATAGAGGGTTACTCCTGCGAAGCAACCGCGTTTCTTGAAACGCTTGTAATCGGCGGCGATGTAAAAAAGGTGGGACAGTCGGCGTTTTACAACGCGCACGCGTTGAAGGAAATTACATTTAAGGGCAACGTCGAAATGCTTGGTCAATCCGCTTTTTTCGGCGCGCCCAATCTCAAAAAGGTTATTTTCGAGGGGGAAAAAGCTCCGTTTCTTGGCGGCAGCCACAACGGTACATACAGCGTTTTTGCTTCGGGCTACGACAGTATGACGTGGGAGGCTATTCTTCTGTGCGAATTCGTCGTGCCGCAAAATGCAATCGCCTCGTATTACTCCGAATTTTATCTTTACGCTCCCGCGTATGCGGAGGCAATTGACTTATCGGAGATTTCCGACACTGCCTATACCCTTAAAAAAGACGGCGAAACCGTTGCCGTATTTACCGACTCATTGGTTAAAACCGAGCCGACGTGCGAGGGTTCGGGATATTTTCAGGGCTGGTATCTCAGCGACGGAAGCGCGGACGGCGACTGGGGCGAAAGAGTGGAGTTCCCCGCTTATTTCGAGCAAGATACAATAACCCTCTACGCGCGCTTCGGCGAGCAAAGGGTGCAGGACGGCAAGGCATGGGGCAGAGACTTCGAGCTTGACGCAAACGGCGAAGCTCTCGACGTGACGTTTAAAAACGGCAGGGCGGTCTATTTCCGCTTTACCGCGCCGCGAAGCGGCAGTCTCAATCTGTTGTACGACGGTTTGACAGGCGACGAATTTTATTTGCAGACAGACGACGTGTCAGGCGTAGAATACGTTGTGCTCTCCGATTACGAAAATCCGCAAAGCTGGTGCTATGAGATAGAGGAGGGCAAGACTTATTTCGTGAGCATAAAAATTTATCTTTTCGACGGCATAAACATAGACTGCTCCGTATCTTTTGAAATAGTCTGAGCAAATTTAAAGCCTCTTCCCGACGGGAGGAGGCTTTTTCTTTCAAAGATTTCAGGAAATCACGCGGGCGAGCAGCACGCCCATGACGGACGCCATCATCAGTCCGCGCGTCCAACCCGAGCTGTCTCCAAGGCAGTGCAGGTTTTTAACCGACGTTTCCAACCTTTCGTTCATATCGATTTTGTTTGAATAAAATTTCAATTCGGGAGAATACAGCAGCGTTTCGTTGCTGGCAAAGCCGGGCACTACGATATCCGCGTCTTTAATAAAATTCAATATCGAAATCATGGCTCGATAGGGCATTGCTGCCGTTATGTCGCCCGCCACCGCGTCCGCGAGGGTGGGGCGCACGTTGCTGCGTTCAAGCTCCTTTTGCCATGTGCGTTTTCCGTCCATTATGTCGCCGTACCGCTGAACCAAAATTTTGCCGCTGCCGAGCATATTGGTCAGCTCTCCTATTTTTTTCGCGTATTCTATGGGTTGGTTGAATGGCTCGGAAAAATTGTGCGAGCAAAGGATTGCAAGATTGGTGTTGCCGCTCTTTTTTTCCTTGAAGGAGTGGCCGTTGACCACCGCGAGGTTGTCGTCGTAGTTTTCCTGCGCGACAAAGCCGCCCGGGTTTTGGCAGAAGGTGCGCACCTTGTTTTTGAACGGCTTGGGATAACCTATGAGCTTGGATTCGTAGAGAATGTTGTTTACCTCCTCCATAATCTCGTTTCTCACCTCTACCCGCACGCCTATATCCACCGTGCCCGGTCTATGGGGGATTCCGTGTTTTTCGCACGTCTTTGACAGCCAGTCCGCGCCGCGCCTGCCCGTTGCGACGACGGTTGTCCCCGCTTGGATAAGAAACCGCTCTCCGTTTTGACGGACATACGCTCCTTTGCACACGCCGTCGTCGATAAAAAGGTCGTCGCAGTCTGTGCCGAAAAACAGCTCCACGCCGTTTTTTAACAGATGCTTTTCGATTGCAAGATAAATCTCCTGCGCCTTTTCCGTGCCGAGATGACGTATCGGGCAGTCCACCAGCTTTAAATTCGCCTGAATGGCTTTTTTCCTGATTTCCTTTATTTTGTCGTTGTCGCCCACTCCCTCTACCTTGCAGTCCGCGCCGAAGTCGAGGTAAATTTTGTCCACATATCGGATTGCCTCTTTTACCGCGTCGTGTCCGACAAGCTCGGGCAGGTCTCCGCCCACGTCTTCGGACAAAGAGAGTTTTCCGTCCGAAAAGGCGCCCGCGCCCGAAAAGCCCGTCGTTATGCTGCAATTTTTGCAGCCCGCGCACAAGCCCGTTTTGTTTTTGGGGCAGACGCGGTTTTCTATGGCTGCGCCCTTTTCGACGACGGTGATTTTTCTTTTGTCTCCTCGTTTAAGCAGCTCTATGGCGGTGAAAATCCCCGCGGGACCTGCTCCCACAATCAAAATATCCGTTTTCATAATGCAATTCCTTTAAAGTTATTTTCGTCCTTTTTGCCCGCTTTCAATCGGGGCGCAAAAAATGCCCGCTCCGACGGTATGCGGAAAAACCGCATATAGTCGACGGGCAGGCTCGTCGGTAGAAACTCTCCGCCCTTTGCGCGGAGACTATATATGCTCTGCTTTTTTGCGGCGTCGCCGCACGCTGAACAGTTTAGCACGGAGCCTGTTCTTTGTCAAGAAAATTTTGAAAAACGCTTGACACAAGCGAAGCGTTTGAGTATGATTAGCAAAGTAAATTCCGACGGCAAATAGGAAATTTACCGGCGGTAAAATCGTTCGGAGGTATGTTGTGACCGCTAAAAAAATGCTGCACGGCAGGGAGTTCAAAATCAGCTGCGGCAGGTTTGACAGGAAAATAAGCGTGGAGGTTGACGGAAAGCCCGCCGAAAAAGTCGACGGCGCGCTTTTCAGGGTTGCTCTCGCCGACGGAAAATATCTGCAATTCAGAGTGGAAGGCAGCTACATGACGGGGATGAACCTGATTGAGGGAGATGTTACCTTGGAGGTTTTCAGGCATATAAGCTGGTACGAATATCTGTTCATCTTCGGACCGCTGCTGTTTTTGGGCTTCGGCGCGGCTTTCGGGCTTGACGCGGCGGAAATAAGCAACGCTGCGGCGGTTGTCGGCGGCGTGGCGGGGCTGGTTTTCGCTTTGGCGGGCTTTTTTGCCTGCAACGCCGTTGTGCACAGCGGCAGACTGAAAAAATGGCTCAAAATACTTTTGAACCTTTTGGTACTTGCCGCGCTTGCGGGACTGTTCGTCTGGTTTTTCCTCAGCATTGCGGTGGTTCTTGCTCTTATCGGTCTTGGGGAAGCTCTTGCAAATGCCGCGTTTTTGCCTTGAACGCGTCTTAAATCGAATAAAAAACGGCGGCATTTTGCCGCCGTTTATTTTTTCCCAAATTCAGAAAGACGCTTTGTCAGATGTCGAGAGAGTTTCTGCCTTCCTCGTTGAGGTCGAAAACAAGATAACCCTGCTGCGCGCGCAGCATTCTCTGTTTGCGGCCTATGCTCAGGCTTTCCTGATTGTCGAAAACAGTCATTATGTTGAGACCTGCTGCGGGTGCAATGTACAGCATATACACCTCGCGGCTCAGTACGTTTATCGGATTGCCGTCAAGGTCGACGAAATTTTCCCCGTCGTTGAGGTAACGGCAGATTTCGTTTTTGTCGTTGAATTTGTCTTTGGCGTCGGCGGCGTCCTTTGAGGAGTCGTAGTCGCCCGCCCAAACGGCTCCCACCTTGAAGTCGTCGAGCGAAGAAATATTCTGCGTTGTGTAAACGGTAACCGTTGTCGGCTCTTTTGAAAAGCTTCCCTCCACGAGGTTTACGTAGGTGGTGGAGTTGGAAACAAGCGCGTCCTTGTCAAAGCATCTCAAAAGAAGAAAGAGCATTTCGTTGTCGTATGTTTTGACTTTGTCAGTTCTTTTCAGCTTGAAGGAGAGCGCGTCCTCGCTTAGAGAGCTTTCGATTGTCACGACGGGCCTTTTTGCGGAGTAGTCGTAAGAAACGGACGTTTCAAAGTCGTTGAGCTCGCAGCCCGCTTTGCCCACGTAAACGCTTTTTACGCTGCGGCTGCTTGCGTCCGGCAATAGATTTGTGCCGTTGAAGGTCGCGCGGGCGGTTACCCTGACGCTTACCTTAAACGAGCCGTTTTCCGTTTTTTCTATTATGGGTTGTCTTGACCCGTCCGCCGCCGCTTTTTCGGTCTCTTCTTCCGCTATTGCGGACAGCCTGCTCTTGACGTCCGAAAGGTCGGATATACCCGCCTTGACAAACGCCGCGTCGTCGTAAATTTCGGTAAAAGTCAATTCTGTTTCAAGCGAGTACCGATTGTCGGCAAGGGGTTGTACGGTTGACGTATATACGCCGTTTTCCACCTTTGACGGCGCGACCTGGTCGAGATTTGACGTGTAGACGTACTCTCCGTCGCTGTTTTTTGCGCGGCTGTAATAGTTAGAGTAGGTCAGCTCGTAGTCGCTGGCAAGACGCACGTCGTAAACGAGAGTTTCGGAAGAAGAGCCTGACCAACGCACCTTGACTTCGGGGACAACCGCGCTTGAACCGCAGCCCGTCAAAGCAAAGCACGCCATGATGAACAAAATTGTAAGCGAAAGTAATTTTTTCATTTTTTCTCCGATTGGCGCTGTGGGCGCATTTAACAAATAATATCATCAAACAAAAAAAAAGTCAATTGACATCGGGCAAATTGAGTCTTATAATTATTTCATGAATTTCGTTGTTTATAAGACGAACACCTTAAAAGCCGCGAAAAACCGCATAGAGGAGCTGCTCAAAGCGGTCAGTCGCAGCGACATTGACAGTCCGCACATAGTTATTGTGCCGGACAGAGCTTCCCTTGCCGCCGAGAGAAGTATGCTTGCCGCAGTGGGAGGAAGCTTCAATATACAGGTTTTTACCTTCAACAGATATGCGGGGCTTATCGCGCCCGAGACCTTGAAGCCTTTGAGCGGACAGATGGCGGTGCTTGAAATGATGAAGGTAATCGAGCAGAACGCCGACAGGCTGGTCTGTTTTTCCGGAGCGGGAAACACGGAAGGCTTTGCGCGGAAAATTTACGACGTAATCAGCCTGTTGAAGTACAACAGAATCAGTCCTGAAAAGCTGCTTTGCGCCTGCGACGACAAGGCGCTTTCTTTGAAATTGAAGGATATAGCGCTCGTTTACTCCGCGTTTCAGGCGTCGGTGGAAAACAGGTATCTTGACTCCGCCGACAAGCTGGAAACGCTTTTAAACGCCGTCGGCAGTTCGGAACAAGTGAAAAAGAGCGTTTATTACATCTATGATTTTGACGGATTGAGCGTACAGGAGGAGGCAATAGTCGAAAGCCTTGTGCGTTATTCGCGCGGGGTGTACGCCGCCTGCGCGGCGGGCGCGGGGTATATGTATTCCAACGGGTTTTACGCGTCGCTCAACCGTATTGCCGCCAAAACGGGCGGGTGCAGGGAAATAAACGTCCGGGAGGACGGCTCCGAAGTCTTGTCGGCGCGCGAAAAGGCTTTGCTTTTCGGCACGGTGGACAAGCCCGCGCCCTTGCCGCGCGAAAAGTTTACGCTTGTCAGCGCGGCGGACGCCGAGGAGGAGGTTTTTTTTCTTGCGTCCTACATAGACGGTTACGTGAGAAAGGGCGGCAGATACCGCGACGTAAAGGTTGTGGTAAGCGACGTTGACGAGTACCGCAACGCGATAAGACGGTATTTTTCCCTTTTCGACATTCCGTTTTATCTCGACGAGAAATACAGTCTCGACAGTCACGCATTGTGTCGTTTCGTTTCGGACTTTTTCAGAATGAAGCGCGCCGATATGAGGCTGGATTACGTTCTGCCCGTCGTCAAAAACTATTTTTTCGGCGCGGAGGAAAAGGACGTTTTTCTTTTCGAGAATTTTTGTCTCAAATACAATTTCGGTTACGATTTTTCCCGCTTCGATTTGGGCGGGGACGAGCCTGAGGAGACGCGGGAGGCAGCCGAGCGCGTGAGGGAAAGACTGTTCCGTCTGTCGCAGACCGAGGTGCCCGCCAAAGCGACGGTGGCGCAGTACGTAAACGTCGTGCGCGAGCTTGTGCGCCGCAACGACCTTTACGGCAGGCTGGAAGAGTTGGCTGCGCGTCTGGAAAAGAATGCGCCCGATTATTACGCGAAATTTTCGGTTCAGGTTGACGAAAAGCTGGATTCCGTACTCGAAGAGCTGGTTCAGACGGCGGGCGGACTCTTTGCGGACGTCGAAAAATTTCTCGGCTTTTTCTCGGCGGCGGCAAGCGACGTGAGCGTGAGTATACTGCCTCTATACGCGGATTGCGTAGAGCTTTCAAATTTGGACAAGTCGTTGAGACACGACATAAAAGCGCTTGCGGTGTTGGGAGCCAACGAGGGCAAGCTGCCCGCAAAAAGGAGCGACACCGCGCTTTTGAACGACGCCAATTTAGCCGCGCTTATGAAAAACGGCATGCGCGTCGCTCCCGACGCCGCGACGCTGGGCAAAAACGACAGACAGTCCGTCGCAATGCTGCTGTTGGAGCCCGAGGACAGGCTTTACGTATCTTATCGTAACACGGATTCGGACGGCGGAGGACTGAAACCGTCGTCCTTTGTCAGGACGCTGCAAAAAGTCCACACGAGGCCTGACGGCAGCGTGGCGGAAGCGGAGCGTCGGCCTGATTTCGGAGTCCATTCTAGGCGTTGCGCGGTTTACGGCGCGCTGGAACGGGGCGCGTGCGGTTTGCCGACGGCGGACGAAATCGCGGCGGCGGGGCTTGCCGACGAGCTGAAAAAATTTCTGTGCGCGTATACTCCCGACATAACGCTTGACAACGGCAGACGGTTGTTTTTCAGGTCGGGAGCGGCGAGCGTCACGCGTATAGAGGAGTTTTACAAATGTCCGTTCAGACATTTTCTTTCCAAGGGAGGACTTATGCTGAAAGAGCGCGAGGAAGCCCGCCTCAAACCGACCGACCTCGGCAGCATAATTCACGACTGTCTGGAAAAATTCGTCCGATTTATCATGGTTCACGGCGCGGAAAGCGCGGACGAAAGCGTCATGCGCCGCATATTCGACGGCGTTACGGACGGAGACAGGTACAAAGCCGTGCAAAGAGACAGGCTGTCGAGGCACAATCTGAGCCGCCTAAGGGAGGAATCGGTAAAGACGGGCATGGAAATAAAGGCGCAGCTGCTTGACAGCGAATTTTTCCCCGTCGAGTGCGAGGCGGAGTTCGGTCCCCACGCCGCCTTTCCCGCGCCGTCGTTCAACGTCGGAGAGGGCGCGGAAATACGTTTCAGGGGCAAAATAGACCGCATAGACAGATGCCGCAACAAATTTATAATAATCGACTACAAGCGCGGTCAGTCGGTGTTTAAAGAAAAGGAGCTTTACGCGGGAGTCAAGCTGCAACTGCCCGTATATCTAAAGGTGGTGCGCGACGCGCTGGGACTTGAACCTGCGGGTTTCTTTTATAAAAAACTGAGCAACGATTTTGTAAAAAGCGATTTCAAAGAGTTCGGAGGACGCGTCGTGGACGACACGGAAACACTGTGCGAGCTTGACGCCGCGTTCAGACGTAGCGGGGCGAGCAGTCGGCTCAACGTGCGACTCAACAAAAACGGAACAGTGAGCAGACAGAGCAAAACCGCGCTGACAAGGGCGCAGCTTGACGCTTATGTAAATTACGCATGGCGCATGATAGAGCAGGCGGGCAGAGAAATGGCAGACGGCAACGCCTGTCAGTCGCCTTACGAGGACGCCTGCGAGTATTGCGAATTTTCGGCCGTTTGCGACTTCGGAGATTTGTCGGGCAGGCAAGTCAGATGCGTGAACGGCGCGGTAACTGCGGAAACTCTCGAAAACGAGGGGGTAAACGGGCAATGAACAGAAACTTTACGCGCAATCAGCTGATTGCGCTGGATATTTCCCAAGAAAAAAACGTCGCCGTTTCCGCTTCCGCGGGCACGGGCAAGACCACCGTTCTCGTGGAGAGAATTTTCAGGCTGCTGGAAGCAAAGCGGACGAGCGTGGACAGACTGCTTGTCGTGACGTTCACAAAGCTTGCGGCGGCGGAGATGAAGGAACGCTTGAAGGAAAGCTTGTCCGAGCGCCTTTCCGAGCCGTTTTTTGCCGAACAGGCGCAAAAGCTGGAAATGGCGGACATTTCCACGCTGCACGCCTTTTGCGCGGACGCGTTGAGAAGCTATTTTTACGTTCTCGGCTTGGAGCCGAACTTTTCCGTTGCGGAGGACAGCGTCGCGCAGGAGCTGAAAAACGACGCCTTCGACAGAGTAGCCGAAAGCGAACTGAACGCAGAGGACGAGGTTTATCTTCGGCTTGTGGAGATGCTGGGCAAAAAGAGCGAACAGACGTCGTTCAAGCAGACCGTTTTCCGTCTGTACGACTTTTTTGTGTGCAGACCTGATTTCGACGGATGGTTTGAAGAAAAAAGGAAATATTATTTTGCGGAGGGCGAGGGCAATCCTTTTCTGTCCGCGCTTGACGAGGAGCTGAAAAAAGGGGCGTTTGCCTTTGAGAGCGCGGCGGAAATGCTTGCGCGCGAGGCGTTTGAATGCAAAGCGGCGGCAGCCGCTCAATATGCGCAGACGCTTGCCTCCTGTGCCCGTCTGCCGGAGGGAGAGGGTTTTTTCTCTCATCTCAAAAGACTGTCGGAGGCGGAGTTTCCCGTCTTTTCAAAAAAGGTAAAGGCGGAGCTTGAAGCGTTTCCCGATTTGCTTTTCAGGCTTGACAAGCTTACGAACAGACTTAAACGGTTCGTTTGGACGCAGACGGAGAAATTCGGCGGCGAAAGCGCGGAAACGCTGCTTGCGCGCTGTCGGAAAAACGTCGTCTATATCGATAAGCTGTCGGAACTTCTGAAAAAGCTGGACAGGGAGTTTTTTAAACTCAAACGCGAAAAAAATCTGCTGGACTACAACGATTTGGAGCACCTTACTTTGACCTTGCTTGACGACGAACAGGCGCGTCGGGAGCTTTGCGGCAGATACGATATGATTTTCGTGGACGAGTTTCAGGACGTAAACAGGGTGCAGAACGCAATCGTGGAAAAGCTGCGCCGCGAAAACAATCTGTTTTTGGTGGGGGATATAAAACAAAGCATTTACGGATTCAGGCAGTGCGAGCCGCGTATTTTTGCGGAAAAGACGGAGAGGTTCAAGGCGACGGGCGAGGGAAGCGTAGTGTATATGAACGACAATTTCCGTTCACACGCGGCTATACTCGACTTTGTCAACACGGTTTTTTCGGGAGTAATGACGCATGAATTCGGAACTGCCGATTACGCCGCCGACGGTATGTTCTGCGGAGAGGGCGACGAAAGCATCGACGGCGTTTGCCCCGTGGTTTTAAATTGCGTTACCGAGGAAAAAGCCGCTCCGAAAAAGGCGGAGGGACTGTTCAACGTACGCCGAGCCGAAATTCGAGACGACGTTTGCCGCGCGCAGGCGCGTCTGGTTGCCGCGCATATAAAAGAAATCGCGGGAAAGCTCACTTCGAGCGGCAGGCGGATTGGTTACGGCGACATAGTGGTTTTGATGAGAAGTCTGACGAATAGGGCGCGGGTTTTCTGCGACGTGCTTTCGGGCTGCGGCATACCCGTCGCGGCTTCGCTCAAAAACGACGTTCTCGGCAAGGAAATAAAGGATTTGCTCAATTTTTTGCGCGTGCTGGACAACCCGCTGAACGATATTCCCTTTGCGGGAGCGCTTTTGGGTTGGTTCGGAGGGCTTGACGCGCGGGAGCTTGCCGTCGTTGCGGAAAAAACAAATCCCGATTATCTTGTCAAACGCACGGAGGAATACTGCGCGAAATTCAAGGACGGTTTGTCGGACAAGTTGGCGCGCTTCAACGAGCTGCGGGTGAAATACGGCTTTCTTGCCAAATGCGTCAAGGCGGACAGACTTGTGGCGCAGTTGGCTTATTCCACAGGCTACGATATGTTTGTTTCGGGACTTCCCAACGGAAGGGTGAGACGAACCGTGCTCAACCGCTTTGTCAGACGCGCGGAGAACTCGGACGGAATGCTTTGCGATTTTCTTTCGTATTTCGACAAGAGCGGAGCCGTCGGGGAAAGCGGGGCGGCGGAGGGCGGAAACGCGGTAAGAATCATGAGTATGCACGCCGCCAAAGGGCTGGAATTCCCCGTTGTCGTTCTGCCCTGCCTCGAAGCCGATTTCGTCGTCGAAAATCCCGCGGTTTCTGCGGGAGGGGAGCTTGGCATTACGCTGGATTATTATGATTTTGACAAAAAGGAAATTTTCCCCGACGTTGCGCATGCGGCGAATTGCCTTGTCAACCGCCGAAAACAGACGGAGGAAGAGCTGCGCCTGCTTTACGTGGCTTTGACGCGGGCTAAAAATCATCTTTTCGTCGTCGGCGCGGGCAAGGAGTATCTTTTCCGCAACGATGCGTTCAGACCGACTGCCGCGACAAATTCCTTTTCCTGGATTATGGACGCGGTTACGAGAAAATTCGGTTCGCAGGATTTTCACGGCACGCGCAGGCTGGGGGGTATTGAGCTAAACGCAGTTGCAAAGGAAGCCGTACCTTCCGTTTCCGAAAATATTGCGGAGGAATTGGACGGAAAAAAAGACATAGCGTGGGAGGACTTCGTTTATCCCTATGCCAAAGCTACGACGCTTGGTACAAAGGTGGCGGCGAGCGGGCTTGACAAAATGAATTCGCCCGTGTTTTCAAACGATTTTTCTTCCGATTTGTTTTCGCCCGTTTTGGAGTACGCGGGCGGAGCAACCCGCACGGAGCTGGGCACCGCTTATCACAGACTGCTTGAAAAATCGGATTTTGCGCACAGCGACGCCGAAAGCGTGCGGCATACTCTCGAAAGCTGCGTGACCGACGGGCTTATCGAGGAAAGAGTTGCAAGAGAGCTTGATTTGAAAAAAATAACGGCGTGTTTAAACAATCCGGAGCTTAAAGCGCTGACGGCGGACGGAAAAATCTATCACGAGCTGCCCTTCCTTGCAACGGCGAGCTTTAAGGAATTGGGACTCAACGCTTCGACGGAGCAGACAATATTGCAGGGCGTCGCGGATATGTTGATTTTAAAAGAAAACGGGGCTGTGGTGGTGGACTTCAAGTTTACCAAAAGACCGGATATGCTCGAAAAGAACTATGCTTTGCAGCTTAAAGCCTACGGGCTTGCGGTGAACAAAATTCTCGGTCTTTCCGTCGAAACCTACGTGCTTTCAATCGACGACAACAAATTGATAAAAATTGTATAAAACCTTTCGGGTTGGAAAAACTCCTTGTAGAAAAATCAAGGAGTTTTGTTTATGAAATTTATTTTGGACAATTTCGAGCTGCTCGTCAGGTACGCGCCCGTTGCGTTGGGCGTAAGTCTTTTTCTTATCGTATTGTTTTTCGCCGTCAACTCCCGCAGCGTGTACGCTTCCCTGAACAAGCGCACCGCGAGATGCGCGCGCAGACTCAAAAAACCCGCAAAAAAAAGAGACGTCTATCAAGAAGCGTCTCCCGTGCCACGCGAATACTACTCGCAATTTGAGTGCTACAAAAAAAGCGTGGACAGCTATCCTTCGGAATTTTTGAAATTTTCGGTAAAAAAACAGCGTTTGCCGCTGTTCGTTCTCAATATAATCGTGCTTGCGCTGCTGCTTGCTTTCGCAGGGCTCAATGTTTTTTACGGCGGAAATCTGTTGATTATCCTTGCGCCCGTCGGGCTTGCGGTGCTTTTCGTTTTGCTGTCGGTGGGGGTGCGTTTTATACGCAAGGGAAACAGGGCGAAAGCTCAGAAGGTGTTTTTCAATTTCTGCAAGCTTCTGGATTTTTACTACGGCAAGGATTTTTTTCTGGACGCCGCGCTTCCCGATGAAGTGCGCAACGACAAGGTAGACAGGGCGGTGTCCAAAATCGACTTTTTGACGCGAAACGGGCTGGACAAGGACATGGCAAGGAAGCTCGCGCGTCTGCTCGACGACGAGGAACTCAAACATCCGCGCACCGTAGAACAGCAAAAAAAGCTGAACGCGGCGCTAAACAGATTGGTGCAGAACCTTTCGTCAAAAAACGAAAAGCTTGCGGCGCAATCCTGAAATCATTTTAAAGCTCCGACAGACGGACGCGGCTCGGCGTTTGCAGTCGGAGTTTTTTTCAGATTGCCGCAAGTCCAAGCAGAAAATCCGACGTCACCTCGAAAAATTTCGCCAGATTGTAAATATTCGTGGCGGTAGGCTCGCTCTGATTGTTCAGCCATTTGGAGATAGCGCGTTGGGATACTCCGATTTTCTGCGCTACATAGGTTTGATTGTAGCCGTACTGCGTCATAAGACTGCGCAGCGATTCGCTGAATTTCGTTTTCATTCCGTTGCTTCTCATATCGAGAATTATTTTAGAATAAAAGCGAGCCTTATTTTTATTTAAGAACTTTTGTTTTCGATATTTTTTAAATGCGTTTGATTTTCGATAAATTTTTTAAAAAAACATATAATGCGGCATGAAAAAGGCTTCCCGACTTAAAATCGGTTTACTTGCGGGCGCGGTTGTATTAAAATTAAAATATTCAAAGGAGAAAAAGCAATGAAGCTTGGCGTTGCGCTTGCCGGCGGAGCATTCAAGGGCATTTGTCATCTCGGCGCGCTTGAAGTGCTTGAAAAAAACGGAATAAAAATAGATATGGTAAGCGGCTGCTCTATGGGGGCGGTGGTAGGCGGGCTGTACGCCGCGGGCGTACCCGTCGAAAAGCTAAAAGAGGAGCTTAAAGACCTCAAAAGAGGCAGGCTCATGGATTTTTATCCCAAGGCGCTGCGCAATATGGGACTTATGAGCGGGGACAAAATCGTGCGTTATCTCAAAGGACTTTGCGGAGACGTTTTGATTGAGGATTTGAAAACGCCGTTTGTCGCCACCGCGGTGGATATCGTCACGGGAAAAACCGTTTACATCGACAAAGGTCCGCTTCTTGACGCAATCAGGGCAAGCATATCAATACCCGGACTGTTCGCGGCGGTAAAAAAGGACGATATGCTGCTTGTGGACGGAGGCGTAAAGGAGCGCATACCCGTAAGTATCCTAAAAGAAAAGGGTATGGACAAGACGCTTGCAATCAACACGAGCACCGACCCGGGCGTCATGCGCCCTAAAAATATGGTGATGATGCTTTCCCGCGCGTTTGACCTCATGGATTGGGAAAGCTGCCGCCGCGGCTGTTTCTGCGAGGCGGACTACACGGTTCCTATGGAGAGGGGCTGCGAAATAGTCTATTACAAGCCGAGCGAAGCGGTAAAGGCATATGAAATGGGGGTTGAGGCGATGACCGCGCACCTGGAACGCGCAAAAGCCGCATTAGGGCTTTGAGGTTGAAAAACAGGGGACTGCAAATGCAGTCCCCTTGCTTTTAAATATTTGAAACGCTTTTTGCGTGTCTTTCCGTTATTCTTTCAAGTATGCTTTCCGTCCTTATTTTGAGCAGAATCATTTTGGCTATTTCCTCCAACTCGCTGCCCTCGGAGTAATCCGCCTTGACGTAAAAATTTACCCTGTCGTCGGTCATGAGATAGCTGTTGCCTATACGGTTTCCCTCTTTGGTCGGGTCGTAAACGCCTATCGAATAGCCTCCGTTCTGCCGCGTCAGCTTCATGCACGGAACGTCCGTCAGTCCGTCTCCGACGTAAATCATATTGGAAAAGGGCACCGGTCTGTCTTCTTCGTCCATGTGGGCGTTGAGCCTTTTGTTGTCCCATATATCCCAAATACCTTTGTTTATGCGATAAAGAAACTGCAATTTGCTTGTATAGTTGACGGCGATTGCGGGCCACTCGGGTTTTCCCGATTCGTCGTAAACGAAATCGCAGGCGAAAATCTGCTTGAAGTGTCTAGCTATGCTCGTGCCTTCTATTATCGGCTTTATGCCGCTGCTGATTATGTAATGCTCGACCTCCACGCCGTTTGCGCGCCCGAATTCGTTTATTCTGTCAAACCAACTGTCCACCCCCTTGTGAAATTCCACGGTCTTTCCCTGTTCTATGAGGTTGGAGCGCGAGGCGTTTGCCGTTCCGCGCGATTTGACGGTCATGAGATACATTGCGGCGAGAATGGAATCCATGTTATATTTTTTCGCGTACATATTGGACTCCGCCCAAAAATCCTTTGCGTCCATGTTTATGCTTGGAATAAAGGCGTACTCCTGCATGTCCTTTGTGGACAGAGTATTGTCGAAGTCGTACATAAAAGCCGCCACCGTCTTTTTTTCTCTCATCTTTTTGCTCCTTGCCTCCTATTTTAGCATATTTTACCCGTTTGTGTCTATATGAATTTCCTTTAACCTTTCGGGAACAAAGCCTTAAAGGCTCTAACGGCGCGTTGGTCGTCCGACGAGGAGGAAATCACTCTGAAATCTTCCTTTTTTATTTCCGCAAGAACGGCTATACTTTGGCCTGTATACGGATTGTCGAAATCTGCAAGTATGATGTTGTGAGTTTTAATGAGATTGTCTACAACCACGCCTACAAATCCCTTTTTAAGTCCCGAATTTGCATAGTTGTCGTTGAGCAATATAACCGCGTCCATAGGCTCGACGAGACTGTTGTCCGTATATTTGTCCATTTAATCCTCCTTTGCCGCAAATCCGGAAAACGGCGTGGATAATTTTATTTCACCATTTTTTAACAAACACCACCCGCTTTTAATTGAACGAATGCTTCCGTTTTTGACAGGCAAATCAATTATTATTTCTATTTTTGCGCAAAAATCGTTTGTGCCTTTCAATTGATAATCGCCCGCGCAATATTTCTGCAAAGCCTGACTGACAAAAAGCTGCCTTAAAAGTTCGCTGTCTTTTTTTGCGTAACCCCAATTTTCAAACAATGACTTTTTTCCGTTGTTGTGCATGTCGGCAAAAATATATTCGGAAAATTTTCTGATGTCGCAATCTGCGTTTGCAGTCACATAGGGGACAGGCTGATTTATTTTTTTAAGCGTGCATCTGCAATTTGCGTGTTGCGGGTAGCGGGGCATATTTTTGACGACAAAGAAACATCCGTTGAATTTGTCGCAATCGTCGTTCCAATCGTTGGGCTGAGCCGTCCATAATACCCAATCATTCTCGTTCAGACTCAAAAAATCACAGAGCAGTTTTTCAAGGCTTTCGGTTAATACGCTCATATCATACCACACTCCTCCCGAAAAATAAAACAAATAACGTATACGGACGAATCGGGGAGCCGATTCGTCCGTAGTTCGATTTTATATCGGTATTGAGTCCTGTCAAGAGCGCAGTCCGAATATTTTTATTATTTTTTTAATTATGCCTTGTCAATCAAGCGCATTATCAGTTCCGTGCAGTTGTGCAAATCCTCGACGTAAATCCATTCCTTGGTGGTGTGAATGTTCTGCATACCGCAGCTCAACACAAGCGTAGGCACGCCCTCTTTGACGTAAACGCTTGCGTCGTGTCCGCCGAGTCCCGTTCTTCCGCGCTTAAATTCGATTCCCATTTCCTCGAAAATCTTTTGCGCGTTTCCCAACATAAGATTGCCTATTTCCGTCTTGGAGTGGTCGTAGCCCATTGTTTTGAGAGAACCGAGCTTGTAGGTGACGGTGAGGTTTTCTCTTTTGAAGCGCTTGATAATCGCCTCGTACTGTTTTCTCAACGTCAGCGCCTCTTCGGGAATAAAGCTTCTTATCGTGCCCTTTATTTCCGCCTTGTCGGGCACCATATATCCCGGCTCGTTTGTGGTTTTGAGGGAGGTTATTTGACTGAAAGTGTAGTCCTCCTCGTTTATCACGCCTTTGGGCAATTCGTTGATTAGTTCGCAGGCGTATGTCAGAGCGTTGGGCTTGAGCGCGCCGTTTGCGTGATTGGCGATGTCGGCAACCTGCATATTGATTGTTACTCCGTAGGAGTGCTGTACGCGCTCCACAGCCAGACCGACGCTGCCGACCGTGTCGAAAACAAAGCCGTATTTTACGCCCAAGTCCTTTATGGGGACAAAGCGCGCGCCGAGCAGTCCCTTTTCTTCCAACGCGGTAAAAACCAACACGATTTTTCCGTGAGGCTTGCCGGATTTAAGCGTTTCGTCAACGGCAGCCATGATGGCGGCAACTCCCGATTTGTCGTCGCTTCCGAGCACGGTAGTGCCGTCGGAGGTGATTTTGCCGTCGTCGGTAAAGACGGGCTTGATTCCTTTGCCGGGTTCCACCGTGTCGATGTGCGCGGCAAAGAAAACGGGAGCCTTGTCTTTGCCCGCTTCGTCGGCTTCTATGACAATCTGTATTTGCTCCGTTTCCTTTTCAAGCTCGTCGGCGGGCAGACGTTCCTTCACGTCATCTTCTAGGTCGCGCATATTTATGCGTTGGCGCAAAATCTTGCAGTCCCAACCCAACGTTTTGACCTCGTTTTCGATAAAATCGACCATTGCCGATTCCGAAAAAGACGGACTGTCTACCTGAACCATTCTGACAAACAAGTCAACCGCGTTTTGATGTGAATATTTAGTCATTGCAGAAATTCTCCTTGCTTCAATTTTAGCACAGTGCAAAAAGTTTTACAACTTTATTGACGTGCAAAAGGGCAGAACGATTGACAAACGAAGAGTTTTGTGAAAAGATATTAGGGCTTGAAAAGAAGCAGGAGATTTATGGCGGAAAGAATCGAGTTTTTTGTCGGCGACAGTCTCGACGTATACGAAAACATAGCCTTCGAGTACGGGTTGCTCAAATCGTGTCCCGACGACGCTTTGAGGATTTTTCTTTGGAGCAACGACAGGACGGTGGTCATAGGCAAAAATCAAAACGCTTTTTCCGAGGTCAACCTCGACGCGCTCAAAAGCATAGACGGTCATCTCGCGCGCAGACTTACCGGGGGCGGCGCGGTTTATCACGACAGGAACAATCTCAATTTTACTTTTGTGGCAAAAGAGGGCGTTTACGACGTTAAAAAACAGTTGTCCGTTATTGTCCGCTCTCTCGAAAGATGGGGTATACGCGCCGTGGTGAGCGGCAGAAACGATATTCTCGCGGAGGGCAGAAAATTTTCAGGCAACGCGTTTTTGCGGGAAAACGGCTTCGGACTCCATCACGGCACCGTGCTGATAAACACGGATATCGAAGTCATGACGCGTGTTCTCAACGTGGACAAGGTCAAGCTCGACTCCAAGGGGGTAAAATCCGTTTCGGCGCGGGTGCTCAACCTTTCCGAGTTGAACGGAAATATCGAAAAACGCGCGCTTATAGAGGAAATCAGGAGCGCGGCGGAGGAAATTTACGGCATGCCCGCGCAGGAGATTAAGGCGGCGTTCAACGCGGAAAATGCGCGCATGAAAGCCATGCTTTCGTCAAAGGAGTGGCTGCTCAACAGGGTGCGCGACCAAAGCGACGGATATATCGTCAGGAGGGCGCGTTTCGACTGGGGCGGAGTGGAGCTGATTTACAAACAGGAGGCAGGCAGAGTAAAGGAGCTGTTTATTTTCAGCGACGCTATGGACGCGGAGGAAATAGTCAGGATAAACAAACGGCTTGAAGGCGCTTTTATTGCGGATTTCAAGCCGGACGGCGCGATGTCGCGCGACATAATAAGATTATTCGAGGAGACGGAAAAATGAGTAAGCATTTTCGGGTTATGATTCTCGGCGGAGGCCCCGCCGGATACACCGCAGCAATCAGGTGCGCGCAAAACGGTCTGGAAACTGTTTTGTTTGAAAGCCGACAGGTGGGCGGCACCTGTCTCAACAGAGGCTGTATTCCCACCAAGTCGCTTCTTCACGGCGCGGAGACGCTGTGTACGGTGCGCGAAGCCGCATCTGTCGGCGTAAACGCCGAGTTTTGCGGCTACGACCTTGACAAAATGTACGCGCGGCGCGACGAGGTGGTTGCCAAGCTCAGGGGAGGAGTGGAAAAGCTTCTTAAAGCGCGCAAGGTCACCGTCGTCAACGCTTTCGCGAGCTTCAAGGACGCAAAAACCGTCGTCGCCGACGGCGAAGAATATACTGCCGACGACATAATCATCGCGGCAGGCAGCGTGCCCACCGCGCTTAAAGCGGAGGGAAGCGAGCTGTGCGTAAACAGCGATTATCTTCTTGAAGGAAGCAACGAAATCCCCGAGTCCGTGGCGATAGTGGGCGGCGGAGTAATCGGAGTTGAATTTGCCGAGTTTCTTTCGTCGCTTGGCAAAAAGGTTTTCGTCATAGAGTATTTTGACAGACTTTTGCTCAATATGGACAAGGACGTGAGTCAGTATCTCGCGCTTGCGCTCAAAAAAAAGGGCGTGTCCGTCAACTGCGGCGCGGCTGTGACAAGGGTTGAAAAAACCTCCGACGGCTTCAGAGTGATTTTCAACACCGCAAAGGGGGAAAACGCCGTAGAGGCGGGACTTGTCGTGGTATGCACTGGCAGACGCGCCTTTACCGAATCTCTTGCGCTTGACAAGGCAGGCGTAAAAACCGAGCGCGGAGTTGTCTTGACCGACGGAAATTTCAGAACAAACGTCGAAAATATTTGGGCAATCGGCGATTGCGTCGGCGGCATGATGCTGGCGCACAACGCGGCGGCGCAGGGCGAATACGTCGCCGATTTGATTGCGGGGCGGCGCAACGGCGTCAATTTAAAGGTCGTGCCCTCCTGCATTTATACCGTGCCCGAAATCGCCGCGGTAGGGCTGACGGAGCAGAAGGCGACGGAGGCGGGCTATGAGGTGAGCGTAGGCAAATTTCCTTTGGGCGCAAACGGCAAAAGCCTGATTGCCGGCAGGGAAAGGGGCTTTGTCAAGCTGGTGTTCGACAAAAAAACTCAAAAGCTGCTGGGGGCGACACTTTACTGTGACAGAGCGACGGACATGATAGGCGAGCTTGCTTTGGCGCTTGCAAACGGAATGGGCAAGGAGGAGCTTGAAAGAGTTATCCGCCCGCACCCGACCGTTGAAGAAAGCATAGGCGAAGCCGTGCTTGCAAGCGAGGGCAGGGCGATTCATTCGCTTTGACGGTTGAAAACAAAAAGGAGCTTGAAAAGCTCCTTTTTTGGTTTAAAGAAATTTTTTAACGGGCGTTTTAACGGAAAAATCAGCTTTGAAACTTCTCCTCCGCTAAAAAAATTTTCGTTTTGACAAAAGGGCGGCGACGCTAAAAAGGCTTTCGCTTTTTTGAGGAGCGGAGGATTCCTTTGAAAAATGCACCGTTACGCTTGAAAGCTCCTCGCCGCAGTTTGCGGCTATCTCGCTCCATCTTTCCTCGCTGCCGTTATAATAAATGTCGCTCAATGCAGTGCAGCCCTCAAACGCGTCGTCGTACAAACATACGTTCTCCGGCAAGGTTACCGATTTGAGATTTTTACAGTATGCAAAAGCCGTTTGATATATTATCACAGTTTGCCGGTCGTCCTCAATTACCACGCTTTCAAGACTTTCGCAATATAGAAAAGAGTTGCAGTGCAACAGCGTTACGCTTGACGGGATTGTTACGCTTTTGAGAGAAATACAGTTGGCGAACGCCCGCACGTCAATGAAAATCAGTCCCTCGGGCAAATGCAGGCTCTCCAAATGTCGGGAGTTTTCAAACCCCGAAAAAGCAATGGAAACAACCGGCTTTTCGTTGAAAACCGCGGGAATATAAATTTCCGAAGCGAGCGCGCTCCCTTTCGATACGGCATAACCCGTTACAGGCTTATTTGCCGAGATATAAGTCGACGTTTCGGAGAAATGCAGTCCTTCCGAACCCGACGGAAAAATCTTTCTCCGTTCAATGTGGTCGGAACAGTTTTTGCAGATTCTTGTTTCCTCTCCGTATTCGTCCGCCTTTGCGGGTACGCTCACAGCCCAGTCCGCCCAGTCGTGCGCGTCATTGACGGCAATAGGGCGTTTCTCAAAATGCGACGGCTCTTTCTTGCAGAACCTGACCTCTTGACCTGCCGAAACGCAAGTTGCAGGTTGAGTCACAATCCAGTCGCCCCAGTCGTGGCGGCAACCGGAGTAAAACGCGGCAAATACGTTTAGGGACAGCGAAACCAAAGCAGTCGCCAAAAGCCATACAATCTGCGAAACGGGAATAATGATTTTGACGCGCTTGGGATTTGAGGCTTCAAGCTGTTTTTCCGTATCGCTGCGCTGCATTTCTGCAAGCGTCGTTTGCTCGTCGGCAAGCTCGAGCATTGTGACAACTCGCTCCTGCAAGCCCGATTTGTCCAACCTGTTCGCCATTTGCATTGTTTTCGGGCGAAATTTTGCGTAGTAAAACAAGGGGATTCCTACTGCGTCGGCGGCTAAAAACAAGAGCGCCGACAGCCAAATCAGTTTTGTTCCCGTCGACAGGGAAACTATTGCCGAAATCAGACTGAGTGCAAAGCCGAGCGTAGAAGCGCACAGCGCGGATTTTATCAATCCCTCCGCCACAAATCGGGAACAGTATTTGTCCGACAGTTCTTTGTTTTTCATTTTTCCCTCCCTAGTTTAAATTTAAAATTATTTCAATATCAATCTGAATAATTATAATGGGGCAGTATATTGTATTTTGTCGTTCAAAATTTTGCTCCCCAAATTACAGTATGATAAGAATAAATGACGTCGGGAGGGTCAAACGAATAAGTGACTTTGGAAACATTCCATGTTTCGTCCCAACCTGTTGCGGGAGCGCTTGATAGCTCCACATATATTGTCAGCTTTGAACAAAATATAAATGGTGCCCAACTGATATTCGTGACACTGGAAGGTATATTGATTTTTGTTAAATTGGTACATTGCTGAAAAGCATAAGCTTCAATGCTTGACAAGTGGCTCGGCAATTCGACAACTGTCAATCCCGTGCAATTAAAAAACGCTGAGTTGCCTATGCTTGTCAAAAGTTTGGGTAAAGTAATATTTTTCAATTCGGTATTGCCTGCAAATGCGGAATCTTCGATACGAACCACTGCCTGCGCGTCTATTACGTCGGGGATGATTAAATTGCTTTTGTTTTCGTCAATTAACCCGCTTACTGATAGGCTAGAAAAAATATATACGGGAGAACTTGGATGCGTTTCTAAACTATCATAATACAAATCGCCTTTTGCCAATCTTACTTTATAGCAATCGGTGCATCTGTCCCATTGCTTGTCTGTGACGGAAACCATTGACTGATAGGAGTGCGACGAGCATATGTAAGGGCTTTGTACCAACAGTTCGGCGCCTGACGCTATACTGCTTTTGTCTTCATATCCGTCGCAATAAAAGCAAATATGTCTGTATCGTTTTTCTATGCCTTCGCCCAAGTCTATGTATCTGTAAAAAGTATGCGAAGTGTGCCTCAAATTGAAAAGCGCCGCCCCTTGAATGTCCTGATATTGCATGCCGTAGCTTTTGTATCCCATGAGGACATTGTGTGTTGGCAAATCCGACAGTCCCAACAGATGACCTAACTCGTGCGCTATTATATTTACGTCTTTACCTGTGTCAAAAATCAAAATCCGGAAATTTCCGGCGGAATTCGGTAAAAAATGTCCTTCATTCGCTCTGTAACCGTATTGGAACACTGCGTTAGTATCAGAGCTTATACCGGCAGGTCTTTCTGACATATACATCAAGTTGCAGACAGGGCGTTCTCCCGTAGATGTACCGTTTCTCTGCAAATTGACAATAGGAGTTGCCGTATCATATATTGTTGCGCTGTTCCATAAATTGACGGCTTCCATAATCATTTCTTCCAACCCCTCGTTTATAGCGGATTGGTCGATGGTGAAAGGAATTGTATTTGCTCCGTAATGAGCCCCGCTGTACTTATAGCCGTTGCAGGTATCCTCTGTACACCCCGAAATACAACTGCTGATAACGGCGGGAATTGAAATGTGGGGCGAATTGCAGTCTATCAATTCATTTGATTCTTCTTGTTCTGTTTTTGCCGAATTTTTACAGTCATGAGAAAAAGGTTGTTCGTAGGCTTTGATTATATTTTTCGGGCTTGTATCGATAATTGGCGATAAGGTTGAAAAAACTGATAACAACAAAATTGTTACAATGCACACAACATTTAAAATTTTAAATGCTTTTTTCATAAATTTCTCTCCTTTGCTTTTTTTTGATAAATTAAATAAAGAAAATGTTGATTAAAAATTTCGATAATTGAAAATTAAATCATAATTAAAACCCTCCTTTTTTAATTATTAAAATCATATGTGAAATAGCGTTTGAAGAAAAAATTTCATTGGGTTACCGATAAAAAAATTATACTTTACGGAAAATATATTTGTCAATAGCAGGCGATTATTAAATTGTGAAATATTTTGCCGTAATTCGATTGTAAATTCACATTTTCGATAAATTTTTTTTATAAATGTCAATATCAACCATATATTGCGTCGCAAAAAATCAGGGGATGTTAAAAAGATAGTTAAATCTCCATTCGGTAAATAAAAAAACAGGGAGCTTTTTGGCTCCCTGTGATTAGTCGATTTTGCCTGCCGGAAGTCTTTTTGTCATTTCCAACAGACGTGATATGGTGTCAAGCATTTCTTCGCCCTCCTCTAAGGAAAAAGCGGCGTCAAAAAGTTTCTTTATATTCTGAACCGAAAACTCCCAATGCTCCTCTTTGAGTCTGATACCCTTTTCCGTAGCTCTGACGTAGACTGTTTTGCGGTTGTTGTTGAGATAACATCTTTCCGCAAGCCCGTTTTGGACAAGCTTTTCCACACTGCGGCAGGTGGTTGCCATGGAAACGCGCGGAGGTATGTACTGATTGAGTATGTTCATGTCTATATCCTTGAAATCGTGTTGCGGTTTGACCTTTTTGTCCACGCATGAGTTTAGGAAAAACAGCATATCGACCTCGTTGCGGGTAAATTTATACTTGTCCATAGGACCTACCACCTCGCCGACGGGATAAAAACGGCGGTTGCTTTCGTAAGCGAGCATGGTAAAGGTCAAATAAAACTTTTCGATAAATTCTCCGTCAAATTGATAAGACATTTTTATTCTCCGATGTACTAAGAAAATATAACAAAAATAACCGAAATTGTCAAGCGGAGAAAAGATTTTGCCGCATAATGTTATTTTTTGCGCAAGAAAAAAGAGCGAATTTTCGTCCGCTCTTTTTATTTAAGCTTTTTGTCTGTTTTCAGTCGTCGTCGGGATTCATAAGCTCCCACGCGATTTCAAACAGGTCTTCGATTCTGTCTTTCAAATCGTCCTCATGCCCCTCGTCGATTTCTTCCAGGGCGTCGGCTAAGTCTTCCTTTACGTCGTCGATTTCTTCCATCAACTCTTCAAGGTCTTCAAATTTTGCCTTTTCCGAAAGCAGGCTGATTTCGCTCGGGAACTCGAAAAGAAAGTCTTTGAGCGCGCCGTTTATATCCGCAATCACAGTTTCGGGGATTCTTTCTTTTCTGTCCGTAACGCCGCAGGCGGAAATTTGTTCGGTTACAAGGTCTTTTAGCTCGTCAAGCCCGTTCATTTTCGTCCGTATGACCTGCGCGAGCTTTTCGCGGAACTCCGCAAGCTGCCGCTCTTGAAAACCGTTAAGCGCCTTTTCGTCGTAGCTGTCTATTATGTCCTCCAATTCGTCCTCGGTAAGAAGGGCGAGAGAAGCTCCTCTGAGATTTGCCGAAAGGAAATCCGTAATAAGCGCGGACAACTCCCGATACTCCTTTTCCGCTCTCTTTCCGTTGCTGTAATTTACCGCAAGCTTGACCGTGCGGTTGTCCTTTAAAAAGCCAAGAGATTTGGCGCGTCCCAAAAGTTTATCCACAGCCTGATTTATGTTCATGCCCACGTAATTGTCGTTGAGAAGCAAGGTGACGCCGTCCTCGTTCAGTCCCTTTTGAGAAACTATCGTGTCGTCGTCAAGCACAAATTCCACACGCGGGTTTATGCTCACGACTACGGTTGTGCCTCCCGGAGGAGGAGTGAGCAGAGCGGCGGTTATTATTATCGCCGCGAGGGCTACCACTATACAGACGGAGTAAATTGCGCGTCTCAAAGCAAACGGCGCGCTTTTTCCGCGAGGCTGCCGCACGGCGGATTCGGGGAACGCTTCCGCCATGATTTTTTCCTTTAAGTCGGGCACTTTGGCGTCCATTTCGCGTTTTAATTTTTTTTCAATCTCGGACATCGTACACCTCCTTAAAAGATTTGCCAAGTTTTTTCAGTATGTTGTTATACTGCCAATTCACTGTGGAAACGGGCGCGCCGAGCAATTTTGCGGCTTCCACTCTTTTATACCCGAAAACCACGCATAATTCCAACAGCTCCCATTCTTTTTCGGAAAGAATTTTTTTCGCGTGTTTGAGCAAGGGCATATCGTCGGGGATTTCTTGCTTTAAATCGGCGAAATCGCGCGTTTCGTCAAGCGCAAGCAGGCGCTTCTTTTGCCTGAGCGCGTTAAGCGCCTTGTTTTTTGCCGAGGCGACGAGATACGCATACGCGTTGCCGTTTTCGTCTATATCGTCAAGACGGTTAAGAAAGGACACGTATACGTCCTGCATAACGTCGTTGCTTTCGGCGGCTGTGCCGAGAATTTTGAAAACGGTGAAATACACCGCTTTTTTTGTAAGGTCGTAAAATTCGTCGAAATATCGGGTTTTACCCTTTTTCAGCCGTTTTACGAGCGCGTTTATTTTTTCGTTCATTTATTTCGTTCCGTAATCAATTATATATGAAAAGCAAGTTTTTAGCAAATAAAGACGCTGCTTTTCTTTTGAGTTGACAACCCGCTTCGAGAAAGGGTAAAATATCGATATCGGAGTTTTTTATGAATCTTTTTCGAGAGGCAGAGGGCTTTAAAAGCGTCTGCATTGCCGGCATGAGCAAAAACGCGGGAAAAACAACCGTTCTCAATGCGTTTCTCGACGCTTTTCACGCGCACGGCGTCGGCGTCGCCGTAACCAGCATAGGCAGAGACGGCGAAAGCAACGACGTGGTGTTCGATGTGGCAAAGCCCGAGGTTTTTCTTAAAAAAGGGGATATTGCGGCTACTGCCAAGGGGCTTTTGCCGCTTTGTACCGTCACGAGGGAAATACTGTGCGCGACGGGCTTTCCCACGCCTCTCGGCGAGGTTGTCGTGTTCCGCGCTCTTTCGGACGGCTTTGTGCAGATAGCGGGACCGTCCATTGTGGCGCAGCTTGCGGAGCTTAAAAAAATTTTTTTCGGACTTGGCGCGCGCATTGTGTTTTTCGACGGCGCGTTGGGGCGCAAGTCTCTCTGTTCGCCCGAGGTGGCGGACGCCGCGGTGCTTGCTTCGGGCGCAAGTCTGTCTGCGGACATGGATTTTACCGTCGCCGAAACCGCGTTTGCCGTACGTTTGCTGCAATCGGACGCTTTAAACCCCGACACGGCGGCGCGGCTTGAAAAAGCGGAGGCGGCGTGCGCTTTGACGGAAAACGGGATTGTGCCGCTTGACAAGTCGGTTAAGCCCGCCGAAAACACACGGTTGATTTTCGTGCCCGGCGCTCTTACAAACGAGCGCAAATGGGCGATGGATACGGCGGCGGAGCTGTCCGTGCCCCTTGTCGTGGAAAACGGCGCAAACGTGCTTGCGGACAGGAGCGCGGCGGAAAAATTCTTTGCCGACGGCGGAAAGCTGCTGCAACTGAAAAAGGTCGCATTGCTTGCCGTCGCGGTAAATCCCTTTTCCGCTTTCGGCTACGAATACGACGCCGCGACTTTTGAAAAAAAGATGAGAGACGCCGTGAACGTACCTGTTCTAAACGTAAAAAACATTAAGGTGACAAAATGATTAAGCTGAGTTTTTCCCAAAAGAGCGCTTGCGGATTCAAATATATTCTGGACAAAGCGGAGCCTTACTCGGCGCCGGGCAAAAACGCACTCAAAAAAGCGGAGTTTTTTGCGCCGGACAAAAAAGCGGAGCTGTTGACCGAGCTGGAAAACGTGGAAAGACTGAAAAAAGCGGTCGCCTGCCGCTCAAAGGAGGTTTCACGTCTGGAAAGCGTGTTTTTTCATCTTAAGGATTTGCACAATACGTTTGCGAGACTGTCCCATACGACGCTTGACGAGGTGGAGCTTTTCGAGCTCAAAGCCTTTTTGCGGCTTGTCAGACAGGCGGCGGAAATTGCCGCAAATCTGTCGGCGGAATACGGGCTTGAAGATTTTGTTTTCAGAAATACCGACGAGGCGTTCGATTTGCTCAAAGCGGACAAGGGCGAGGGATTTTTTGTGGAGGACGGGCTTTCGGACAAGCTGTTTGCCGCGCGCAGGGACAAGGAGGCGGCAAACGCCGCGCTTGCGCGCGCGGAAAACGAAGAGCGACTCGCAGCCGCAAAGCAAGCTCATCTCGAAGCGGCGGCGCGGGAGGAAGCCGCGCTTGAAGAGGCGCGCGCAAAGCTGTGTTCTTTGCTCAGACCTTTTGCGGAGGATTTTTCCTACAACAGCTCTCTTGCGGGCAGATTGGATTTGACGCTTGCCAAAGCGAGGCTTGCTTACGCCACAAACGCCGTCAAACCGTCCGTTTCTGGAGACAAACTGCGTTTGAAGGAGCTGACAAATCCCGAGATGGCGGAAAAGCTCGGTTTGAGAGGGGCGGCGTTCACGCCTGTGTCCATAGAAGCGGATAGGGGAGTTACGCTGATAACCGGCGCCAACATGGGCGGCAAAAGCGTGGCGTTGAAGACCGTCGCGCTCAACGTGCTTCTTGCGCTTGCGGGCTTTTTCGTCTACGCGTCGGAGGCGACAGTGCCGCTTTTCGGGTTTGTGGAAATTTTGAATGAAAATATGCAGTCGGTGGACAGAGGACTGTCAACCTTCGGCGGTGAAATCGTCAGGCTCAATTCAGTTATGCAAAAGCTGAAAAGCGGAGAGTACGGTCTATGCCTTATGGACGAATTTGCGGGCGGCACCAATTTCGAGGAGGGAAGCCGTATTTTCCGCGCGGCGGAGCGTGCGCTCAACGAAATGAACGGTATTTTTATATTGACAACCCATTTTGACGGCGTGTCGGCGGACGCCAACGCGCTTTATCAGGTCAAAGGACTGTCGGGAGCGGATTTGGCGAGTCTTGACAGAGAAATCGAATGCGGCGCGGACGGGGCGGAGCTTGTGGCGCGATATATGGATTACGGCTTGGTAAAAGTGGAGGACAAAACCAAAGGAGTGCCTAAGGACGCAGTTGCAGTTTGCAAATTGCTGCGGTTGGACTCCGACGTGCTTAAATATATTTAAAGAGAAGTTTTTTACGGAGGGCGAAGCGCTCTCCGAATTTTTTTAAATTTTTCCGCATTTAAGTAGTAATAATTTTTAAAAGGGAAAAAATTATTAAAAAGTTCCTTTAAAACGCTTGACATCGATTTTTAAAGGATTATAATAAAGTTAGCAATCAAGCGTAGAGAGTGCTAACAAGCCCCATACGAGATTGCCAAAATAAAAATCAAAAAGGAGATTGAATTATGAAGTATTATTTGAATAACAGAGACAACAGAGCAAATTTGGCGGCAAATGATTTTGACGAGTTTTTCCGTCCGTTTTGGAGTATGGGAGAGTTTTCGCCCAAGACGGATATACGCGAAAAGGACGGCAGCGTAATCATCGAGACGGATATGCCGGGCTTTGACAAAAACGATATTTCCGTGGAGTTGAGCGAAGGATACCTTACGGTGAGCGCGAAACGCGACGAAAGCAAGGAAAGCGAAGAAAAGGGACGCTTTATACGCAGAGAGAGGAGAAGCGGCAGCTTTTCGAGGAGCTTTTACGTAGGCAGCGGCGTTGAAGAGACGGATATTTCCGCGTCGTATGAAAACGGAACTCTCAAGGTGACTTTTCCGACCGAAGCGCAGGCGCGCAAAAACTCCGCAAGAAGCATCGAAATAAAGTAAGAAGCTTGAAAAAATTTCCGAAAGAGACTTAAAGTCCCTTTCGGATTTTTTATTTCAAAAAATTTTGAGCTTTGTTGGAATTTTTACCGCGCAGCGTTGTAAGATAAGTGTTCGAACAAAACAAAATTTTTTTAGGAGACATATATGAAGAAATTTATGCTTGTTCTTACCGTCGCAGCCGTGCTTTTCGGCGCTTTCGCCTTGACAGGCTGCAACGGTAAGAATGCTACGGAAAGTTACAGAAACGTATATCTTGTTTCGGCAATTGCGGGAGCCAACTATCTACAACAAAGCGCGGACGCGTCCGATTTTTATGCAGGAGTGTCGGCAGACGGCAGTTATTTCGCTTCGGCACGTGTGGGCGCGTCGGGGCTGTACGTTGCGGACACGGAAAACGCTTCCGGCGAAACGGCGGGCAGACCGGAGGAAATCGCGCGGGACATGGATTCTTTCAATCGTTACGTCAATATGTTCGACGGGCTGATTTCCGGAAATACTCTTAACGCCGAGCTTGAAAAGCCCGACGAATCGAAGGACGGCGAATTTGCGGTTTATCAGAAAAAGCTGATTGCTTACGTCGCGGGCGAGCAGTACGTAATGTATTTTGACGAAACGGATACAAAAACGGAAACGGAAATAGACGACGGCGTGGAGGAAGTGGAAATCAGTTCCAAAGTGACGGGCGTGCTTGTAAAGGGCGAATATGTTTTTGAGGTCAGCGGAAAGTACGAAACCGAGAGAGAAGGGACGGAAATCGAGACGGAAATGGAATTTGTTACGCGTTCTTTTGACACACCCGACAATTACGTAAAGGTAGAGCAAGCCGTCGAAAGCGATGAAATAGAGTACGAATATTCCATTTACGAAAACGGACGCCTGGTGTCAAAAACAAAGGTAGAGTGGGAAGACCCTGAGTTTGAGGATGACGACGACGACAAAGGACTGACAATGCAATTTAAGTCCGACAGCGGAGACGGATATTCAAAAACCAAATATCATGTAATAAAGGACAAAAACAATCGGCTCAGAGTGACTTACAAAACCGACAGTGAAAGAGGGAGCTTTTTCATTCAACAGACGGAAACCGAAAATATATATACCTATGAAAACGGCTACGAGGAAACCTTGGCCCGTTGAATCAACGCACACACGCGCGCCCGAATTGTTTTCCCCGAATTTGCTTTGAAGGCGCGGAAGCCCCCTTTGCAGGGGGCTTTTTTTCGGGCCGATTTCGCTTCTCAAACGATTTTGTCGTCGCCGCGAAAGTCGGAGCGGTAGAAATTTTTTGCGGACAGGGATTTTAGGCCGGTTAGACGCAGCTTGCTGTGCAGACAATATTCCGAATGCGGCAGACGGGACGCAGCTTAAACAATTTTCAAATATATCAATAAATAACTTGACATTTTTTATTGATTTGGCTATAATTCAATAGCTTTAAATTTGTTTGCTTATCTTTGCGGCATAGTCAGACTTTTTCAGCTTTATGCGGGCAAAATCACGGCAGCAAAACGGGACAGCCGAAAGCCCTTGAAAATCGGCGGAAAATTCGATATGCTGTTATGGCTCAGTAGGTAGAGCACGTCCTTGGTAAGGACGAGGTCGCGGGTTCAAATCCCGCTAACAGCTCCATTTGCGGAACGCCAAAAGTATTTGGCGTTCCTATTTTATCGTGTTAGCGGGATTGTCGAAATGACGTGACGCGATCGGCGCTTTCTGCGCAGCAATCGCTATTCCGTCGCTTCGCTCCTTACAAATCCAGCTGACAGCTCCACATAAAAATGCACAAATCGCAGTGATTTGTGCATTTTTTATATTGTTATATGTGTTTTTAAAAATATTTATGCAAACGCCAAAAAGTTCGAAAATAAAATGGTAGTAAAAATTTGCAAAAAGGCAGTAAATTTGCAAACGAAATTTTCGTCTCTTTCGGCAATAATTTGTCTTTCCGAAAAAACTGTCCGAACCGTCCGAAAACTGCCCGTTTCTGCCCCAATGGTAGTTAAATGGTAGTGAATGTTTCTCTTTCAGATACCTTATATACACTACTAACATATACTATGGAACAAGAATTAAATCTTCTTCTGAAACCATAATGTCGGCAACGTCCTTGCCCGTGCCTTCTTCCGAAAATATGATTTGCCATTGACCTTTTATCGCATATTCACTCATAACGCACCCGCGCATTCCTTTTACTACGCCTTCTTTTTTATATTTAGGTTTATCAACAGTCAATTCTACCATATCGTACTCTTTAAAACGTATAGGCAAAAAAGATGTGTGCTCAAAGAAATTCGGACGATTCACGATCTCTTTTATTTCAGCTATAGTAGCCGCAGGCAGAGAGCCGAGCCGGATCAAATCACTTTCACTTACGGTTGCGACGGCGTAATCTCCTTCGTTTTTCGGATTCAGAAACATGACAATCCATTGCTCCGACGAAGCGATTTGGAGAATCAGCACGCCGAGCGTATTGACATCGATGCCTTTTTCCCGTAAAGCGTTCACTTCATTTTTTAGTTTTACCGATTCATATTGTCTCATATTAACCTCCAAGGGGTGTATTGCAGGTAATTTGTCCGTTCGGACGTATCATCCAGCCGCTGACAAACGAAATCAAGCCTCTATCGGGATGAGCAAAATTTATTTCAATATTCATTCTTGGTCCGTTACTGTCTATTTTTCCCAACCTGTAATTACCCGATATATACTTTTCCCGAGCCTGTCGTTCGTATTCTGATTTCAGGAACTCCGAATCTTGATCGGTAAACCCCAATTGTTTAAACAGATCCCTTTTCCCGTTTGAAGCATATTTATCGGAAAAAATATATCCTGTAAATTTATTGATATCACAATAAGCAACAGCTCTAGGCGCTCCCGTATTTATTTTTTCACAATCGCAATTAGTATGCCGAAGGCGTTCCGGGCATCGTGAAATATCATCCTTAAAATAACAACCGCTTAGAGCGGTGCATTCCATACAATGACCAAATAGCGCTGCGATCGCTCTTACGATTTTCCGTTGCCATTCTGGCTCGTCGGGAATGCCTGAGTGGAACCACTTGATCCAACCGTCCGGGTTGCTTGATTCGAACATTAATTACGCTTTTGTACCTGCATCAGCAATACTTTTCATTATTTCCCTCCATATTATATAATTCTTAACGCTGAAAGCCAAAAGAATTTCTTACGAAAAAATCCTTTTGGCTTTATAATTCTATTATATCATACTTGTCAAGTATTTCAATCGATTTATGACAACACATTTCACATCTCCATACCGCCGCCGAACATAGCGTCTATTTTCTTTGTTGCCTGTTTGAAATAACTTCTGTCCACGCTGTTGTAGGTACGGATTGTCGTCGTTACGTCCTTGTGACCGAGAAGTTGCTGAATGACTTTCGGGTTTTCTCCGCTCTCGAACAGCATACTCGAATAGGTGTGCCTGAGCGTGTGGAAATGAAAACCGTATTCGGCAAATCCCGTCTTGCGCATCAACTTATCGAACATCGCGCGCGTGCCGTAGTAAGTGCGTAAGTGCCCTTCTTCGGTGCTGAATACGAAATCGTCGTCGTCCGTAAAGGAGATGCCCGTTTCGGATTCCATTTTTTGCCGTCGATTGCGGTGTTCTTTCAGACAGTCAATCAGAATTTGAGGCATAGGCACGCTGCGTACGCTTGCCGCCGTTTTGGTGTCCGAAATCACCGTTTCGTAGTCGGAAACGCGCCACGCATCGTCGTAGTGCGGAATGACGGTTACGGCGTTGTCGACCCAAATCGTCTTTTCGGTAAAATCCACGTCGCGCCAGCGGAGCGCAAGCACTTCGCCGATGCGCAACCCCGCAAAGAGCGACGTATAGCATATCGGTTTCAGAATCGGACTTGTGTCCAAAGCCTTTACAAAGTCTTTGCGCAGTTCGGGCGGAATCGCCTTGTATTCTTCCGTTGTCTGTACCTTTCGTTCACGCGACGCCAATCTGGTTTTTGCCACGGGATTGGTTTTGAGAAAGTCGTTGTCCACGCAATATTCAAAAAACTGTCCGAGCAAAAACTTCGATTTCTTGACGGTCGCCAATGCGTACCCGTCCGAAATCATCTTGTTGAACAGACGTTGCAGCATAGGAGCGGTGATCTCGTCGATTTTCATGTCGCCGAATACGGGATATAACGTATTTCTCGCGTTGCTCAAACACCGCTCGAACGTGCGGGGCGAAACGGAGGGGCGTTTGAACGTCATCAGCCATTCTTGCATCAACGTCCGAAAGGTTTCGTTTTTGATTGCGCTGCAACCGATGGTGGGATTGTCCGCTTTGACGGCAAGCATTTTCATCGTCACTTCCGATTTTGTTTTTCCGTAAACGCTCTTGCGGATGCGCTTGCCGTTTTCGTCGGTGCCGAGCGTGACCACGCCAACCCAATTGCCGTCTTAACGCTTACTGATACAGCCCTCGTTGTTGCCTCTTCGCGTGGATTTCTTCGCCATTAGACCGCCTCCGGCAGACTGTTTACCTGCCACGCCACGAACGCCAAAATACTTACCACCTGACGGTTGCCGACTTTGGTCACGGGGAACGCCTTGCTGTGCATGAGCGCGCGCACATTGTCCCGTCCCAAGCCCGTAAGTTCGATGAGATTTTCGCAGTCGAGAAAACTCTTTCCGAACTGTGTGGAAAGCCGTTTTACCTCGTCCGCAATGAGCTGCTCAATGTTGACTGCCGAATTGTTGCTGTAAATTCTCAAATAAAATACCCCCTAAATATCTTGTCGTGTTCTTAAAAACGAAGTCGGGTATCTCGATTCCGTAATACTTTGTGTAGGCGCAAAAGCACGGAGTGCGTCACTTTGCGCCTACACGTTAACCTGCTTACTTTTTTTAATGTTCTTGACTCATTTTCTTTGGATAAAGCCTCTCACTTAGCAGTCGCAAAAATAAAAAGAGTTCACAGCGTGATTCCAGAATTTTTTGCCGACTTAATTTGAAAAGCATTATCATCCACACCTCCTCACTATAAAGGAGTGGGACACCCTGTTTTGACCCCCTCTTTTTCAAAATTTTTAAATTATTTTTTCAGCTTCAATTTACAAACGATACATACACGCAAGGTCGGATCAGAAAACGGCTTCCACTTATTAGAGAAAAATCAATTGATTCTCAAGTACTTTTTGAGACAAATTGTAAAAAATACTTCAAAAAATGCTCGCTACATACAGATTGAAAGTACGGATACAAATAAAATTTTATTTTGATAATCGCTATTATGAGAAGGTCGGCGGAGAAGTTAAAGATATTACTGACGATTTACCATTTGAAATACCTGATAGTTGGAGTTTAGTGCGTTTATCCAGTGTGTGCTGGTTGACAGATGCCCCAAAGATCACTGGGGAGAAACTGCCTTATTTAGATGCAAAAACTTTAAGGGGAAAGGTAAATACAACTTTGTTGTTTGATGGGAAAGTTGTAAACGCTGGAACAAAAGTTATACTTGTTGACGGAGAAAACTCTGGTGAGGTTTTTGAAATACCCTTTCGCGGGTATATGGGGAGCACGTTCAAAGTTTTAGAAATAGTATCACAGTTTAATACTGATTATCTTAATATAGTGCTTGAATATTATCAGAAATCTTTAAGAGAAAATAAAACAGGTTCAGCCATTCCACATCTTAATAAAAAATTATTCAAATCGCTTTTGATCGGTGTTCCTTCCTTATATGAGCAACTTCGAATTACTGATCGTATAAATGAACTCTTTAAACAAATAGATATCATCGAACAGAATCAAGCAGACATTAGTACTTTGTACGACGAGTTTAGAAAGCGCACATTGACGCTTGCAATACAAGGGAAACTTGTTCCACAGGACGAAAACGACGAGCCGGCAAATGTGCTTTTAGAGCGTATCAGAGCAGAAAAGAAAGCCAAACTCGGCAAAAAATATGTGGACAGTTACATCTATAAAGGTGATGATAACTGTTATTATGAGAAGGTGGGAGAAACTGTCACCAATATTAGCAATGAGATACCTTTTGATTTGCCTGAAAACTGGTCGTATTCTCGATTAGAAACAATGATTACGCTTTTATCAGGGCGAGATTTGGAACCAAATCAATATAATTCTCAAAGAGCAGGAATACCCTATATTACTGGTGCAAGCAACATTGAACATGGTTCTTTGATTATAAACAGATGGACAACAAATTCAGCCACTATTTCGCGCAAAGGTGATTTGCTAATCACTTGTAAAGGCACTGTGGGAACTATGGCACTTAATAATGTAGGAGATATACACATAGCAAGACAAATTATGGCTATCAACGCTGATGGCGTTTGTTTGAATTATATTAGGCTTTTCTTGGAATCGCATGTTCGAGTATTGCAAAACAAAGCTAAAAGTTTCATTCCGGGCATAAGCCGACAAGATCTGCTAAAAGCAATAATGCCTATACCGCCATTTAATGAACAGCTTCGAATTGTTGAACAGTATAAAACTATATACAAACAATTAAAAGACGAGGATTAGCCCTCGTCTTTTAAATTCTCCAATATTATTTCCACTTGTTTTACAATGCGCTCTTGTTCGCCCAACGGAGGAAGCGGAAAGATTAATTTACCGAGAGCGCCGCTCGACACCCCTTGAATCCCGATGCCTTTGCCGCCAATCAAGCCGATACTTTTGTAGACAAAGAAAGCAAAATAATAGAATTGAGTACATACGGGATAATATGCTCGCAATCTGTGTATATGGTTTTGTATGCACATGGAAATATCATTTTCCCATATTGCAGCGCGACCGATGTCGCCGCCTTCACAGACTAAAAGGTCACCGGGCACAATAGAACATTTTAGAAACTCGTCTTCGGTGAAAGGCATTTCTTTAATATGTTCTAAGTTGAAATAACCCCAATATACATTTGTAGTCGTAATATATGGGTGCGAGATGCCCTGCGTGTTTGATGAATTTAATGCCTTACCTGTATTGTGTTGAAAGAGGTTATCTATGCGAATCCATCGCCAACTTTCTGGAATATCAAACGGTATTTCGGCAGAAATTTCCTTTACTGAATCTTTGATCTTCTCATAATAACAGAATTATTCTTAATGGGCAGCGTATTTATTCGATGAAAAACCTCGCAAAGAGTAAAATTTAGGTATTACTTTTTGAGGAGGTTTAACCTATGTTAGACGCATTTGAAGCACATCTTAGACGGCAAAATTTGTCTGAAAACACGATTTCATCGTACCTGCTTACGATACGAATGTATCAGCAGCTGTCAGGTGAAATCACAAAGCAGAATTTATTGGCATTTAAGGGTTATCTAATAGAAACCTACAAACCAAAGACCGTGAATTTGCGAATTCAGGCAATTAACAAGTATCTTGAATTCATCAAGAAAGAAAAGTTGCGGCTTGCACCGGTAAAAATTCAGCAGAAAAACTTTTTAGAAAACGTTATCAGCGATGCGGACTACAGATTTTTGAAGAACTGTCTGAAACGCGATAAAAATTGGGAATGGTATTTTGTCGTTCGCTATTTGGCAGCAACAGGCGCACGCGTAAGCGAACTGATACAAATTAAGGTGGAACACGTCTTTAACGGCTACTTTGATTTATATTCCAAAGGCGGTAAGTTGCGTCGGCTTTACATACCGAAAAAATTGAAGATAGAAACCGAAGCGTGGCTTGCAGAAAAAGGTGTAACCAGCGGCTATTTGTTTCTGAATAGGTTCGGTCACCGTATTACGGTGCGCGGCATTTCGCAGCAATTGAAGAATTATGCTCACAAATATGGGTTAAATCCGAAAGTTGTTTATCCGCACTCTTTCCGTCATCGTTTTGCAAAGAATTTTCTTGAAAAATACAACGATATCTCCCTACTTGCCGACCTGATGGGGCATGAAAGCATAGAAACTACGCGTATATATCTACGCAAAACCGCCAGCGAACAGCAAGAAATTGTCGATAAGGTTGTCACTTGGTAAAACAATCCCCTCGGACTTCCGAGGGGATTTGATCTTATAGCATTGCGAATATTTCGTTGATTTTCGTTACTATGCGTTTTTGTTCGGCAAGGGGTGGTAACGGCAATACCATTTTAGATAGCGTTTGTCCGTTACAATTTGGTTGCGCCGTTGCAACCGTCCCGTTTTTAAGCTGCATCCAATACAATGAGCTTTCCATAAAATATTTTAAATATTGAGCCGAAAGTTGATTGCTGTATTGCGTGCGAATTAAATATCCAGCATAAATAGCTTCTTCGGGTACACTTGTAACTAAATATGATTTTCCGACCGTTCCTCCTGTTCTTGCAAAGAGTATGTCGTTTTCTTTAAGTAAATATGTTTTAACATCACTTTCATTTATATTGCAAAAGGGTACATTTTCCCAATCGACCTCATTATTATGTATATCGCTTATTCGTACCATTTTAATGCGACCACTTTCTTTGGCTGGCGCATTATATCCGTATTGAATTGAAAATGATAGATTGCCCCACCGAACCCAAGTCCAATTATCAGGTATATTAAAAGGCACTTCAACCTGTTCATCCTGAACTCTTCCGGCAATGTGTTCGTAGTAACAGTTATCGTCACCTTTGTAGATGTAACTGTCAACGTATTTCTTGCCGAGTTTGGCTTTCTTTTCGGCACGGATACGCTCTAAAAGCACGCTTGCAGGTTCATCGTTCGGATCTTGCGGAACAAGTTTTCCTTGAATGGCAAGTGTTAGAGTACGCTTTTTGAACTCTTCGTACAGAGTATCAATATCCGCTTGATTCTGTTCTATGATATCTATCTGTGCCAACAATTCATCTACACGAGAGACTATTCTTTGTTGTTCGGCGAGTGGCGGAAGCGGAATAAACATTGCAGCTAATTTTGATGAGTTTAACGTTACACCTTTAACTGCCTCTCTTTTTTTAACGCAAAGTACAATCACAGGTAGTGCATTAAGTAAAAAATTTCTTGTTATCTCGTGTTCCGAAATAATAGGGAAAATCGAAATAATTGCCTCATTATGTACAGCATCTATGCCTAAAATCGATGTCTTTCCAACTGTTAATTTAAAACTCATTAAAAGCGTACCTTGTGGGATAAGTTCGCCTGCAAATTTGTCTCTTAAAGCTGCCGCACTTATTTTTTCTTTTGTGGAATTAACTGTTGCTCTCTCTTGAAGATCTGATATGGCAAACCATGGATATTTACCATCATCCCAATATTTTTTATTGTGTCTATCTGGCGTTTTACCGAGATCAAACGAAACAATTTGTGTAAATCTTGTCCAGCTCCATCCATCAGGTATCTCAAAGGGCAATTCATCAGTAATATCTTTGAGTTGCGAGCCGACCTTCTCATAATAGCGATTATCGTCACCCTTGAAGATGACGGAATCGTTTTTATCTTTCTTGATTTTCCCTTCTTTTATAAGCCGCTGTTTTTCCTCGCGGATACGTTCAAGCAAAACGGAAGCAGGCTCGTCGTTCGGATCTTGTGGGACGAGCTTGCCTCTGATTGCCATGTCCAATATTTTTTGCCGCAATGCTTTCGTATCAATCATTGTTCGTCCTCACCAATCAGCTCGCGCAGACGCGCCACCGCGTTCACGATATTTTGAGATTTAGCATCTATCTCGTCCAATATCTCCGAAAGGCTTCTTTCGTCCTTTTCGGTAAAATCAATCCACTTGAAGTCCAAATCTTTCCGCTTTGAAATTTCGGCGGCGGAATACCTGCGCCATCTGCCGTTCGGATTAGTTTCTTTGTCGTAAGTTTCTTTTCTGTCCTGCATATGCCCGGAGCAATAGCAAGTGACAAAATCGTCGAGATCTTCACGCTTTAACGGCTTGGTTGCAAGGGTATGTTTGATACCTGTTTTATAATCGTACACCCATATATCTTCGGTCGGTTTCCCTTTGTCAAAGAACAAAACATTTGTAGAGATGTTGGCGTAGAACAAACCGGGGCAGAGGCGCAAAATCGTATGAAGATTGAAATCCTTCATCAATTTTGTGCGAATCGCCGTTGCATCCTTCCCGTCACTTAAAACGCTGTCGGGCAAAACCACGGCAACTCTGCCGCCAGTCTTTACGATGGACATGATGTGTTGCAAAAAGTTCAGCTGATTGTCGGAAGTCTTTATAAATTCCGTTCTGACAGTTGACACTTCACCGCTGCCTTGCGGTCTTGTCCCGAACGGCGGATTAGCGAGGATGACGTCAAACATTCTGTCCGATGTATCAAGGAGAGAGTCCTGACACACGATAGGACTGCCTTTCGTGCCAATATCATGTAAATATAAATTCATTGACGCGAGCGTAACAACAAGCGGCGTATTATCCGCACCGAAAAGCGCCTTGTTGCGAAGGAAATCGAGCTTGGATATTTCATTGCTTTGCCTTTTCATGTGTTCGTATGCCGCGAGTAAGAATCCGCCCGTACCGCAAGCAGGGTCGGCAACGGTTTCCATAATTTTGGGATCGATAACATCGACCATTGCTTTGATTAAAGCGCGAGGAGTGAAGTATTGCCCGGCTCCGCTTTTCTTATCTTTGCCGTTCTTTTCGAGAATAGACTCGTAAATAGCGCCTTTTACATCACCTTCGAGCATATACCAATTCTCTCCGGACACCATATCGATTACCTTTTTGAGGTGAACGGGGGTTTGAATTTTATTAGTTGCTTTCGTAAAAATAGTGCCGATAAGTCCCGGTTCGCCGGAGAGTTTTTCGAGCGTCGTTTCATATTGCTTGACAAGATCTGTGCCGCTTAATACCGTAAGGTCTTTCCATTTATATCCTTCTAGAATAGAACTCGTCAAACCATATTCTTCGCGCTCGTCATCCATCTTTAAGAAAAGGATATATGTAAGCTGCGTGATATAATCGGTAAACCCGACACCTGCCGCAGCCAGCACATTTGCAATATCGCCTACTTTTTTTACAAGAGCTTGTTCGTTTTTAACCTGCTTTTCGTTTTCCATAATTATGCCGCCTTTAAGATAAAGTTAGAAAGAGTTTGCATTTCTTGGTTGAGTGCCTTCCCGCCAAATGAGGTGATGCCTTTTCGCCATAAATCGGGATAATATTCATTGAGTTCACCGACAGTAATAGCGCCTTCGCTCACAACAAAGTCAGCGATTTCACGCATTACTGCTTTTTGCTCGTCGGTCAACTGCCTTTGCGCCTGTCCGCAATAAAGATTGAACCGCTGTACATATCCTGAAAACAGACTTGTAAGTCTTGCCGTTTTTCGATAGGCAAATCTCACAATTTGAATAAGATGCGTCAACGCTTTGATGTTTTGCTTTATATCAAATTCATCGACACGACCATTATCATCGAGGAGTTTATAATTCCTCCAAATATTGTACGGGGTATAGGAGTGGTTTTCGGAAAGCAGCTTATCCCGCAAATCAACGAGCATGGAGTGCGTTATAACGGTATCTTCCGAATTGTAAAGGATACGCAGCGCCTCTATTCTATCCTTATTTTCGTTCAGATACTTTTCGAAAGCTTCCTTGAAGTCCAAAGCAGTCTCTTTTGAAAAATCGGAATAAAGTATCTCGTCCTGATCGTCGATTATCGTAATATAGCCGCGTTGCATTTCAAGCAAATATTTCCTTGCCGCAACATTATCTATCAGGCACTCAATCAACAGCATTCTTTCCGTGTTATCATGGGATGCGTCTATAAATTTCGGTAAGCCTTTTTGCAACGCCTTTTCAATACTATTGGCAAGTGTACGAGGAGCAAAACCAAACTCCTCAATAAATTTACTCAAGTGATGCCCGTGAAGTACGTTGCTTTCATATCTGCGGTGTATCGAAGCGCAATAATCTCGGAGCAACTTAAGATTTTCGTCGCTCGCGTCGCCGTGTGTTAAGCGCTCCAGAAGATGCTCCAAACTCAAAGTTCTTTCCTGTCCGATAGCTCTTTGAGGGATATCTTTTTCATGTTCTGTAACGCCGACGGCATCAACTATGTAATAACATTCTTTTGTTTGTGCATTCGGCGTGACTTCCTTCAACTTGTCGTCGCTGATATATCGGCATGCCCGTCCTTTCATCTGCGTATAAAGAACTTCGGAATTGATATCGCGCATAAAAAATACCACTTCCAAAGGTTTGATGTCGGTGCCGGTAGCGACAAGTGTCACGGTAACGGCGATGCGAAAATCTTTTTCATTGCGAAAATCTCTTATAAGGGCATTGGAGTCGCCCGCCGAATAAGTAATTTTTCGCACATAGTTCTCGGGAAGCTGTCCGTTAGCAAACTTTTCTCCAAATACCTTTTTTGCAATTTTTACAATTTGATCGGCATGATTATCGTCTTTGGCAAATACGAGGGTTTTTGGAATATACCGCCAATTATCGCTTTCATTTTCCGATAATCTTTCGGGATACATTTTGGTATAAATCGAATCACGGTATTCGCGCAATACGGTTTCAATCTGGCTTACGTTTACAATCGAGCGATCCAACGCATTCGGTGAATAATCAATGTTTTTGCTTGACGTAAAGGTAGTAGTTTCACCTGTACGCCTTGATTTCTCGGTTATTTCGTCGCCCACGTTGATTTCGCCGCCGTGAATACTCTTTTTTGTAGCAATACGATATATCCGTTTAGGCACATTAACGCCGTCAACAACGGAATCGTCATAAGAATAATTCTCAACTACGTTGTCATCAAAAAAGGCGTATGCGTCTTCGGTAGGCGTTGCTGTTAAACCGAGGATGCGCGCATTATTAAAGTAGTCAAGCACGGCTCTCCAACGACCGTAGATTGACCTATGGCACTCGTCAACAATGATAAACTGAAAGTAATCGGGCGGCAGTTTCAAATCGTCGCCAAGCGTTATAATTTCCTTGCTATGCCTTTCTTTGTCCGCCTGATCCAATTCATCTTCGGAATCCTCGTCGCAGTCCGGGAGAGTTTGTCCCGTCAAAACAGCATAGAGTTTTTGAATAGTGGAAATTACAATATCGCCATTGATATCCTCTTCTTTCTTCAATCGCGTTATAGTATATAAGTCTTTTAGCTGATGCCCCGTCTCCGTTCTATCAAATAAACTAAATTCGGTTTTTGCTTGGTTAGCAAGATTGTTTCTATCAGCTAAAAACAAAATCCTTCTTGTGTTAGGCGTATACTCTAAAAAACGATAGGATGCAAGGCAGGCAAGATATGTCTTGCCTGAGCCGGTCGCAAGTACGGCAAGCGCTCTTTTTTTTCCTTCCTTGAAAGAGGTTTCCAGTTTCACTTCGGCACGATACTGGCAATCTCTCAATCCTTTTTTCTCAATGACCGGCAAAGCGCCTAATTCCGAAGATTGACCAATCATGCGCAACATTTCTTTCGGCGTGTGCATTTTATCAATCTGCATATATTCGCTGTCCGGAGAAAGCATATTCTTGAAAAGTATTATTTCACCATTTGCGAGATAGACAAGCGGAACTTTATTTTCGTTCAGCCAAAATCCGTACCAACTTTGCGGATTAAGAGTATAATTTTCCGCCTGCTGCGCAACTATTTCGTCCAAATTCTTTTCGGCGCGTTTTGCTTCCACAACGGCAATGGCTTTGTTATCGATGAAAAGCAGATAATCGCTTTCCTTCCGTCCGGACATAGAAGCCTCCACGACCGCTGACGGATTCTTTCGATTATATTCAAACCGCGTGACAACAGCCCAACCGGCTGAGGTAAGTTGTTCATCAATTTTTATTCTTGCTTTTTCTTCAGGTAACATATTCGTTGCTCCTTAATTACTTCTCATAATTTTCTATTATCGGAAGTTAATGGGTGGGGATCAAGCCTACTATGCATGGATAACAGCTAATTTATCGTTTAATCGTTTCCATGGCATAATTGCGAATAAAACAAAGAGTTATATCCGTTCTATAAGCTTAATATCCGCATTCTTTCCCGCCTCGTCAATTAAACCCTGCGTAAAGCCTGCCGTACTGAAAAGAATATACTGTACGTTTTTCGTCTGCGTGAGTTTGAGCATGGCTTCGGACTTTTCCTGCAAAGTGTGTAAAACTGATAACCCTTTGGGCGAGGTGGTGTATTTGCATTCGCCAAGCACGAGATTTCCGTTCGCGGTATCAATGCCGACGATGTCGATTTCACCAGCCTTCGCTCCCCAATACCTGCCGACTTTATCAAAGTGGAAGTTCCATGTATTCGCGGCGGAAAGCTCCCACATTTTTTCACGGCAGACGTCCTCATAGACAAAAGACGCATAGTTCTGCGCAAAACTTTTTTTGATCTGTGACAGAACGAACGCGGTTTCACCCTTTTCAAGATAGGCGCGATAGGGATAAACAAACTTAAACCAGAACGCAATAAAGTTATCGGCTATGCGGTAAAGCCCGCTTTTGCTCTTTTCGGGCGCCGTCTCCGTTATGGGAACTTCGCGTTCAACAAGATCCAAGTCCATCAAAACTTTCAAATACTTTGTAAGCCCCGTCTGTTTCAAACCGAGATTTGTTGCTATATCAGAAAGTTTGCGGTTGCCCATGGCAATCGCCTTAATGAGTGAAAAATAGCTGCCGATTTCGCTTACCTCTTTTTGTAAGAGGAAGTAAGGCTCTTCATAGAGAAAACTCTGCGAATTAAGCACGTTTTCTTCGATTGCTTCGAAAATATCAGTATAATTACAGAAAGTTTCAATATACTTCGGAACGCCGCCCGTCACCGCATAAAACGGGAGCAGTTCGTTATTTTCCCGTCCTTCAAAAAATTCATGATAATGGCTGAACGGTATTTGTTTGAGTTTGATTTGTGCCGTGCGTCTGCCATAGAGAGGAGAACTATAATCGAGCGTCTGCGACTTCATGAGCGATACGAGCGAGCCGCACAAAATCAACATAACATTCGCGTCTTTAAGCAGCGTATCCCATACCTTTTGCATAACGGACGGAAATGCCGAATTGGACTGTCCGATATATTGGAACTCGTCGAACACGATTATTTTTTTCGTTTCCGTCTTATATTCGACCAGCGTTTTGAAAACAGTAAACCAGTCAACGGCGGCGGACTTCAAAAGTTCGTTGCCCGTAAACTCGGTAACCTGCGTTTTGAAGTAATTTAAATTCTGCATTTCGGATTCTTCGGTCGCAAGAAAATACAGGGAATCCGAATGTCTTTTCAAAAACTCTGCGATAAGCGCCGTTTTTCCGACACGCCGCCTTCCATAGACAATGACGAGGGAGGATTCGTTTGAATGATATTGTTTTTCCAACGCATCTAACTCTTTTGCACGGTTGACGAATTTTTGCATTTCGTACCTCCGAAAGGTTCTTATCTAATATTATACTCAAAATTATAATAATTGCAAGTATAATTCAATAATATCAATAAATTTTTTGTTCGGCTGAGAAAGATTTTTTCGGGTATTCTGTCGAAATAGTTGTTTGCTATTGTTTCAAAACAAGCCAAAAAACGGGGCGAAATTGCCCCGTTCTTACCTATAAAAGCCTGTTTTTGACTGTCTGAAACGCCCTAAAACGGAAAAATAGCAAACGGTAGCAAACAAATTGCCGTTTTAGGGGTGTTTGCTATTGCTCCGCGTTTTTCCCTAAATAGAAGATTTTATACTATATCTTGTGTTTTATAGCAAACACTTTTTCTGTATAATGTGGTCTGTTTTTCCTTTGACGTGTTTCAGCTCCGCTCCTTGGTAAGGACGAGGTCGCGGGTTCAAATCCCGCTAACAGCTCCACATAAAAATGCACAAATCATTGCGATTTGTGCATTTTTTTATTCCGTGCGCAGGGCGACGGCGGGTTCCTTTTTCGCTGCCATGCGCGCGGGAATCAGGCTTGCGATAAGCAGCAGTATCGCACTCAACGCAATCAGTCCGATTGCCGTAAGAGCGGAAAGGCTTGCGATTGTGGATACGCCGACTAAATTTGCGAGTATGGCGTTTATCACAACATTGATTACCAATGTTGTCAAAATTGCTATCAATCCGGAAACCACGCCGAGCAGGACGGCTTCCGCTTTGAATACGCGCCCTATATCCTTTTTTCGTGCGCCGATCGAGCGCAACACGCCGATTTCCTTTGTCCGCTCGATGACGGATGCGTATATGATAATCGCAATCATAATCGAAGATATAATCAGCGAAGTTACGGAAAAAGCCACAAGCACATAGGTCACTATTTTTACAACGGAACCGAGCATCGAGGTCATCGTAGAGGACATATCCATATAGTCTATGGCAGTGTCCCCGTTCCCCTCGTTGACTTCGTTCCATGCGTCGAGATAGCCGATAATCAACTCCCTGTTGTCTACGTCGGTGGGATAGATGAGAATGGACGACGGCGTCTGCGTATAACCGAGTGTTTCCAAAGCGGCCTCATAAGTTAAGGTCTGCGTACTCATACCGGGGAAGCCTGTTCCCGCACCGTCGCCGAACGCTTTGCCTGTCGTAACGTCGATTTCCGTATTTTCCGCTTGCGCCGACGCAACAGCCGAAGTTTTGTTTGCGGCTAAAACCTGCTCCGTCAGCGCGGGAGAATATGCGATGCCTTCCGAAAGCCAGGACGCCGCCGCATCCTCCCGTTCGCGAAGGACGCTGACGATTTTAACGGTCATGCCGTTTTCATTTTCATAAGCCGCCTGATAGTTGGCAGAGTTTGCAGGCTGATAGAGCGTAATATCTCCCGATTGCACGGGAGTGTACCAACCGTCGTTAAACACAATGCGGAACTCCTTTCCGATCAACTCCGTATAGTCGATTTGGGAAAGCGTTTCGTCGTAAGCTATGCCGAGAGCGTCAAGCGTCGAAGTGGACAGACGGTTATATTTGTCCACGACGAGAGCAACCTCATTTGTCGCCGTTGGAATACCCGTTTCCGTCACCCCGTCCGAGGCGAGCACGGTATAGCTGTTTTGCAGATATTCCGCATTGCTCAACGCCTCGTTCCAATTCGAGCTGTTCACGGAGATGTATTTATCGCCCGATTTCGTAATGATATTCAAATCGACGCTGTACGAATAGGCTATATCTATGACAAGTCCGTCGCATTTATTTTCGAGGTAGTCTATAAATTCTTTGTCGAGCTTTTGTTTCTTTTGTTCCAGCTTTTCGACTTCGTAGGGGTAGATTCCCGTGGTGTTTTCGGGATATTCTTCCAGTCCTTCGGCGTCGCCGCCCGCTCCGCCCTGACTGCCAATATCGGGAATTTGAGAAACGGTGGCGCTGATTGATATATAGTTAAACGACGCGCTGTTAAGCATTGTCTGGTCGATATAGCTCTGCAAGCCCGTGCTGACGGATAAAATGACGGCAATGCCGATAATGCCGATGCTTGCGGCAATACTCGTGATTGCGGTACGTCTTTTTTTGGAAAGCAGATTTTTTGCACTCAAAGCGAGCGCCGTCCGAAAAGACATGGACGAATGCTTCTTTTTATATTTGACAACGCCGTTTTCGGCATCAGTCTCACGTTCGCTCTTTGCCTTTGCCTTTGCCTGCAACAGCGCTTCTTCGCCCGCAAGCTCGTCGTCGCTCAAAGGCGAGGTGTCCTCGGTAACTTCGCCGTCAAGCATGCGGATAATACGGTCGGAATATTTTTCTGCAAGGTCGGGGTTGTGCGTAACCATAATGACGAGCTTTGTTTCGGATATTTCTTTGAGCAGCTCCATTACGGTAATACTCGTTTCGCTGTCGAGGGCGCCCGTCGGTTCGTCGGCAAGAATAATAGCGGGATTGTTTACGATTGCGCGGGCAATGGAAACGCGCTGCATTTGTCCGCCCGACAGCTGATTGGGTTTTTTATTGAGTTTTTCCTTCAAGCCTACGCGAATCAGCGCTTCTTTGGCGCGCTTTCTTCTGTCAACCTTAGGTACGCCGCCCAACGTCATGGAAAGCTCGACGTTTTCCAAAATCGTCAGGTGGGGAATGAGATTGTAGCTTTGAAATACGAATCCGATGCTATGATTTCGGTAGGTATCCCAATCTTTGTCCCTGTACGTTTTGGTGGAAACGCCGTTGATAAGCAGGTCGCCGTCCGAATATCTGTCCAAGCCGCCGATAATGTTCAGCAGCGTTGTTTTGCCGCAGCCGGACGGACCGAGGATTGAAACAAATTCGCTCGGGCGGAAAGCAAGGGAAATGCCTTTTAGCGCGGCTACCTCGCCGTCGCTTTTTTCCGCGTAAGTTTTTGTAATGTTTTTTAGTTGCAGCATAATTAGGCTCCTTGTATTTTCCGCGATTTTAGCATACGAAAATCAATTCAAAGTCACGCTTATGTAAACCCAAAATAAATTCTCGAAAAACTCCGCTGCTCAGTTTACCCGCCGTTTACATCGCTGTGGTATAATAAAAATACAAAAATCTCAAATTACAAGGAGCGGATATGTTCAATATACTTGTCGTTGAAGATAACAGAGATTTAAGAGAGCTGCTTTGCGACGCTCTGACGGGCGAAGGATACCGTGCGTATTCTTCTTCCGACGGAAACGAGGCTTTGACACGGCTCGAAGAAACCTTTTTCGATTTGATTATTGCCGATATCATGATGCCGAATATGGACGGCTTGCAGCTCACCGAAGAATTGAGGCGAGCCGGCATAGACACGCCGATTCTCATCGTTACCGCCCGCGACGACTATGAAACGCTGCAAAGCGGCTTTACGCTGGGTGCGGACGACTATATGGTTAAGCCTGTCAACGTCAACGAATTGCTGCTCCGCGTAAAAGCATTGCTGCGCAGGGCGAAAATCAACACGGATAAAAAAATAACCGTCGGTTCTACCGTTTTGGACTTTGAAACTATGAGCGTTGCCGTCAAAGAGGAGAAAACAGAATTGCCGTTGAAGGAATTTCAGCTGCTTTTCAAGCTGCTGTCCTATCCCGACAAAATTTTTACCCGTCAACAGCTTATGGACGAAATCTGGGGTTTGGACTCGGATACTTACGACAGAACGCTCAACACGCATATCAATCGTCTGCGCGAGCGGTTTTCGGACAATAAGGATTTTCAAATCGTTACCATACGCGGACTCGGCTATAAGGCGGTGAAGAAAAATGAACAATAAACCAAAATCAAAATCAAATCTTTGGTTCTTGTTCGTCGTCATTGTTTTGGCAGCCATGCTTGTGACGTTTGTTGTCATAGGCGCTGTAATGGCGCTTTTGTTTGCGCTCGATGTCATTCCTGCGCAACAGCAGTTTGCGCCTCTCCCGTTTATGATGCTGATTATCGTCAGTATCGTTATCGGCACCGGTATATCTTTGATTGTCGGGCGTTCTATATTGCAGCCCATAGGCAGGCTGAGTGACGCTTTGGACACTGTTGCAAAGGGCGATTTTTCCATTCGCTTGGATGAAAAAACAAAGGTAAGGGAAATTTCCCGCATGTACGAAAACTTCAATGCAATGACGCGGGAGCTTTCGGGAATTGAAACACTGCGCTCCGATTTTATCGCGAATGTTTCGCATGAGTTCAAAACGCCGCTTACCGCAATCGAGGGATACGCCGCTCTCTTGCGCAATCGGGAGCTTACAGAGAAACAAAGAAAAGACTATCTGGATAAAATCGCGGGCAACGCGCGCAAGCTGTCCGAGCTTACGGGCAATATTCTTTGGCTTTCAAAGCTGGAAAACCAAAGCGTTATTCCCAATAAAAAATATTATCGCTTGGACGAGCAAATCCGAAAAACCGTTCTTTCGCTTGAAAACGAGTGGAGCGTAAAACATCTCGATTTCGATATTGCGCTGCCCAAAACGGACTTCTTCGGCAACGAGGGGCTGCTGTATCATGTTTGGTTTAATTTAATCGGCAATGCAATCAAATTTTCCCATGAAAATCAAACCGTAAAAATTTCTATGGAGGAGGCAGACGGCGAAGTTGTCGTTGTGATTGCGGACAGCGGCTGCGGAATGGAAGAAGAAGCTCAAAGACATATCTTTGAAAAATTTTATCAAGCGGATAAATCGCATGCAAAGGAAGGCAACGGATTGGGCTTGACTTTGGTCAAGCGTATCGTCGATTTGTGCAACGGACATATCGCGGTAGAAAGTCAATTGAAAAAAGGCTCGGTTTTTATCGTGCGGCTGCCGACAAAATGAGTTTCGGCAAAAAATCCCGACGGACGGAAAGAAACAGCGGCTGCAAAAATGCAGCCGCTGTAAAATTGTTTTTTATTTATTTTAAAGCAGCGTCAGCGTCTCAGTCAGAGAGGAGCAGACAACATATCCTTCCTGCGTATTTGCAGGCGTGTTTGCCGCTTTTCTGTCCAACAGACAGGCTTTTATGCCGACAGACATAGCGCCCTGCACGTCCGACTGCAAGGAATCGCCTACGTGGATAACCTCGTGCGAATCGCAGCCGCTGATTTCAAGCGCCTTTCCGAAAAGCTCCTTGCGCGGTTTATATGCTTTTACCATGTCTCCGCACACGATGCCTGCGCAATGCAGACCGTTGTTTTTCAAAAATGCGGAAACGTACTCTTCCCCGTTGTTGGTGATGATGTAAATCGGCAAGGGGCATTTTTCAAAGAAGGGCTTTACGTCGCCGAAAGCGGGGGAGCTTGACCAAAATTTATGGGCGAGAGCGCGGAAGGCTTCGAGGTCGATTTTTACATCGTAATCGCTTTCCAATATTGCCACGGCACGGTCGATAATCTCGTCCTCCGTCAGATAGTCGTCGAGATAGCTGCCGCTTTCGAGATTTTTAATCAGGCTCCACCAAAGCTTTATGACCTCTTTGACGCTTTTGTCCTTTAAAGCGACGCCGCCGTCCGTAATCATTTTTACCATTTGCAAGGCGTAAGGGCTTTCTTCCTGCATCAACGTGCCTGTATAATCCAAAAAAACCGCTTTGAGCATAAGCTATTTTTTCTCCTGTCTTTTTGCGGTATTATATCACGAAAAAAAATCCTTGTCCACCGATGTCCTATTGCTTTTCCTTTTGGGTTGTAAAAGAAAACAGCGCTTATACAAAATGGCTCCGAACCGTTAAAATTGCAGATAAATGCGGACGATCGGATTTCAAAAAAGTCTTTGGCTGATTTTAACAGTAATTTATCCGTCTTCCCGCGGACTTTTAAAACCGTATTTCAGACGCTCAAAATCTCTCTGAACCGCCTTTTTTCGGTGCGTCGGCGAACAGCAGGAGATTGCTTTAATGTTAAATATTTATTATAATATAAAAAAATCTACAAGGTATTTAAAATGCAGGAAATACAACTGAAAGGCGGAAGAACTACATTCGGAGTTGTTCGGATTGGGAACAAATTATACAGACCGCATAAACAGGAAAGCAATTTTGCCAACTCGGTTTTAAAATTTTTAGAAACTCAAAATTTCCCATATTCTCAAAAATATTTAGGACGAGATGAAAAAGGGCGCGATATGTTTGAATTTATTGACGGCAGTGTTCCTATTGAAATCGGAGATACTACACCATCCCAATTAAATGATTTTATGCAGATTATAAAGCAAATGCACGATTTAACAGAAAAAATTTCTCCGCAGGGGAAAGTAATCTGCCATAACGATTTGTCTCCCTGTAATACTGTTTTTCGTAACAATCATCCTGTCGGTATTATTGATTGGGATAGCGCGGCTTATGGGGAACGCTGGGAAGATTTAACATATATACTATGGCTTTGAAGCAATATAGGCAGTCTTCAAAGAGATAAAATTGATATTATGGGGCAAATGCAATCTGCATTGACAATATACGGCGCCGACCAAAACACACGAAAAAATTTTGCGGATAAGCTTATTTACAGAATGGATAAAGTAATTTCGGATATGTTGCCCGACAATTATCAATATTCAAGAACCAAAGATTGGGTATCTTTTTCTAAACTTTGGGTTGAACAAAACAGAAAACAAATTACGGAGGGAATCGGATAATGAAAATTATCAGAGCATTAAGGACTGTCAACTATCGACTTTGGTTTGCGATTTTTACAACAATGCTCCTGCCGACCGTTTATCAGACCGTCAGAATATTCTTTCTCGGAGATATGCCGTCTGACAGCGGCATCAATATCGCAAGTCAACTGCAATGGGTAAATTTATTCTATGAAGTAGTACAGGAAGCACTCATCCTCCCGCTTTTCTTTCTGCTGGGAAAATCAATTGACAACAGAGATGAATTTGCAAACAAAGTCAGAACAGGATTAATAGTAACAGCTATTATTTACGCAATGGTTTCCGTCATCGTCATGCTTTGTGCCCGTCCATTGGTCGTCCTCATGGCGCAGGATACTGCTTTGTCAGACGCCACCGTGACGTATGTGCGCTTGGAAACGGTCGCAGCTCTTTTTTCTACGCTTTGGCGGTTTATGATGACCGTTCTTGTTACCTTAAAAAAGGATAAATATATTTATATCGTCCTCATCATTCAAATGGTTTTATCCGTTCTCCTCGATACGTTTCTTATAAGCAATCTTGCTGTATCGGCAAAATTGGGCGTCAACGGGATAGCCGTCACCAATATTATTGTCAATGCCGTGATTTTAGGTTGTTCCATCCTTCTGTTATACAGAGAAAATATTCGTCTGTTTGCAAAACAAAAACGGAGCTTCGGATGGTTAAACGAATGGTTTAAAGTCGGGAAATTTTCAGGTTTGGAATCGCTTCTCCGAAACCTTGCATTTATGGTAATGGTCGTGCGAATGGTAAATATCGTTGCGGAACAAGGCAACTATTGGCTCGCAAATAATTTTATATGGCAATGGCTGTTGTTGCCCGGACTTGCGCTCGCCGATTTGGTCAAAAAGGAAATCGGAGAAAGCAAAGACAATATCCGCGACAAGACATTCGGTTATCTTGTCCTTGTTTCGATTTTTGCAATCATATGGCTGATAAGCATTCCGCTTTGGAAGCCGTTTTTACAATATGTCATGAATGTAGAGGAATACGAAACGGTATTTAAAATCGTTCTACTTGAAACGGGATTTTACATAACATTTTTGTTTAACAGCTGTATTTTCGACAGTACGTTTTACGGAATCGGTAAAACGAATTATATGCTCATTCAATCGATGTGCATTGACGGATTCTATTACGGAGTAATGTTTGTTCTCTACTTAACGGGTGTTTTTGTGCCAACGCTGCTCGGTATTTGTTTGATGTTCGGCATCGGAATGGCTCTCGACTTTATTCCTACGCTGTGTTTATATCTGCGGATGTTGAAAAAGGAGAAAATTAAAATAGACTTTCAACTTGAACCCAAAAGAAATGAGATTTAATTCGACAAAATGCCCGAAAATCTTTCGGCAGATTTTTAATTACGGATTAAATACGTTTAGTCTGAGATGATTTTTACTACCGATTTAGGCGTATGAAATATTTTATATCGGTGATAAATATACCTTAATATGTTGTATGGAAATGATTAAGGATATTTATCTATGGATAAGAAAAAGGTTATCGCCAGAATTGAGCAATTAAGAATAGAAAAAGGTATTTCCGTATATCAATTAAAAGAGAATGCGGATATATCTTCGACTATATATCAATGGAAGAAAAACGCGACGAGAGACAGAAACAGAACTCCGTCATTGAGGTCAATCGAAAAAATCTGCGATTATTTGGGGGTATCGCTTTCTTATTTCTTTGCGTTTGACGAAGATACTCAAATCGACGTAAAAAACAAGGAGCTTACAGAGGCTATTAAAAAATTAAATAAAGAACAAATACATGTTTTAGAATTGTTGATTAAAGAGTTTAATAAAAATTAACGGTGGAGTAATATGCGCATGAGCGAAAAATCCACAATTTTGAAATGAGAAAGGAAAATTTTAAGAAAAATCGGGCGAATTGTCGAAAGTATCGCGCCAAACCGTTTTCCGACAAAAATCGTTTGTAAAATCCGTAAAAAAATTTATAATATAAATTATTCGATAAGTTTATTTACTTCATTGTCTTTCCTTACGGAGTAGCGGCAAGGTATGGACAATTTCGTAAAAAACGGTTATTATCCAATTATTTTCACAAACAATCAGTTTAGCAAATTACAGGAGCAGGTAACTGCTCCTGTAAAAACAAGGAAGTAAAGATGTTAGAGTTAAAAGCACTCACAAAAGAATACAGGTCAAAATCCGGAAACAGCATAGCGGCATTGAAAAATGTTACTTTAGAGCTGCCGGAGAAAGGGCTTATCTTTATCGTGGGGAAAAGCGGATGCGGCAAAACTACGCTTCTGAACATGATAGGAGCAATAGATACTCCGACGTCCGGAACGCTGTCCATCTACGGACGGGAAACAAACCTTAACAATCCCGCCCTTGCAGACGCATATCGTTCAAAGTATATCGGATTCGTTTTTCAGGAGTATAATCTTCTGGAAAACGATACGGTAACGGAGAATATACGTCTTGCCGGGGTGCTTTCGCATGAAACCTTAGATGTTTCAAGCGCGCTGGAGGACGTTGGATTGGCGGAATATGCAGACCGCTACGCAAACGAATTGTCCGGAGGGCAGAAACAGCGGGTAGCGGTAGCGCGTGCATTGGCAAAAAATTCGGCAGTCATATTGGCGGATGAACCGACGGGCAATTTAGACAGCGCGACCGGAAAAGAAATTTTTGAGTTGCTGAAAAAGGTATCCGAAAAGCGTCTGGTCGTTGTGGTTACGCACGACAGGGAAGCAGCGAATAAATACGGCGAGCGCGTAATCGAACTCTCAGACGGAGAAATCGTGTCTGACAGCGCTCCGTATGCCGGGCAGGCATTGGCGGAAGCCAAAGAAGAAAAAGCTGTCAAGCGGCTGCCCTCTCGGGAGATAGTAAAGAGAGGCGTAAAAAATCTCGCTTACCAGAAGGGTCGCTCCATTGCCGCTTTAATTCTGCTGTTTTTATCCATGACCGTCCTGTTATGGAGCCAGTTGTTTGCGCGTTTTGATTCCTCTTACGTTTTGGCAGATACGTATCAAAAAAGCGGCGCAGAACACATTATATTAATTCAAACCAGAAAAGGAATTCTGCCGCCAATAGGTAACAGTCGATGTCTAAGGCTTGCCGAAAAAACGGTGGAAAAGATAGGCGCACGCAAGATTTTTGGCTCAAACCTGGGAGCTGTAGTTTTTGTCGGGCAAAAATCCGAAGTAACGGATATGGGTTATGAATTTTATGACGGAGCGGTAGAGCTCCTTGAGGACGACGATTTTTATGTGACAGATTTGAAATTACACTATTTATTAGAATTGGAAGAAATTATCGAAAATTACAGTCAATATATAGGCGTACAAATACCCAATGGAAATTGTGCCGGCTTGAAAATAGCAGGCGTAGTAAAAACAGATTTTCTCAATTATTATGAATATGTTTACGTACAATTGCCGAATCCGCATATTGAACCATATTATTATCTGGCTTTAAAGGAAGATTTGACGGAACTTGAAAAAGAAAAAGCCGAGGCATGCTCGTATGCCACTATGTTTATTTCAAAAAAAGGCGCGGTAAAATATGAAAAACGGTTTTTAGTAAACGAGTATCAAGATGCAACGCATGAGGAGGAAGATTTACAGGTCAATCACCCGTTGGAGTTTGAGATTACGCATAATAGCTCTGTAAAAGACCTGCAATATTTCTTTATTTATGATGAAGCAGTTGAAAATTGCGTAACTGCAAACGGGACGGAAACGTATCAGCCGAAGGGACGCGAGGTAGTATTTTCAGCCGATTTGTATCGGAAATATTTTGAACCGGATTACGTCAACAATACACGCCCCGAGTATATCGGCGAAACATTTACCATGAGCCTCAGGGAGCAAGGCGAATCGGAAGCGCTGGTAGTATTAGACGATATGATTCTGGCAGGAGTGTATTATGAGCCGATTTTTTATGACGCCGAGGGAAATAATGATCGTCCCGGTATATATATGTCCAAAGACGAAACTACGGATTTTTATGCTTGCGGATTTGGATTCGGAGAAAAGGGAGCGTTATTAAAAACAGAACCGTCTGTCAATTATAGAACACTTTTTAGAAAACTGAGAAAAGACGGCGTTTTGCCTTTATCCGGATTTTCGATTAAGGTATATGAACAGGAGCCTATATTCTTACAATTCGCGATTATTTTTGCCCTACTTGCCGCAGTGCTTTTGGTCATAACCATCCTGATGATTATAAACGTGATTTCATATTCGATACTCAATCAGAAGCGGGAAATAGGAATCTTGCGGGCTATGGGAATACAGGCGGGCGACGTAGTGAAAATTTATCTGATTAAGATATTGATTTTGGCACTGATTACCTTAGTGTTAGCCACCGCACTTATATTCGGGGCGGTTGCGGTAACGAATCAGCTTATGTGCGACATAACGCTGGAAGGTATCCTGTGGTTAAGATACGACGTTTGGACATTTCTGTTCTCCTTAATCGCATGTATAGGAATTCCTGTTTTGGCGGCGTTGATTCCGCTCAGAAAAATCATCAAGATGAAGCCTGTCGATGCAATCAAAGGCTGACGGTAAATAATTACAGGCGCGGAAATATATTTATTTTCCCGCGCCTTTTTCCGATATTTAACGAAAAATATCCTTGCCCATTGCTGTTTTTTTGTTATCTATTTTGTTTTTTAAAGAAAACGGCTTTTAGCGCGCTTTTAATTTTTTTTCGTGTTCACGAGCGCTGCGACTGACCAATCGATATATCACAAAAGGAAATTTTAAGAATATTTATTCGACTGAACGAAAAAGAAAGAGCGGCAAACGGATTTTTGCCGCTCGGTTTTTTATGCTTGGTTATAAATCAAAGCTTTTTCCAACCTGCATACAGTCTCAGCTCTTCGCCGTCGGGAATCTCCGCCTTTGTATCGAAGTCCCACAGATTTATTGCTTCCGCTTCGGTATACCAGCCCGTAAAAACATATCCTTCGCGCTCGGGCGCGGGCGGCTCGGGAATCTTTTCGCCGCTTTCAACGTCCTCAGCCCTGAAATATCCTCTGTTGACTGCTGCGGAGTAGTTGTTCAAAAACGCTACGTTGGCAGGTACGAATGTTTCCAAAATCCATGGACATGACGGGCAATCGGTAGAGCCTTCTTCGTCTAAACAGTCGGCGTGTTTGCTTTTGATTTTTTCGTAGAGCTCCCTGTAAACGTAAATTTCGGGGGAGCTGCTGAAATGAACTCTCGGTTCCGCCGCTCCGTTGTAAATAATCTTGGCGTCGGGAGCGGAAAGAGACTCAAAAACATACGGCTTAATCGATAAGATATTCTCGGGTATATACAGTCGCAGCAGATTGCGGCTTGTTATAGCATAATAATTGATAGCGATATCGTATTTTTCAAAGCCTAAATATGCCACTTCCGTGCCGTTTATGGCGCTCGGCACGTCGAGCGCGAGCTGTTCTGCGCCCGACTCGGTAAGCCCGACGACGGCAATCACGCTGTCGTTTTTGTTTTTCGGTATTCTGGATTCTTTGCCTACGACTATATATTGCCAATAACCGTAACGAAAAATTCTGTTTCTTTCGTTGCACGCCGTCAAGCCTGTTGCCAAAAACAGCAGTAAAATTGTCAGACTGAATAAGGCTGCTTTCTTTTTCATGCTTCCCTCCTTTTTGAACAATAGAGTTTTCTTTAAATACAGTTGAAAAACTGCGGGAACGGGCGTCTTGCGTTTGTCCTTAGTTTGTCGGCGGGGGAGTCGTTCGCGCAGCTCAAAGAAAATTATATTGTTATCTTATCACACTTACTGCATATTGTCAACGGCGGTTTTCAGGCGGGATTTTGCTTTGAATATTTCCGTGCGTCAACCGCGCCGATTTAAAAATTTTGCCCGCAAAAAACGCGCGTCGCCGACGTACTTTCAGACAAGGCAGCCGCGTTGCAATTGACAGGCGGCTTTTACGGTGTTAAAATGGGTTCCCCGAATACGCCGCCGCTAAGGGTATTTGCGGAAAATATTTTGCGAGGGAGAAAAAATGTTCTTTAAAATAGCCGCAGGCATCGTCGCCGCCGTAATATTGTTTGCTATTGTTTACGTGCTTTACGTCGTGCTGCAATATCGCAGGATTGAGGACGAAAAAACGCTGGAAATAAAAAACCCCGAAACCGAAAAGGTGCGCACGAAAGAAAGCTATGTCGTGGGCACCTACAACATAGGCTTCGGCGCATACGACAAGGATTTTTCCTTTTTCATGAACAAGGGGCGTATGCTTGACGGCGACATGCTCATACGCGGAAAGTACGGCAAGGCGGCGAGCAGGGAAGCGGTCGTCCGCAACACGGAGGGAGCGTTTTCCGCCGCCCGCGCGTTGAAGCCCGATTTCATGCTGTTTCAGGAGGTGGACGAAAAGTCCCACCGGGCGCGCGGGGTAAATCAGCTTGAAGCGGCGAGAGAGGCATTCCGCGACTATTCGTCCGTATATGCCGAAAATTTCCACACGGCTTATCTTTTGTATCCGTTGAACGACCCGCACGGAAAAACCCGCGCGGGTATAGTAACCCTTTTCTCAAAGCAGGCGGAGAAAAGCGTCAGATATTCTTATCCCGTGTCGGGAGGCTTTGCTAAATATTTCGATTTGGACCGCTGTTTTTCCGCGACGTATTTTCCCGTGTCAAACAGCGAAAAGCGGCTTGTGCTTGTCAATCAGCATATGTCGGCTTACGACCGCGGCGGCGTTGTCAGGCGCAGGCAGTGGGAAACTCTTTCGCGGTTTATTTCCTCGGAATACTTGAAAGGCAACTACGTCATAGTAGGCGGAGATTTCAATCACGATATTGCGGGCAGCATAGGATATTTTCCCACACGTCAGCAAAAGCCCGACTGGGTGTATCCGTTGAGGGGGGAAGATTTGCCCGAGCATTTTTCATTCGCCGCGTCGTTGAACGCGCCCACGTGCAGGTGCAGCGAAATGCCTTACACAAAGGGCGTAAATTATACTTTGGTGATAGACGGATTTATCGTGTCGGACAATGTGACGGTCAAAGAGGTGGAGAACATAGACACAGGCTTCGAGTTTACCGACCACAATCCCGTAAAAATGACTTTCGTGCTTGACGAATGAGCTTTGTTTGTTTTTGCGCGCGTCGAAAAAGCCCGCGCCCGACAGATGCGCGGACAAAAAAGCGTCGGCGTTTCAGTAGTCCGAAAGTCCTAGAAGAAAATCCGCGCTTGTTTCAAAATACAAGGCGAGTCTGAACAGAGCTCCCGCCGAAGGCTCGCTTTTTCCGTTGAGCCATTTTGAAACGGCGCGCTGCGAAACGTCGATTTTTGCCGCCAACATGGATTGAGTCATGTTCGTTTCCGTCATGAGAATACCCAATCTTTTTCCGAATTCAGTCGAATCGAAATTTTTCATATCAAATATATAGAACATAAGTCTTTCGGAAAATCAGAATAGAATTATTGTTCTTAGATTTTTAATGAAAAATTCGCCGTTAGGGAGGTTTTGCCCGAATTTGTCTCGTTTTCGCCAAAAACAGACGAAAAAAGCCTTGTCGCGCGGTAGGACGTGCGGCGTGAAAAAAGCTGAAATTTAAATTTGTGCCGCAGCTAAGGCGTTGTATAATAGTTCGGGGCTTTGCCAAAACTTTTCCTATGGATTACGAAAAGGTGTACGTCGCGGTGACTCTTAAAGTGGACAGGGAGGGCAACGTGAGACCGCTTAGCTTCGAGTGGGAGGACGGAAGGGTTTTTGCCGTCGACCGCGTGCTCTCGCAGGGTATGGCGCCTGCGCGGCACGTGGGCGCCATACTTACCAAAAGATTTGACATAAAGGTTTCGGGAGCGGAGCGGGAGCTGTACGTGGAAACGCGCACCAACCGCTGGTTTGTGGAAAAGCCGCTTGTATGACGGGAATATAAAAGCGTTAAAATTTAAAATGAGAACTATTCTTCACAGCGATTTGAATAATTTTTACGCGTCCGTGGAGTGCCTGCGCAATCCCGAAATCAGGGACAAGCCCGTTGTTGTGGTCGGTTCAAAGGAGGACAGGCACGGAATAGTGCTGGCAAAAAATCTTATTGCCAAACGCGCGGGAGTGGCTACGGGCGACGTGTGGTGGGAAGCGCAGCGGAAGTGCGGTCCGGAGCTGGTGGAGGTCAAGGCGGATTTTGCCGCATATTTAGACGTTTCTAGGGCGGTAAGGCGGATTTACGAGGACTATACGGACAAAATAGAAGCGTTCGGCATAGACGAATGCTGGCTTGACGTGACCGAATCGGGAAAGCAGGCGGGCGGCGAGGAAATTGCGCACGCATTACGCAGGCGGATAAAGAAGGAGTTGGGGCTTACGGTAAGCATAGGCGTGTCCTGGAACAAGGTGTTTGCAAAGCTTGGAAGCGATATGAACAAGCCCGACGCCGTTACCGTCATTTCTCCCGACAATTTCAGGCAGACGGTGTGGACGCTGCCTGCGGAGGAGCTGCTTTACGTCGGGCGCGCTACAAAGGGCAAGCTCAATAGGATGGGTATTTTTACGATTGGAGAGCTTGCCAACTCGGACAGAGGCGCGCTTAAACACAGGCTTGGCAAATGGGGAGAGTGGCTGCACGATTTTGCAAACGGAAAAGACTCCTCCCGCGTGGTCAAGACCAGCGAGGAGCAGAACGTTAAGAGCATAGGCAACTCGCTTACCGTGTGGAGAGACTTGAAAAACCGCGAAGAGGTTAGCATGGTCATATTTATGCTTGCCGATTCCGTGGCGGCGCGTATGCGCGAGTCGGGGCTTTTTCTGGCGCGCACCGCGCACATTTTCGCGCGGGGCAGCGACCTTAATTCCTTTCACAAGCAGGGCAAGCTTCCGCGTCCTACGGGCGCCGCAAACGAAATAGCCCGCGCGGCGCTCAATCTGTTCGACAGGGTTTACGACTGGGAAACGCCTGTGAGAGGATTGGGCGTGTCCGTTTCGGATTTTCATTTCGGAGGCGTGCAGACGGATATGTTTTCCGATTGCGTGAAAGCGGACAGGCAGAAAAGGCTGGACGAGGCTGTGGACAAAATAAGAAAAAAGTACGGCAACAAGATAATACAGCTTGCCGTTGTGCACAAGGAGCCGAAATTAAAGGAGCTTGACATAACGGGAGAGCACGTCATACACCCTTACAGCTTTTTCAGACACGACTGACGAGCGGCTTTGTCATGCGTTAAGGTTATGGACTGCCATTACAAAACGACATTTTACAATTTTGCTTAAACGGCTTATAATCTCAATATAAATTTTTTTTCGGAGTGTTTAATATGAAAAAGGTTACGGCGGGAAAAGACGCTTTGGGAGAATTTGCTCCCCTGTTCGCCCGTTTAAACGACGACGTGCTTTTCGGAGAGGTATGGTCGAGAGAGGAGGCGCTGTCGCCTAAAATTCGCAGTATTTTGACAGTCGCAGCATTGACGGTAGAGGGTGTTTTTGACTCCTCTGTCGAGTTTCATATGCGCAAAGCAAAGGAAAACGGCGTTTCGGGCGACGAAATAGCCGAAATTCTTACGCACCTGGCCTTTTACGCAGGCTGGCCCAAGGCGTGGGCGGCTTTCAGACTGGCGAAAAATATCTGGACGGAAAAGGAGAGCGGCGCAGAGGCGCTTGCGGCAAGGAGTCTTTTTCCGATAGGCAAGCCAAATATGGCGTATGAAAAATATTTTAAGGGGCGCAGTTATACGGAAATCCTTTCGGGCGGCGATCTTCAAGTTGTCAACGTCACCTTCGAGCCGGCGTGCCGAAACAATTGGCACATACACAAGGCGGAAAAAGGCGGAGGACAGCTGCTGCTGTGCGTGAGCGGGCGCGGCTGGTACCGCGAGTGGGGCGGGGAGGCGCGACCCCTGTCGGCGGGAGACACGGTGGAAATAAGCGCGGGCGTCAAGCATTGGCACGGCGCGGCGAGAGACAGCTGGTTTTCGCATATAGCCGTCGAAAAGCCCGGACAGGGCTGCTCCACCGAATGGCTGGAGCCTGTTTCCGACGAGGAATATTTTAAACTCGGTTGACACGCATGACGGCGTTGTTTGTACCGCGGAAAAATACGGAGTTGACAAACGGTTTTTTTGCGGTTAAAATAATTGAAAAGCCGTTTTTCAACGCGCTCCAAAGGAGGTTATCATGACAAAAAATTTTGACGACGTCAAAAAGCTCGGCTTCGGTCTTATGCGACTGCCGCAAAAAGAGGGCGTCATCGACGTTGAAAGAGTCAAGACTATGGTGGATATGTTTCTCGACGCGGGATTCAATTATTTCGACACCGCCTTCGCTTACGCAGGCAGCGAGGACGCGATAAGGCAGGCTCTGGTCAACCGCGTGCCGAGAGAAAAATTTTTTCTTGCCACCAAAAACGCCGCATGGCTCAATTGCAAGACCAAAGACGACGCGGTGGCTCAATTTGAAACCTCTTTGAAGCAGACGGGTGCGGGCTATGCAGACGGGTGCGGGCTATTTCGATTTTTATCTTTTGCACAATTTGGGAGAGTCGCGCACGCACTTTTTCGACGATTTCGATATGTGGAGCTGGATTCAGGAGAAAAAGCGCGAGGGGCTTGTCAGACACGCCGGCTTTTCCTTTCATTCCACGCCGCAAGAGCTTGAAGAAATCCTAATCGCACATCCCGAAGCCGAATTCGTGCAGCTGCAAATCAATTACGCCGATTGGGACAATCCCGCAGTGCGCTCGAGAGAGTGCTACGAAGTTGCAAGAAAACACGGGAAGCCCGTTATCGTTATGGAACCGGTAAAGGGCGGAATGCTGGCAAACCCGCCGAAAACCGTGCTCGACGTGCTCAAAGGCGCGGAGCCTGATTCCTCCGCGGCTTCGTGGGCGCTCAGATTCGCCGCGGGACTGGACGGAGTGCTGACGGTGCTTTCGGGCATGAGCAACGAGGAGCAGATGAGGGACAACATATCCTGCATGAAGGGCTTTTCCTCTCTCGACGAAAAAGAACGTCTTGCATTGAGCCGCGCGCAGGAGGAAATTAAGAAGGTTCCGCTCATTCCGTGCACGACGTGCAACTATTGCGCCAAGGTTTGCCCGCAGAATATCGGCATATCTGGGACGTTTACGGCGGACAATTATTTTACGCTTTACGGAAACAGGGATATGGCGCTCTCGCAGGCGGATTGGCTGGTGGACAGGCACGGCAGACAGCGCGCCGACAAATGCGTCGGCTGCGGAAATTGCGAAAAGGTGTGCCCTCAGCATATAGAAATACGCAAAGAGCTGAAAAAATCGGTGAAGGAGCTTTATTGAAGCGTTTTTGTTTTAAAACGGGACTCGGACAGTCCCGTTTTTTGCCGCGTAGAAATTGCGGATTTGTGTCCGACAAGCGGCGGGTCGGTTGTTGCGCCCTTTTCGGATTGAAACGACAATTTGACGTTTTTCGCTTGATTTTTGATTCGGGTTGTGTTAAAATACTTTGGCTGCCAAATTGGAGAGATGGTTGAGCGGTTTAAGGCACACGCTTGGAAAGCGTGCGTACGTGAAAGCGTACCGGGGGTTCGAATCCCCCTCTCTCCGCCAGTAAGAACCTAAATCGAACCCTCGGTTTAGGTTCTTTTTCTTTATGCTTTTCCGCTTTTATTATTGCATATAACGTCGTCAAACCGCCTATATCGGCTTGT
>OJPD01000012.1_pt1 | contig 162594 bp, 152 predicted proteins | sample 1598371 | NCBI WGS metagenome assembly OJPD01 (sample SAMN03922478, study PRJEB24848) | human gut metagenome | isolation source: stool sample | host: Homo sapiens | place: Germany | collected 2010-11
GTTGCGCTTACCCGGGGAGGTCTTGCAGACGGGAAGTAGGAGAATCCGAAAGCCGCAGTAACAACGAACTGCAAGAACTCAGCCGAAGCCATAGTACCTTGAAATTTTTTTCAATCATGATGATGCTCCTGATTGTCGCATGAAGTAGTTTGTGTCCGCTGGAGAATGGAGAGGAGTATTGTAGCACAAAAGGAAGACGTTATGGTGGAGGTTAGGCGAATTTTGTTTTGGAGTTCGCGCCCTCGCAGGTAGTTTCATTCTCGGCGGGATGGAGGTCTCCGCCGCACACTTTACGCTTGATAATCACAGTTTTTTTCCCCCAATAGCTTTGTACCGCTTAATTAGTTCTTTAGCTAAAAGAATTGCTATTTTTTCCTTTGAATAAGTCATTGCTGATATGCACTGAATTTCCCCCAGTTGCGGATACTTTTTCGTTAATTGCTCAATAGTTATTCCATACAAAAGAGGAAGAACCAGTTTTTGCTTATTTTCGTTTTGTTGTTCCAGAAGTTCATGCAACTCTCGTTCAGTCCATTCACGATCGAAGAACTGTTCGGAAAGTACTATTATTGCAAATTCAGAACTATGTAGACCCTCTATTATTTTTTCTTTCCACTTATCACCCCATGTGATAGCCGTAGAATCATAGAACACTGTAATTCCTAACGTTCTGATAACATCATACAGCTCATTGACATAACTTATTTTGTCGTTTGCTGCATGTGACAAAAACACATCGTATTCTTTCGCCTGTACCTGTATAGCATTCACATTTTCTTCCTCACTTAACAATTCATTAAGATAATCTTGCAATTCTTTTTGGGTAAGCTCAATGTCGCGAACACAAGCTGGTTCTTGCGGGCGATCGTCATTTGCGCCAACTACCGGCGTACAAAAGCGTCGTTTCCTAAAAAGTTCATGCTCACGGCTATTTGTTCCAAATTCTTTTGCCAACATCCGATCCACACTGGACTTCCATTGCTGGAAGTCCATATCAGTGCTGGTTACCCTCCGACTTATCAGAGCAGCTGCCGTTTGAATGAGTTCTTTGTATTTTTCTACTTTATTCATGTTCTATCTCTCCCTGTTATTTATTTGCCTTGGCAAATGCTTTTCTTCGTTCCAGCAGCGTAAGTATCTTTTTCACGCTCTCGGGATTCGCCACCGCCGCCAGCGCATCCACCTGCGCTGCAATCTCCCCATCGATGCTCGTGGGCATGGGGGCGGCGAAGCGGATTTCCTCCGCAAGGCGCTTCATGTCCGCGTCACCCGATGCTGCTAGCGCGTTCGCCCCCTGACCGATGACTTTCCACCCGGCGGTGCTGTCCGCCATCCGCGCTTCGCTCTGCGATACCACCACGTGCGCGGCATCCTTCATCGTCAGGCAGATACCCGTCACGGCGAAAATCAGCACTTCCGCCAGCACCGTCGTTTGCCGCACGCACAGCGGAATTGCCGTACTGCTCGCCGAACGTAAATTCGATATCACTCTCTGATGCGATCATAGATGAATCCCTGCTCTCTGTTGTATATCGCATCAAATTCTTCCATGATGATGTTGTGCTGAAGTTCGCTGATGGTATCCGCCATTTCCGCCTTTATTGCGCCATCCTCAAAGAAAAGGGAGAAGAAACGGATGTCAATCTGGTCGGTATTGGATTCCGGGAATGCCATATACATGTTCAGATACTGCTGGAGGAAATAATCATGTGTTGTGATGAAAATCTGCACCTTGAGTTTTGCAAGCTGCATCATAGCATCCACCAGCGGGCGAATCATGCCGGGATTCATGTTCGTCTCCGGCTCATCCCAGAACAGCACCGAATTGGCATTCAGGCAGCCGTTCCGAATGAGATAGGTAATAGTCGCCAATTTGCGATAGCCTTCGGAAACAAGCCCCATTTCAAATTCTCCGCCATTTTCCGCATTGAGATAAAACTTTTTATCATGCTGCACCGTTGTCCCGTGGAGAATTTCATCCAAACTGGCTAACACCTGATTCTGCTCATCGGAATTTTTCCCGCGCTTCAGCGGACGATCCAGCAGCTTTGCAAGGTCATAATACGTTTCTTCAAACGCAATATGGTATTCCTCATACAGCGACGTGAAATTCTCCGTCGCCGAAATGATTTCCTTCGGCGGAAAATACACCGCCGTATGGTCAGGCGATGCCGTATGCTCCATCTTTGGCAAGGCAAGGGTGGCAATTTTGCTTGCTCGATTCCCGAAATTCACATCAATGCTTGTGCCGTTTTCATAGCCCATCAAGGCTGTCATTTGGGCACTGCCCTGCTTTCGGCGCACGAGTCTGCCCACTTTCCCGTTGTCCGGGCGAAATACGCCGCACAGCTTTTCGGAAAACCTGCTAACCGCCGCTTCCTTCGTCTCTGTGGAGTTCCACTGTTCATAGGACTTATGCAGGCTGTACATCAGCTTTATCAGCGCCGTTTTGCCTGTGCTGTTTGTGCCACAAATCACATTGATTCCCGGCGACCACTGAAAATCGGCTTGCTGAAACAGCATAAAATCAGACAGATGCAATGGCTGATTTTCACACTCATCCATTCCTTTCCCAAAGCAGTTTCATGTCTGCTTTGCGCAAGAAGCACAGCTTCTCTCCGATATTGTTGCAGGCATGAAACAGATTATCCGCTGCGTCGGATTGCGATTTGCTTCCGAACAACTCGGCGCACGCTGCTTCCGCCGCTTGTACGTCAATCGCTATAACATTGATTCCTGCTATTGTCAACGGTTATTGTCAGAATTTCCGCCCAATTGCAAAAACGCGGCAATGGCTTCTTCATATTGTCCATTTTCGCGCAGCGTCACTGCTTGCTGGTACTTTATTTCCATTATGCCCGCAATCTGCGCCTTCGCGCCGCTCTAATCTCCCAACTCCGCAAACGCTGCAATTGCCTCGTCATATGTAGTAGAACCATCTGAAATGACATAGTTCCCCCATGAAAAGCATTCGACGATCCGCAAACCCTTGCGCCACAAGGCTTTGCGGCACTTTCACAAGTTCCTAATAACCCCGTCAACATGAACAGAACGATTTAGCCCCCTGTGCTGTGTACGCGATTCAATGGCAAGGCGCCAAAAAGCGCAGGAGGTTTCCTTTGATGAAAACGACGATGACGAACGAACTGCCTGACGAAATCATGGAGAACGGCATTCACTACACCCTTGTGAGCGACTACTACTTTCCTACTTGTATGCTGGGGGATAAGTCGCCCAATGGCAAGTGGGCATCCCTGTATGAGTGCTATTTGCAGGAGAAGCATCCACACGAGTATGTCAGGCTGATTTGGGCGGATGAACTGGCGGCGCTGCTGGAATCCGTGCAGAAGGAGTGCGAGGAGCGGGTAGCAGTGCTTGCTCGGGAGATGGCTGAGGCGGAAGGTGTGAATGAGGAGATGAAGGGAAACGAGCAGATGGAGTGGGTGCGGAGGATGGAGATGATTCGCGGCAGGGTAGAGGAGGTTGTGTGCGAGGAAATCATAGGATAAGTGAAGAGAGAAACGGCAGCAGGGCAGGGTGGCTTTCGGATGATTGCAAGAAAGATTGGAAAGGAATTGCAGTGCTTTCATGACGCGCACGAAAAAAGGCGCTGCTGATTACTGGCACGCGTCAGGTTGGCAAAACCTTTATCATTCGCGAATTGGGGCAAGCAATATGAATCTTTTTTGGAAATTAACTTTTAGGCAATCTCACACAAAGAAAGAACAGCCAAAAGGACGAAAAAGAGGTATATATAATAAAGAAGTGAAGAAGCAATTGACAATGAGCCTGATCAGCGACGAACTGGGGCAGGCCTCAACGAAGAAGAAAGAGTTTCTGGGAATTATGGAGAAACTGATTCCGTGGTCGGAATGGGTCGGGATCGTGCAGCCGCACTATTACAAAGGAGAGCGCGGCAATAAGCCCTACGACTTGGAATTGATGCTCCGAATCTATGTGCTGCAGCACCTCTACAACCTCGCGGATGACGCGGCGCGCAATGAAATCATCGACAGCCGTGCGTTCTCACAGTTCTGCGGCGTGGACTCCAGCAATCAGGTGCCGGATGGCGATACCATCGGGCGTTTTCGGCATATCCTTGAGCAAAACCAGCTTGGCGAAGCTTTTTTCACGAATGTGGTCGAAAGTTTGCAGAAGTGCAATCTGATGCTGAAAAAGGGAACGATTGTGGATTCGACGCTGATAGCCGCGCCTTCATCGACGAAAAACAAGGAAAAGCAGCGTGATCCGGAAGCTCATTCCGTCAAAAAGGGCAACCAATGGTACTTCGGCTACAAGGAGCACATCGGCGTGGATGCGGACAGCGGACTGGTTCACACGGTGGAAACAGCAGCCGCCAATGTGCACGACAGCAACATGATTGTCGAGCTTCTTCAAGGAACAGAGGAGGAAGCTTATGGTGACAGCGGGTATCTGGGTGCAAAAAGAAGGATGATGCAATTCTTGTCAACAATGAAGGACATCCTATCCGGTATCAAATCAACAAGCGTCCGTCGCAGCTGAAGAAAGCAAGCGGCGAAAAGTTCGAGCTGCTCAAGGCAATCGAACATGCGAAATCCTCGGTGCGTTCCAAAGTGGAACATGTGTTTTGCGTGATAAAGAGAATCTTTCATTTCTGCAAGACACGATACCGAGGACGGAAAAAATTGCATCAGCATTGCTGTACGCTGTTTGCACTTGCGAATTTATACCTTGCTCGCAATCGAATGAAGGTTGCGTAACGAGGTTTATTTCGCGTGCAAACAATGCGCTTGAATTGCGCTTTTTCTCGAAATTTGGGTCGCCGAAGATGATACGGCTGGTTTTGGCGCAATTATGAGGGATATCCCTGACAGTTCACAACAATTGGCTTTGGAAGGCCGCACAAATAAAACAAGAGCCAAATGATGCATTGGAATGTTGTTAGCAATAATAAAATTAAATTTAGCGATGGCTATTCTTTGGCAACCGAAAACCTTGATTTTTGTGCGAATAAACCTTATAATTTGAACTGTCGTTAGCGACGATATGTTACTTGGTATGGGCGACCGGCCACTGCCCTCAAAGCAGGTGAAAGGGGAAAAAAGATGCGAGTAAACGGACTAACACTTATCTACAAGGATGGGATCAACACGGTGCTATCCAACAACAGCGCCAGTTACCCGGTTGGCGACCTGCTTTGCCGAATCTTCCAGGGCGAGACTCTTTATAATATCAGCCGTATCGTCCGCAATTGCGTCAGCATGTACCCGATGCGGGAGAACCTGTTGTCGCAGAACGAGATCGAGCAGGCGGAGGACTACATTTTACAATCGCTAATGTATGATGATTTCTATCCGGCCCGGCGTCTTTCCCAAGGGAGCTTCATTCGCTGCATTGAGGAATATCGAAGCCTTGACAGCGCATCCCAATGCAGGCTCATCCAGGAAGAAAAACTGAGGGCCGAGATGGGCGGTCAATTTTTTGAAGATATCGGCTTTGGTACAATCGGCGAGTTTCTCCGGCTCTGCTTCAACAATTACTACGTTGACCTGATAAACGGCATCAGCCTTTTTACGACAACATCCGCTGTGTGGTCTGGAACGGCATCAGAAGAAGAAAGGGCGTTGTACGACGAACTTTGCGCGGCTTTGCACGACCCGCGTGCAGTACCGCGAACCGCTATGGAGACAGTATATGATGTCTCCTCGGGGACGTTCGGGCATAGATACGTCATCAGCAGTTTCCTCGGCATGGCAGTATTTGAGTTTTCGCATCTGGCTGAATCGGCTACAAAAATCGTCCGCTGCCAGAACCTTGCGTGCAGGAAGTTTTTTACAGCAAAGCGAACCTCGGCAAAATACTGCGGGAACCCGGCCCCACAGTGCCCCGGGAGGGTCTGCAGCGATTACTATCCGCAGCTCCTTCATCGTGAAAAGGTGCGCGCAGATGAACTGGATCACCTTATTAAAAACGCGAAAGGCCGGCTGTATAATGCAAAGCGGCGGCACCCCGAACAGGCGGAAGTGATCGACGAACAGTTAAGCGACCTTACGATATACTCGCCTGTAAAAAAACAGGAGGTGCTGGATCGTACAGTGACGATAAGTGAATTTCGGGAATGGTTAGACTCACACAAGAACTGAAAACAGGAGGCAATAATATGGCGAACGAAATGACTGTTAATAATACCCAGGTACCTGCTGTGCCGAAAGCGGCTGTCCCCGGCTGTATTGAACGCACTCACCGTTATCCGGTTGTAGACGAGGAGCGCGCCGGCAAAATAATGGATGAAGTAATAGGGTCAATTAAAGATACACGTCTGGACACGAAACGCGCCATCTTCGCTGACATTGCCGTAACGGCAAGGGAGCAGAACCAGAATGACCGTCTCTTGGCAGCCTATGAAAATGAACTCAGGAGAAAAGACCTGCCGGAAGGCCGACGCGAGGAGATACTCAATGAGATGAGCAGGATAGCCACAATCTCAGCTAACGCAAGCGTGGAAAGCCGGGTCTTTCAGAGCGAACAGCTGGATCGGGAGCATAAGCTGTCACGCTGGATCATAGGCGGCCTTATCCTTCTTATTGGCGGCGGGGTCGGCGGGGTCGCTTGGGCGAGCAGACGAGCCTGATGAAATGCCCCAGATCGTAATGACCTGGGGCATTCGCCGTCTTATTCCATCTGAACAAGGTTGTCGAGGAAATCCCGACACATCTCCATCAGCTTCTCCCTGCGGCTCCACGCAGTGTTGAGGGGAATTCGTTGTCACGCTTATACTGCCGCCCGATCTTCTTCGCCTGTTCGAGATAGAAATAGATGTTGCGCGGCGTGTCATCCAGCTTTTCAGCGATCTCCGCTACGCTCAGTCCATAGTATTCTTTTAATACGATTGCCTGGGCGAATTTTGGATTCTGAGCGGAGATTGCCTTGATTACATCCGCGATAGTCGCCCTGTCTGCCATACGCTGGAATTCCGAGTCTGGTTGAGCGACTTCGCTGAAGGTTGTGGCGTAATCGTCCCAGCACAGATCGGGCAACTGATTGTCACGATGCTGCGGATAAGGGCAGTTTTTATAGCTGTTCTTTTCCGGGCACGGAATCAGCGGTTTCAGCTTTCCTAGAATCATGCAGCGCCGTTCACGATATTCGTTTCGATGCTTTGCACGCAGCTCATCCCTGAGAAAACGATAGGTCTGCTCATCGCTGGGTGTCAGGTGTACAACCACGCGTTTCGTACCGAAATACCATGTGCGACACTGCTCCCAAGTCAGCCCCATTGCGTGGAGCTGATCCGCCTCTCGATTTCGATGGGCGCTTCAAAAATCTCAACACCCGCTCGTTCGAGTTCTTCTAGGGTTCTTGATTCGGTAGGGGTAAGGCCTTTCCAAACGATCTGCTTTGACACTCAGGTTGGCTCCCTTCTGCTGTGCAGAAGCGAAGCAACCTATAGCTATCCAGTTTTTCTGTCATGGCTACCTTCAACGGATCGCTCCGCTTCGATGCTGGTAGCCAAGTGGTGCATGGGCACTGACTTGGGTTACGGGAACCGCCCGCTTTGGCAACGCACACACCCTCCGGCCAGAAGGGTGGCCGCAGCGGGCGGCATGTTTAGTCTTTCATGCCGGCTTCGTAATCGAAGAGGGCATTGAAGACCGACTCGTAGTAACAGGGGTGCAGAGCTTCAATGCTGGTAGCGCCTCCGCCGTATTCGGCGAGGACGAACCGAACGGTTTCCAAGCCGAGCTGCTTTGCCACAGTCATGGCGGTATTCTGGATATTGATGAGCAGATTTTCCTGTTCGAATTCTGTCATGAAAATTGACCTCCCATTGTTTCTGAAAGAAACCAGCCAATCGCCTTGCTGATCCTTTTTGTGCCATACAACCTGTCACCCAACAGCGATTTTGCTGTTCATACCGTCGACTGAATGAACAGTGCTGGTGACAGAGGCTTGACGATTAGATGAACCACCGGCTTTTTCGCGTTATTTTTTGCTTTTACAACCAAATAATGTCCAAAACGCGAACTTGATGTTTGACTCTTGGACATCGATCTGGTATAATAACAGCGTGTTTCCATTCGTCTGCCGGACGTTCTTCCTGAACGCCAGCACCAGTATATAAAACGAAAATTCTGGAATGGGGACGGTTTGGTACACTGTGGTACATCGTGGTACAAATTCATGGAAAGGACATTCGTGCCGATGGAGTTCAAAGAATTCTTCTCGCTGATGAAAAACAGGATATCTAATGGCGCAGATGTCCCGTACTTTTTCAGAGATCTGGTTGCAATGATCACTACTGTACCCGAATCAGAATGGGGCACGACAAAAGATCCATCTACGAAACTGACAAAAGAAAGTACTTTGCGCTCGTATGCCAAGCGTGGACTGTCACTGAAATTTGCCCAGAGCATTGTTTACAGGCTTTCTCCTGAGATGTTCGTCGAATCCCTGCAGACACGCAAACATGCTGTAATTGCTCTTCTTGCCCGTGATTATGCAGGCTACGACAATACAGTTACTGTTGATAATGTAGCCCAGAAGCTGGCCGACTGTTTTATCGACATAATCCGTCGGGCAGCCGGTATTGTTCCAAGCACCGAGCTTGAAATGCAGAAGCTTCGGGAACAGGCAATTGAGCTGAAAAACAAATATGGTGATTATCTCCGGGAGGAAACCGGGAATACCTGCCCAATGCCTGGCTGCGGAAGAACGCTGAAAGTGGCTGGCGACGGTGACCTCAGGTATGTCTATGAAGTTGGCATAATTGACAGAGCCAAACCTTTAAAGGTTGATAATCTCCTCGCGTTCTGCCCTCAATGTCATGCGACGTACTCAATGGACTTAAATCCGGCTCTGGCAAGAGACCTCGGCCGCATCAAAAAGATCCTGATTGCATCGAACCAAAGTTCCCTGCTGCTGGAGCCAATGCCTCTGGAAAAGGGAATCATTGGCGTTATCAGAAAAGTAAAAAAGCTTGGTGAGAAAGACCTGCTCGATGCATCACTTGATCCGAAGGGAATCCGTGACAAAATCGACCCCGCCACATATTTTGCGCTGTACAGAACGGTGAAAACTTATGTGGACACGTATTATGTAACGTTGAAAAAGATCATAACCAATGCTGACAAGCGCGGAGAAATTGACTATGATGCTGTCCAGGATCAGATGAAAGCCATTTACAAACGGCTTAAAAAGGCGGGAAAGAATCATCTGGAAATATTCGAAGCAATAACAGAGAAGGTGCATAAAATCAGTCTGCAGGAAGAAGTGTACTGCCAGATCGTAGTGGCCTTCTTCATTGCGAAATGCGAGGTATTCGATGCAATTACCAAATAAACTGTATTCCTATAAGAACAGCACCCTCTATCTTGTTCCCTTGGTGCTAAACGAGCTAAAGGATGCTCCGGTTATGCTGAAAGACCTGTATGACCGAATCCGACCGCATCTTGAAGATTCAACGGATTTCATATCGGTTATGGATTGTCTGTATGCTCTGCGCGCTGCAGATCTGAATGAGAACGGCGAGGTGTTTATATGCTTGTCGAGATGAAATCTCCGGCTTTTATGGATCATGGTCAGGAGCGACACCTGACAACATTTCATGGGGGTCTCAATGTTGTGCTAGGAGAAGAAGACGGCGCAATGTCCATCGGTAAGTCCTCCTCTTTGCTGGCCATTGATTTTGCGTTTGGAGGGGATACATATATCAAAAGCGATGGCGTCAGACACGAAGGGCATCACACTGTTTTCTTTGCCTTCGAATTTAAAGGTGTCAGGCATTACTTCGCCAGAAATACCAGCGACGGCGATACTGTCTTTTTCTGCGATAAAGACTATAACCTGACCGGTGTAAAATACACCAAGGAAGAGTTTATCTCCTGGCTGCGGAACCAGTACGGCATGGAATATGAAGGGGTATCCTTCCGCACAGTACTAAGCAGTTTCTTCCGGATTTATGGTAAGGGAAATACCGATGAGCTGAATCCCTTAAAGGGAATACCCGGACAGAACATGGAGAAATCCATCGCTACCATTCTGACGGTTTTCAACAGGTACGGGGATATACAGGAATTCCGGGACAGCGTTACGGAGCATAGCAAAAGGCTGGAGGCTTTCAGGGATGCAAGAAAATACCAATTCATCTCTGACCTTGTTGGCGGTCAGAAAAAATACGAGGAAAATCTGGCTGCGATCCGCGACCTCGAACTCCAACTTGCAACATTGATGGAAGAAGCGGAACAGGGGCACTCCGAAGAAGAAATAGAACTGAATAAGCAAAAGGCCGCTCTGACCTCCGAAAAGCTGAATACTGAAAACGCAATTCATACAAGGGAGATGAAGCTGCGTCTCCTGAACATGAGCCTTGAATATGGCCTGTACCCCACAGAGGCTGATATGAGCGCGCTGCAGGAATTCTTCCCGGAAGTCAATATCCGGAAGCTGTATGAAGTTGAACAGTATCATCAGAAGCTGGCACGCATCCTTGATGCTCAGTTCGCGGAGGAAAGGACAGCGATTGAGCGCGAGATTGCTGAACTCCGATCGCAGTGGGAGGCTGTTAATGCGCAGATCAGAGCACTCGGTTTTGTTGGCAACATATCACGGGAATTTCTGAATCGGCACTCTGAGATCAAGGCTGAAATTGCTGCTTTGAGAACACAGAATCAGGCTTATCTGACCCAGACCGAACTGCAGGCCGCAAAGGCAACCGCTGTTGACGTGCTGAAACGCAGCATTGAGGATATTCTGCGCGAGATCGAAGATATTCTCAACGGTCAGATGAAGGAATTCAACGATTCCCTGTTCACAACAAAGAAGAAGCCTCCGCAGGTACATTTCAGCGCCTATAACAGTTACAGATTCGAAACGCCAGACAACACAGGTACAGGTTCGAACTACAAGGGTATGCTTATTTATGATCTTGCTGTCCTGTTTACAACCGCCCTGCCTGCTCTGGCGCACGACTCGTTGCTGTTCAAAAACTTGGGAAAAGATGCTGAAGACGGAATTTTCCAGATATATGCAATGGTTGCATCGGAATTGCCCGACAGACAGATATTCATTGCTTATGACAAGCAGGGTGACTGCAGACCTGGAACACGGACAATTCTGGAAGCAAACTGTGTGATGAGGCTCTCAAAAGGAGGCGGTGAACTGTATGGTCACCCCTGGGACACAGAGGAGGACGGCAATGGGAATGAGTTATAACAAGCTTTGGAAACTTCTGATCGACAAAAAAATGAAGAAATCCGATCTCCGAAAGAGAGCAGGAATCAGTTCATCGTCGCTTGCGAAGCTTACCAAGGACGAAAACGTGACGACTGAGGTGCTGGCAAAAATCTGCCAGGAGCTTCAGTGCAATATAGCGGACATAATGGAGTTTGTGCCTGACCCTGAAGAACAGGAATAAAGCTGATTTCATTTTTGAGCGGAGGAATGAATACCCATGGATGTACCACGTACCCAGGCCGACGAAACTCGCGGCAAGCTTAATTTCATAGATCTGTTTGCCGGAGCCGGCGGGTTGTCCGAAGGTTTCATCCAGGCAGGGTTCAACCCGATTGCCCACGTGGAGATGAATGAGTTTGCCGCCAGAACGCTTGAAACGAGAACCGCTTACTACTATCTGAAACAGGCGGGGCACCTTAACCTGTATTATGACTACCTGAGCGGCAGGATTGACAGGGACGCGCTGATGAAGGAAGTCCCGAAACACGTCACCCAGATCATCCTCTGTAAGACGATGTCGGATGAATCGCTGCCGGGGATCATCAATACCATCGATGGCATTATGAAACTGCGGAAGATTGAAACGGTCGATGTCATCGTGGGCGGTCCTCCCTGCCAGGCTTATTCCCTAGTAGGGCGCGCGCAGAGCAGCCATATGGAAACACCCATGGCGGAGGATCCGAGGAATACGCTGTATATCCTCTACGGCAGGATGCTGAAGGAGTACAAGCCTCGGATGTTCGTTTTTGAAAACGTGATGGGCATCGAATCCGCCAACGGCGGCAGCACCTGGAAGAACCTGAAAAAATACTTCCGCCGTGTAGGATACGAGATCAACTGCAAAGAGCAGAACGCAAAAAATTTCGGCGTGATGCAGAACCGGCGACGCATGATCATCATCGGCTGGCTGAAGGACAGCGGGCTGAACTATCCCAATTTTCCGAAGGTGGAAATTACGGCAAAAGTGTCCGACCTGCTGTGTGACCTGCCTGCCCTCACGCCGGGCAAGGGTGCATCCGCCTACAGCGACGTGCTGCCGAGCCCGTATGTGATGGAACACGGCATCCGTACCGCTGAGGATGTGCTGACGCACCACCAGGCTCGGCCTAATAAGGAGCGGGACATCGAGATATACAGAAAGGCCATCGAGCTGTGGAACGATGGCCATAAGCGGCTGAACTATAACGACCTGCCGCCCGAACTGAAAACCCATAAGAACACGACCTCCTTCACCGACCGTTTCAAGGTCGTGGAGGGTGACGAACCCTGCTGTCACACGGTGCTGGCGCATCTGTCCAAAGACGGGCACTATTTCATCCACCCGGACATTGAGCAGCACCGTTCTATCACCGTCCGCGAGGCTGCAAGAATACAGTCCTTCCCGGACAGTTACTACTTTGAAGGCCCTCGCACATCGCAGTTTGTTCAGATCGGCAATGCCGTGCCGCCCATGATGGCGAAAGGCATCGCGGAGAAAATTACGGAAGAACTCAGACAGGAGCGTTAACGATGGAAGCGAATCTGCTGCTGGAGCAGTACAGCTGGTACAAGAAAAAGGCGTTAGAGCAATCGCCCTACCGCTGTCTTCTTGATGCTAACATACAGTTGAATCCACATCAGATCAACGCATTCTGCGCGGCGGTGCATTCCCTCAAAACAGGCGGCATCGTACTGGCAGACGAGGTCGGTCTCGGCAAAACCATCGAGGCGGGTCTGTCCCTGAAACACGCGATTGACTCAGGAGCCAGGCATATTCTGATCGCCGTACCGGCAACGCTGCGCAAACAGTGGGAAATCGAACTGCAGGAGAAGTTCGGCATCGAGGCCTGCATTCTGGACAGGCTGACCGTTGAAAGTGATCTGTATCACTGGCAGTCTTGGCTTGAAAAAGGAAAAGAAGCCCGCGTTGCCCTGACGACATATGATTATGCCTCCAAACTGATGCAACGTTTTCCAACGGTCAAATGGGATTTGGTCATCATCGATGAAGCACATAATCTGAGGAACGTGTTTCACGGAACCAAACGGGCAAAGCACCTGTATGAGCTGACAAAGGGAATCCCCAAACTACTCCTGACAGCGACGCCGCTGCAGAATTCGCTGAGTGATCTTCACGGGCTGATTTCATTTATTGATCCCCGCATATTCGGCAGTGAAAGGCTGTTCAACAAGCGGTTTATCGAGGGTGAAGACTATACTGAGCTGAGAAAGGAGCTCACCCCTGTACTGTACCGCACGCTGCGCCGGGACGTGGCTAAGTACATGGACTTCCGCAAACGTGTCTGCCGGACGGTAGATTTTGAGCTATCTCCCGCTGAGGCTGAACTCTATATGCGGGTGAACAATTTTCTCAAGCGGGACACCCTTTACTCCATACCGACCGCCAACCGCAGCCTGATTGTGCTGGTTATCCGCAAACTTCTGGCTTCATCGAGCTTCGCGCTGATTGAGACATTTGAGGTGCTGCGCCAGCGGCTTGAAAAGCTGTATGAGGGTACGCATTCCGCCAGTGCTCAGGAGGGTTTCGATCTTTTCTGGCAGTATGTTGAGGATGAAATTGACGAAGCGGGGCTGGAGGAAGAAGACGACCCTGACACGGTATTTCAGAAACAGCAGATACAGGCTGAAATGGATGAAGTGGATGCCATCCTGCAGGCTGCCAGCCAGATTACAGGTAACGCCAAGATAAAGGCGCTGAAGGAGGCCATCCATACTGCCCTGCAGTTTCAGGAGGAAAATGGCATTTCACAGAAGGTCGTCGTTTTCACGGAATCCAAGAGAACGCAGAAATATATCGCCGCGGAGCTGCGTAGGGATGGTTTTGCGGAAGACGATATTCTTCTTTTCAACGGCGACTTCGATGATTCCATGGCAAAGGATATCTATCAGGCGTGGAAAGCAAAGAACTTCGGCGGCCCCAATTACGGGCGTAGCGTGGAATACAAGCACGCCATCGTGGATTACTTCAAAAGTCACTCCCGCATCCTCATCGTAACGGACGCCGGCTCCGAAGGTCTGAACCTTCAGTTCTGCAACACGGTGATCAATTACGACCTGCCATGGAATCCGCAGAAGATCGAACAGCGCATCGGCCGCTGTCACCGTTACGGACAGGAGCACGACGTCGTGGCCATCAATCTGCTGAATACCCAGAACGAGGCCGACAGGCGGGTATATGAGATTCTGAGTAAAAAGTTTGAACTGTTCGAGGGTGTGTTCGGCGCTTCCGATGTGGCGCTGGGCACGCTGGAATCCGGCATCAGTTTTGAAAAGACGGTGCTGGATATTTACCAGAGCTGCGCCACCCGGGCAGAGTTCAAAAAGGCCTTTGATAAACTGGACCGGCAGCTGGACGCGAAGCGCAACAAAAAGACCCGGGAGCTGCGCAGCCTGCTGATGACGGAGAGCGAGGGCGCAAAATGTGCCGCACTGGAGGCCACGAAAAAAGCAATCGATGAATACCTGGCGGAGGTGGACTACTGGGATCAGTTCGCGGAGCCGGAGGTGGATCGCACTACCCACTACTGGCGCATCGACAGCTGGGGCGAGAAAATGTTCGGCGGCCACGGAACGCTGTTCCTGGGCGCGTTCTGCGACGGGGTGAAGTTGCTGTTCCCGGTGCTGCTGCTCTGCGATGAGAAGGGCCGGTACATTGACTTTAACGAAAAGGACATCGTCTCCGCCCTGGAACAGGCAGACGATTCCGATATCCGGTATTTCACGCCCACGGAAGACGAGATGAAAGTCTTTCTTAAGGTATATGACAGGCTGACCGTCGAGATGACAAAAAAGCACCGGGCTGGCATGCAGCCGATCAGGGATTACAACAAACGCAAGGTGGAAAACTGGGTGGCGATCCAGACGGAACAGCTGAACCTGCAGATCGCGGATATGCAGGCGGAGATCACCGCCTTGGAAGCGCAGGAGACCACCGCGAAAGACTTTCTGGAAAAAGTGGATATCCGTAAGAAGATCACGGAAAAGCGAAAGGCACAGATCAAATTCCAGTCGGATTTCCACAAAAAGGTATCTGCTATACAACAGGCGGCTTGGGACGAAAACAAACGATTCGCGGAAAGTCTGGAGATCCAACCTCTGCTTCTGGTAAACATCGTGCTGAAATTCTGAGATGAGATAAAGGGGTATGCATCATGGAACACAGAGGAAAGCTTGAACTGACTTGGGTGGGCAAATACGAGGAGCACGTGATAGAGCCCCGTATCCTGGTAGAAGACCGGAAAAAATCCTACGGCGATCCCCGCTGCGAAAACATGCTGATTCACGGGGACAACCTGATTGCGCTCCAGGCGCTCCAGCAGGATTTTGCCGGAAGGATCAAGTGTATCTATATTGATCCACCGTATAATACCGGGAGTGCCTTTGAACAGTACGACGACAATGTGGAACATAGTATCTGGCTGAGTCTGATGAGATCAAGGCTAAAACTGTTGTGGAATCTTCTGTCCACCGATGGCAGCATATGGATAAGTATTGATGACAATGAAGAGGCATATCTGAGAGTGCTGTGTGATGAGCTATTTGGGCGTACACATTTTGTCTCCAATATATCATGGCAGAGAACCTACTCCACGAGGAATGATGCGAAAGGTATAGTAAACGAGGTCGAGCACATTCTTGTTTATTCCAGAGAAGAAGGTTGGCAGCCAAATAGACTGCCACGCACGGCTGAGATGGATAAGAAATACAAAAATCCTGATGGTGATGTAGGTCCATGGCGTTCTGATAATCCTTATGCCGCAGATGCCAACACTCATCAAGGCATGGTCTATGCCATTCAGCATCCTTTTACAGGCGCGCTATTGTACCCGACTCCCAGCTCTCACTGGAGATATTCGCAAGATGAAATGCTTTCCCAAATGAATGGATGGTGTCCATATGAGCTCCAGGAGATTGATGATATTACAAAAAGGGCAGAAATTTGCGGGGTTAGTGCCTCCGAAGTCAGAAAAGGTGTCAAGGCGATTGTTTTATCACTTCCTCTGGAAGAATCGCAAAAGCTTGCAAAAGAAGTGCTGAAGAAAGGCCCTTGGCCCAAATTCTATTTCAGTAAAAATGGTCAAGGCGGAATAGCAAGAAAAACCTATCTCTCAGCAGTGGGAGATGTTCCCCCTACGAATCTTTTCTTGTATCAAGATGTTGGTCATACGGATGAAGCAAAGAAGGAGATTCTAAAGCTATTCAGCAGTTCCCCTTTTGCTACGCCGAAACCGGAGAGGCTTATAGCTCGAATTCTTACACTTGCATCAAATCCTGGAGATCTAATCCTGGATTCTTTCCTTGGCTCTGGAACAACGGTGGCGGTGGCTCATAAAATGGGACGTCGCTGGATTGGCATCGAACTGGGTGAACATGCTTATACACACTGCAAAGTTCGTATGGACAAGGTTGTTGATGGCGAACAGAGTGGCGTTAGTAAAACATTTAAGTGGCACGGCGGCGGCGGTTATCACTTCTATGAACTTGCTCCCAGCCTTCTGGTCAGGAATCCGAAGCTGCCAATCTATCAGATCAACCCGGAGTACACCTTCGAGATGCTGTGTGAGGCGATTTGCAAAATTGAGGGCTTCCGCTATCAGCCGGAGGGTGTGTTCCACGGACATTCCTCAGAGAAGCGGTTCATCCACATCACAAAGGAGTTCGTCAATGCCGAGTATGTGAAATCCGTCTCCACCGCCCTGGGCGAAGACCAGTCCCTGCTGATTTACGGCACGGCGATTCAGTCCGATATGATCCTGCCGGACAACATCGAAGTGCGGAAGATCCCCAAAGACCTGCTGGCCAAATGCAGTTTTGAAAGTGAGGAGCGGTAAATGGCTGACATTGTGTGCAGAATCAGCTATGCCATGAGCCTGCGCGGTCCGCAGAAAGAAGCGCTGTCCTATCTGGACGCCATCAGCACCCACTGCGATTATCAGCGGGACAGCACGGCCGCCGTAGAGGCTGCCGCTACCGAACACTGCGAAAAGCAGCGCCCCATCAAAGTAGACGCCAAGTTTGACTTCCCGTCCTTCTGCTTTGCCATGGCCACCGGCATCGGCAAGACCCGCCTGATGGGCGCGTCTATCTATTATCTTTACAAGACAAAAGGCTACCGACACTTCTTCATCTTGGCACCCGGCAGCACCATCTATGACAAGCTGCGCAAGGAGTCCAACCCCGCTCACCCCAAGTATATCTTCAAGGGGCTGGAAGCGGAAATGGGCAGCCCGAAGGTTTATGATGGCGAAAATTACGATACCTACCCGGTGCACTATGAGCAGACCGCGCTGACGTTTGAAAAATCGTCCGAGATCGAGCTGTTCATCTTCAACATTGGGAAAATATTCAACAGCAAGACGGACACCCAGTTTAATTTCCATAAGTTCCAGGAAACGCTGGGCATGTCCTTTTCCGCCGTACTGGCCAGCTTCAATGACTTGGTGATCTGCATGGACGAGGCGCACAGGTATTACGCGCCTGCTTCCATGAAGGCCATCAATTTCCTGAAACCGGTGCTGGGGCTGGAATACACCGCCACGCCCAAGAGCACCAGTAACGTGATCTATTCCTATGATCTCGCCCGCGGTGCAGTGGAGGGTTATCTGAAAACGCCGGTCGTCATGGGCCGCTCCAACATGGCGGGCTATTCCGCAGCGGACATCGAGGAAATGAAAATACGCGACGGCCTGACCCAGCACGAGCACCGCAAGGCCGTCCTGCGCCAGTACTGTGATGACCACGACCTGCCGTATGTGAAGCCAATCGTGCTAATTGCCTGCAAAGACACGAATCACGCGAAAGACATCCGCTCCCTCATTGACAGCGACGGCTTCCTGAACGGGAGATACAAAGGTAAGGTTATCGAGATTCATTCCAACATGAAGGGTGAAGAAACCGAGGAGAACGTGCGCCTGCTGCTCTCCATCGAGAAGGCGGAGAACCCGATTGAAATTGTGCTGCACGTCTACAAACTGAAGGAAGGCTGGGACGTCAACAACCTGTTCACCATCATTCCCCTGAATGCGGCGAAGAGCGACATCCTCGCCATGCAGACCATCGGCAGAGGCCTGCGCCTGCCCTTCGGCTTTATTACCGGCGATGAAGATATTGATACGCTGGACATCGTCGCCCATGAGCACTACCGGGAACTGGTGGATGAGATCAAGAACAGTGATATTTTCCGCTACAGGGATCTGGACAGAACAGGTGTCGAGCCGACCGATACTGTGGACGTAAGCAGCCCTGTTGATGATGCACAGCTTTCCCTCTTTGATCAGCTGGTCACGGATACGGGCACGCTGACTTTCCGGGAGGCGGACAACCCGCAGACTCAGCAAAATCTGTACGACGCTTATCTGAGGACCTTCGGTCCCGGCAGACAGCGGCAGACCTCAGAAGCGGATGATAACCAGATTGCCCTGTTTGACCTGCCTGCGCAGGATGGCAGTTCAGCCGGAGATCAGACGCCGGCTATCCCAGAACCCGCGCCGACCCCCGCAGGGGATAAAAAGCCCATGTCAAAAGAGGAGTTTGTGCAGAAATTCCGCGAGTATTCCGGACGCGCGATTTCCGTGCCCAAAATCCTGGTTCAGACCACGTCTGAAGTGAAGTTCAACCGCTTCCAGGTCAGGCGGACGATTCAGGACTTTGAAGTAGCCATGGCGAAAATCGAGCGCTTTGACGCTGTCAATCAGCAGTTCCTTGCTGCCGTGGACGCGCAGATTCTCGAAGTGGAAGACGCGATGAACACACTGGCATGTATGCTGCTGGACTCTATCCCGGAGCTTTCCTATGATGACGCGGATTTCATCATTGATGTGGCGGATCAATATCTGGCTCAGATCGAAGGCGATGAGGAAGATAAACGAAAGATCGTCCGCCGCTATGCCACCCTGATCGTCAGCGACATCCGCGCACAGATTTTCGAGCATGTGGAGCGGAAGACGCAGGACATCCATACTGTGCAGAAGGATCTGATCCTGTTCCGCAGGTTTGTCAAAAATATCCGTAAGGACGGACGTGTCCGTTTTGACCGTCCCTTTACCGATAAGGCGAACATCCGCAAATACCTGTTCACCGGGTATAAGAAGGGATACTACACAGAGAACGGTTTCGACAGCGATACGGAACGTCTGTTCTCCATCATTCTGGAGGAAGACCCGGAGGTTATCCGCTGGATCAAGCCTCCGCTGAATCAGCTGGGTCTGTTCTGGCAGGCTGGCCAGCAGTACAATCCTGATTTCCTGGTGGAAACCGCCACGCACAAATATATGGTGGAAGTGAAAGCCGCCAACGAAGTAACGGCCCAGGACGTGGTGGCCAAGGCCCGCGAGGGCATTCGCTGGTGCCGCTTCGCCTCCACCGCCGACCCGGATCACAAGCCCTGGGTCTACAGGCTGATCACGGATGAAAACATTCATCCCGGCAATACGTGCAGATATACTCTGGGGACCGCTGTAGAGATTACGGAGGAATGATGATGACTGACAGGTTCAGATACGCCCAAGTCCGTCAGATGATCATTGATGCCATGAAGATTGATCTGATGGGCCCGCAGTCGGAAGATGAAGTCCTAGATGAGAATCCCCGGCATGCTTATATCATCGGGCTTCTCGCGCCGCAGACCGAAGCGGGAGCAGAGGCTGCCGAAGGCAACGACCAGGAGCTTGAAGCGGATATCGATCACGAAGACGACAATAACTTTACTGCCGGAGATGATGATGATAACGAACCTGTTGTCACCACCCGCTTCAAGCTGCCCAATTCCATCGGCGTCAGCTTTTACGTGGCTGCCGGGACAGATTCCGTCTGTCTGGATGTCAGCTGGGGCGACTATACGAAGACAACTGAAAAGCGTCCTGACAAAAGTGGACGGGAACGCAGCTATGCTTCATTTATGCGTCACCCGATGAAAGAGACCATCACGGTTCATTTTGCTGACTTCGACAGGAGCCATGAATATCAGCTGACCTGTGATTCCAATGTGCATGTTTATGTATCCAGAATCCCTCTGAAAAACGGGTACAGCTTTGTAACCGCGTATATCATGAACAGGCGCAGGAATCCGGAAAATGATCTGGAAGGCCTGATGTTCCAGGTTGAAATCCGGGCTTTCTCTCCCGAAGGCAGGAACATATTTGCCGCTGAGACCATCTGCCGGAAGGTTAACGCAGCAGATGAATATTACTTTGAACAGCGCCCGATCATTGGTCGCGGGCGTGGCTGCGCCGCCACTTGGGGGCCAGTCGTAAACGGATTTACATCCTGGGTAAAGTCCGATTTCATTCCGCAATATGAGTTTCCCGGTGTGAGTGCCGAGCTGAAGGGCTTTGATGGAAGCTTCTTCTCCATGCGCTTCCTGTCAAAAGCATCGAACCGGGGTGGCATCATCGAAAGGCTCACGGTTCTCGCTGATTCATACGATCAGTGGATTTCCGATACACTTGGCAAAGACGAAAAAATGGCAAACCCTGCCTTCTGCGCTGAAGTTGGCGATGATGTCATCGTAAAATGCTGGAAGGCCTTATCCCGTATCCGTGAAGGTATTGCCCTGATCGGCAGTGATGAAACTGCCTGGGATGCTTTCTGCTTCATGAACCGTGTCATGCTTCTGCAGCGGAACATCATGTCGTTCTCTAAAAAGCACGCCGTAAACAAGGAGTGCAATCTGGGGGATTTTGTCGATCCCAGGAAGCCGGAGAATGATTTCGGATGGAGGCCGTTCCAGATTGCCTTCATCCTGATGAACCTGAACGGAATTGTCAATCCGCAGCACGAAGACCGCGAGGTTGTCGATCTTCTCTATTTCCCCACAGGCGGCGGCAAGACGGAAGCCTATCTTGGCCTGATGGCTTTCGTCATTGCCAACCGAAGGCTCAGAGCATCGGAAAATGATGAATACAACCGCGACGGCGGCGTAACGGCAATTCTGCGCTATACCCTTCGCCTACTGACGACACAGCAGCGCGACCGCATTACAAAGATGGTTATCGCCGCTGAAATGGTCAGGGAAAAAACTGCGCCCAAATACGGAACAGAACCTATCAGTATTGGTTTCTGGGTCGGCGGTGGCGTGACGCCCAACAATTTTGAAGAACTGAAAGACAGCCCGGACAATCCGGGCGAAGCCGCCCGAAAGAGAAGACTGATTTACAAGCAGCTGCTTGCATGCCCCTTCTGCGGCACTGAACTGGAAGAAAATAACTTCGAGATTGATCATGACAGAAAATCCGTTTTCATATACTGCTCCGATCCAAACTGTATCTTCCATAAATACAGGGGGCGCAAGGCAATCCCCGTGTATCTTGTAGACGAGGAGATTTATGCAAGGTGTCCCACCATCATCCTTTCAACGGTGGACAAGTTTGCCCGACTGCCTTGGGATGTCAGCACCAATACTCTGTTTGGCCGTGTGGATCGGCGCTGTGACCGGCACGGATATGTCGCCATCGGAGATAATCACAGCAGGCATACTAGGACAAGGGAGTTGGAGGCATCAACGCTGACTCCTGTACGTCCTTTCCTTCCGCCCGAACTGATTATCCAGGACGAGCTGCATCTGATAACAGGTCCTCTCGGCACAATCTATGGCGCATACGAAACGATCATCGAAGATATGTGTACCTGGGGAGATCAGAAAATCAAGCCCAAGTATGTTGTATCGACAGCCACCATCAGGAATGCGGCCGCACAGGCAAAATGTCTGTATGCGCGAAAACAGACTGCGCAGTTTCCTCCGAATGGATTTGAGATCGGTGATAGCTTCTTTATCAGGGAAATAGCTGTGGATGAGAATCCTTTCCGCAGGTACGTTGGCATCTGTGGGAACGGTCAGTCCGTTCGCACCACTCTGTTGCGCGTATATGCCGTTATCCTTCAGACGGTATATAACCTGGCACAGCAGGAAGAATTCCAGGACGTAATCGATCCGTATTATACTCTTATTGGCTATCATAACAGTATCCGTGAACTTGGCGGTACTGTTCGGCTGCTCCAGGACGACATCCCCAAGCGCATACAGCGCATACAGAATCGATTTCAGATGAGCAAAAGGCGGTATCTGAATCAGAGGATCGAGATTACATCCCGCATGAATTCGTTTGAGATTCCGAATAAGCTCAAGCAGCTGGAAACCGGATTCCCAGAGAAAAAAGTCCTCGATACCGCAGTGGCAACAAATATGATCGCTGTAGGCATGGATGTTGACCGCCTTGGGCTGATGGTCGTCGATGGCCAGCCCAAACAGAACTCAGAATACATCCAAGCAACGAGCAGAATTGGCAGGTCTTTTCCTGGCCTCGTTGTTATGATTTACAATCCCTACCGGCCGAGAGACCTTTCCCACTATGAGAACTTCACCGGCTATCATTCACAGCTGTACCGGTTCGTCGAGGGAACTACTGCCACACCGTTCTCGGCACGTGCTAGGGATCGTGTTCTGCATGCGCTGATTATTTCGGCGATTCGTCTGAAATATCCGGACATGGCCCCCAATGACGCGGCGGCTAATATTGTTTCACTGACACCGGAGCAAATCAACGAACTGAAGACGCTGATTCTTGGCCGGCTGAGTATCATCAAGCCCAGTGTCAGAGAAGATGCTGACGGAGAGATCGATCAGTTTATCGCAGTCTGGAAGGGACTTGCGGCAAGCTCAAAGCCGCTGAAATACAAGGGGCCGCTGTTCCGGTCAAAGGATCAGAAATACAATGTTCTCATGGGGTATTACGGTGGGGAGTGTGCAGACACGGAGAAGCCGACCCTGACCTCCATGCGTGAAGTTGAAAGCGCCGCCAATATGTTCTATTACGAGGAGGACTGACAGATGCCCTTTAACCGCAATCTTCTCGGAGATCTTCGGCCCAATCAGATTATCACTACTTTCGGGCCGGGATCCATTGTTGATGCTGTCAAGGACTCCGTGACTGTCCTTGATACGAACTACTGGAAAGAAAAGGGAAAGAAGATCATTGACGGCAGGCTTGCGTCTTACCTTGGCGTGGACTGCTTCTACATGCCGAGGACTTCAGCCAACTGGGGAGATGTTCCGGTTGTGGCTTTTCCATATACGCATATTTGCTCAAAGTGCGGCCGAATATTCGATATTCGCGACGGTTTTGATCTTCAGAAATATCTGAGCCTTGGGGCAAGATGTCCTGATTGCGGATGGTCCGCCTATCCCTCCAGGTTTATTACCATATGCGAAAACGGGCATATGGACGATTTTCCGTGGAGCTGGTGGGTCCACAGAGGCAATGACGGATGTGATGGAGCTCTCAGAATCAGTTCTTCAGGCGATACGTCAACGCTGGCGGATATGCACGTTCGGTGCACCAAGTGTAATGCTTGGCGCAGTATGAGCGGCGCAACACAGAAAGAAAACTTTGAGGGTATGGTCTGCAAAGGCCACCATCCATTTCGCCCCCACGCAAGGAATGAACGCTGCGGCAAGCAGCTGATTCCGTCTCAGCGCGGTGCCTCCAATGTCTATTTTCCCGTGAGCAGAAGCGCCATATCCATTCCACCGTGGATCAATCCTCTGTTCAATCTGATCGATGAGCATCTGCGTCTTATTGAAGAGACCCGTGATATGTTCGGAGAGCAGGGAATTACCAAAGTATATGAAAAGTACTTTTCGGAGTTCTCCAGAGAGGATTTTGATGCCGCGCTGGAACGCCGCTTGAATAACATCAAGGAGTTCAAAGAAATCAAGCAGATGGAATATGAGGCCATCACGCATCATAACGATCCGTCTTATGCATCCAACAAAAAGCACTTCAAGGCCGAAGAAGAAGAACTGCCTGATTACCTGCGGCCATACTTCAGCCGTATTATACGTATCACGAGGCTTCGTGAGGTCAAAGTGCTTCTTGGATTCATGCGCGTCGATGCTCCTGATCCGGATGCTGATGAGCAGCCCAATGTGGTCAACCTCAGCAAAGGTAAAACCAGTGATGGTGAAAAATGGCTTCCTGCTGCAGAAGTACATGGCGAAGGAATCTTTATCGAGTTCAACTGGCAGACTCTTGACCACTGGCTTGGCGCGATCAGGGCTTTGTCAGAGAAATATGCGGAAACCTACAGAGAATTCTGTGAGTCAAAAGGATGGGCAGTTACTGTTGAACGTAATGCAATCTATGTGCTGATGCATACGTTTGCCCATCTGATGATCAAACAGATGTCAATGTCATCAGGTTATTCCTCAACTTCCATCAGAGAACGGATTTATTTCAGCGACAGAATGTTCGGCGTTTTGTTCTACACCGGCAGCGCTGATAAAGAAGGCTCTCTTGGCGGCCTTGTTGAACTAGGTTCAGCGGAAAAAATAACAGAACTGATGCGTGATGCTTTCCAGGAAGCTCTGCTGTGTACTAATGATCCGGAATGCATGCATAATATGCCTGCTGGAAAAAATGCTAATGGTGCCGCATGCCATTCGTGCTGTATGATCTCAGAAACCGCATGTGAAAATGGAAATCGGATGCTTGATCGCGGTCTGGTTGTACCGATTGCAGACCGGGAATCTCAGGCTTATTTCAGAGAGCTGGTGATCGATCTGTGTCAACTGGCAATGTGAAGCTTGATCTCCTGCTGCACAGCATCCTGGATTTGGGCGAGGCGGACACTGATGAAGCAGGCAAACTGATCCGTTCAAAGTATCCTTCACTCAGCGATGCAGAATCGAAAGAAATTGTGTTGCTTCTTCAATCAGCAATGGAGAAGAAAAAAAGCGAGAAAGTTGCACTGGTAGCTACCGCCCCAGCTTCGTTCTCTATTAAGACCCGGCCGACGAAGGTCACTGTTGACAACATGATCCGCAGCGCATCAGACAGCATTCTGATTACCGGGTATTCACTGTCTGATTATTTCAGCGACATGGTCGATGAAATAATACTGAAAAGTCAGCGCGGGGTGTTCGTGAAGTTTTTTGTGAACGACATCGAACATCAGACTGGCTTTGACAGGGTACTACGGTACAAAGGCCGATTTCTTCGAGTCTACAACTACCCAAGGCAGGCGGACGATAAGATGGCGGCGCTGCACGCCAAGGTGATTTCAGTGGACAAAAAGGAAACGCTAATTACATCAGCGAATCTGTCCTATCACGGGCAGGAAGGAAATCTTGAGCTTGGTACATACAGCGAATCTCCGGCAATCGCGCGTCAGATTGATGACGTATTCACTCAGCTGATTTTCAGGAAAGTTTTTACCGAGGTCTGATATGGCTGATATTAAATCGCCGGAAGAGCGCAGCCGCAATATGCGGGCGATACGCAGCAAAGATACAAAACCGGAGGTATATCTGCGTAAACTACTGTTTGCTCAGGGACTGCGCTACCGAAAAAATGTGTCTCAGATTCCGGGACACCCTGATATGTATCTCGCAAAGTACCGGACTGCAATTTTTGTTCATGGGCGTTTCTGGCATCGACACGAGGGCTGCAAATACGCTTACATGCCGAAAAGCAGGACTGAATTCTGGCAGAAGAAATTTATAGAAATTCTTAAAAATCCGGTCAATAACCATCAGCAGTAAACCAGCCCAAACAATCCTCCGGCGAAACGAGAGCAAGTGCCTAGGCGACCATCTGGGGCAAAAGTGCAGCAATGTTGCAGCCCGGCTTCCGCAAAATAGCCTTCATCTTCGACCACAGCATCTCAATCGGATTCAAATCTGGGCTGTATGGCGGCAGATAGAGTGGAATCATGCCCGCTGCGCGCAACACTTCTTCCACGCCCTTGACATGGTGTGAACGCATGTTGTCCATGACGACGATGTCGCCTTTGTGAAGCGTCGGAATGAGCACGTTTTTCAGATAATCCAGAAAACGTTCGCCGCTTGTTCCGCCGGGATACATGGTGTAGGTGATTTGACCGTTCAAGCGGACAGATGCCAGAACAGTTTGACTTGTCGGCACATTCAGCGGTGCGCTGCCATGCACGCGCGCTTTCCCGATGGCTCGTCCGTACCTGCGTGTCATCCCGATGTTCACACCACTTTCGTCCAGAAACACAAGTTTCCAATGTTCAATCGCCAATTTCAACTCATTCCACTTGATACGTTTTGCCTGCACATCGGGGACGCTCCCGTTCTGTCGCCGAAAGCCCGACTTTTTTCACGCGAAACCCCAATGCTCGAACCACTCGGCTCATTGTTGAAATGCTGACTTTCAGCCCTAACTGTGTGCGGAGTTCTTCCAAACTAATCGTGGAATTTTTTGTAATGCACTCAGCTATCCGTGCTTTGTCTGTGCTGCTCAGCAGAGCTTTCCGACCTCGCCGCCACGTTTGCAGGTCAACGCTGCCTGTTTTCCGCTTCCGCTCTTCCAAATGGTAAACGGTGTACTTGTTGACGTGGAAAATCTTCGCGATTGCTTCCGCGTTGTGCGTCGCTTCGTAACCCTCTACCAACAGTTTCCGTGCTTCATTGTGCAGCATTTCTATCATCTCCTATGCCTATTATACACCTGCTGTAAAGGAGTGACCGTTTTTGTGAGAAGTGCTATAAACAGTCATCGGGTGAAACAAGAGCAAGCGCCTTTTCGACCATCTGCGGCAAAAGCGCAGCAATTCGGCAGCCCAACTTCCGCAAAATGGCCTTCATCTTCGACCACAGCATCTCAATCGGATTCAAATCCGGGCTGTATGGCGGCAGGTAGAGCGGAATCACGCCTGCTGCGCGCAGTGCTTCTTTTACGCCCTTGACATGATGCGAACGCATGTTATCCATGACAACGATGTCACCACGGCGAAGCGTCGGAATTAGCACATTTTTCAGATAGTCAAGGAAACGTTCCCCTGTTGTGCCGCCCGAATACATGGTGTATGTGATTTGACCGTTCAGGCGGACAGATGCCAGAACAGTTTGACTCGTCGGCGTATTCAGCGGTGCGCTGCAATGCACTCGTGCCTTGCCAATCGCACGCCCGTATCGGCGGGTCATGTCGATGTTCACGCCGCTCTCATCCAGAAACACAAGGTTGTATTGCTCAGCTTCCCAGTTTAATTCTTTCCACTTGATACGTTTTGCCTACACATCGGGGACGCTCCTTTTCTGTTGCAGAAATTCCCACTTTCTTCACGCGGAATCCCAGCGCACGAACCACGCGGCTCATCGTTGGAATGCTGACTTTCAGCCCTAACTGTGTGCGGAAATCTTCCAAGCTAATCGTGGGATTTTTCGTAATGCACTTGGCTATCCGCGCTTTGTCTTCGCTGCTCAGCAGAGCTTTTCGCCCACGCCGCCACGTTTGAAGGTCTACGCTCCCTGTCTTCCGTTTTTGTTCCTCCAAATGGTAAACGGTATACTTGTTGACGTGGAAAATCCTTGCAATTTCTTTCGCGTTGTGCGTTGCCTCGTACCCTTCAACCAACAGTTTCCGTGCTTCATTGTGCAGCATTTTTATCATCTCCCACGATTATTATACACCCGATGTAAAGGGGTGATGGGTTTTGTGTAAATTGCTATAGGTTGGTTTTCTGCCGATGGCTATTGACTGGATTTTTGAAAATTGCTATAAGCAACGTGCTGGCGAATCTGGGTTATGCGATTCCCGAAGCCTATGTGTTCCACAATGGCAACGTTAGCACGGCGGGAAAGGTGGCTTATCTGCCGATTTATATGCTGATGCTTGTGGAAAAGGAAAAAAGCGCGGCGGAAATGATTTACCGGATTGACTTGAGTATGCTTCAGGAAGATAGATGAATTTTGAATATGTCTTGTTTGGAAGTTCGCTATGGTATTGGAAAACAAATTGGGGCTGACAAAAAAGAGAACATATGAGTTGCTTGAACCATCGCATATAGCGACTCGGAATAAGAAAGCATTGTACTCCAAAACCCCAGTGTTATGAATCGCACTGGGGTTTTAGAAATTCTTCGAAATTGTCACTTGAACTTTTTCTGTTATTTGTAATCATTCGCGCTTGAGCGGATCAATTTCAGAAAATGCAGGGATGGCGCTTAATTCCATCGGCTTATTGATGGAGCTTGCAAAAGTATTGTCCTGTGGAATCTGCGGCATTGGAATGTCGGAGAATCCAGCAGAAGTGGGAACGGTTGTAGGCATGGCGGCATTGTTGTTGGGCAGCGAAGTGAGGTGGGGAGTAGCAGTCGGTTTTACAGTAGGCTTAGGGGTAGCAGTCGGTTTTACCGTGGGCTTGGGAGTAGCGGTCGGTTTCACCGTAGGCTTAGGAGTAGCAGTCGGTTTCACCGTAGGCTTAGGAGTAGCAGTTGGTTTCACCGTGGGCTTGGGAGTAGCAGTCGGTTTCACAGTAGGCTTAGGAGTAGCGGTCGGTTTCACCGTAGGTTTGGGGGTAGCAGTCGGTTTCGCAGTCGGCTTCGGCGTAACCCGCGAAGTCGGTGGATTGGTGATGATGGTGCTGCTGTTATGCGTGGGTGCAGCCACCGAACCGTGCGAGGAATGCGAAACAGACTGGTGCGAGCTATGTGATTCATGCGAAGAATGTGAACCGTGCGAGCTACCGTGAGAACTGGAACCGTGCGAGCCATGCGAACTGTGCGAACTATGGGATCGATGCCCCGCAAAGGCCTCATCAGCATAGAGAATGCTGAGCAAGAGAATCATAGACCCAAGCGTCAGCAGTTTATTGCGCGGGATGTTTCCTTCCTCCTCATACAGGAAGTCTGTGATGCTCTTTTTGACTTTCGGAAAGAATGAATCTGCCATGTTCTTCCTCCTTTGCGTTACTGTACGCGAACGCCGTTTTCCCACTGGGTACGGAGCACGCTGCCGCTTTTTGAAATATAAATGAGTACCCCGTGGGGAAGATTGTTGATGAAAGTTCCGGATAACTGCGCTGGAGAAGCAGAAGCATCATAGTAGTAGATACCCTGACCTTCCATTTTGTCCTGCACCCAGTGACCGGTGAAGTGCGCGCCATCCGCCCATGTGTAAGTTCCGGCGTCATCTTCCTTCAGGCTGTTGACCAGAATGCCGGCGTAGGTATCCCCATTCGCATACTGAATCTGCGCCTGACCATTGAAATAACCGTCCGTGTAGAGTCCGGTCACGGTTGTACCATCCGCATAAATGATGGTTGTCTGCGGATTCAGCTGAAACTGTTCGACCGATTGTTGCCATGTGATACCGTTGAATTTGTAGACAATCGTGCCGTTTTTGAGCTTCCCGGCCTCAAAATCTCCTGACAGCGTGTATCCTTCGGGAAACTGGAGCACGCCGAAGCCGTCCATTTGGTCGTTTGCCCATCCGCCACTGTAAGTGACGTTGCTTGTCCAGCGGAATGAACCCGTGCCGTTGCGTTTCCCGTCTTTGAGGTCGCCGGAATAGGAACCGCGGAAATTAGACGATGATGCAGTCTGCCCGGCGCTTGCGTAAACATCAGCAAAAGCGGGCGCAGCGGCAGAATCATCAACCGAAAGCGAATAAGAGGCAATAGAGGGTGTATTGTTTGCGGGCGTTTTATTGTGGTCGGAGAACGAATTGGCGAACGCGGCAAGTCCGCAGACAACAAGCAGGGCAATGCCAACTTTACGCAAGCGTTTTTTCTTCTTCATGGTGTTGCTCCTTACGAAATCCATTGCTTCAGAAAGGCGATTTTTTCATCGTCCTTGCGGTAAAACAATTCAAACAGCGTATCCAGCATGCCATGGTAAATTTTGCAGCGTTCACTGTGGAGAGGATTGCAGTGCAGCTGTCCAGTCTGCGCATAGTGAACGACAGGGCAAACACCGCAGTACGGCTGATAGACGCAGTCGCAGCAGCCGGGCTGCGTTTCAAGCAGGGATGCCGAGCAAACCGCCTTGCAGACGTTGCTGTTCAGCCACTCGTCATACCCGTTTTCAAAGACGTTGCCGAGCTTGAATGCATCGTCTCCCATTTCCGCCATCATGCGCCCCTCGTCACAGGTATAGACGTTACCGGAGGCGGTAAAAGCCAGCTGCCCCAGCGCTGCACCGCATGGAGAACGCAGCTCCATATAATTTTGCCCGCCATTGCAGAACAGTTTGGAGGCAAAAATGGCTGCATGGTTCTCAAGAAAGAAAGTGCCTTGCTGATTCAGCTCAAATACCGCTTGCAGTCCTTCGCGGTAGAAGGCTAAAAACTCTTCCGGCGTATATCCGATTTCGTTCCAGCGTCGTTTTGCTGCACCAAGGCAAGTTAGCGGGCGGAGAAATACGGATTGAAAGCCTAATGAAGCATATGTTTCAACGATTTCACGGGCATATGGGAGCGCGGCCCGCGTTGTCGTCTGAATCGCACCAACAGAGCGATTCCGCACTCGCAGGCGTGCCAGTCCTCGCAGCATTGCCTCGTAAGAACTGTCGCGGTCTTTGCGCGGACGCTGCAAATCATGGAGGAACTTTGGCCCGTCCAAGGAGGTGGATACGGAGATATTGTTCTCCGCAATCCAATCCGCCACCTCCTCCGTGACCAAGGAGAGATTGCTGACCAGTGCGAAGGAAACGTCCTTGCCGTTCAGCTTTTCGCGGCTGTAACGAACGACCTCCTGCAAGATTGGGAAGTTCATAAGCGGCTCGCCGCCTTGAAATTCGATGGTAAGGTGCTTTGCTGGGGACGCGGCAATGCGGTCAATGATTTTTCGCGCGGTCGGTATGTCCAAGTCAGCACATTTTGCGCCGCCGTTCGCCTGACAATAAACGCAAGCATTGTTGCAGCGATTTGTAACAGCAAGGATAAACAGGCTTGTGGGTGAAAATAGATGGGCATGATTTTCGCGAACTGCAGCCATTACGCTGCGCAGATACACTTCGCGGTCTGTATCATAGCAGAAGAAATTCTCCTGCAGCCGCTGCCACGTTTCGCTGTCATGTGGAAGCTGATGATGCACGAACCGGGAAAAATCCTCCGGCGGAAGAAAGGCGAAGCGACCTGCATCATTCGTCAGCAGAAACTGGTCATGGAAGCGCGCAAATCGGAAACTGCCGTTCAATCAAGCACCCTCTTTCCAATAGGCTGTACAGGAAACAAGTGCAGCAGATAAGTGGAGTAAAACATACCGCCGCAAGCATCGCGGACAGCGCATTGACTGCATTTTTCATCATAGCGGATTTTCCAAGGCGAAATGCTCCGCTTGGCTAACGGCCAAGCGTGCTGGGGCAAAGCGCAGAGCGGAAAGTCGTACAGATTGACATCAATGCCATGCGACAAAAGCTGGAAAATTCCCGGCTCAATGAGCGGATAAATCTTGTCATAGGGCATCCAAATTTGGTCGCGGTGATAGGCAGCGCTTCCTGTCATCTCCATTGCGATGAAATTGACGCAGGTAATCCGCAAACCGCTGTGGCAGAGCATCCAGCAAATGCTACTCAAATCATCTTGATTGAGTGCGCTGCATACAATGCGGATTTCAATATCAGCAGGAGAATCGGCAAGAAAATGCAGTCCGGCAATGGTCTGCGCAAAACTGCCGGGCGATTGCGTGATTGCATCATGAAGCGCGGCATTGCTGCCATGAATCGGAATGCCGAAACGATCGTGCACATCAAGAAGCTCTTTGAGCTGTGCTTGAATCTGCGGCAGGCAGAGCGCTCGGCCGTTTGTCAGCAGCAGAACGGGCGTATCGGCCTGTGTATCCCGCAGCGTGCACATCAACGAAAGCAGCCGCTCCGCCATCAGAAAGGGTTCGCCGCCTGTGATGGAAATGTGGCGATACCGCCGCTTGTGGAGCACTGCCAGCGCTTCTGCCCATGCCTCATCCGAACAGTGATTTCCACGCTTGCGGGAATCGCGGCTCATGGGACACATCACGCAATTGGAGTTGCACGATTCGGTCATGAATACGGTCAGGTCGTCGTTCTCTTCAATCAATGGAAACAGCATAGAACATCACCTCACCAGCTGGAACAGGTAGAATACTGCAAAGCCAAACGCAATCAGCGGTGCAAAAGGAATTTTGCGGACGATGACAACATCCGCCTTGCCCTGCTTGCTGTTTCCCCAGCGCCGAACTGCCTCCGCTTCGGCTGCGCTTAATCGGGCGCTCATGTCCTCCACAGTGTTTCGGGGGAGGTTCTGGATTCGCGAGGGCAGAAATTGTAGCACCGTACCGGCGGACAGAATCTGCCCAGCCTGCACGCTGCCTGTGGGGATCCTTTCATAATTATACTGCGCAGACCACGATTGCAGCAGGAGAATGGCGGGCACGAGCAGGTAAATCCACCAATTCACAGAAGCAAATGAAAACTGCACGGGAAAGAGGTACATTGCAACAGCGAGTGCCGCTCCGTGAACGGCAATGCAGATAGGCCGCTTGAAGAAGCCGGACGTGCTGCAAAGATAGGCATATATCATGGAGATGGCGGCGTGAACCAGTGGATTCTGCGCGAAAAAGTCAGGGGAAATTAGGGTGGATAGATGCTGAAAAGCAACAACCTCCAAGAGAATCCAAACGTAGCCTTTTAGCTCAGCGCGCCAATCGTGCGGCATGTGGAACTTCTCTTTCCGCAAAATTGCTTGGTGGATGCTGTCCAACACTGTCCAGAAAAATGCGGGCAAAAAAATGAAAATATAGGGCAGAAAGCTGTTGGTCAATGTGCTGTCACTCAGCAGCGAAATTGGGAAGCACAAATAAGAGAACGCAAACAGCTTGCTGTCGCCAGCGCCCCAAAGATGCCCTGCATACAGCAGAACAGCCATAACATCCGCCGCAATCATGCTGAACAGCCACGGCAGCGCCTGCTCGCTGGGAAAGAAACACAGACGAACGGTCTGCAATATGGCGGCGGCAAGGCAGCCAATCAGCAAAATCCGATTCGGAACACGCTTCACTCGGCAATCTGCAGCAGCGCAAACACCGCCAATGCCGACGCAAAGTGCAAGCAAAAGAACATCCGGCAGCGGCATCATGTTCCCTCTTTCTGAACGGTGGATGACAGCACATAATTCGCAAACTCATACGCGGTCTGCTGCATGTCATATTTGCTTTGGCGCAGCGTGCAAATGCACTGATTTTCTGTGAACTTCGCGGTAATCTGGCAAAATGCACGATACGCCAGCAATGCGTCATGGATGGCGGCTTGCGAATAAATGGAGAGGTCAAACGGTATCGTCAGCATTTTGCTCGAACCATCCCTTCAAAATGTCATTCGCAAACGGCGTATCGGCGGAAACAGCAGGATTGCCAAACGTCTCATCCGCAGTCTGGGAGGTTTCAACCAGCGTGGAGGCCATTGCCCGCGCCAACAGCACCGTGCGTAAATCGCGGCTCTCATGGAGCAACTCCTTCCGCAGCTGCTGCTCGATGAGGGCGTTCTCGAATGCTTCTGATGGCAGCGTTTCACCGGGCTTATTATGCCATGAAACGTACCAATTCTTATCATCTTGCGACAAGTGCAGATACGCGACCTCCGTGAAGGAGTAGGCGGCTTTCAGCAGCGCACTTTTTTCATAAAGCCCCTTGGAAAAGGCTAATTCCATGCGACGCACCTCTCTTATCAACGAGATAATTCTTGTAGTCAAAATCAGTATACTACAATTATAGAAGAAAGTCAACCAAAATGCCGCGCAAATCGAATATTGTGAGACAAATTCTTCTGTAATTACAGAAACAGTCATCAACAGCTTCAAAACGCCAGCCCCATCAAAAAAGTTGAGAAACTTTGAGAAGGTTTGAGAAACTTTGAGAAGAAATGAGAACGTTTGAGAAGAAAATCTGTGCTATACTATATCGTGTTATCAAGCACTCCCACCATTAGCCCACCTGCTTGATAACACATCCCTCCCGCTGCACCCACAACCAGCAGCGCATAGCACCCAACAGGACAAATTAGCAGCAAACAGCACAAAACAGGACGAAACAGCACAAAATAGCACGCTTTAGCAGATAAACCTGTGCTATGATAGTATCGTCGGGAGACCGCAGCCCCCGACCGAGGCAATCAGCGTCATGCTGACTGCCTTTTTCTGTACCTGCTGCGCATTTTGAAAGGAGGTGGTCGCCTTGATTGCCACAGACTGACCCCAATTTTCGCAGGCAGACTGCACCCGCAGCCTGTCTATTTTGTTGCCGCAAACGCGGAGAAAGTGAGGAGCATATGAGAGTATTCGGCAAAATCAACATCATCGGGCTGGATAACGGCTACGGGAACATCAAGACGGCGAACGGCATTTTTCCGGCGAGCGTCACTTGCTGCGAGGCTGAACCGGCGCACGCGCAGGATGTGCTGGTGTACGACGGCAAGTATTACGTCATCGGCGCGGGGCATCGTGAGTTCACGCTGGATAAGGTCAGCAATCAGGACCACTACCTGCTGACGCTGGCGGGCATCGGGCAGGAGCTGTGGTGCAATCAGCTGACCACGGCGGCGGTTCATTTGGCGGTTGGACTGCCGCTGACGTGGGTCGGCGACCAGCGCGAGCAGTTCCGTGCCTATCTGTCGCAAAACCGCCATGTGGATTTCAACTGGCGAGGCATTGATTACCATGTTGATTTGGTCGGCGTGGACGTGTACGCGCAGGGGTATTCCGCCGTCATTCCCGAACTGCGGAAATTCACCGGGGCGAACATGCTGTGCGACATCGGCAACGGCACCATGATTGTCATGGCGATTAACGACCGCAAGCCGGTGATGGAGCAGTGCTTCACGGAGAAGTACGGCACTTACCAGTGCGTGCTGAAGGCGCGGGAGGCCTTGACACGGCTCTGCGGGCGAACTGTGCCGGATGTGACCATCGAGCAGGTGATGCGCGAGGGCACGGCTGATGTTGCACCCGAATATGTGCAGGTCATCCGCGAAGCCGCAGCGGACTATGCGGCGGAAATCATGCGCAAGCTGCGCGAGCATGAATACGACCCCAAGACGATGCGGCTGTGGATTGTGGGCGGCGGCGGTTGCCTGATTCGCAATTTCGGGCAGTATGACCCCAATCGCGTGACCATCATCAGCGATATTCGCGCCTCTGCCAAGGGCTACGAGTATCTGGCAGAGCGGCGCTTGCAGCGTGAGGCGAGGGCGCGGTGAAAGAGATTCTGCGCACGACGATTCGCCTCTATGCGGAGAAACCCGCCGACCGGGAGGCGCTGCGGCTGCTGCGTCGAGTGCGGGAGGAACAGCACTTGCGCTATGCGGATGCGATCGTGGCGGCGGTCAATGCGCACTATGGGCAGGCGCGGCAAGGCGGCTTCAACGGTCATCAGCGGGAGGAAATCCGCAGCATTGTCCGCGAGGAGCTGGCAGCATCGCTGCTTCGATGCGCTGGGCAAACACCGGCAGAGACATTGGAGGACGCGAACGCGCCGGACGAGACCGATCTCGACAATCTGCTGGATATGATGGGCAGCTGATGCGGAAACGCACCAAATTTCTGTCTGCTGATGCGCGGAGAGACTTGGATGGCATCCGAGAGCATCAAATGCGCACCAGCGGGCATGAGCACTCAGCGGGCGGCAAACCCGCCGGAGTCCAGAGGCGGAGCGCTCTGGTCAGAGTCCAGAGGTGAAACCTTTGACCCACAGGGAGGCGCGCCGACCGATAAAAGTGATGCTGTGCGTCACTTTGTAGTGGGTAGTCTCTGCCGCAATCAGAGGGGCTCGGTCGCTGCGCTCCCGCCGCCCGCAAGCAAGGAGGTACTATACGAGCAAAATCAGAGCAACCCGGCACAACGGTCGTGCCGGAAAGAACGGCGTGTTCACCGCCAAGCACAATGACCGCAATTTTGACGTGACCCACGCCGAGCACATCCATCCGGCGAAAACGCAGGAGAATGTCTATTGGGACTGGCTGAATGGAATGCGCACAGGCGAAAGGCGCGCCGACGTTCCTTCCTTCGAGGAGGTCGAGCGAATCTTTTACGAGCAGCATTATTCCGATTATGTCGCTGGGCAATGCGCGCGCAACGCCGAGCGCCGCCACACGGAGCGCAACCGAACCGTGGAGCAGATTCGCCGCGACAAGCGCACCTGCCCGGAAGAAACCATCTTCCAGTTCGGCAAAGAAGGCGTCGGCGCAACGCCGGAGCAGCTGCTGACCATTTTCACGGCATTCAAGCAGCAGTTCGAGGAACGCTACGGCAATCACGTCCACATGCTGGACTGGGCGATGCACTGCGACGAGACGACGGTGCACATTCAGGAGCGCCACTGCTTCGACTATGTGAACAAATACGGTGAGGTCGAGCCGAAGCAGGAAAAGGCGCTGGCGCTCATGGGCATTCCGCTGCCGCAGCCGGACAAGCCGCCGGGACGCTACAACAACCGCAAAATCACCTTCGATGCCATGAATCGGCTGATGCTGATTGAAATCGCGAAGGCGTGCGGCCTGGACATTGAGGAGCAGGTAAAGTACGGCGGCAGGAATCATCTGGAAAAGCTGGATTACATCATTGCCAAGCAGCTCGAAACCATCCGGAATCAGCAGAAGCAGCTGACCGCGCAGAATCAGCAGATTCAGACCTTGACCGCGCAGATTGCCGAGAAGGATGCCGAGCTGGACGCGAAGCTGTTCCGCCTGTCCGATGTGGATTTGCTGATTGAACAGGTCACGGACATTTGCTACGAAAAAGCCGTGACCGCCGTCAGCGAGAGCATGAGCAAAACGGCGCTGGACAAAGCGGCGGCGGGTGTTGACCGCACCATTCGAGCGGCAAAGTCGCCCAGCAGTGGGCTTGGCGCTCCCTTCATCGGCGTGGTGGAGACGTGGCTGGGCAAAGCGAGGGAGGATGTGTTCAGCGCGCTGCTGTCTATGGCGGATGACGTGCGGCGACGGCTGCTGTCGCCCACCATGCACGAAATCATGAAATGCAGCATTGCGGAGACGGCGCGCCCGGCCGTGGTGGAAAAGCTGCGCCCCAAACTGCGGGATGATGCCTATCCGAAGAAGCGCCCCGATGCGTGGGCGCGATAACCATTGCAGGAGATGAGAACATGAGTGACAACACGGAAATCGACTGGTCGCCGCCGATGCCGGACGACCAGATGGCCGTCGCCTACCAATCTGTACAAGCCAAGTTGACCCGCACCGCTGGCGGCGAGGTGCGCAATACGCTGCAAAACTTTGTCACGACGCTGACCCATGATCCGGTTTTTGCCGGCAACATCCGAAGAAATCTGTTCAAGGAACGCATGTCGATGACCTGCCCCGTCTGGTGGACGCGGAAAAGCGACATGATTGACGACATGGATGTTGCGTTCCTGCGGCTGTATCTGGAAAAGCACTACGGGCTGCGGTCGGAAAAGCTGATTTATCCGGCGCTGAACATCGTGTCCACTGCGCAGGCGTTCCATCCGGTGCGGGACAGGCTGAACAGCCTCGTCTGGGATGGCATGCCGCGCGTCCGGGTGGCGCTGCACCATTTCCTTGGCGCGGAAGTGAGCGACACGAACGAAAAGTACCTGCGCACATTCATGCTCGGCGCGGTAAACCGGGTGTTTCATCCCGGCTGCAAGTTTGAGCTGATGCTGGTGCTGGTTGGCGGTCAGGGCGCTGGTAAAACCACCTTCATCCGCTTCCTTGCGCTGGAGCCGGAATGGTTCACGGACGATGTCAGCAAATTGGACGACAAGGAGATTTACCACCGCCTCAACGGGCATTGGATTTGCGAGCTTTCGGAGATGGTCGCGACGGCGAACGCCAAAAGCATCGAGGAAATCAAGTCTTTTCTCAGCCGCGACAAGGATTTTCTGCGGATGGCATACGACCGCTACGGCGGCGATCATCCCCGGCAAAGCGTGTTCGCCGGCACGACCAACCGCATGGATTTCCTGCCTTTGGACAGAAGCGGCAATCGGCGCTTTCTCCCGGTGACGGTGGATGCGTCGAAGGCCGACTGTCATATTCTCGACAATCCGGCGGAGTCCCGGCACTATTTTGAGCAGCTGTGGGCGGAAATCATGGTACAGTACAAGTCCGGCGCGTACAGCACGCACTTGTCCAAGGAGGATGAAGACGCCTTGCGCAAACAGCAGCAGGATTACTGTCAGGAGGATACGCTGGCGGGGCGCATCTACGCATGGTTCGAGACGTTCGAGCAGGACAAGGTCTGTTCCTTGCAGATTTACCGGGAATGTCTGGCGCATCCGCTTGATGAGCCGAAGAATTACGAGACGCGCGAAATCCGCGAAATTGTGGACAGCGGGATAGCCAGCGGCGAAATCAGCGGCTGGCAGAAGTTTCGCAATGCCCGCAAGTTTGCCAAGTATGGGCGGCAGTATGGCTGGGAGCGAATCCCGCCGCCTGCACAGCTGACGTTTGGCGGCTGCACGGTCGTGGACGAAGAACCGCCCTTCTGACATGCTGCCTGTCGTCCGAATGTCGGGGAATATGTCGCGGAAGTCCCCGCTGCGGCAAGGTGTTTCGCGGCTTGACATGCCGGACATATCTAAATCAGCAAAACAAATCGTTTCAATATAATAATAGGAGACGCAGAAAAGGTTCGCATCCGGCGTGTCAGCATGTCGGATATGGCCCTGCGTCTCCATTTCGGAGGTGAATCTATGTTCAATCGCGTTCCGGCGGACGATCGGGCGGAAGAAAATCAAGCGGAATCCGCGCACAAAGTCCCCAAAATGACGCTGACGATGGCGGAGCTGGCAGACGAGTTGCACATCTCCCTGCCAACGGCGCGGAAGCTGGTGCGAAAATCAGGTTTTCCCGCGTTTAGCGTCGGCAGCAGGATTCTCATCAACCGGGAAGGGCTTCAGCGCTGGCTGGATGGTCAGCCGCCGATTGCTGTCACCTGAATTTTTCGCAAAATGTACTTGCCCCGTGCTGTGATGTGTGCTATGATCATCGTAGCACCTTGACAATTGAATCAGCATACACAGCACGGGGCGATTGATAAGGAGGAACATCAATGCCTCGTCAGAAATTAACCCAACGTACCGACGGCTACTTCAAGGTGAAGTACCACGACAAGCAGTTTTACGGCAAAACGCAGGCGGAGGCCATGAAAGCCCGCGATGCGTACAAGCAGAAAGAGCAAATGGGGCTTAGCCACGACCTCGAAGGTATTACCTTTTTGGATTATGCGCTGAACTGGCTGGAAATTTACCGCTCCGATTGCAGCGTGCCATTGCAGAAGCAGTACGCCAACATGATCCGCTTTGCCGCCGACCATACGCGGAAGCGGTTCATCTGCGACATCAACGCGAACGATTTGCAGGCCATCTTCAACAAGCTGAGCTGCTATTCCTCGTCCTATGTGAGCAAGTTTGCCTCGCTCATGAACGGCATCTTCCGCAACGCCGTGTCCAACGGTGCGCTGATTCGCAATCCGATGGCGGGCGTACAGCGTCCCAAATGCAAGAAAACGGGCGGACACCGCTGTTTGGAGCCGTGGGAACGGGCGCTGATTCGCAGTACATGGCAGGAGCACGACTTCGGTCTGGCGGCGATGGTGATGCTCTACACCGGCTTCCGCAGGGGAGAAATGCTTCACCTGAACATCGACCGCGATGTGGATTTCGAGAAAAAGACGATTGCCGTCCGCGGCGCTGTGTCGTTCAGCGAAGGCAATCGCCCGAAGCTCACGAAGGGAAAAACCGCTTCCGCCATCCGCACTGTGCCGCTGCTTCCTCCGCTGGAAGAGGCGCTGAAAGGGCGGCACGGGCTGGTTTGCCACAAGGAGAACGGCGGCATCATGTCGCAGTCCGCCTTCGCGTGCAAGTACGAGTCGTACATCACCTTCCTGGAGACGAAGCTCAACGGCATCCACAAGCGCTGGTACGGCAAAACCAACGAGCAGAAGCAGCTCTTGGCGGAGGGGAAGCTGCCGCCGTGGAAGGAAATCAACATCCGCTGCCACGATTTCCGCGTGGAGTTCTGCACAAGAGCCTACTACGCGCAAGTGCCGCTCAAAACGCTGCAAAGCTGGATGGGTCACGCCGATGCCGACATGATTCTCGCCATCTACACGAAGCTGGACAAGGAGCAGGAGCGGACGGATGCAGCGAAGATGGTCAATTACCTGACCCGCTTGGAAGTGGATTCCGCCGCCGAATGAGAGAGCGCCGACGAATTCCCGCAATTTTATAACCCCGCCGGTACAGCGGCATGTCCCTGAAAGCGGCTAATTTCAAGGGATTCCGGGCAAATTTTATAACCCCGTTATAACCCCATTGCCCCCTGAAACGGCGTGAAAATAGGCGAAAATGCGGTTTTCGGGGAGGAAAAGGGGCAGAAGCTCGGAAGCAACGGAATCTGTGCTACTTGCAAAATCATGTGCTATATGGCATGAATTTCAACCATGATAGACGAAAATCCGCCCAAAAGTACAAAAAAAGAAGCGATTTTTCAATCGCTTCGATGTCTGGGTGAGAAGATTCGAACTTCCGGCCTCTTGAACCCCATTCAAGCACGCTACCAAACTGCGCTACACCCAGTCATGTTCCGAAGGTTTCGGCTCTCGCCGAAGGGGTCAACCTTGCGAACAGAACTAATTATAGCATGTTTCCAGCGCCCTGTCAAGAGGGAAAATGTCTTTTTTTTATGATTTTTTGCGAAGTCGAACGCGAAAAATCATAAACACGATGCACTTTGCCAATTAGCCCTTTTTCGTCGTTTCTTCCATGAGTTTGTCAAGATACTTGATGATTTTCTGCGCGTCGTTGCATTCTTCTGCGTAATCCCTGATTTGCTTGAGAAGCTCATTGAAACGCTGATTTGTCATGTTCAATGCCACCTTTCTGTAAAATAATGCATATCAGTCATTCTCGCCGTCACGCAGAAGCTCTTCCAGATGCTTGACAATCGCGTCTTTATCCGGGGCTTGCTCTGCGTAGGCAAGCAGTTCGCGAAGTAGAAAGCGCAGCTGATAATCCGTCAAGCCGGATTCTTCATGTTCGTCCATGTGGACAGCTCCTTTCTGATAGCGTTTATTGACAATTCTATTATAACATACGGATGGCGGGATACAATAGGCAAAAGTGATTTTTGCCGCAAAAATCACAAAAAACATTTGACGCGGGTGCAAAACTATGCTATGATGAAACCATCAGGCAGGGGGAGGAAAAGCAGGCATGGAAATCGTACTGGACGTAATTCAGGTTGTCCTCGCGGCGATTCTCGTCGTGCTGGTCTACAAGCTCTACAAGAAGCAATGAGACTGACACCGAGAAAAGGAAACGGCGGTCACATTACTGCTTACTTTGCGACGGTCGGCAGCAAGGAAGCGCGGGATGCGGGGTTCATCCGTCCTGACGGAAACAGCCGTATCCTGAAAAAGGTGGTTGACACCGAAAAGGGGACGCTCACCTTCCAAGTGGATTGGGAAGCGGAAGAGAATCGAACCGACCTGTGATGCCGAAAGAGGGGAGCGCGTGCTGCCCCTCTATTTGATTGCAATCCTCGCGTAACGCCCATCCTCCTCCATCACAAACCCCTCTCCATTCCCGGCTTGGAAGTCAAAATACCCGCCCTCCGGCACAGCAAACTTTTCCATAATCGCCATGAGCGTCCCGCCGTGCGCCACCACCGCGCAGTCCTCGTCCTGCTGGCGAATCTGCTCGAATGCGGTCACACACCGTGCGGCAAACTGCGCCCTGCTTTCGCCATGCGGGAAGGGCAGCTCGCCGCCGGAGTCAATCCACGCCTGATAGTCGGCGCGGCCGTTTAGTTCTGCGTAATTCTTGTTCTCGAAGTCGCCGAAATCACACTCGCGGAAGCCGCCGATGATGGTCTGCAGAACGCCGGGATAGAGGAGATTCGCCGTTTCCACGCAGCGGTGCATGGGGCTGACAAACACGCGCGATACGGGCGGATAGTGCCGATTCTGCAATTGCGCAATTCCTTCGGGGCACAGCGGCTCGTCCGTGCGGCAGCCGATGTAGCGGTGCTCACGGTTGCCCTGCGTCTGCCCGTGGCGGATGAGAATCCACTTCATTTGATGCGCACCCCGATTCCGCAGACGCAGCGCGTGACGCTTTCCGATTCCTGCGCGACGATGCACAGCGCGCGCCCGACCGCCTCGCGGAAGAGGCGTTCCTCCTTTACAATCGGCACGACGCCCGCGCCGACTTCGTTCGCGACGACGATGGCGTCCGGGTGCGCGGCGCAGAACTGCCGGGCAAATTCGCGCGGGTCTTGACGCGCCTCCAAGACGGCGCGGCGGATGGCTTCGTGAAAATCAGGATAGCAGGGAAGTCCGGGATTCTCCGCGCGGGCGAGTTCTTCCTGCCCTTGATAAACGCCGCCAATGTACAGCTTCATAATAGCTTTCCTCCGATGACAATGACTGCCGTCAGTGTGAGTTCTGTGATTTGCAGAAACCAGCCCGCAAGGTCGCCGGTGATGCCGCCGAACTGCTTGTACGACATGTGCCGATAGTACCATGCGCACAGAATCGCGGCTAACAGGCACGGAATTGCCAGCCATCCGCCGACAATCGCCCATAGCACTGCGCAGAGAACGGCGTACACCGCGCAGCTGATGGTCAGCATTCGCCGCTGTGCCGCCTGCGCAAAAGCATCGAGCATCCCCTTGGGGCGGGCACTCCTGAACGCGGACATTGCCCACGCGCTGCACGCCCGCGACAGCATGAAGCAGCCAGTCATCATCGGCGCAAGGGTCGTCGGCAGTTCGCTGAGCAGCGCCGCATCCAGCAGCAGATAGCCCGCGCAGCCCAGCACAGCGAATGCTCCGACGTGGCTGTCCTTGAGGATTTCCAGCCGCTTTTCCGGCGATTGCCATGATGCCAGTGCGTCGCTGGTGTCCATGAAACCGTCCATGTGGATGCCGCCGGTGACGAGAATCGGCAGCAGCGCCCCGACCGCGCCGCGCAGCAAGGCTCCGAAGCCCAGCACGTCACACAGCGCCAGCCAGCCCCACAACAGCAGTCCAATTACCGCGCCGATGAGCGGGAAAAAGCACATCGAATACTTGCGGTTTTCGTCTGTCCAAGCCACCTGCGGCACAGGAATGCGCGAATAGGTGGAAAACGCGATGCACAGCGAGCGGATTACATGCATGGGAGCGCTCCTTTCACACAGACGGGGATGGAATAGACGACTTCGACCACGCAGTCCGCCATTTTTGCGGCTTCAGCGTTGATTTTTGCCAACTGCCGCAGGTATTCCTGCGTCGAGTCGGGATAATGGATGCCGTCGGAAAAAACGTCGTTTGTGACCAGAATCAAGTGCTGGCACTTGCACGCGAGGGCGTTTAGCACCGGGAGGATGCGGGACGTATCGCCGCCGCCAAACATCTCGTTCGCCATCAGGTTGACCAAATCTTCCAGCAGAACGACGCTGCCTTCGGGGACATCCGCCGACGCAAGGTTCTTTTCACACTCGATGGTCGTGAAGCCCTTGCCCGCGCGCTGTGCCCGATGCCGCGCCACTCGCTGCACGGATTCTTCGTCGTACACCTGCATGGTCGCGATATACACGCGCTTTTCCGCTGGAAGCGCGCTGACCAGCTTCTCCGCCCATGTGGATTTGCCGCAGCCGCTGCCGCCCGTGACCAGCACAATCATGCTTTACCCTCCTGTGGCTCGTAGGCCGAAATGCCCAATTCGTCGAAGGTGTGCGGCCCGTGGTAAACCTTGAGCGCCATATCCAGCAGGGGAATCAGCGACACCGCGCCTGTGCCTTCGCCCAGCGCCATATCAGCGTGGATGATGGGGGACATGCCCAATTCCGACATGATGCGCACCATAGCTGGCTCGTGGCTCATGTGCGAGGGGAGCATGGCGGATTTTGACGCCGAGTCGATTCGCACTGCCGTGAGTGCCGCGACTGCCGAAATCACACCGTCGATGATAATCGGCAGATGATGGCGCAGTCCGCCCAGAAAGATGCCGACCATCCCGGCAATCTCGAATCCGCCGACTTTCGCCAGCACGTCCAGCGCATCATCCGCATTCGGGCGATTGATGCTCAGGGCGCGCTGGATGGCAGCCTTTTTGCGCTGCAAGCCCGCGTCCGACAAACCCGCGCCGCGCCCGGTGATATCCTCCGGCGAACAGCGCATGAGCGCGCACGCCATGGCGGTGGAGGCGGTCGTGTTCCCGATGCCCATTTCGCCCGTGGCAATCAGCTGATACCCACGCGCTTTCATGCGGGCGACCGCGTCGATACCCGCTTGAACCGCCTGTTCCGCCTGCGCGCGGGTCATCGCGGGTTCACGCGCCATATTGCGTGTTCCGGCGGCGATGCGGCAGTCTACCGTCCCCATGACGGGCGTCACCATGCCGAAATCCAGCGCGTACACGTCCGTTCCGGAGACGGATGCCATCAGGTTGATGTTCGCCGTGCCCGCGACGATGGATTGCGCCACGAGTGCCGTTACCTCGCTGCCGGACTGGCTCACGCCCTCTGCCACTACACCGTGGTCGCCGCAGCAAATCAGCGCGCACCGCTTGTTGATGCAAACGTCCGTCGTCTGCTGAATCCCCGCGATCTGCACGACAAGCTGTTCCAGCTTTCCCAGCGAATTCAGCGGCTTCGCGACGTGATTCCACCGAAACTGCGCCTGTTCCTGTGCGTTCATTTGTCCTCCCTGTCCGAGCGTGCGGCGACCGCGGCAATTTCGCGAAAGCGCGCGATAATCGCATCATAATTCTTCTTCTGGTGCGGGAAAGTGCAGTGCTGGCAGCTTTTGATGCCCGATTCCGTGTAGGTGCAGTTACCGCCGCAGTGCTTGCCCAGCGTGTACAGCGGGCAGTAACAGAAAAGGCAGTTGAAATCCTCTTCCTTCACGCCCTTGTGGCAGGGGAAATATTCACATTCCTTGTTCTGAAAAAAGTTGTAATGTTTGTTTTGCTCCGGCATATGCTCACCTCATCGTGCAATGGCAATCAGTACAATCAAAGCCATCATCAGCAGACTGCTTGTATACAACAAACGGTTTGCACGGCGGATATCCGCGCGTTCAGCAGGCCGATCCGCGTCGCCGATGGTTGGTTTTTCGACGGGTTTGCCGAAGTAATTGTGCGTCCCGCCGAGTTGTATGTGCAGCGCCCCCGCCGCCGCGGATTCGCTCCACGCGCAGTTGGGGCTTTTGTGATTGGCGTGGTCGCGGCGGACGATGCGGAAGGCATTTTTGCCGTCCAAGCCTATCAAATAGGAAGCAATCACCATCAGCAGCGCCGTCAAACGCGCCGGAATGTAGTTCAGCACGTCATCTAATTTTGCGCTCGACCAGCCAATGTCGCGGTATTTCTCGTCCAAGTATCCAACCATTGAATCCAATGTGCTGGCGGCTTTGAATCCCCACAGGAGGATTGGCCCGCCGATGGCAGCGTACAGCAGGGGAGAAATTACGCCGTCCGTCGTGTTCTCCGACACTGTTTCGACGGTTGCTTTGATGATTTCTTCCTCACTTAATTCCTGCGTGTCGCGCCCGACAATCCGCGCCACCTGCGTCCGCCCAGCGGCAACGCCCCGCCCCAGCGCTTTTTCCACGCCGCGCGCTTCCTTCGCCATACTCGTGATGGCAATGCCCATCCAGTCCAACAGAGCCATGGCAATTAGCAGGGGAATGCGCCCCAGCAGCCCGCAAAGCATCATAATTAGCGCGACGACCGCCATTGTCAGCAGTACGGTGGAGGCGGTCAGGAACACGGCGCTTTTCCGCAGATTGCCGCCGCGCCGCCGCAGCTTTTTCTCCATCCAGCTGATGTACTTGCCGATGAGGCACACCGGGTGATACAGCCATGACGGGTCGCCCAGCAGCAAATCCAGCACAAAGCCGATTATCAGCGCCCAAATCCAATCGCTCATTGCTTACACCTCGCCCCGTACAATACGGTAGATGGCGTCCATATCGACGCTCGCGCGGACAATATCAGCAATGCGGTCGAACTCGCGCTCGCGGTATTCATCGAGGGTCATCGGGACCTGCGTTTCGGTGTCGATGCCCTTTTCTTTGCGGATGTGCGCGGCGATGGCGGCGAACAGCTGCCCGTCATCAAACAAGCCGTGCAGATAGCTGCCCAGCACGTTGCCGCGCTCATTCATCACGCCGTCCACGCGATTGCCGATGCGCAGCCACGGCAGCGCCCTTTCGCCGAACTGATTTTGCCCGGCGTGAATCTCGTAGCCGTCCACCAGAATGCCGTTCGATGATGCCAGCCAGCCGGACGCATCGACGATGCCGCTGGCCTGCGCGGTTTCCTTCTCCCTTGCGAAGGTGACCTCCATGTCCAGTAAGTCCAGACCCGCCAGCTCCGGCACGCGCGATTCCACATGGTCGGGGTCGTGCAGCTTTCTACCCAGCATTTGGTATCCGCCGCACACGCCGATGACCATGCCGCCCTTGCGCGCGTGGCGGATGATGGCGGCATCCAAGCCGCGGTTGCGCAGGTCAATCAAATCTTCGATGGTGTTTTTCGTGCCGGGAAGGACAATCAGGTCGGCATTTTCGACCTCCTTCGCGGTCTGGGCATAGCGCACCTTCACGCCGGGCTGAAGCGATAGAGACTGGAAATCTGTGAAGTTGGAGATGTGCTTCAGCTTCACCACGGCAACGTCCAAATCCCCCTGACCCATCATGCGGCTGAAACGTTCGGTTACGCTGTCCTCATCCTCCAGCCCCACGTCCATCCACGGCACAACGCCTAATACGGGAATGTGAATGCGCTCCTCCAGCATCTTGAGTCCCGGTTCAAGAATCTTCACATCGCCGCGGAATTTGTTGATGATGACGCCCTTCACGCGGGCGCGTTCCTCGTCCGTCAGCAGCATCACGGTGCCCAGCAGCGACGCGAACACGCCCCCCAAGTTGATGTCGCCCACCAGCAGCACCGGCGCATCGGCGGATTCTGCCATTGACATATTCACAATGTCCCCGGCACGCAAGTTGATTTCCGCCGGACTGCCCGCCCCCTCGATGACCACGCAGTCCACGGTGGATTCCAGCGCGTCGTACGTCGCCTTGATGCGTTCGCGCAGGGCAGGCTTGTAGCGGTGATACTCCATCGCAGTCATTGTGCCGATGGCTTTGCCGTCCACAATTACCTGACTGCGGCGGTCGCTCGTGGGTTTGAGCAGCACGGGATTCATGCGCACATCCGGTTCAACGCCTGCCGCCTGCGCCTGCGTCACCTGCGCACGCCCCATTTCCAAGCCGTCCTTAGTGACGAACGAATTTAACGCCATGTTTTGCGCTTTGAACGGCGCAACCTTGTATCCATCCTGCTTCATGATGCGCAAAAACGCGCTGCACAGCACGCTTTTGCCCACGGACGACGCCGTCCCCATCACCATCAAACTCTTACCGCGCATCGAAATTCTCCTTATCAAGTGCCGCCATCAGCAAATCGTTTTCCGCGTCCGTTTTCACTGCCAAGCGCAGATAATTCGCGAGCAAGCCGAACGAATCGCACGTCCGCACCAAAATGTGCTGCGCCCGCAGGTGCTGCACCGTTTTCGTCATGTCGTGCCCGAAATCAGCCAGCAGGAACGGTACGCGCCCCGCTGTCACACGCACGCCCATCTCCTGCAAGCACCGCGCGAACCGCTCCGCCCGCGCCTGATTCGCCTGTGCATCCGCCGCAATTTCCGCCTGATGACGGGGCAGCTCCGCCGCAACCGCCGACGCCAGCACGTTCAGCGACCATGTGACTGCCCGCTCCTGCAAGCGTGCAATCTGTTCCGGCGCAGCGCAGATGTACCCCAGCCGCACGCCCGGAATGCACAGAATCTTCGTCAACGACCCAACCACTGTCAAACCATCCTGCACATGGTGGCGAACCGTCCCATCCGGGCAATAGTCGATGAACGCCTCGTCCACAATCAGCTCGCCGCCGCTGTTCCGCACGTCCCGATGCATCCGCAGCACGTCATTCGGCGAAAGCAGCGTGCCTGTCGGATTGTTCGGATTGCATATAACCACAGTGTCATCCGCCTGAATCGCCTGATTTGCTGCCATCCGCCGCCCGTGTGCCTTCGCCCGCTCCGCATATTCCCCGAACGTCGGCTGCTGCACATGCACCGCGCCGCGCCGGACGCCGAGCGTCAGGTCAATCGCCGCCGCGCCGCCCGCTGTCGGCAGCACGCAGCTTTCGTCCACGCCGAGATACAACGCCAGCCCCGCACGCGCTGCCCGCATCGCGCGGTCAGGATAATAGCACGCCTGCGAAAGCGCCGCGCGCATGGTGTCCATCACCCACGCGGGCGTTCCCTCTGGTCGCAGATTCGCGGAAAAGTCCAGCCAATCCGCTGGCTGACCTTCCCAAACATTGCCGCCGTGCCTCAATGCCGCGTCCTCCTGAATCAGCAGAAATACCGAGAATGATTATAGCAAAATTACGGGGGATTTTCAACAGCGAGTGGGGCAGGATGACGAATCCGCCGTTATAGAATAGAAAGAAAACTGACAGACACACACTCCATAAGTACAATTGTACTTCTTTCGCTTTTGCCAATTGTAAATAATTGCGCCAAAGAATTGACTTTTTCGTGGAAAGGCGTATAATCATGGAAGGAAGGGGTGGAAATTCATGAGAACGACGAAGCTAATGGCGGGTGCGTTGACGCTGCTGGTGCTGGTCGGCGGTGCGGCGGCTGCCGAGACGGTGCAATCCTCCGAAGGCACGGTGTATACCCTGCCGGCGAATGTTTCCCGCATCGAGGAGTACGCATTTTACGGCGACGGGGAACTGCGGGAAATCCGCATTCCGGAGGGCGTGACGGAAATCGGCGATTATGCTTTTGCAAACTGCTGGTATCTGACGGAAATCACGATTCCGGAGAGTGTGACCAAGATTGGCGCACATGCCTTTGACAGCTGCGTGAGCTTGAAAACGGTGCAGCTGTCCGACAACATCACCGAAATGGGGGAGAGCGCTTTTTATCGCTGCCTCAGCCTGCCGGAAATCACCCTGCCCGCGTCGCTGACGGGCATTTCGGCGCATATGTTCGAGAACTGCGAAGGACTGGTGACGGTCACGGTGCCGGAAGGGCTGCTGGAAATCGGTGATTCTGCCTTTGCAGGCTGCAAGAAGCTGGAAAACTGCGCCCTGCCGCCGAACCTGACGCGCGTCGGCAGCTACGCGTTCGACAAGTGTACGCTCTGGAACGCCGAGCTGCTGCCGGATACGCTGACGGAAATTGGCGAGTACGCCTTCCGCCAGTGCAAGAAACTGACAGAAGTGACGATTGGCGAAAAGCTGCTGAATGTCGGCGAGGGTGCGTTCTACGACTGCGACGGCATCAAGAAAGTGGACTGGCAGGCGAAAGTGACGCGCATTCCCGACCGCGTGTTCCAATCCTGCTACTATATTGAAACCGTGAAGCTGCCGGAAACAGTGACGGAAATCGGCGAGTACTCGTTCTATTCCTGCGGCTATTTGACGGACATTGGCACGTTTGAGCGGATGAAGCGCATCGGCGCCTGCGCGTTTTCAAACTGCGATGAGCTGGTGAATATCGGCACGCTGGACGCGATAGAGGAAATCGGCGGCGGCGCGTTTATATCCGACCAGAAGTTAGTGCTTTCGCTGGATGGCTTGCAGCACCTGCGCATTATCGGCGGCTACGCGTTCGGCGGCTGCCCGAAAGTGACGGGATTGCGTGATTTGCCGGCGCTGGAAGAAATCGGCGCGAGCGCACTGGACAGCGCGAACATCCCGGAAGTTGCAAATCTGCCGCGCTTGCGGAGGATTGGCGCATCCGGTCTGTCCAATCGGTCGCTGGTGACGGTGGGCGACCTGCCCAGCTTGGAGTATATCGGCGACTCAGCGTTCCGGAATGCAACTTCACTGACCACGTTCGGCGCAGCACCGAAAGTGACGTACATTGGCGCGAATGCCTTTGAAGAATGCCGCAAACTGGAGACGCTTGGTTTGGATGGTGTTGCGGCAGAAATCGGAAGAGAAGCGTTCATCGCCTGCACTTCGCTGAAGTCGCTTGATTTGTCGAATGTCACCAGCATTGGGGAGAAGGCGTTCAGCTACTGCGGCACGCTGGAAACGGTGGTCAGCCTTGAATCCATCACCAGCCTTGGCAAAAATGCGTTTGAGGAATGCAGATCGCTGGTGACGGTCGGCAAAATCGGCAATCTGACGCGGCTGCCGAACGAAGTATTTAGGGAATGCAAAGCCCTTGCAAATGTCACCCTGCCGGATACGATGGAGACGATTGGCACAGCGGCGTTCAAGCATTGCTATGGTCTGCCTGAAATTGTGATTCCAGACAGCGTGACGATCATCGAGGAAGAAGCGTTTAGCGGCTGCACCTCGCTGCAGGAAATCATTGTGCCGGATTCTGTGGTAAAAATGGGAAATCATGTGTTTGGCGGATGCCGAAGCGCAACGCGGATTGTATTCCCGAAATACCTCACGTACCTGCCCGGCTCTGGTGTGAGCTTCTGCAACTATATGGTGGAATTTGTATTCCCAGAGAACGTGAAATCTATCAGCGATTACTTCTTCTACGGCTGCATTTCACTGAAAGAAATCGTGATTCCGGATACGGTGACTACCATTGATTTCCGTGCTTTCTGGGATTGCACTTCCTTGACGCGCATCACGATTCCGGCTTCGGTCACGAAAATTGATTCGACAGCGTTTGACGGCTGCAAGAAGGACAAACTGGTGTGGGTGGTCACGCCCGGTTCGTATGCGGAAACGTACGCCAAGAAGAATTATTACCATTACACATACGCGAAGTAAACCCTGTTGGGAGATTGCCCTGCGCAGTCTCCCGTTTTTTTGCGTCCAGCATTCCATAACATTACCCAACATTCGCCAAAATACCCCTTGATTTTTGCAGTGCTGCGTTGTACAATAATTTACAGGGGCGCAACCCTGCCCCCAAAGCTGCTGCAATGCAAAAGGAGTCGCCATGGGCAATTCGTATTCGTTGTTCCTGCGTCAGTCGTATCTCGACGCGTGGGAGGACTATCGCCGCTCGCTGCACAGGGCTGATTTCCCGGTCTGGGATTATATCATACTCACCGCGTCCAATGAGGCGCAGGCGAATGCGTATCGCCAGCAGATTGCCATTCGCCGGGCGAAAAACCTCCTGCCTGAGCGGACGCACTATGCCGTTCTGCCCGACCCGGACGGGCTGCGCGTGGGCAGCGGCGGCGCGACGCTCAATGCGCTTCGTTATGTCTGCACGCAGGAAGGCACATTTGCGGGCAAGCGCATTCTGTGCATCCATTCAGGCGGGGACAGCAAGCGTGTGCCGCAGTACAGCGCGTGCGGCAAGCTGTTTTCGCCTGTCCCGCGTGAGCTGCCCAACGGCAGGCGCTCGACGCTGTTTGACGAGTTCATCATTGGCATGAGCGGCGTGCCATCGCGGATTCGGGACGGGATGCTTGTGCTGTCGGGAGATGTGCTGCTGCTATTCAATCCGCTGCAGATTGATGCGCCCGCATCCGGCGCGGCGGCGATTTCCTTCAAAGAGGACGTGGAAACGGGCAAGAACCATGGCGTGTTCCAGATGGATGAACAGGGTAACGTTGGCGAGTTCCTGCATAAACAGACGGTGGAGACGCTGACGAGCCGAGGGGCGGTCAATGCGCAGGGCAAGGTGGATATTGACACCGGCGCGGTGCTGTTCAGCGCAGATTTGCTGGCGGATTTGTATACGCTGGTGGATACGCCCGCAAAGTTTGCGGCTTTTGTGAATGACCGCGCGCGGCTGTCCTTCTATGGTGATTTCCTCTATCCGCTGGCAAGCCGTTCGACCTTGGAGCAGTTCTACCGCGAAAAGCCGGATGGCTCGTTCACTGAGGAGCTGCACGCCTGCCGCACCGCCATCTGGCAGGTGCTGCGGAAGTATCGGATGCGTCTGCTGCGGCTGGCGCCCGCGTCGTTCATTCACTTTGGCACGACGCATGAACTGCGCGCGCTGATGACAGATGGCGTGTCGGCGTACAGCTTCTTGGACTGGAAAAAGTGTGTGTCCGGCTGCTGCTCATCGGCGAATTATGCGCTGAATAACGCGATGGTGGAGGAGGGCTGCTGCATCCATGACGATTGCTATCTGGAGGACAGTCATGTGATGGGCAACGCGATTATCGGCAGCGGTACGGTGCTCTCGCATGTGACAATCAGCGGAAAGAACATTCCGGCGAATGTCGTCCTGCACAGCCTGAAGTTGATGGACGGGCGCTTTGTGACGCGGATTTACGGCGTGGCGGACAATCCGAAGGAAGGCGCGTTCTTGGGCGGCTCAATGGCGGCGTTCGGGAATGTGTGGGATGGGGATGACCATTCGCTGTGGCAGGCGAAAATCTACCCGGTCTGCGATTCTATGGCGGAATCGGTGGATGCAGCGCTGAATGTCTATGCGCTGGCAATGGGCACGGGGGATTATGACGCGTGGGTATCGGCGGAGCGCGTCAGCCTGTGCAGCTCGTTCAACAGCGCGGACACGGCGGCGATTCTGGAATGGGAGACGCACCTGCGCAAGGCCGTGAAGGTCGAGCGCTTCTTGTCTGTGATTCGCCGCGGCGGCACAATCGAGGAAGCGAAGAAAATTTTTCAGGATGCTGCCATCAGCGCCTATCAGCGCCGCCTGATTGTGGAAAAGGCGGCATCGGCAGACGTGTTCACACGGATGCGAATCTTCTACTGCCTCGGCAAAGTACTGGGTGATTCGCAGGAAGGGGAGGCGTACATCAAGCGGGCTTTTGAGGAGATTCAGCGCATGGTGCTTGCGGGCGCGGCAACGCACGGCACGGGGTTTTGCGCACATCATCAGCCAGTGGAAGAAGAAGCAGCGGTGCGTCTGCCGCTGCGGGTCAACTGGGGCGGCGGCTGGAGCGATACGCCGCCGTACTGCAACGAAAAGGGCGGAACGGTGCTCAATGCCGCGATTCTGCTGGGCGGCGAGTATCCCGTGGAGGTGCATGTGCGCCGTCTGCCGAAGCCGATGGTCGTGCTGGAAAGCGCGGATATGGGCGCGCGCGGGGAATTCACGGCAATTTCGGACTTGCAGGAGTGCCACAATCCCTACGACCCGTTTGTGCTGCACAAGGCAGCGCTGATTGCCTGCGGCGTGATTCCGCACGAGGGCGGCGAATTGACGGATATTACGGCGAAAATCGGCGGACTGTACGTCTCTACGCAGATGCACGGCGTGCCGAAGGGTAGCGGTCTGGGCACGAGCAGCATTCTTGCAGGCGCGTGCGTCAAAGCGCTTTTCCAGTATTTCGGCGTGGCGCACACAGAGGACGATTTGTATGAGCATGCCATGTGCGTCGAGCAGATTATGTCCACCGGCGGAGGCTGGCAGGATCAGGTTGGCGGCATGACGCCGGGACTGAAGCTCATCACCGCGCCCGCGGGCATTCAGCAGAAGCTGAACGTCCGCCATATCGCTCTGTCGGAGGACACCAAGGCGGAACTGAACGCGCGTTTCACCCTGATTTATACCGGCCAGCGCCGCCTTGCGCGGAATCTCCTGCGCGATGTGGTGGGCCGCTACATCAGCAATGCGCCGGACAGCCTGTACGCGCTGGAGGAAATTCAGCGAATCGCCGTGATGATGGCGTTTGAACTGGAGCGTGGGCATGTGGATGACTTCGCGAAGCTGCTGAATCGCCACTGGGAGCTTTCCAAGACGATTGACGCGGGCAGCACCAACACCTGCATCGACCAGATTTTTCTTGCGATTGACGACCTGATTGACGGGCGCATGATTTGCGGCGCGGGCGGCGGCGGATTCCTGCAGGTGCTGCTCAAGCGCGGCGTGACGAGGGAGCAGCTGAACGCGCGCCTGCATGATACATTTCAGGACTGCGGCGTGGACGTGTGGGACTGCACATTGGTTTAAGGAGGTACGATCATGCTGAAGGGTATTTCCCCGCTGATTTCGCCGGAACTGCTGAAAGTGCTGTGCGAGATGGGGCATGGGGACGAGATTGTGCTGGCGGACGCGAATTTCCCCGCAGAAAGCATGGGGCAGCGCGTCGTTCGTGCGGATGGCATCGGCGCGGCGGAACTGCTGCGCGCGATTCTGCCGCTGTTCCCGCTGGATCAATATGATGAAAGCAATTTTGTGCTGATGTCGGTTGTGCCGGGCGACCCAATAGAACCCGTGATTTGGGACGAATACCGCGCGACGCTGACGGCTTATGAGCCGGACGCGAAAATCCAGACAATCGACCGCTTTGCCTACTACGAGCGCGCGAAAAAAGCGTACTGCATTGTTGCGACAGGCGAAAGCGCGCAGTACGCAAACATCCTGCTGAAGAAAGGTGTCATTCGGCAGCATTGCAAATGATATGAAACCCAAGATTATACTGACAATAGTTTCTATACCCCCTTACTTTTTGAAAGTAACTTCTTTATAATAGCAGTGTGTCTATTTTCAAGAATAGCTGATGAAAAGAGGAAATTTCAAGACGATGGCGAAGAAGGCGCTGATTACCGGCATCACCGGTCAGGATGGTTCCTATTTGGCGGAGTTCCTGCTCGAAAAAGACTATGAGGTGCATGGTATTGTCCGCCGTGCGTCCATTTCCAACACGGCGCGCATTGACCACCTGATTGAGAAGAAGGCAATTCACCTGCATGACGGCGACTTGTCGGATTCTTCCGGCCTGATTCGGCTGGTGGGCGAAATCAAGCCCGACGAAATCTACAATCTGGCGGCGCAGAGTCATGTGCAAGTGTCTTTCGACGCGCCGGAATATTCGGGCGACGTGGATGCCTTGGGTGTTCTGCGCGTGCTGGAAGCGGTTCGCGTGTGCGGGCTGACGAAAAGCTGCAAGGTGTATCAGGCTTCTACCTCCGAACTGTACGGCAAGGTGGAGGAGGTTCCGCAGCGCGAAACTACGCCGTTCCATCCGTACAGCCCCTACGCGGTGGCGAAGCAGTACGGCTTCTGGATGGTGAAGGAGTACCGCGACGCGTATGGCATGTTCGCGGTCAACGGTATTCTGTTCAATCACGAATCCGAGCGCCGCGGTGAGAATTTCGTGACGCGCAAGATTACCTTGGCGGCGGGCCGCATTGCCGAGGGAATGCAGGATCATCTGGAGCTGGGCAATATGGACTCTCTGCGCGACTGGGGCTATGCGAAAGACTATGTGGAGTGCATGTGGCTGATTATGCAGCAGGAGAAGCCGGATGATTTCGTCATTGCGACGGGTGTGCAGCATACCGTCCGCGATTTCACCGAGAAGGCGTTCGCGGCGAATGGCATCAGCATCCGCTGGGAAGGCAAGGGCATCGACGAAAAGGGCTATGACGCGGCGAACGGCAAGATGCTGGTGTGCGTGAATCCGCAGTGGTTCCGCCCGACGGACGTAGACAACCTCTGGGGCGATCCGACGAAGGCCAAGACCATGCTGGGCTGGAATCCGCAAAAGACCAGTTACGAGCAGCTGGTGGAGATCATGGCGAAGCACGACCGCATGTTGGCGAAGCGCGAAAAGGCGATGCGGACGGTGCTGTAATTAGGGCTTAAAGAGCAGAAAGAGGGACAGCCATGATGAAAAAGGATGCAAAGATTTACGTCGCGGGTCATCGCGGCATGGTGGGTTCCGCCATCGTACGAGAATTGGAACGTCAGGGCTATACCAATATTATCACCCGCACCCACAAGGAACTGGATTTGACCCGGCAGGAGGCGGTCGAGGCGTTCTTCGCGCAGGAAAAGCCGGCGTATGTATTTCTTGCCGCGGCAAAGGTGGGCGGCATCGTTGCGAACCAGAACGCGCTGGCGGATTTCATGTATGATAACATGGTACTGGAAATGAATGTCATCCATGCGGCGTGGCAGAATGGCTGCAAGAAACTGGAGTTTCTCGGCTCATCCTGCATCTATCCGCGGATGGCGCCCCAGCCGATGAAGGAAAGCTGCCTGCTGACCTCCGAACTGGAAAAGACGAACGAGGCGTATGCGCTGGCGAAAATCAGCGGTCTGAAGTACTGCGAGTTCCTTAATCGGCAGTATGGCACGGATTATATCTCCGTCATGCCGACGAACCTCTATGGCCCGAACGACAACTATCATCCGACGCACAGCCACGTTCTTCCGGCGCTGATTCGCCGCTTCCACGAAGCGAAAATCAACGGCGCGGAAAGCGTGACTTGCTGGGGTGACGGCAGTCCGCTCCGCGAGTTCCTGTATGTGGACGATTTGGCAAACCTTTGCGTGTTCCTGATGAACAACTACTCCGGCAGCGAGACGGTGAACGCCGGCACGGGCAAGGAACTGACCATCAAGGAACTGACCGAACTGGTAGCGAAGGTTGTGGGTTACAAGGGTGAAATCAAGTGGGATCCCACCAAGCCCAACGGTACGCCGCGCAAGCTGCTTGATGTTTCCAAGGCGACAAACCTCGGCTGGACGTATCGGACAGAACTGGAGGACGGCATCCGCCTTGCGTATGAGGACTTTCTGAACAACCCCATGCGCGCTGAACGTTAAGGCACTACCGCACAATTCGTCGGCAGCGCTGGCGATGCCTTTTCTGCCATCTGCTTCTTGCAGAAATCTCGATTTACCTCCAGTAAACCTTCGATTTCTGCAATCGCATCTGACAAAAAATGCATTTGCCATCGCACCAACTCATTTGTGCGGTATTGCCTTAAGGCAACACCGCACAACTCGGCGTCACCTTAATCCGTGAAGGAAGCAACGGGGGCTGCATGGCAAAAAGTGCAGCCCTCATTCTGTTTTGGAGGAGAAACAAACGATGAACATTATCCTGCTTTCCGGCGGCTCCGGCAAGCGCTTGTGGCCGCTGTCCAACAATATTCGCTCAAAGCAGTTTATCAAGATTTTCAAGAAGGAAGATGGCGCTTATGAGTCGATGCTGCAGCGCGTCTATCGCCAGATTAAGCAGGTGGATACTGACGCAACCGTGACCATTGCGACCAGCAAGACGCAGGTGTCTGCTATCCACAACCAGCTTGGTGAGCATGTCGGTGTGAGCATCGAGCCATGCCGCCGTGACACGTTTCCTGCCATTGCGCTGGCAACGGCGTATCTGGTGGATGTGCTGCATATTGACCCGTCGGAATCGGTCGTCGTTTGCCCGGTTGACCCGTATGTGGAGGACGCTTACTTCGAGGCGCTCAAGGAATTATCGGCGCAGGCGGACAAGGGCGAGGCGAACCTCATTCTCATGGGCATTGAGCCGACGTATCCCAGCGAAAAGTACGGCTACATTATTCCACAGAACGGCGAACATATATCGTCGGTGGATACCTTCAAGGAAAAGCCGACGGCGGATGTGGCGGCGGAGTATATTGCCCGCGGCGCACTGTGGAACGGCGGCGTGTTCGCTTACAAACTGTCCTACATGATAAACAAGGCGCACGAGCTGATAGACTTTATCGACTATCAGGATTTGTTCAGCAAGTACGCTGCAATCAAAAAGATTTCTTTTGACTATGCCGTTGCAGAGCATGAAAAACAGATTCAGGTTGTGCGTTTTGCGGGCATGTGGAAAGATCTCGGCACATGGAACACCCTGACCGAAGCCATGGAAGAAACAATCATCGGCAAGGGTGAACTAAACGACAAATGCAGGGGTGTGCATATCATCAACGAGCTGGATGTGCCGGTGCTGGCGATGGGGCTGCATGATGTGGTGATTAGCGCATCAGCGGAGGGAATTCTGGTATCCGACAAGGAGCAAAGTTCCTACATCAAGCCATTCGTGGACAAGTACGAGCAGCAGATTATGTTCGCGGAGAAGTCGTGGGGCAGCTTCCGCGTAGTGGATGTGGAGATGAACTCGCTGACCATCAAGGTGACGCTGAACCCCGGTCACAACATGAATTACCACAGTCATCAGTACCGCGACGAGGTGTGGGTGGTGATTTCCGGCGCGGGTAGAACGATTGTCGAGGGGGTAGAACGTCCGGTCAAGACGGGAGATGTCATAACGATGACAGCGGGTCAGCGCCACACGGTCATTGCAGACACGGAGCTGAAGATGATAGAGGTGCAGCTGGGCAAGGATATCAGCGTCCATGACAAGAAAAAGTTCACTTTGTGATTGACAGGACGCATAAATTGGTATATGCTGTCTCTCGAAACGGAAGCAATGCCAAAACTACTGGAGGTGGAGGATGCCGGATGAGTAAAGTGCTTCTGATTACGAATATCCCTGCGCCGTATCGGGTGGATTTGTTCTACTATATGCAGACGCATCAGCAGACGCACGAGTTTTTCGTCATTTACACGAATCGCAATGAGGACAACCGGCAGTGGGTGATTGACGAGCGCAAACTCCTGCAATCGACGATTCTGGAATCCAAAATCATCAAGCGCAAGGGCGAAGGGGATGTGCACTACCTGCATATTCCGCAGCACCTGACGCGGGAAATCACGCGCATCAACCCGGATGTGGTGATTGCGTGGGAGTACAACCCATCCGCGCTGAAAGCATTGCTCTGGTGCAAGCGCCATGGCAGGAAATTCATCCACCTCACGGACGGTACGCTGCATTCGGAGCGGAACATCGGGCGCGTGCAGAAGCTCATGCGGCATATCATCATCCGCCACGCCGATGCGTGCATTGCCAGCAGCACCAAAGCGAAGGAAAAGCTGCTGCACTGGGGCGCGCCGAAGCGGAAAATCTTCCTTAGCCTGCTGACGGTGGATATTTCCCGCTTCCGCTATGCCGAAAAGCGCGAAAATCAGCATACGCTGCTGTTTGTGGGCAGAATTATCCACCTGAAAGGGCTGGATTTGCTCCTGCGCGCGCTGCCGAAAGTGCATCAGCCGTTTGAATTGCTGATTGTCGGCGACGGCGAGGCGGACGAGAAGGCGAAATTGATGGCGATGGCGGAAGAAACGCACGTTGCGCAGCACATTCGCTGGCTGGGATTCCAGTCTGGCGAGCCGCTGGCGGATGCCTATCGCCGGGCGAGCGTGTTTGTTCTGCCGACCCGCGAGGACTGCTTCGGGCTGGTGCTGCTGGAAGCGCTCTGCTCCGGTACGCCGATTGTCGCGTCGAAGTATGCCGACGGCGCGTATGACATCGTACACCCGGGCGAAAACGGGCTGATTGTTGACCCGGAGGATGCCGACGCGCTGGCGGAAGCCATCGACAGTATTCTGGGCAGCGAGGAAATTCAGCGGCGCTATTCGCAGAACTGCCGCCAGTATATTCCGCAATTCGAGTTTGAGGCGGTCATGCAGGGGTATCTGCAGGCGATTGCGTTCGTCACATCAGGCAACAAATAACATCAAACTGCCGTACTTTTGTGGCGGCTTTTTTGTTCCGCCGCTTGACAGTGGTGCTATAATAGGCGTGATGAAGCGCCACACCTTCATCCGAAAAGAGGAAATCAGTATGAAAACAATGCATCACGGTCAAATGTCGGAATCTTTCCTGACAGCCGTCTTTTTGTCCTTGTCCGGCGGCTTGCAGGATGCGTATACCTACTTGTTTCGCGGCAAAGTGTTCGCCAACGCGCAGACGGGCAACATCGTCCTGCTCAGCGCGCATATCATGGACGGGCAGTGGGGGATGGTACTGCACTACTTCATCCCGCTGTGTGCGTTTGCCTTTGGTGTGCTGGTGGCGGAGAGAATGCGCGAGCGCTTCCGCTCCATGCAGCGGCTGCACTGGCGGCAACTGGTCGTGCTGGGAGAAATGCTCCTGCTGCTGATTGTCGGCTTCCTGCCCGAAAGCTGCAATCTGCTGGCGAACGCCATCGTGTCGTTCTCCTGCGCGATGCAGGTGCAGGCGTTCCGCAAGGTGGACGGCTATGCGTTTGCCAGCACGATGTGCATTGGCGACCTGCGCAGCGGTGTCGAGGCGTTCTGCATTTGGAGTAAAACGCACGAACCGCACGCGAAAGATCGGATGCTTCGTTATTTCGGCATCATCCTGCTCTTTGCGCTGGGCGCGGGCATTGGCAGCGTCAGTGCAGGGCGCATCGGCGCACATGCCATCTGGATTTCGTGCCTGCTGCTGCTGGCAGCCTTTGCACTGATGTTCATCCGCGAGGATCTGGAGCAGAATCCGCTCATCGAAAAGGACATCAGCGCAATCCGCAAGGAAACGGCGGAAATCGACCGGACGCTCAAGCAGGAGCTGAAAGAGGAGCAGCAGGAACTGAAGGAAAACGCGGCTCACAAACGATAATATAAATAGGAAATCCGCCGCCGCAAACAGCTTTGCCGCGGCGGATTTTTCTGCGATGAATTTGTCCAATCTGGCTATGTTAAGAAATCGTTTTTCCCGTATTGCAAATTCCGAATCTCGGTGCTATAATGTGCATGGTTTCCCCAAAAGTAACTCACGGAAGCGAGGTATAATATGAAGCAAGAGAAGAAAAACAGCCGTGTACGGCTCATCCTTGTGATGATCGTACTGCTGGCGGCCTTGCTTGCAGCCATCTTTCTGACTGACCCCGGCGGAGAGAAAACCGAGTCCATTCAGGCGGTCATGAAGGATGCCGTGCTGCATGAAGACAACCAGATGGCTTTTCTGGGAATGCAAGTGAACCCGTCGGTCATTTCCGACTGGGTGGTTACGGGACTGCTGCTGGTTGTGGCGGCGCTGCTGCGAATTTTCGCAATTCCGCACTTCAAGCTCGTTCCCGGCAAGCTGCAAAGCGCACTGGAAGCACTGGTTTCGTTCTTCCGGGATATGGCGAAGTCGTACAGCCCGCATCGCAACGGGTTCCTCGGCGTGTACATATTCAGCGCGGGGATGTACATCGCTGTCGGTACGCTCTTTGAACTGCTGGGCATTCAGGGCGTGACGACGGAGGGAATGTCGATGTCCCTGCCTGCGCCGCTGTCTGACATCAACGCGGCGATTGCGATGGGTCTGATGTCCTACGGCGTCATCATGTCCGGCGGCATTGCCAGCAATGGCGGACGCGGCATCCTGCTCACGCTGAAAGAATTTTCCCTGCCCATCTCCATGAGCTTCCGACTTTTCGGCGCGCTGCTGAGCGGTCTGCTGGTGTCGGAACTGGTGTACTACACGATTTCTCTGAGCTTCGTGCTGCCGGTGCTTGTGGGCGTTCTGTTCACGATTCTGCACGCGCTCATCCAGACCTACGTTCTCACCATGCTGACAGCCAACTACTACGGCGAGGTCAGCGAACCGCCGAAGAAAAAGGCGAAGAAGGAAAAGAAGCCCGCCGGTGCTGTTCCGGCGGTGAATTGATTTGAGGAGGATTTTGATTATGAAGAAGTTTGCAAGCGTTCTCGTTCTGGCTCTGATGGCTGTGCTGATGCTCTCCGTGTTTGCCCCTGCGCTGGCTGAAGAAGCGGCTGCGGCAGCGACTGACAGTGCGATTCCCGCGAAGGCGATTGCGGCCGCGATTGCGATTGCGGCGGCGGCGGGCGCAGGCGCGATTGCAATGGGCATTTCCATCGGCAAGGCGACGGAGGCAATTTCCCGTCAGCCCGAAGCAACCGACAGCATCCGCGGCAGCCTGATGATTGGTCTGGTCTTCATCGAAACGGCTATCATTTACGCCCTGATTGTTGCGATTCTGGTCGTTTTCGTTCTGTAATTTCTTTGAGCAGGAAAGGGAACAGACGGCTATAAACGTCTGTTCAGTCAGGTGAAGATATGCCGCTGAATATCAATTTCCAGCAGATTCTGCTGCACATGTTCAATTTCGTGATTCTGGCATTCGGGCTGTACATGCTGCTGTATAAGCCGGTTGTCGCCTTCATGAAGAAGCGCGAGGATCACTTTGCTGATTTGGAGAAGCAGGCGCAGGAGGCGAAGTCGCAGGCGGAAGCGACGCTGGCGGAGTATAACGCGAAGCTGGCGGGTGCGGATGAAGAAATCCGCCAGAAAAACGCCGCTGCCGCGCAGGAAGCTGACCGTCAGCGTCAGGAGCGGATGCAGCGCGCACAGGCAGACGCGGACAAGCTGCTCAAGAATGCCCGCGGTGCCGCCGAGCAGGAGCGCAATGCCATGCTTGAAGGCGCGAAGAAGGACATTGCCCAGATGGTTGTGTCCGCTACGGGCAAGCTGATGGACAAAGAAAACGACCCCGCGTTCGACAAGGCACTCTATGACAGCTTCCTGAAGGCTGCGCAGGAGGAGAATGACCATGACTGATACGAAGCAGAGCCGTCTGACGGCCACGCTGCTTTGCGTCACGCCGCCGGATGAGCATCAGGAGCAGGGCATCCGCACCTTTCTCCAGAAAAAGTATGGTGAAGATGTTGCGCTGACCATCCAGCAGGATTCGTCGCTGAAGAGCGGCTTCCAGCTGCATGTGGGGAGCGAGGTCTACGACTGGAGCGCGAAGGGCCGCATGGAGCAGTTCCGCCAGCAGGTGGAGCAGCTTGTGGCGAAGAACACGCGCAAGGACATCATCCCGCTTCTGCGCAGCAGCATCGACGAGTTCCGTCTGCTTGCCAAGAGCAGCGAAGTCGGGACGGTCAAGTCCATTGGCGACGGCATTGCGGTTGTCGAGGGGCTGGAACATGCCGCGTATGGCGAAATCCTCATGTTTGACAACGGTATCAAAGGCATGGTGCAGGATCTGCGCCGCAACGAGACGGGCTGCATCCTGTTTGACAATGCCGATGATATTTCCGCGGGCAGCAAGGTTGCGCGCACGGGCAAGACCGCGGGTGTTCCCGTGGGCGACGCGTTCTTGGGGCGTGTCGTGGATGCGCTCGGTCGCCCGATTGACGGGGGAGACGCGATACCGGCAGACGGCTATCGCCCAGTGGAAGAACCCGCGCCTGGCATCATCGACCGTCAAAGTGTTGATACGCCGATGGAAACAGGTCTGCTGTCCATCGACGCCATGTTCCCGATTGGCCGCGGTCAGCGCGAACTGATTATCGGCGACCGTCAGACGGGCAAAACGGCGATTGCGCTGGACGCCATGCTGAATCAGAAGGGCAAGAACGTTATCTGCGTGTACGTTGCCATCGGTCAGAAGGCGTCGAGCGTTGCCCAGCTGGTGGAGAACCTGCGCAAGCGCGACGCAATGGACTACTGCGTCGTCGTCAGCGCAACGGCGGGCGAAGCGGACACCATGCAGTACATTGCGCCTTACGCGGGCTGCGCGATGGCGGAATATTACATGCACAAGGGCCGCGACGTGCTGATTGTCTATGATGACCTCTCCAAGCACGCCATTGCCTACCGTGCCATGAGTCTGCTGCTGGAGCGCGCGCCGGGGCGTGAGGCGTATCCGGGCGACGTGTTCTACCTGCATTCCCGTCTGCTGGAGCGCTCGGCGCACCTGAGCGACAAGCTCGGCGGCGGCAGCATGACCGCACTCCCGATTGTCGAGACGCAGGCGGGCGACGTGTCCGCGTATATCCCGACGAACATCATTTCCATCACCGACGGTCAGATTTTCCTCGAAAGCGACCTGTTCTTTGCAGGTCAGCGCCCGGCAGTCAATGTCGGTCTGTCCGTGTCCCGTGTCGGCGGCGCGGCGCAGACGAAGGCGACGAAGAAAGCGACCGGCAGCCTGCGCCTGGACTTGGCGCAGTACCGCGAGATGGAAGTATTTACGCAGTTCTCCAGCGATTTGGATGACAGCACGAAGGAACAGCTGCACTATGGGCAGGGCCTGATGCGCATCCTCCGCCAGAAGCAGTATCATCCGCTGAGTATGCACCAGCAGGTCATTGTGCTGGTGTGCGCGATGGGGCATGTGCTGTCGAAGGTGGCAGTGAAGGACGTGACGGACTTCCGCGATGCGCTGCTTGATCACTTCGAGCAGGAACATTCCGACCTCTGCCGTTCGCTGGAAGACGAAAAGGTGCTGACGGACGATATGAAGCAGGAGATTCTGCGCATCGCGGAGGAATATCTCGCCGCGAACGCTGAGCGCTTCAGGAAGGAGTAATCCATGCCGAGCGCAAAGGAAATCAAAAGCCGAATCGCCAGCATCAAGGATACGCAGAAAATCACCAACGCCATGTACCTGATTTCCTCCACGAAGCTGCGTAAGGCGAAGAACGAGCTGAACCGTACCCGCCCGTACTTCGACGCGCTCAAAGGCGAAATCAAGCGCATCTTCCGCACTGTTCCGGACGTGGACAGCCGTTACTTCTATCCGCCGGCGGGTGCGCCGAAGCTGGAAGGGGAGTACGCCTGCCTCGTCATCACGGCGGATAAGGGCATGGCGGGCGCGTATAACCACAATGTGCTGAAAATTGCGCGGGAAATGCTGCATGAGCATCCGGAGACGGAGTTGTTTGTCGTGGGTGAATATGGCCGCCAGCATTTCGCGCAGGCGGGCATCCCGATTGAGAAGTCCTTCCTCTATCCCGCGCAGAATCCGACGCTGCACCGCGCACGCGAAATCTGCGATATCCTGTTGGAACGCTACGACAATGGCGAGTTCCAGAAATTGTTCATTGTCTATACCGATATGAAGAACAGCCTGAGCGCCGAAGCAACCAGCACGCGCCTTCTGCCCTTTCACCGGGGCGATTTCGCGTCCGTCGCCGCACCGGGCAGTGTTCACTTTGAGTTTACGCCCGGCGTTGAGGCGGTGCTGGACAACGTCATCCGCAGTTATATCACGGGTTTCGTGTACAGCGCGCTGGTGGACAGCTTCTGCGCGGAACAGAACGCCCGCATGACCGCTATGTCCTCCGCCGGGGAAAATGCCGACAAGATGCTTGCGTCGCTCTCGGTGCAGTATAACCGCGTGCGTCAGGCGTCGATTACGCAGGAGATTACCGAGGTATCCTCCGGCGCAAAGGCACAGAAAAGAAAGAAGGTGCAGTCATGCTGAGCTATGGCAAAATCGTGCAGGTGTCCGGCCCTGTGGTGGACTGTGAGTTTCAGGAGGGACAGCTGCCGAAGATTCGCGAAGCACTGCGCGTCCAAGTGCAAGACGAAGTGCGCACCATGGAAGTGGCGCAGCACATGGATGAACATACTGTCCGCTGCATCATGCTGGCACCCAGCGAAGGGCTTTCGCGCGGCATGACGGTGGAGGCGACTGGACGCGGCATCAGTGTTCCCGTCGGCGACGCGACCCTGGGGCGCATGTTCAACGTCCTGGGCGACCCGATTGACGGTGGCGAGGCGCTTCCGGCATCCACCAAAAAATGGAGCATCCACCGCCAAGCGCCGTCCTTTGCCGAGCAAAGTCCTGTCGTGAGCATTCTGGAAACCGGCATCAAGGTCATTGACCTGCTGGAGCCGTATGCCAAGGGCGGCAAAATCGGCCTGTTCGGCGGCGCTGGCGTCGGCAAAACGGTTCTGATTCAGGAGCTGATTACCAACGTCGCGTCCGAACATGGCGGCTATTCCATCTTCACCGGCGTTGGCGAGCGCAGCCGCGAGGGCAACGACCTGTGGAACGAGATGATGGAAAGCGGCGTCATTTCCAAGACGGCGCTGGTCTTTGGGCAAATGAACGAAGCGCCGGGTGTGCGTATGCGCGTGGCGCTGTCCGGGCTGACGATGTCGGAGTACTTCCGCGACGTGGAGCATAAGGACGTGCTGCTGTTCATCGACAACATCTTCCGTTTCGTGCAGGCAGGTTCGGAGGTTTCGACCCTGCTGGGGCGTATGCCGTCCGCTGTTGGCTATCAGCCGACGCTGGCGACCGAAATGGGACAGCTGCAGGAGCGTATTACCTCCACGCGCAACGGCTCTGTCACGTCCGTACAGGCGGTTTACGTTCCTGCCGATGACTTGACTGACCCCGCCCCTGCGCAGACGTTCACCCACCTGGACGCAACGACTGTTTTGAGCCGTAAGATTTCCGAGCAGGGCATTTACCCGGCCGTTGACCCGCTGGCATCCACCTCCCGTATTCTGGAGGCGGATATCGTCGGTCAGGAGCACTACGAAACGGCGCGTGCGGTGCAAGAGATTCTGCAAAAATACGCTGATTTGCAGGATATTATTGCTATCTTGGGCATCGAAGAACTCAGCGAAGAGGATCGTCTGACGGTTGCGCGCGCCCGCAAGGTGCAGCGCTTCCTGTCCCAGCCGTTCCACGTTGCGGAGAAGTTCACAGGCATCAAGGGCGTGTATGTCCCGCTGAAGGACACCATCCGCAGCTTCAAGGCGATTCTGTCCGGTGAAATGGACGATTATCCTGAATCCGCCTTCTTCAACGTCGGCACGATTGAGGATGTCAAAGCCAAAGCCGCGAAGGAGCAGTAAGCGATGGACACGTTTCAGCTCAATATCCTCGCCGCGTCGTCCGCCTTCTATGAGGGCGAATGCGAATCGCTGGTTGTGCCGACGCCCGATGGCAAGTGCGGTGTGCTGGCGCACCACAGCAACGCCATTGCCGCCATCAGCCCCGGCGAACTCAGCTACACCGTTCCCGGTGAAAAGCCGCGTCTGGCTGCCGTGTCGCATGGGATGATCAAGATTGAGGACAACCATGTGCTGGTCTTGGTGGAGACGGCGGAAAAGCCGGAGGACATCGACCGCATCCGCAATCAGCAGAAGGCGGACGCGGCGCGCGAAGCCCTGCTGCAAAAGCAGAGCCGCCGCGAGTATCTGGAAACGCAGGCGCAGCTGGCGCGCGCGCTGACCCGTCTGCGCGTCAAGCACCATTCGGAGAATCTGGACTAATCGTATCAGCCGAGGCAGAAATGCTTCGGCTTTTCTCGTATTCCAAAATACACGCAAAATACAGAAAACCTATTGACATGGTAGGAAATATCATGTATGATGATGTTGTTCGATTTGAGCAAACACGAAGCAAGGAGGTGGCGCAGGATGCTGAACAGGAATTATCAGAGAGAACTGTGCGGCAATCGAATGCGACCCTCCCGGACAAAGCAGTATGGTCGGGTGCTTCGTTTTGCGTGCCGCTCAGCCGAAGCATATCGTCGTTGACATCGACCATTTGTCCGGGAGTTTGCGAAGAACAAGCCCCGGTTATTTTTTGGTCAAATCCTCAGTTTCTCAAAACTTATCGACATAAATCGACATAAAAAGAAAAGAGGACATCACGATGAGCAATTACAAGTTTGAAACCCTTCAGCTGCATGTTGGCCAGGAACAGCCTGATTCCGCAACCGATTCCCGCGCTGTCCCGATTTATCAGACCACGTCCTACGTCTTTAAGAACTCCGCCCATGCCGCCGCACGTTTCGGTCTGGCAGATGCGGGCAATATCTACGGCCGACTGACCAACTCCACGCAGGATGTGCTGGAAAAGCGCATTGCGGCGCTGGAAGGCGGCGTTGCGGCGCTTGCGCTGGCATCCGGTGCGGCGGCGATTAACTACACGATTCAGGCGCTGGCGCAGGATGGCGGCCACATCGTCGCGCAAAAGACGATTTACGGCGGCAGCTACAACCTGCTGGAGCATACCCTGCTGCATTTCGGCATCACCGCGACGTTCGTGGATGCACACAACCTCGCCGAGGTTGAGAACGCCATTCAGAACAACACCCGCGCGATTTATCTGGAAACCCTCGGCAACCCGAACAGCGATATTCCCGACATCGACGCAATTGCGGAAATTGCCCACCGGCACAGCCTTCCGCTGGTGATTGACAACACGTTCGGCACGCCCTACCTGATTCGCCCGATTGAGCACGGCGCGGACATCGTTGTGCATTCCGCGACGAAGTTCATCGGCGGTCACGGCACGACGCTCGGCGGCATCATCGTCGATTCCGGCAAGTTCGATTGGAAGGCGAGCGGGCATTATCCGGCGATTGCTGATCCGAATCCGAGCTACCACGGCGTTTCCTTCGCAGACGCGGTCGGCCCGGCGGCGTTCGTCACCTATATCCGCGCGATTCTCCTGCGCGACACCGGCGCAACGATTTCGCCCTTCAATGCCTTCCTGCTCCTGCAGAGCGTGGAGACGCTGTCCTTGCGTCTGGAGCGCCACGCGGAGAACACGAAGAAGGTCGTGGAGTACCTTGCGCATCATCCGCAGGTGGAGCATGTGAACCATCCGTCTCTGCCGGAGCACCCCGACCATGCGCTGTACGAGAAGTATTTCCCGAACGGCGGCGCGTCCATCTTCACCTTCAACATCAAGGGCAGCAGAAGGAAGCGCACAAGTTTATCGACAGCCTGAAAATTTTCTCTCTGCTGGCGAACGTCGCGGACGTGAAGAGCCTTGTCATTCACCCGGCAACGACGACGCATTCTCAGCTGACGGACGAAGAGCTGGCGGATCAGGGCATTGCGCAGAACACGATTCGCCTGTCCATCGGCACGGAGCATATCGACGACATTATTGCGGACTTGGAGCAGGCGTTTGAAGCCGTGAAAGCCGCGGAATAATACGAAAAGTCCCCGGTATCAGCCTGATTAGGCACATGATACCGGGGCTCTCTTATGGATGAGACTGAAACGCGCGCAGATAGGGGAAATACGTCTCGCGTCCGGGCAGATTGTCCGGCAGCTGCATCGTCTCCGCAATTTCGCGAAGCTGTGCGTTTGTCGCCTGCTCTTGATGCGGATTTCGCCGATGCAATTCATCCCGATGCAGCTGCAAAATCCAGCAGTACAGTTCCTGCACTGTCATTCGCGGGATATTCGGGATTCCCTTGCCGATTGCGCCGCTCCGGCACGCCGAGCAGTTCCCACAGGGCGCGCTTTTCTGACCGAATGCGGCGGAGATTCCCTGCGATAGGCACGGTGCTTGCAGACAGAAGTGCAGCACACGGCGGTACGGCCGCCATTCGCGCTGAATCAAGGCGTACTGCGTGAATGGGCGGTGTTTGTGCTGCACACGAATCTGCTGGCAGCGCGTGTGAAAACGGAGCAAATCCGCCGGGGAGAAGAGCAGCAGCGCATAGGCGGTTTCTCCGTCGCGCCCCGCTCGGCCTGACTGCTGCACATAGTCGATCATGTTCGTCGGCAGGTGATCGTGCAGAATCAGCCGAATGTCAGGAATATCCACGCCCATGCCGAATGCGGATGTCGCCGTCACGACGCGGATGCGCCCGGACAGGTACGCCTGCACCACGCGGCTGCGCTCTTCGCGATTTAGCCCGGCATGATACGCCGCAGCGGGGATTCCGGCACGGTTCAGCCGCTCTGCCAGTGATTCCGTCCGCGCGCGCAGTCGGCAGAACACAACCGCTTTGCCCGGAATTTTTTGCAGTGCGCGGAGAATTGCGTCTGTGACGTGCACCGTCGGCAGGACGCTGTAATGCAGATTCGGGCGTTCTACGGGCATGACGATGCGCTTCGGATGCCGCAGCCCCAGCGACTGCACAATGCCGCGCTGCAATTGCTTGTCAGCGGTTGCGGTCATGGCGCACAGCACTGGGCGGCGGGGGAGTGACGCCACAAACTGCCCAATCTGCTGATACGACGGGCGGAACGCGTCGCCCCATTGCACCACGCAGTGTGCTTCGTCCACGACGACCATCGCGGGAGGACGCTGCTGGCAGAGCGCGTGAATCTCCGGGTGATTCAGCCGCTCCGGCGCAAGAAAAGCAATCTTTGCCTGACCGCGCGTGAGCTGATTCAGCGCGTCGGCGCGTTCGGCGAGGGTCATCAGGCTGTCGAGATGGACGCTGGGGATACCCTTCTCCCGCAGGTGGCGAACTTGGTCGTGCATGAGGACAATCAGCGGCGAAATGACGACGGTCAACTCATCCATCATTAGCGCTGGAAGCTGCCAGCAGAGGCTTTTGCCTGCGCCAGTGGGCAGGATGCAGAGCAAATCCCGCCCGTCAAGCAAGGCGTCAGCCGCCTGCTCCTGACCGGGGCGAAAGCCGCTGACGCCGAAGGTATTGCGCAGAACCCTGCTGCATTGCTGTTTTCGAGCGGTGCGCATCAGAAGCTGCGTCCTCCGCCGCCGTGGGTTGCGCCGCTGGACGAAACGTGCGTGCCGCTGCCATGACTGCTGCCGCCATGGCTGGACGACGGCGGGTCAGGGTGCTTGACGCGCGTGACGTGCTCGCGCACGAAGTGGCTGTCATTCCGGCTGAGTTTGACGTTCGCCAGCCCGTTCAGGTCGTAGGAATAGGTGCTGCCCTTGAGGCTGTATTTCCCGCTCACGGACGCAATGAAGATGCCCATGACCGCCAGGCCCGCAATCACCGCAATGAGGATTTCCATGCCCGTCAGCATGTTTTCCGGCTCATAGAACTCGGTCAGACGCCTACCGGTGACTTCATCGTAGCGGAACTGACCGCTTGTGCGACCTTGCTTCAGGTACTTCTCGGTCTGCTTCAGCACCTTGATGACGGACTGGCCGTATTCCTTATCCAGCATCTCGTCCCAGCCTGCGTCGAGGATGCCCTCTTCGCGCTCATCCGTGATGTAGTCAATCATCACGCCGCGCGTGCTGATCCAGCACTGCCGGTTGTGCATGTCGATGAGGTAGAGCATCCCGGCGCGGTCGTCGCCCATCCCCAAACCGTTGTAATCGAAGTAGTCGTCCGCGTACGCCGTCGTCTGCCCACTCGGCACGTCCTGGCTTGTCAGCACGAACATATCCACCTGATACGCGCTTTCAATGCGGTCGCAAATGGCGCTGATTTCGGCGATTTCGTCCGCCGTGAACAACCCCGCGTCATCCTGCACCTGCGTGTCCGCGAGGGCGATGGTCAGCATGAGCATCATCAAAAGGAGAAACGCTGTCAGCTTCTTTACCACAGAATCGCACCTCCCAGACACAGCAGCCCGAACACGATGCCGCCAATCAGCGCGCCGACCGCGTACAGCTTGCCCTTGTTAATCGGCAGTTTGCCGCAGATGCGCCCCGTCTGCCCGTTCATCATGTAGTAGTAGGGTTCGCCGTCCGCGCGGTGTTTGTAGGTCAGCACCCATGCGGGCAGCAGCAGGTATTTCGTCTTGACAGAATCCGGCTCGAACTTCGCGCGGCCTGTCAGCGTGTTGTAGGGGTTCTCCACGCTGGTGAACATGCGCTCGGCGTATCCCTTCGCCTCCGTCACCATCGACTGCTTCGCCGCATCCTGCTCAATATCGCGCTTTTCCGCCAGAAAGCCGCTCAAATAGCCCGATTCGTAGGGCTTTACGTCCTCCATTTGATAGGGGTGGATACCGTCGGACAGTTTGCCATCCGCTTTGGTCAGCGCCTTGCGAATCATCTGCCGGAACGTCAGCCGTCCTTCGCGGTGGACGGCGAAAATCCGCGTGATGGTGACGGTTTCCTTCGCGCCGTTGCGGATAGAGACGTTTGTGCCTTCGCCATCAAACGAGCCTTCGCCGGAAATATCGCACGACCAGTATGGATAGTAGACTCCGGAAAAATCCTCCATCTGCGCCTGCGAGAAGAAATCCGGCTGTACGAAGTGCTTTTTGCTGATGAACGATTTGAACTCCGCCTCTGCCGCCTTTTTGTCCAGCTTGAAAGGAATTACGCCGTCGGGGCGGAACTCGTCGGTCAGACGGTCATTCAGCACAACGGGGGAGTGGCAGTAGTAGCATCGGGTTGCGGCGGTCGTCGTATCGGTCACGATTTCCGCGCCGCACATTTGGCAGTGATAGGAACGCAGCTCCGAATTGGGCTCCGCACTGCGTGCCTGTTCCGCCGCCTGCTGCCGCTGCTCGGACTGTTCCTTCAGCTCATTTTCAGCAAAGCTGCCGCCGCAATAAGGGCACTGGAAACGCTGCTTGACTGGGTCGAAAACCAAATAGCCGCCGCACGACGGACATTTGAACGAAATGACTTGGCTCATCCTTCATCCCTCTCTCTGTGAAAGAGCATAAACGCTCTTTTCATGCTGATTTTATTATACCATGCTTGGCGTTATTTCGCAAGATGCTCCTGACGCACCCTTTCGCCCCGTCTGCGCGTTTTTTCCGCGAAAAATGTGCAAAATGCTGCATTTTCCCTTGACGGAAGACAGAAAACGTTGTATGATGATACTGGTTCAGTTCGTGTGCGTCAAGTGGATAGGGAAGCGAGACTTCCTTCATCCGCATGACCGCTTGTAAACGCTTACAAGCACGCGTAAGACCACAGAGAAAGGACGATGTGTCATGGAATTTTTGGAGAAGCTGTCTTTGGCTGGCCTCGTGCCGGTCATTGCTGTTAATGATGCGGACGACGCTGTGCCGCTGTGCAAGGCGCTGTCTGACGGCGGTCTGCCGGTGGCGGAAATCACTTTCCGCACGGCGGCTGCGGAGGAAGCCATCCGCCGCGTGCATGAAGCCATGCCCGATGTACTGCTGTGCGCAGGCACGGTGCTGACGACGGAACAGGTCGACCGCGCGGTGAAGGCTGGCGCGGCGGCGATTGTGTCCCCCGGTCTGTCTCCTGACGTGGTGAAGTACTGCGTGGAGAAGAACATCCCTGTCTGCCCCGGCACGGCGAATCCGTCTGATGTGCAGATTGCGATTCAGTACGGCCTGAAGGCTGTCAAGCTGTTCCCGGCGGAAGCGGTCGGCGGCCTGAAGCTCATCAAGTCGATGGCGCCGGTGTACCCGGACATGAAGTTCATGCCCACGGGCGGCATCAACGAGAACAACATGCTCGACTACCTCGCGTTCGACAAGATTCTCTGCTGCGGCGGCTCCTGGATGGTGCCGAAGGACGCGGTGGCTGCGAAGGACTGGCAGCGCATCACTGACCTGACCCGCTCTGCGGTGGACAAGATGCTCGGCTTTGAAGTGCGCCACATCGGTCTGAACTGCCCCGACGCGGAAAGCTCCATGGAGACGGCGAAGAAGATTTCCGCACTCATGGGCTGGCCCATCAAGGAAGGCAACTCCTCCAACTTTGTCGGCACGGGCTACGAGCTGATGAAGAAGCAGGGCCGCGGCACGAACGGTCACATCGCTATCGGTACGAACAGCGTCCCGCGCGCGAAGTGGCATCTGGAACAGCGTGGCTTCAAGTTCATTGAGGACAGCGCTGTGGTGAAGAACGGCAAGCTGATCGCCATCTATCTGGAAGACGAAATCGGCGGCTTCGCGTTCCATCTGGTGCAGAAGTAATTCATAGGCATCATTTGCCAGTATAAAATTAGGAGGAAAAATCCAATGGCTAAGGTTGTAACGTTCGGCGAAATCATGCTTCGCCTCAAGTCCCCGGCGTATGAGCGCCTGTTCCAGTCTCCCTCCCTTGAAGCGACCTTCGGCGGCGGCGAGGCGAACGTGTCTGTTTCTCTGGCGAACTACGGCATGGAAACCGCGTTCGTGACCGTGCTGCCCACCAACGATGTCGGCAATGCCTGCATCCGCGAACTGCGCGGCTTCGGCGTTGATACCACCAAGATTGTCCGCAAGGACGGCCGCATGGGCATCTACTATCTGGAAACCGGCGCTGTGCAGCGTCCCTCCAAGGTCATCTATGACCGCGCGGGTTCTGCCATCGCGGAAGCCAAGCCCGGCGACATCGACTGGGATAAGGCGTTTGAGGGTGCGACGTGGTTCCACCTGACCGGCATCACGCCTGCCATCTCTCAGGGCGCGGCGGATTTGTCTCTGGAAGCGGTGAAGGCGGCGAAGGCGAAGGGCATCCATGTGTCCTGTGACCTGAACTACCGCAAGAACCTCTGGAAGTACGGCAAGGACGCCAAGGAAGTCATGACCGAGCTGGTCAAGTACGTTGACACCGTTATCGCCAACGAAGAAGACTTCCAGAAGTCTCTGGGGCTGAAAGCGGAATCTCAGGGTGACGTGGAAGACGGCGCGCTGAACATCGAGAATTACAAGGCGATTGCGTCTCTGGCAATGCAGACCTACCCGAACATCAAGCGCGTGGCGATTACCCTGCGTGAGTCGAAGTCTGCCAACCACAACGACTGGTCTGCCTGCCTGTACAACGGCAAGGACTTCTTCCTCTCCCGCAAGTACGCCATTACCGATATCGTTGACCGCGTGGGCGGCGGCGACTCCTTCGGCGGCGGCCTGATTTACGGCCTGAACACCTACGCGGACGAAAAGACCGCGCTGGAGTTTGCTGTGGCGGCATCCTGCCTGAAGCACACGATTCTGGGCGACTACAACCGCGTCTCCGTTTCCGAGGTCGAGAGCCTGATGAAGGGTTCCGGCACGGGCCGCGTGCAGCGCTAAGCAGCCGCGAATGGCGAAGACATCATCCACATCAGAAAGCTGTTGATTTTCAAACATACCCTTTCTAAACGTGGAAGTTTGCGATTTCGCTTGATTTGATTTCAAAATCCTCTTGACACGGCGATTCCTCCTGCTTATAATGAAAGGCAGGGGGAGATGCTCCTGGGGTGTCTGACAGCACGCTGGTTTTCCCCACATTTCAACAAATGGAGTCCGGGTCTATGTTCGGCTATGTCATGCCCCCGTTGCAAAACGCCAGGGGAAGGCAGATGCAGACGGCAGGACACCTACCTGCTTTAACAGCGGGTGAAAAGCATGCAGTGCATCGTCACTCTGGGAGCATCTTTTCTATTTGATGTGTCTGCGCAGGAGGCAGAGGTGAGAGCCTCTGTCTCCTTTTTTGCGCGACCGCAGAGCTGCGTTGTTTCCAAATCTGCACATCATGATTCGGAGACAAGCGAAGGTGGACGCTGCCTGCAGGCGGCGCTGCTCCCCCAAAGCACATCAGGAGGACAAAAATGTACTATATTGTTACGGATTCTTCCACTGACATGCCGCAGTCTTGGGTGGAAGCACAGCATGATTTCCACATCGTGTCGCTTTCCTGCACGATCAATGGCGTTTCCTCCGTTCCGGGAACGTCGGAAGTGGCGAAAAAGGAGACTTATCGTCAGCTCCGCAGCGGCGTGGTGATTAAGACCTCCGCCGTCAATACCGCGACGTGGGAGGAATGCTTCCAGAAGCTGCTGGACGAGGGTCAAGATGTCCTTTGCATTGCGTTCTCCAGCGGACTGTCCGGCACTTATGCCGCCGCATCGGACGCGGCGAAGGAACTTGCGCCGAAGTACCCGAATCAGAAAATCATCGTGATTGACAGCCGATGCGCGTCGGCAGGCGAGGGCCTGCTGGTGCATTATGCGCTGCAGAACCGCGAACAGGGCATGTCCATCGAGGAGAACGCAAAGTGGGTCAAGGAGCATATTCAGCACCTGATTCACTGGTTCACCGTCGATGACCTGATGTTCCTCTATCGCGGCGGCCGCCTGTCTGCAACCAGCGCGGTTGTCGGTTCGCTCGTGCGTATCAAGCCGATTATGCACGTTGATGAGGAAGGTCATTTGGCAGTTGTGGAGAAGGTGACGGGTCGCCGCCGCAGTATCCGCATCCTTGCCAACCGCGTCAAGGAGCATATCGTCAACCCGGAAGGGCAGATGATTTTCATCAGCCACGGCGATTGCGAGGATGAGGCGAACGCGCTGGCGGACATCATCAAGGCGGAAATCCCCGGCATTGCGGGCGTTCTGGTGACGTATGTCGGACCGGTCATCGGCTCCCACTCCGGCCCCGGTACGCTGGCGATTTTCTTCCTCGGCGACCACCGCTGAGTGCCATCGTAGAAAGGAAAGTGTATGAATTTCCCTGCTTTCTCGTTTCCACATCTGCCGGGACGCAACGACCCCTGCTGGTGCGGGAGCGGCCGCAAGTACAAGAGCTGCCACTGTGCGTTTGACCAGCAGATTGCGTCGCTGGCGGCACAGGGGCACATCGTTCCGACGCATAAGATGATTAAAACGCCGGAGCAGATTGAAAAAATCAAGGAAAGCTGCAAAATCAATATTGCCGTGCTGGACGAAATAGGAAAGCAAATTCATGAGGGCATGACGACGGCAGAAATCGACGACATCGTGTCCACCATGACGCGCGACATGGGCGGCATTCCCGCACCGCTGAACTATGAGGGCTACCCGTACAGCGTCTGCACGTCAGTGAATGATCAGGTCTGCCATGGCTTCCCGTCGAAGCACGTTGTGCTGAAATCCGGCGACATCATCAATGTGGACTGCTCGACCATCCTGAATGGTTATTTTTCCGATTCCTCCCGCATGTACTGCATCGGCGACGTCAGCGACGAAAATCGCAAGCTCGTGCAAGTGACGAAGGAATGCGTCGAACTGGGCTTGGCGCAGGTGAAGCCGTGGGGTTTCTTGGGCGACGTTGGGCAGGCGGTCAACGATCATGCCCGCGCGAACGGCTACCGCGTCGTGCGCGAAATCGGCGGCCACGGCTGCGGGCTGGAATTCCACGAAGACCCGTGGGTTAGCTATGTTACGAAGCGCGGCACGGAAATGGCGCTTGCTCCCGGCATGATTTTCACCATCGAGCCGATGGTCAATATGGGTACGGACGAGGTTGGAACGCATCCGGGCAACACCTGGGAAATCTTCACGGCGGACGGCAAACCGTCGGCGCAGTGGGAAATCATGGTGCTTGTGACGGATACGGGTCACGAAGTGCTGTCTTGGTAAGCGGCTTCACCGCATATTCAGAAAAATCCCTGCATCACGCAAACGGTGCAGGGATTTTCTTACACTTGCAATAATCGTGCCAGCAGCAGCGCCGTGTCGTCCATCTCCTGCGCCGTGTTGTAAAGCCCCGGCGAGAAGCGAATCGCGCCGCTTTGCAGCGTTCCCAGCCACGCGTGGACGGCCGGTGCGCAGTGCAGCCCCGCGCGCACGGCAATATCCGCCGCATCCAGCGCATCCGCCAGCGCCCCGCCGTCATGCCCCGGCACGACAATGCTCGTAATCGCCATATGCGCCTGCCCATCGTCGCAGAGGATGCGCACGCCGGGAATCTCCCGCAGCCGCGCGCGCAGACGGTCGCACAGCGACAGCTCGTATTCCTCGATTTCCGCCCGGTGCGCCCGCACGAACTTCAGCCCCGCGTACAGCCCCGCTATGCCGGGCAGGTTCACCGTGCCGCTCTCGTAGCGGTCGGGCAGCATGTCCGGCTGACGGACGCTCTCGCTCATCGAGCCGGTTCCGCCAAGCAGCAGCGGTTCAGGGTTCATGCCGTAGCCCAGCACAAGCAGTCCCGTGCCCTGCGGCCCCAGCAGCCCCTTGTGCCCCGGCATGGCCACCATGTCTGCGCACAGCACGTCTGGCGAAACGTCCGCCATCCCGGCCGTCTGCGCCGCATCCACCAGCAGGGGAACGCCGCGCTCCCGGCAGACCGCGCCCAGCTGCGCAATCGGCTGAATCAGCCCCGTGACGTTGCTGGCGTGGGCGATGATCACCAGTGCGGTTTTGCGGCTGATGACGCGGCGTAGAGAAGCAGGGGACAGGATACCGCGTTCATCCGGCGCAAGCATATGCACCGTGATTTCCCCGCGCGAAACGTAGCGGTCGAGCAGCCGCATGACGGCGTTGTGTTCCGCGTAGGAGCAGATGACCTCGTCGCCGCGCCGCAGCGTGCCGGAAATGGCGAGATTCAGCGCTTCGGTGCAGTTTGCGGTGAACAGAATCCGCTCCGGATGATGCACACCCAGCAGACGCGCAGCTTCCTCCCGGCAGTGCTCCACCACCCGACCCGCGCGCAGAGCCAGCCGATGCCCGCCACGTCCGGGATTCGCGCCCATCTTCTCCTCTACGCCCGCCATCGCCCGAATGACCTCCGGCGGCTTCGGGAAGCTCGTCGCGGCATTGTCAAGATAAATCATCGACGCATTTCCTCCATCGTCCGCGAACCTCGGCGGGCGTTTTTTCATATTATTCTAATGGCGAAAAGGAGGCGGTAGAACCGATGAGGGAGGAGTTTTGCATTGCGGCGTTCCGTTCGCGTCAACAGGTGATGGCGTTTGAACGCGATTTGCGCCAGCACGGGGTTCGTGCGTCGGTGATGATTACGCCGCGCGCGGTGGCGATGGGGTGTGGGCTGAGCGTCCGCATCGAGCGGGAGGATTTGCGCCGCGCCGTGCAGGTGTATCGGACGACGAATCCGGGCAACTTGATTGGCTTCTATGACGTGTGGCAGGAGCCGACAGGGCGGACGACTGTGCGCCCGGCGGGGATTGAGTAACGAAAGGCGCCGCCTGATTTCACAATGAGACCAAGCGGCGCTATTGCTATGCAATTGTATCTTTTAGTGCAGTTTCCGGCACACCTTGATGATTTCCTTGCCCGTGACGGTCGATTCCTGCCCAAGCGCGTCGTGACCGTCCTTCATGCGGCGTGTAATGAGCAGCGTGTCGTCATCCGGCGCTTCGATGTCGCAGTAGCCGAGGCGCAGCAGGTCGGATTCCTGCCGATGGCGCAGCTTGTTCGCGACGTATTTCTGCAGCGACTTGTCTTCGCGCCCCCACGGGAAGGCGCGGCGATTCCACGGGTCGTGGCAGCCGGTCAGCCCAACTTCGTCCCCATAGTACACCGTTGCGCAGCCTGGCAGCGCGCACAGCAGGTCGATGCAAAGCTTGTAGCGCCTCACAGCTAACTCGTACTCTTCCACGTTCAGGTGGACATGCTGCTGATCTGCCTTGCTAAGTTCCTGACATTCGCGTCCAGCAAGGATGTTCAGCGCACGGCAGCGGTCGTGGCTGCCGACGAGGTTCATCAGCGCGTAACGGAACTGCGCCGGGTAAACTTCCTCCTGATGGTGAATCAGGCGCACAAAGGTGCTGGCGGACGTTTTGCCCATCACAAAGTTGAGAATCGCCTCGCGCACGGGGTAGTTCATCACGCTGTCGAGCGTGTCGCCTGTGCAGTAGCAGCGCGTTTCGCCGTAAGCAACCTTGTTGCTCGCGTCCTCCCACACTTCGCCCAAGACAACGGCTTCCGGGTCGGCGGCCTTTGCGGCGGCGCGCAGCTTGCGCAGGAAGTCCACCGGCAATTCGTCCGCCACATCCAGCCGCCAGCCGCAGCTGCCCGCCTCAATCCAACGCGGCACAACACCCTCGTGCGGCTGGAACATGAACTTCTGGTATTCCGGATTGTCCTTGCGCAGCTCCGGCAGGGAGAGAATGCCCCACCATGCCTTGTAGTCTTCCGGATAGTGGTTGAAGGTGTACCAGTCGTAGTAGGGGGAGGATTGCCCCTGATAGGCGCCGAGCGTCGGATAATGCCCGAAGTGGTTGAAGTACACGCTGTCTTCGCCCGTGTGGGAAAATACGCCGTCGAGCATCACGCGGATGCCGACTTTCTTCGCCGCTTCGCACAGTTCGGTGAACTCCGTGTTCGTGCCGCACAGCGGGTCAACCTGCGTGTAGTCGCCCGTGTCGTAGCGGTGATTCGACCGTGCGCGGAAAATCGGGTTCAGGTAGATAATGTCGATGCCCATGTCCTTCAGGTAGGGCAGCTTCTCCTGAATGCCGGTCAGCGTGCCGCCGTAGAAATCCAGTTCCTGATACTTGCCGCCGCGCAGGTCGCCCACGCCCAACAGCTCTTCATCCCAATTCTGGTGGACATAGCGGTCTTTGCGGTCATCAACGGCTTTTGTTGGCGCATGGCGGAAACGGTCGGGGAAAATCTGGTAGATATTCGCCCCGTGGAAGGCTTCCGGCGTCTTGTAAGCCGGGTCGTAGAGCGTAATCTGGAAGGATTCCGGCTCGCCGTGGTCATACGCGACACCGACGCCGCCAAGTTTGTCCGGCTGGTTACCATAGCGGATGGTGCGACCGTCCTTGCGGTAAATCAGGAAGTAATACCAGAAAAGCCCCGGCGTGGTTGGCAGGGGAATGGCAACTTCCCAGACATGCTCAGCGGTCGGCAGCATGGTGTAGCAAAGTTCTTCCGTCATCCAAGTGCGCAGGACGACGCTCGTCGCTTCGTCGCAGTGCAGGCGAATCAGAACATTGCTGCCAGCCGGAGCAGGGCCGGACGGCGTGCGATAAAATTCGTTGTGGGAATCGTGCAGCAGCATGATATCCATCCATCCAATCATCAATAATTGCGGAAACACGGCAAAAAAGCCCGAAATGCTCCGGACTTTTGAACCGGGAGCACTGCGGATGGATATTTTTCCGCAGTGCTCTCGAAAATATGCAGTTTATACCTTGCGCTTGAGCGGGTCAAGATGCCAAATGGTGTCGTTGTACTCGCGAATTGTGCGGTCGGAGCAGAAAACACCGGACATTGCGGTGTTGATGACCGCCATGCGGTTCCACTTGTCGCGGTCGGCATAATCCGCGTCGATGCGGCGCTGCGCCATCGAGTACGAGCCGAAGTCTTTCAGGACGAAGAACGGATCGGCCATGTTGCCCCAGTCGCCAATCAGCAGGCTGTGATACAAATCCTGCAGGGCGCTCGGCGCGTCCGGCAGCACGGTGCCGTCGATCATCTGGGTCAACGCCAGACGCAGTTCCTGATTCGTCTCAAAGATGGTCATCGGGTTGTAGTTGCGCTCACGGTACATATCCAGCACCGTGTCGGAACGCATACCGAAGATGTAGATGTTATCCATGCCGACCTGCTCGGAAATCTCGACGTTTGCGCCGTCCATCGTGCCGATCGTGATGGCGCCGTTCATCATGTACTTCATGTTGCCCGTGCCGCTGGCTTCCTTGGACGCGGTGGAAATCTGCTCGGAGATTTCGGTTGCCGGAATCAGCAGCTGCGCGCTGGACACGTCGTAGTTTTCGAGGAAGACGACCTGCAGCATCTTGCTGGCGCGCGGGTGCTTGGCAATCAGCGCGGACAGACCGTTGATGAAGCGGATAATCAGCTTGGCGCGGTTGTAGCCCGGCGCTGCCTTCGAGCCGAAGATGAACACACGCGGCCGCATGGTGAAGTTCGGGTCGTTGACGATGCGGTTGTACAGCACAAGGATGTGCAAAGCGTTGAGCATCTGACGCTTGTATTCGTGCAGCCGCTTGGACTGTGCGTCGAAGATGAAGTTCGGGTCAACGATTGCGCCCTGATGTTCTTTCAGGAAATTCGACAGGCGAACCTTGTTGTTGTGCTTAATCTTCTCAAACTGCTCGCGGAACGCCGCGTCGTCAGCATAAGGCGCAAGGTCATGCAGCAATTCCGGATCTTTCACCCAGTCTGTGCCGATGGTGTCGCAGATAAGCTTGGTCAGTTCCGGGTTGCACGCCATCAGCCAGCGGCGATGCGTGATGCCGTTGGTAATTGCGCTGAACTTCTCCGGCATAACGAGGTAGAAGTCGTGGAACGTCTCCTGCTTGAGGATATCGCCGTGCAGCTTGCTCACGCCGTTGGTGGAGAACGTCATGGCAACGCACAGGTTCGCCATGTGGATGTAACCGTAGGCAATAATCGCCATGCGACCCACGCGCTCCGCTTCGCCGGGGAAGAAGTTCCACAGGCGCGCGCAGAGACGCTTGTTCATTTCCACCAGAATCTGATAGATGCGCGGCAGCAGGCTCTTCACCATGTCTTCCGGCCACTTTTCGAGCGCTTCCGCCATGATGGTGTGGTTGGTGTACGCCATCGTGCGGCTGACAATCTGCTGCGCTTCGTCCCAGCCGAGGCCTTCTTCGTCCATCAGCAGGCGCATCAGTTCCGGAATCGCCAGACCCGGATGCGTATCGTTGATGTGGATGACGACCTTCTCCGGCAGCTTGCTCCAGTTCGTGCCGTTGAGCTTCTTGAAGTCCTTGAGGATGTACTGGAGGGTGGCGGAGGTGAAGAAATACTGCTGCTTCAAGCGGAGCAGCTTGCCTTCGTAGTGGTTGTCTTCGGGGTAGAGGATGTTGGAGATAGCTTCCGCCAGTTCCTTTTCCTCCGACGCCTGCACATAGTGGCCGTGGTTGAAGTCGCTCAGGTCAATGCGCTTCGGGGCGCGGGCGCTCCACAGGCGCAGACTGTTGACGGTGGAGGTGTCATAGCCCACCAGCGGCATGTCGTAGGGGACAGCCTCGACCGTGTTGTAGCCGACGTGACGGAACACCGTGCGGCCGTTCTCGTTGCCCATTTCAACGTGACCGTTGAAGTGCACCTCGCAGGCGTCCTCCATTACGGGCATTTCCCACACGTTGCCGTTGCCCAGCCAGTAGTCCGGCAGCTCGACCTGCTGACCGTCCACAATCTTCTGGCGGAACAGACCGTATTCATAGCGGATGGAGCAGCCCATCGCGGGCAGGTCAAGGGACGCCAGCGAGTCCATGAAGCACGCTGCCAGACGGCCCAGACCGCCGTTGCCCAGCGCGGGTTCAGGCTCTTCCTGAAGCACCTTGTCCACGTCGATGTGCAGTTCGTCCAGCGCCTGCTTGTAGGCGTCGAGCGAGACGAGGTTCAGGATGTTGGTGTATAGGCTGCGGCCCATCAGAAATTCCACGGAGAGGTAAAATAGACGCTTGTTGTTGTTCGTCTTGCGTTCTTCGCGGGAAATCATCCATTTCTGCATGATCTGGTCGCGGACGGTGGAAGCCAGTGCGCGATAAATCTGCCCATTCGATGCTTCCTCAATGGTGCGGCCGTTATAGCGCTGCAGCTTGCCGATAATGGATGCCTTGATGGAATCCTTGTCAAAAGATGTCGTAGGCATGGGAATCCTCCTTTTATTTGCAAAGGGCTTTCGTGGAATGCCGTTGAATGCCCTGCTTCGGAATCAAACATTGCGATGCAAAATCATTGTTTGCATTGCCGTCGTGTATCATACCACAGAAATGGGAAAATGACAAGTATGCTTCCCGCCAGCTTCCACGACAATTTGTCTAAAAACGCCCAAATCTGCCAAAGAACGCTGACGAAAAGTATCGAAAACAGCGAAAACCCATTGCTTTAGCAGCAAAAACCGGGCTGCACAAGGGTTCACAGCCCGGAAATGCCTCCGCAAATAATTATGCCGATTATTGCAGCAGATACAAACAGGTTACATACAGCCCAATGCACAGCAGCAGCAGCCCGAAGGAAATGCTCACGCTCATGCTGCGGATGCCGCTGGAAACTTCACGGAAGGAAGCGTCCAGCACATACTCGAAGTCCGTGCGCATCGGGTGGCGGTGCAGAATCGTGCGATTAAGCAGCCGCGCCAGTGCATTCAGCGCGCGCCCCAGCGTGTAGGTGAAGCGGTTGCCGACTGGCACGGGCTTGCGTGTCTTGCGCATCCGGAAGATGGTCGCGCGGCTTGCCATCACGAGGTTTTCCGGCAGCTCCGCAATGAAGCGGAACACCAGTGTCAGCACCTGCGGCAGCAGCGTCAGCAGCAGCGGACGGTAGACAGCGTTCTCCAAGTCGAGCTTCTCATTCCAACGGTTGACGTACAGGCGCACGCCGCTTTCGTCCTTGCGCGTCAGCAGCGGCAGGACAATCAGCAGATACACCGCCGCGCCGATGATGATGGAAATCGCCGCGCCCTGCAGATTCTCCGCCGAGAAGTACGCAATCGCTTCCTTCAGCGCGGGTACGCCGAAGAACGACGCGCTTTTTGCCCCGAACGGCGTGAGCAGCAGCCCCGGCAGTGCGCCCAGGAAGGGGAGCGCCGCCGCACTGCCCAGCAGCGCAAACGCGGTTGTGCCGTTCATGTAGTGCGTCATGCCGTCGAATTCCGCCTGACGGGTCGGGTGCTTCTGCCAGAAAATGCAGATGTACAGCTTCGCCATGTACGCGACGGTCAATCCGCCGCTGATGAGAAAGAGCACCTCAATCGCCTTGTAGCCCATCCACGCGCTGCCTGCCGCCTGCATCTCGTCAATCAGTTCCAGCAGCCCTTCGTGCAGCAGACTTTTGCTGTTGTACCCGCTGCCCAGCGGCGGGATGCACGCAATGCTCAGCGCCCCCAGCAGGAACGCAATGTGCAGCAGCGGCTTTTTGCGCCCGAAGCCGCGGATATCATCAAGATTCAGCGCGTGCAGGTTCATGTACACCACGCCCGCCGCGATGAACAGCGTCAGCTTGATGAGCGAGTGATTCAGCATGTGCATCACGCTGCCATACGCCGCCAGCGTGCCTTCGTCGCCCAGCAGCACCATCACCGACAGCCCCAGCGTGATGAAGCCGATTTGGCTCATCGACGAGCAGGCGAGCGTCCGTTTAAGGTCGGTGGAGAACAGCGCCAGCAGTGCGCCGAGGAACATCGTAATCGCGGCGAAAATCATCAGCGCGTTGCCGAACGCGGCGTTGCCCTGCATCAGGTTCGCACACAGCACAATCAGCCCGAATACGCCGGATTTGGTCAGGATGCCCGACAAAAGCGCTGACGCGGGCGCAGGCGCAACCGGGTGCGCTTTCGGCAGCCAGATATGCAGCGGGAACAGACCGGCTTTCGCGCCAAAGCCGACCAGCGTCAGCCATACCGCGACGGTCACGTCCTGCTGCCCCATGGCGGCGCGCAGGGACGCAAAGTCGAGTGTCCCCAGCTGATGCTGCAAGAGGAACAAGCCCATCAGCGTCGTCAGACCGCCGATGACCGCCACCGCAAGGTACGTCGCCGCCGCCCGGAGTGCGCCCGGCGTTTCCTCCTGCGCGACCCATGCATAGCTGGCAAACGACATGATTTCAAAGAACAGGAACGTCGTGCCGAGGTTGTCCGAGAGGAACACGCCCAGCGTCGCACCGAGCGTCATCAGCGTGAAGAAGCTGTACCGCGCTTTGTTGCCGTGATGCTGGAAGTATTCCGGCGCAAACAGCCCCGTCATCATCCACATGAAGGCAGCGACGCAGCTGTACAGCCCGCGGAAGCCGTCCGCACGCAGGTACAGCCCCAGTCCGCAGAAGCCGGGCAGGGCGACTTCGCCCTCCGGCAGGAACAGCAGTGCAGCGCTCAGTGCGAAAATCACAATGCCCGTGATGCTCACGAACCCGTTCATGGCGCGTTCATCCCGGCGGCCAAGCATATAGGCGATGATGGCGGCGAGGAAGGGCAGGAAGGTCAGCAAAATCAGAATCCACGATGTCATCTTTCTCTCCTCCTGTCCTTAGAAAATCACACCGGCGGCAATATTCCGCAGGAATGTCACCAGCGGCTGCGACCACAGCCCCAGACCTATCATCAGCGCGCACAAAATCCCCATTGGCAAGAGCATCATCCAGCTGGGGTCGAGCTTCTGCCCCGCCAATTGCGCCTGATCCGCGTTGAGCGGGCGGAAGTACATCGGCAGTGCGGCAGTGAAGAGGTAGATTGCCGTCAGGATGGCGGAGATGATGAGGCAGACAATCGCGACGGTTCCCATTGGCAGCCCCGTGGCGGACGCGGCGGTCAGCAGATTCCACTTGCTGACGAAGCCTGCCAGCGGCGGCGTGCCGACCAGCGCAATGCTGCCCAGCAGGAAGATGCCGCACGTCGCAGGCATAATCCTGCTGTATCCGCGCAGATCCTGCACATACTCCTTGCCGGTCTTGATGAGAATCGCGCCCGCGCAGTAGAACAGCGTAATCTTAATCACGCCGTGAATCACCAGATGGCTCAAGCTGCCCGCCATGCCGTCGGGGGTCATCAGCGCCGCGCCCATGAGCATGTAGGACAGGTTGGAGATGGTCGAGTACGCCAGACGGCGCTTGAAGTGCTGTTCGCGAACCGCCATTGTCGAACCGAAGAGAATCGTGAAGCAGCTAAGCAGCAAAGCGACCGTCTGCGCCCACGTCCCGTAGAGGAACGACGCGCCGAAGGAGTAGTAAATCACGCGCAGGACAGCATACGCGCCCGCGTTGACGACCGCCACCGCGTGCAGCAGCGCTGTCACGGGCGTCGGGGCGACAGAAGCCGCCGGCAGCCATGCGTACATCGGGAAAACAGCCGCTTTCGTGCCGAAGCCGACGAACGCCAGCAGGAACACGAATTTCAGCAGTTCTTCCATCCCGCTGATTTTTTCCGCGTCCAGCACGCCGCCGAGGACAAAGTCCGTTGTCGTGCCGTAGTAGATGATGAACACCAGCGCAATGAACGCCAGCGCCGCGCCGGAGATGGAGAAGGTGAGGTACTTGCGCCCTGCGCGGATGGACATGGTGTCCTTCTTGTGGATGACCAGCGGCAGGGTAATCAGCGTCAGGCACTCATAAAAGACGTAGAGAGAGAACAGGTTTGCCGAGAACGCGACGGCCAGCGTGACGGCGTAGCTCATCGTGTAGTAGCTGAAGAACGTGTTCGGACGCTCCTCGTGCTGCATGTACTCAAAGCCGTACAGCGACGCCAGCGGCCAGAGGATGGATACCAGCCCTGCGAAAATGCAGCTCATGCCGTCCACACGGAACGCAAGCGCCAGCTCGCTGTTCATGTGGCAGAGGACAAAGGTGGTATCCGTGCGGGTGAGCAGCAGCACCCACGTCAGGATGCTCGTCGCCAGCACGATGGTTTCAACGTAGATTCCGCGGGATTTCGCGCTGGAAAAGCGCATCAGTCCCATTGCCGCGCCGCCAAGCATGGGCAGCGCGATGGTCAAGAATAACAGCATATGCGCTTCCTCCTTACAGCAGTGCGGTCAAAATGGGGGAAAGAAGGTCGGTCAGCAGCGACGGGAACATGCCCAGCGCCACTGACAGCACCGTCAGCACCAGCATGGGAATGAGCATCGACGCGGACGCTTCGCACTTTTCGCCGACTTGTGCGTCTTTTCCGGGGAAGAAGCCGCGCAGAACAATCGGCATCAGGTAGCCAGCCGTCAGCAGGGCGGAGAGCAGCAGCACAACGGGCCCGAACCAGTTCAGCCATGAAGCTACGCCTGTCATGGCAAGGCTGCCCTGCGCCAGCTCCCACTTGCTGAAAAAGCCCAGACACGGCGGAATGCCAATCAGCCCAAGGCTTCCAATCGCGAAGCACCACATCGTGACCGGCATCCGCTTGCCGATACCGCGGAGGGCATCCACCTGCGTTTCGCCTGTTTTCAGGATGACCGCGCCCGCACCCATGAACAGCACGTCCTTGACCAGCGAGTGGCACACGACGTGCAGCATGGCGCCGAGCAGCCCCAGCGGATGCAGCGTGCTCAACCCGAACACGACGTAGCTCACCTGACTGACCGTAGACCATGCCAGCCGCTTTTTGAGGTGATGCTCCCGGTACGCCAGCAGCGAACCGATGAAAACCGTCAAGAGCGAGAGCGCCATCAGCACCGTCTGCACCCACGTTCCGCGCAGGTTCTGTGCGCCGTGGAAGCAGTAGATGACGCGCAAAAGACCCAGCACGCCCGCTTTCGTAATGACACCGGACAGCACCGCCGACGCCGGGGAAGGCGCGGCCGGGTGCGCCGTCGGCAGCCAGCCGTGCAGCGGATACAGACCCGCCTTCGCGCCAAAGCCAAGCAGCATCACACCGCCAATCGCCAGCACGAAGCCCTCGTGCCCCGCGACTTTCGCCATGTTCAGCGCACCGCCGGGCGCGAAGGACAGCGACTGCGCGTACGGGGCAATCGCGAAAATGCCCAGCAGCACCAGCGACGCACCGACGACGGAGTAAATCAGGTACTTAATGCCCGCCGCGACCGCTTCCTTGCTGCCGGAGTGCATCACCAGCGGCATGGTCAGCAGCGTCATGGCTTCGTAGAACATGTAGAAGGTGACCAGACTCCCGGACATGCACAGCCCCATCAGCACGCCCAGCGTCAGCAGATACAGGCAGTAGAAGCGCTTTTCATGCCCCTCGTGCGCCATGTAGTCAAACGAGTAGAACCCCGCCGCCGTCCAGACGAACGCCATCAGCACACAGAAGCACATGCCGATGCCGTCCACATGCAGCGCAATCTCTACGTTGTCCGACAGCGTGAAGAGCGTCAGGTCGCGCCCAGACGTCAGAAACGCCGGAAGCAGCGACACGAGCGTCAAAATCAATCCGATTTGCACCGTCAGGCGGCGGATTTTCCCCTCCGCGAACGGCTTTGTCAGCAGAAGCAGCCCCGCCAGCATGGGCAGCAGCAGAGGAAGAAGCAGCCATAGATTCATCATTCGTTTCCTCCCTTACCCAAATGTTGCCAGACCCGCGGTGATGGCGCTGACGAAGGTCTGCGCGAAAAGCCCCAGCGCCACATTGACGATGGAGAAAGCCACCAGAGAGGCGTTGAAGCAGAAGCCGCGCTGACCGCGGGCGACGGAATACACCGCCCCCGGCACAGGCTTGCGGTAGAGCGTAATCACTGTGCGCAGGAAGTACAGCGTGTTCAGCCACGTCGAAATTGCCAGCGTAATCAGCACCAGCATCGTCCGCGCACCGCCGACATCCATCGCGGCAAGGGCAAAATTCAGCTTCGATGCGAATCCGCCGAGGAACGGGAAGCCGACCATGCTCAGCGCGCCGATGGTGAACGCCACGCCCGCAATCGGGCTGCGGAAGCCCGCACCGCGCAGGTCACGGAACTTCTTGGAGTTGTTGGAAGCGTCCGCTAAGCCGCCCGCGGCGAGGAAAAGCATACTCTTGCACACCGCATGGCTGAAGATGTGGAACGTTGCCGCCATCATGCCTTCATCCGTGCCCAAGCCGATGCCCATGAAGACATAGCCAATCTGCGCGACGGAGGAGAACGCAATCATCCGGCGAATGTCGGTCTGACGAATGGCGGAAATGCTGCCCATCACCATGCCGACAAGCGCGAAAACGAACAGCACATCCTGAATCCCGGTGGAGACAATGACGTCCAGCCCAATTACGCGGTACATAATCTTCATCAGCAGGAAGATGTAGCCCTTGCTGACCAAGGAGGACAGCACCGCGGCGGACGTCGGGGTAGAATAGGCGTAGGCATCCGGCACCCATGTGTGGAACGGGAAGAGGGCGCTCTTGATGGACAGACCGATGGAAATCAGCGCGACGACAACCGTCAGCGGCACTTGATACTGCCCGGACTTCGCCAGTGCCGCAACCGCTTCCTTCATGTTGCTCATCAGCAGGTGACCCGTCAGGTCATACAGCAGGATGATGCCCAGCAGGAAAAGACCTGAGCCGATCAGGTTCATGATCATGTAGCGCGTCGCGGCGACGAGCGTGCGCCCGCGCTTGCGGATGGCAATCAGCGCACACGCCGCCAGCGTCATGATTTCAAGGAAGACGTAGGCGGTGAAAATATCGTTCGTGTACACCTGCGCCATCAGCGCCGCCGTCAGCAGCAGCAGCACGACGTAGTACAGGCTGACCTTGTTCTGGTCAATGTGCTCGTCAATCTTTTTCAAGCCGCCGAGCAGGCTCAGCAGCATAATCAGGCTGAAGAACAGGGCAGTCACGGCCTCCAGCTGACCCGCACGGATTTCGTTGCCCCACGGCGCGGGGAAGTGACCCATCATGTAGGTGTAGCTCTCCGCGCCGGATGCGAAAATGGCGGAAATCACGCCGGAGAGCGACGTGACCACCAGCAGCGCGAACATCGTCCAATACCGCGCCCACCGAGGCTTGAGGACGCTGGTCACTGCCGCCGAACCCAGCGGCAGCAGGATGCACAGATAGGGGATGGAATGCCAGAGCGGCTGTGACATCAGGTTTCCTCCTCCTTCCGGCAGAGCGCGGTAATCTCGTCAATATCCAGCGTGTGATACTGCCGATAGAGCCGGACGGTCAGCGCGAGCATCAGCGCCGTCACCGACACGGAGACGACGATGCCCGTCAGCACCAGACCTGCTGGAATGGGGTTGATGTAGGCTTCCATGGACGTAATGCCGTCCACCACAATCGGCGCTTTCCGCCCTGCAATGTAGCCCTTGACAGCCAGAAAGAGGTAAATGGCGCTGTCCATCATCGAGAAACCGATAATTTTCTTAATCATGTTCTTGTGCAGCAGCAGCGTTGTGAAGCCGATGCCGAAGAGAATCATGGCAGCCATTTCTTCGTAGTTTGTAAAATTCATGGCTTACATGTCCCCCTTTCTGAAAAGCGTATAGAAGGCGTACATCGTGCAGCAGACGACCAGTCCGACGGCGATGTTCAGGTACGGAATCAGCCCTGCGGAGAAAATCATGCCGGGCGTACCCGTTGTGATGATGGACGGCAGATGGTTCGCGCCGGTGAAGAAGCTGTACGCCTTGCTCAGCGCATAGAACGACAGCGCGACGCAGGACACAATCTTGAACGTCGTAAAAGTGAAGAAACGCTCCGTGCGCTTGAAGCCGAACGCGTTCAGGTACAGAATCAGCCCTGCGCCCATAATCGCGCCGCCGGAGAAGCCGCCGCCGGGGGAAATATGTCCGTTCAGAATGACGTACACGCCGAACATGAGAATCAGCGGCACAAGAAAATTCGCCGCGTGCTGCAGGATGGCGTCGTTCTTCGGCTCATACATGCGGTCGTCGGCTTCGGCTTCCAGCTGTTCGGTGGAGGGCTTGCCGTCCTTGCTGCCGGATACGCGCAGCAGAATCAGCACCGAGCAGGCGGCAATGAACAGCACGTTCGATTCGCCCAAGGTGTCAAATGCGCGGTAGTCCAGAATCATGCCCGCAACGATGTTGACCGCGCCAGTTTCCTCCATGCCCTTCTCAATGTAGCGCTGGCTGACTTCGTTGTTGACCGGGTTGTCGGGATTGCCGAACGGCGGCAGGTAGCTGGCCGTCTGCAGCAGCACCCAGATGATGGAGAAGCACACAACCACCGCCAGCAGACGGTACAGCCACGTCAGCAGCTTCTTGCCGCGCGTGTGCGCCCATTGATGGTAGCGCTCGTACAGCGTCTCGTCCTTGTCCAAGCTCTCCTGACGGTGCTGCTCGAATTTCGTTTCGCGGGTGAGGGCGTCCTGCGAGTCGGGCAGCAGGTGCTCTTCACTGCCTTCGTCCAGTTCGTGCGCCATGGCATCATCGAGCAGACCCGAACCGCCGTCCAGCCACTTCAGCAGCCGCGGAAACCAGCTTTTTTCATAATTATTCCTGATCTTCGCCATGCCGCGTCACCCCTTCCTGAACGTTGTTTGTGGTCTTGTCCGTGCCCTTTTGGATGTCGATGGCGTGGATTTTCTTCAGCGTCACGAACAGCAGCAGGCTCGTGATGCCTGCGCCGACAGCCGCTTCGGTAATCGCAAGGTCGGGCGATTCCAGCAGAATCCAGATAACGCTCATCGCCAGCGACTGCCCCATGAAGATGACCAGCGCCGTCAGCAGGTTCTTCGTCAGCGAGACGGAGACAGCGCAGCTGATGATGAATATCAGCAGCAGAATGTGCAGCACCTGCATGGTCAGTCGCCCTCCTTTTCGTGCTGAACCGCCGTTTCGTCCATGACGGTCATGTCCTTTTCCAACTCGTCGTTGATGGTCACTTCCAGCCGCCCAATCAGGTGCGACGCGACGGGGCTGGTAATCCACAAAAACAGAATCACGACGACCATCTTTGCCGTCGCCACGGAAAAACCGGTCGCGACGGACAAGCCGGAGAGCATCAGGAAAATGCTGACCGTGTCCATCAGCGAAGCGGCGTGAATGCGCGTGAGGGCATAGCGGAAGCGGTACAGCCCCAAGACGCTGGAAATCATGCAGAATACACCGGCAAGCGTCAGCAGGGCGGCAATCACAAAACGGAAAATCTGCCAGAAGTCACTCATGCGCTTCATCCTCCTTCGCTTGATTTTCTGCCGCTTCCCGGCGGCGGCGCTTTTCGCGGTAGACACCCATGTAAATCTTCGTCAGCAGCACAACCGCGAGGAAGGACAGCATCGTGTAAATCATCGCGATGTCCACCAGATACCCCTCGTTCATCAGGAATGCCAGCACGCAGATGGTGATAACAATCAGCGTACCCATCATGTTGATGGAAATCACGCGGTCGGCAATGCGTGGCCCGCGGATGGCGCGAATCAGGCAGAACAGCAGCAGTACGCCGATGACAATCAGCGCTCCGTTGTAGAGAAAGGCGTAGGCGTCCGTCATGCTTTTTTCGCTCCTTTCTTGGCTTTCGGCGTTCCTTCCACCGCCATCACGCGGCGCTCCATCTCAAACCCCTCTTTGCCCACGTCAAAGGACGTGTCAAGGCAGTGGATGAGGAACAAATCGTCATGCATGTCCACGGTAATCGTACCGGGGGTCATGGTGATGGAGTTCGCCAGCACCACTTTGCCGGGCAGTGTCCGCACATGGGTGTGGAATGAAGTGATTTCCGGCTCAACAACGAGCTTCGGCGACCAGACGAGTTTGATCGTCGCCCACGCCGAGAGGAAAACCTCCTTCACCAGATACAGAAAGTACCCGATGATGCGCGGCAGACGGCGCACAATCGCCCATTCCTTCTTTGGCGAGTAACCCATGAACTTGACGATGAACGCGTACAGCGCCGCCGAGACAACCAGCCCAATCAGCGCAATTTCGAGCGTCCAGCTGCCGTTGAGCAGCACCCAGAAACCAAAAAGCAGAAAAAACATCCCGTAACCTCCTTGTACCGCACGCGGGAGACGCGGTAAAAAATCAGTCCGCCGTCTATTCTATATCTTCCTATTAAATATGTCAACAGGGAAAACGATAAAATTCGCGGGAAAAATCAACACGCTGACTTTTTATGCTGGACGGTGTTTTTTTTCTGTCAGGCAGACCGACTTCGGAATGGAAAGCCCGCGCGGGCGTACTTGTCATATGATGGCGGATGTGCTATAATGTCGACATTCGGCACAAACGCCGGAGGAAGAAAGGAAGAAACACGATGAAAAAACTGACAGCATTGCTGGTGCTGATGCTGACGATGGTGCTGTCCATTCTGCCAGCGCAGGCGGAGGTGGAGCGCTCGAAGCTGCTGGATGCTGCCTTTTCCATGTTGGAAGAGGGGAACGACTTTGTGCGCCGCTACAATGAAATGACCGATGCTGAGGTGACAGCGACGTTTGTGGATGGCTGCCCGTATTTCTTCGGCGGCAAGGCAGATGACGAAACGACATTGACGCGCCTGTTCTCCCGCGCGCCGCTGTACAGCAAGCGCGAAATCTGGGAGCAGACCCGCTTCTATGACAAGGGTTCGTACTATCTCTATGGACTGGACTGTTCCGGCTTCACGCAGTGGGTGTACGCCGAGGCGGGGCTGCCGAAGCATGACAGCCTGTCCAACATGATTCTGCAGTATGGCAAGTACGGCAAGAACCATGTGTACAGCCACCGCAAGGGCAAGGGAATGCCGTCGTATGACAAACTGGCGGAGAACCTGCAGGTGGGCGATCTGCTGGTGGCGAAGAAGCGTGCGCGCCATATCATGATGTTCATCGGCACGCTGCGCGATTTTGGCTACACAGAGGAGGAACTGCCGGAGCTTGCGCCGTATCTGGATTACGCGCTGGTGATTCATTGCGGGCCGAATTTCGCTTATACAGACCGCATTCAGGCGTTCCTCGATGCCCATCAGGATGATTCCTACTACAAGGGGGTCAAGACGACCGACGGCGGCGTGGCGATTTCCATCATCGGCGTGCCGTTCGAGGATGCGCCCAATCGTGGCTCATACGGGGTCAACGACTTTGCGTGGTTCGATATGCCCGACGGCTACAAGCTGACGATTTGGGATCTGCCGAACGCGACATCCTTCTGCTGGTTCCGCATGAATCCCTGAAAATGCCACTGCTGGTTGCAGAAATACGCAAAAAGAACATTTCTCGCTTGCAATTCCGCCGCCTTTGCGATAGAATAAACTGATATCCTTTTCACAAGAGGGAGGAAGGCACAATATGTTTCCCATTGTCAAAAAGCGTGTGCTGAATGAAACAGTCACGCTCATGGAAATCGAAGCGCCGCTGGTGGCGCGCAAGGCGCTGCCGGGCCAGTTCATCATCTTCCGTATTGATGAGGAAGGTGAACGCATCCCGCTGACCATTGCCGGTTACGACCGCGAGAAGGGCACTGTCACCATCATCTTCCAGAAAGTCGGCTACACGACCATGAAGCTCGATACGCTGAACGAGGGCGACGCGCTGCTGGATTTCGTCGGCCCGCTGGGTGAGCCGAGCCATACCGAGGGCGTCAAGCGCGCGGCGGTCATCGGCGGCGGTCTGGGCGTGGCGATTGCCTATCCGCAGGCAAAGGCGCTGCACGAGGCGGGCTGCGAGGTGGACTTGATTGTCGGCTTCCGCAACGAACACCTCATCATCCTGAAGGATGAACTGGCGGCGGCCTGCACCGACCTGACCATCATGACCGACGACGGTTCAAACGGCAACAAGGGCTTTGTGACGCAGGCGCTTCAGGCGAAGCTTGATGCAGGCAAGGTGTACGACGAAGTGATTGCCATCGGCCCGCTGCCGATGATGAAAGCCGTATGCGACCTGACCAAGCCCAAGGACATCAAGACCATCGTGTCCATGAACCCGATTATGATTGATGGCACGGGCATGTGCGGTGGCTGCCGCGTGACGGTTGGCGGCGTGACGAAATTCGCGTGCGTGGACGGCCCGGACTTTGATGGGCATCAGGTGGACTGGGCGGAAGCGATTTCCCGCAGCCGCATGTTCCGCCCGGAAGAGCAGCGGGCGATGGAAAAGCTCCACAAGTGCCGCCTGACGGGAGGTGTTCGATAATGCCGAACATGAGTCTTCAGAAGCATCCGATGCCGGAACAGCAGCCGGACATCCGCGCGACGAATTTCAAGGAAGTCGCGCTGGGCTATACCCGCGAAATCGCCATGGAGGAAGCTGACCGCTGCCTGCATTGCAAGAATGCGCCCTGCGTCAAGGGCTGCCCGGTGAATGTGCCGATTCCGGACTTCATCGCGCATATCAAGAAGGGCGAGTTCCAAGAAGCGTATGAGACGATTCGCTTGCAGAACGGCCTTCCGGCGATCTGCGGCCGCGTCTGCCCGCAGGAAACGCAGTGCGAAAGCAAGTGCGTCCGCGGTATCAAGGGCGAACCGGTCGGCATCGGCCGTCTGGAACGCTTTGCGGCGGACTATGCCATGACCGAGGGCACGGTGTCCGCGGAAACGGCAGCGCCGACGGGCAAGAAAGCGGCAGTTGTCGGCTCTGGCCCCGCGGGTCTGACCTGTGCGGCGGATTTGGCGCGCGCAGGCTGGGACGTGACCGTCTACGAAGCGCTCCATACCCCCGGCGGCGTGCTGATGTACGGCATCCCGGAGTTCCGTCTGCCGAAAGCGCTCGTGCAGAAGGAAATCGACAATATCCGCAAGTTGGGCGTGAAAATCGTCACGAATGCGGTTGTCGGCCGCGCCATGACGGTGGAAGAACTGCTCGAAGAGGGCAACGACGCGGTATTCGTCGGATCGGGCGCGGGTCTGCCGAACTTCCAGAAGATTCCCGGCGAAAGCCTCTGCGGCGTGTATTCCGCCAATGAGTTCCTGACCCGCATCAACCTCATGCGCGCCTACACATTCCCGGAGCATGATACGCCCGTGAAGGTCGGTCAGCGCGTGGCAGTCATTGGCGGCGGCAACGTCGCGATGGACGCAGCTCGCTGTGCGCGCCGTCTGGGGGCAGACGTGTCGATCGTCTACCGCCGCAGCGAGGCGGAAATGCCCGCTCGAAAAGAGGAAGTCCACCACGCCAAGGAGGAAGGCATCCACTTCCGGATGCTGACGAACCCCAAGGCGATTCTGGGCGACGAAAACGGCTTTGTCCGCGCCATGACGTGCGTGGAAATGGAACTGGGCGAGCCGGACGAGCGCGGACGCCGCCGTCCCGTGCCGAAGCCCGGCAGCGAGTTCGAACTGCCCGTGGAGACGGTCGTTGTCGCTATCGGCAACAGCCCGAATCCGCTGATTAAGAAAACCACGCCTGACCTGCCGACCGAAACGTGGGGCGGCATCACGACGGATGAACACGGCCGCACGGGCAAGAAGCATGTCTATGCGGGCGGCGACGCCGTGACGGGCGCAGCGACGGTCATTCTGGCAATGGGTGCTGGCAAAAAGGCCGCGCAGACCATTCTGGAAGATGCCGCGAAGGAAGAATAGACCAATCAAGACGCCTGACCGTGCTTGCGGCGGGCGTCTTTTTTTGCGCTCGACAAATCAGAAAAATAGGTGTATAATGGAAGTGGCAAGAGAAGAGGTAGGAGGGGACACCCATGAGCAAAGGCAAGCGACTGGTATTGGCATTGGTGCTGCTGGTGACGTTTTGCACCGTGGCAATTGCGGCATCCCCGAAGGTGGACAGCATTCTGCAGGAACACGACGTGCTAGTGCCGTTCTTCCTGCCGCGCACGCTTTTCACCATCACGCCGCAGGGCGACGACGTAACATGGTCAATCAGCCGAAAGAACGGCGACGAATGGGAGGACGCGACCGTTTCGTGGGATCAGTCCACACCGCTGCAGGGCGAAATCGGCGCGGACGACGGTCAGCAGCGCATCTGGTGGAATTTCAAGAATTACGGCGACAACACCGGACATGACGGCGGCGTGACGCATCGGCTGGACGTCAAGGTCAACGGCGAAACGGTCACGCAGGTGGATTTTGATGTGACCTATGTGCCGGAGCTGGGGCTGGACTACATTTCCCTGCGCGACTGGAAGACGGAAGAAGACTTGAAGGCAGCGCGGTACGCGTGGTACAACAAGGCGGAGGTTTGCTCGTTCGGCCCGCAGTTCAAGGAGGCTTGCGACGAGCTGACGGACGAATGGTATCGCTTCTCTGTCGTTGATTTGAGCCAGCAGGGCACGCAGGTGTTCGACATGATTGCGAACGACACCTGGCATCTTGGCTATGTGACCGTGACGGTGGACGGCGATTGGGCGCAGGTGGATTATTTCTGCTCCGAAGACCTTGACCCGGACAGCCAGTGGGATCAGGTGCACGTCTACCGCGAGTTTTTCACCTTCTTCCGCAGCACGGAGGAGGTGCACCGCCTGACGCCGCGGCGCATTGAATCGCCGTTCACCTTCGGCAAGCCGTTCCGCATTTCGGATTATTTCGGCGATGACCGTGTGGTACTGCTCTACGTCAACAACCTGATGTCTTTCAGTACGGCAAACCCGTATGTGACGCGTTTCGGGATGAATAAACCGGAAAATCAGGATACGCTCAACGCCATGAAAGCGCTGATGAATCACGCGCTGTAAGAAGGGACGGTACGCGCCGCCCCTTTTTCTGCGGCATGATGGCGCATTTGTCCCCGCGAACCCTTGAAATTTGCGCGAGGATGCTGTATACTATCAAAGGGGCTTATGCGCCCGAAAGGAGACCGGCAAATGAAACTGATTATTGCAATCGTGCAGGATGAAGATGCCTCCCGGCTGGTGAATCAGCTGATGAAAGCCGGAATCGGCGTGACGAAACTGGCGACGACCGGCGGCTTTCTGCGTGCGGGAAACACGACACTGCTCATCGGCGTGGATGACGCGAAACTGCAGGGAACGCTGGATATTATCGAGAAAGTCTGCAAGTCGCGGAAGCAGATGGCGGCATCCCCGACACCGATGGGCGGCGCGAGCAATGTCTACACGTCTTTCCCGATGGAAGTGACGGTTGGCGGCGCGACAGTGTTCGTTCTGACAGTCGATCAGTTTATGAAACTTTGAGGGAGCGTCAAATGGCGGCACAGACAGGGAATGCAGCGCCCGTTCTGAGCGATTTTCAGGGACAGGGCGCTGTTTATGATGGCTTGATGCGCACGCTGCACGACGGCACGTTCGTTCACGCGTACCTCATCACCGGGCTGGAAGGCATGGGCAAGCGGACGCTGGCGCGGCTGCTGGCGCAGTATTGGCTCTGTCAGGCGCCGGAGGGGGAGAAACGTCCCTGCGGTGTGTGCCGGGCGTGCCAGCAGGTGCGGGACGGGACGCACGCGGACTTGGTCATCATTGCGCCCGGCAAACCGATTAACCCGGACGTGCGCCCGGACATGAAGTCCATCCCGGTGGATGAAATCCGTGCGCTGATTGCGATTACGGGTCGCCACACATTCGAGGGCGGACGGCGTGTTGTGCTGATTGAACAGGCAGACAAGATGAATCCGCCCGCGCAGAACGCCCTGCTCAAAACGCTGGAAGAGCCTGTGCCGGGCACGATTTTTCTGCTGATGACGGAATCGCCGTCGCTGCTGCTGCCGACGATTGTCAGCCGCTGCCGCGAACTGAAGCTGCATCCGTGGGATGACCGAACGGTGCTGTCCGTATTGGAAAAGCACGGCGTGACGGGTCAGCGCGCGCAGGAGGCACTGCATGTCAGCGGCGGATCAATCGGCAAAGCGCTGGCGGTCGCGGGCGACGAACAGTATTGGCAGCGGCGGAGCGAGGTTATGCGCGATTTCTTCGCCTTGGAGCGGCGGAGCGATATTCTGCGTATATCCAGCACATGGAAAGACCGCAAGGACGACGCGGAAGAGCTGCTCGACGATGTGGAGGACATGCTGCGGACGCTGCTGCTGTGCCATTTGGGGCAGCGGAGCGAAAGCGCCGTGACGCCTTATCCGGCAGCGTGGCAGCGGTTCAGCCGCGAGGGAGAATTATCCGCCATGATGCGTCTGCTGGATGCCGTTGCACAGGCACGGCAGATGCGGGCGAATCAGGTGACATGGCAGGCAGTGGTCGAACGGCTGCTGCTGAGCCTGATGGAGGAAAAAAGCAAATGGTCAACGTAATTGGCGTTCGATTTGAGAACGCGGGGAAGCTGTATTTTTTCACGCCCGGTGCGCTCTGGCCCACGCCGGGTGATTTTGTGATTGTTGAGACGACGCGAGGCATTGAGTTCGGCGAGGTCGTCACAGAAGTGCGCGAAATTGACGACACGAAGCTGACCTCGCCGCTCAAGCAGGTTGTCCGCATCGCGACGGAAGAAGACATCCTCCACGACAAGGAGAATAAGGCGGCGGAGAAGGAAGCCTTCACCATCTGCCAGAAAAAGATTGCCGACCACAAGCTGGATATGAAGCTGGTCAGCGTTGAATACACGTTTGACAACAAGACGATTCTGTTCTACTTTACGGCGAACGGGCGTGTGGACTTCCGCAGCCTGGTCAAGGACTTGGCGGGTGTGTTCAAGACGCGCATTGAGCTGCGGCAGATTGGCGTCCGCGACGAAGCGAAGATGCTCGGCGGACTCGGTCCCTGTGGCCGCCCGATTTGCTGCGGCACGTTCCTTGGCGACTTCCAGCCCGTGTCCATCAAGATGGCGAAGGAACAGAACCTGTCGCTCAACCCCATCAAAATCAGCGGCGTCTGCGGTCGTCTCATGTGCTGCCTGAAGTACGAGCAGGATACTTACGAGGAAATCCGCAAGTCCATGCCCAAAGAGGGCAAGGAAGTCATGACGCCAGACGGCGTGGGCGTCGTGTGCGAATTGAAAATCATCACTGAATCGGTCAAGGTGCGCATCAAGAAGGGCGACAGCTTTGAAATCAAGGAGTACCCTGCGACCGACGTGCAGCGCTTGACCCCGCAGAATGCGCCGCGCCCGGAAGCACAGCGTGCGGAGAAGCCGGAGCAGAAGGAGGATGCTCCTGAAGCTGCGGAAATCAAGGAATGCCCCGCCTGCCCGGAACGTCCGCCGCGCGCAGAGCGTCCGATGCGTCCTGAAAAGCCGACGAAGGCGGAGAAGCAGCCGGAAGCCCCGAAGCCGGAAAAGCCCGCTGAAGCGCCCAAACCTGCCGTCAGCCCGTGGAAGATGGCGGTCGAGCAGGCACTCCGCGCTGCGCAGAACAGTGCGGATACGGCGGATGAGGTCATTGAGCAGCCCGTGCAGGAAGCACCCGTAAGCGAGGAACCCGTCGCCATGCCGGAAGCGGCACCGGCGGCAGCGTGTGAAGCCGTGGAGACGGTCGTGGAAGAATCCGCAGAGGGTGCTGAAACGCCCCTTTCAGCAAGCACCGAAGCGGTGGAAGAAGCCATCGAGGATGCCATGGAAATGCCTTTGATTCCGCTGGACGAGGATGACGACACCATCTAAATCCCACGAACGATTTTGCCCCAAAGGAAGCTGCTGGGGCTTGCAATTCGCGGCAATTCGTGATATGATATTGCCATCAACCAGTGCGTTGATAAACCAAGTATAAGATTCACAAGGAGGACATTCCATATGGCTTACAAGATTTCTGATGCTTGCATCATGTGCGGCGCTTGCGCCGAGGGCTGCCCGGTGAACGCCATCTCCGAGGGCGACACCCAGTACCAGATTGATCCCGACGTGTGCGTGGAATGCGGTGCTTGCGCCGAAGTCTGCCCCGTTGGTGCGCCCGCGCAGGCGTAATTCCCTGTCTGGATTGCTGATGCAGAAAAAGCGTCCTGATGCTTGGAAGAGTGTCGGGGCGCTTTTTTGTGTGCCGTACATGTTGCTATTTTCATACTATTTCCAGATTCGCCTGCGCCATCTGCTTGCGCCTTTTTGATTCTGGCGTCCACTCATTCCACTTAGCGTAGCGCTGCTACGCTGCGTTTCATTCGTGTTAGCCAGAATGCAAAAATTCGCGGCGCATCTTGGCGCATTCTTATCTGGAAATAGTATCAGATTCACCTGCGCCATCTGCTTGCGCCCTTTCATCTGGAAATAGTATGACAATTCAGACGCAGAATGTCGGTTTTCAGACAAAATGCCTTGCATTGTGAAAAGTTCGGCGATATAATAGACTTATCAAACAGGGAGGTTTGAGAAAATGATTGATTTTGACCATGTGGTGAAGCAATACGGCAAGAGCAATGTTCGCGCAGTGGATGACCTGACGCTGCACGTTGGCAAGGGGCAGCTGTTCGGCTTTATCGGGCCGAATGGGGCAGGCAAAACGACCACGATTCGTCTGCTGACGGGTATTTTGCAGCCCACGAGCGGCAGCGTGACCATCGGCGGCGTGTCGATGAAGGATGATCCGATTGCCGCCAAGCGGATGATTGGTTTCGTTCCGGACAGCCACGAACTGTATGACCGCCTGACGGGGATGGAGTACCTGAACTTTATGGCGGATGTTTACGGCGTCAGCGCGCAGGAGCGCAAGGCGCATATCGAGAAGTATCTGGCGCTGTTTGAGCTGGAAAACGCGGCGGGTGAGCAGATTAAGTCCTACTCGCGCGGCATGAAGCAGAAGCTGACGATTATCGGCGCTTTGGTGCATCAGCCGCCAGTCTGGGTGCTGGATGAGCCGATGGTGGGGCTTGACCCGCGCGCGGCGCATATCCTCAAAGAAGAAATGCGCAAGCACTGTGAGAAGGGCAACACGGTTTTCTTCTCCACGCATGTGCTGGAGGTGGCGGAAAAGCTCTGCGACGAGATTGCCATTATCGACAAGGGACGTCTGGTTGCGCAGGGGACGCTGGAGGCGCTGCGATCGGGTGAAAAGGGCGCGTCGCTGGAGCAGCTCTTCCTCGAATTGACCGAATCGGAGGAGAAACAGGCATGAAATCGTACTTTCTGCTGCTGCGCCTGAACCTGCGGAATCTGCTGGCCGGCTTCCGCGGCGCCATGCGCAAGCCAAACGGGAAAATCGACATTTCCCGGTTGATTCTCTATCCGCTGGCGCTGCTGGGGATGCTGACGCTGGCCGGATTCGTCATTTTCATGGAGTTCAGCATGTTCAGTGCGTTTGAAATGCTGAATGCGCCCGAAATGCTGCCGGGGCTGGCGATTCTGCTGGCAATGGTGACAGCGCTGCTGTTCAGCGTCTTTCAAATGCTTGCTGCGCTGTACTTTTCGCGCGACACAGCGTCCATGGCGTATCTGCCGCTGACGAGCCGAACTGTGCTGGCGGCAAAGTGGACGGAAGTCTACGTCAGCGAACTGCTCTTTTCGCTCCTGATTGCCGCGCCCGCCGTCGTCCTCTACGGGATTCACTACGCGGCGGACTGGACGTACTATCTGCGGATGGTGCCCGTGCTGCTGGCGGTCAACTGTATCCCGCTGACGATTTCGCTCCTGCTGGCAAGCATTCTGGGGCGCTTCACGTCGCTGACCCGGCATAAGGAAGTCTGGGTCGTGCTGGGGACGGTGCTGATGCTCGTCGTCGTGCTGGGGCTGGAATGGTCGATTCTCCCCAAAATCCCGGAGGATGCGGATGCGGCGTTCTTCGCGCAGATGCTGACTGGCGTTCAGCCGATGCTGCGCGCCTTCATCCACGCGTTCCCGCCGGTTGCGTGGGCGGTGGATGGCATTGCAGGCGATTGGCTGCAATGGCTGGCATTTCTGGCGGTGTCCATCGGCGGCGCGGCGCTGGCGATTGCGCTGGTCGGCGGCAGCTATCTGGATACGACGCTCCGGCAGAATGAGGGCAGCCGCAAGGCGCGGCGCGTTCGCGTGACGGACAAGACGTTCCGCGCGCACAGCCCCTTCATGGCGATTTACCGCCGCGAATGGAACGAAATCCTCAAAGTCCCGGTCTATCTGCTCAATGGCGTTCTGGGCGCGATGATGCTGCCGATTATGCTCATCGGCATGAGCGTCGGCATGTCTTCCGAACAGGACAGCGAAGTGTCGTGGAATTTCCTGCTGCGGCTGATGCAGGATTCGGTCAGCCTGATGGACGTCATGCTTATCCTGACGGCGCTGCTGATGTTCATCAGCTGGGTCAACCCGATTATCGCCACGGCGATTTCCCGCGAGGGCGGACGGATGCCGATTGCCAAGTACATCCCGGTTTCGCCGCGCACGCAGCTCTGGGCGAAGCTCTCCGTCAGCCTGACGATTAACGGCGCGGCGATTCTGCTGATGGGCATTGCCGTCGCCGCACTGCTGGGGACGCATTATCTGGGCGCTGTGCTGGGCGCAGTCGTGCTGGCGAACCTGTTCAGCCTCGCGACGGGCTGCATCGCGCTGACTATCGACGCATCGCGCCCGATTCTGCACTGGCAGACCGAGCAGCAGGTGATGAAGCAGAACATGAATCAGATGATTTGTATGCTCGTTGTGCTGCTGGTGGCGTTGATTCCGGTGGCAGGCGTGGTCGGCATGATGATCCTGTCCACCGCCGCGCAGGACATGGAAGCCCCGTCGATGTTCATGCGCTTCGCCGCGGAACACGCGGTCGGGCTGCGCAGTGCGGTTGCGGCGCTGCTGATGGCGGCGGAAGCGGGCGTATCTATTCTAATTTTGCACAAGGTCGGTGAAAAGCGCTTCAGCGCCATCGAGCCGTAAAGAAAGCACCTCATCCGGCGAATGTAATACTATTTCCAGATTCACCTGCGCCATCTGCTTGCGCCTTTTCCCTTCTGGCGTCCGCTCATTCCACTTAGCGTAGCGCTGCTACGCTGCGTTTCATTCACGTTAGCCAGAATGAAAAATTCGCGGCGCATCTTGGCGCATTCTTATCTGGAAATAGTATAAAACTTCGCATCAAGCCTTGAAAAAACACGCTTCTTAGAGTACAATGGAAGCGTGACAGGCGGCTTGAAAACGGATGAGGTGATTTTTATGTGGAAGCGGGGAGCAGCGTTTTTGACGGCACTGCTGATGCTTTTTTCCTGCGCACTGGCGGAGGATGTGTATCTCGACGAGCCGACGCCCGGAGCGGCGGAAGAGACGGCGGACGACACGCTGACTGCGCGTGATGACCTGATTAACCGCATTATCGCGCTGGGGCAGGAACTGTATATTAAGGCGAACGGCAAGAGCCAGCGCGCACACTACAAGCGCGATATTTACGTCTGCAAGAACTTCACAACGTACCTTTTCCGTCAGAATCGAGACGATTTCTGCATGGCGGAATACCCGGACGTTCAGCTGCTTGTGCCGAACAATCTGTCCGCGGCAAAGAGCAAGCCGTACAGCTATGGCATCGAGTGGGAGGACATTTCGCCGGAGAAGGGGAATCCGTTCTACATTGCGGCGCAGTTCAAGTACGACAAGAATCTGTCCGCGGAGGAAAATATGGCGCTGGCGTGCGACTTCATGCGGCAGGCGCAGCGCGGCGACTACTTTCAAATGTCCGCGAAGTACGAGTACGGCACAGGCGCACACAGCGCCATCATGCTCGGTTACGATCCGGAGACGGACGAAATCCACTGGATGGACAGCAACATGCGCGGCGGCAAGAAGAAAGGCATTCGTTATGGCTTGGTGCAGTTCGACGAGGTGAAGAGTGTAGAGTGGTGGGCGAGTACATTCTGCAAGAAAACACGCGGCGCGACGCTCTACCGTCTGCGCGATGACATTGTCTACCGTCCCGGTCATGAGCCGGAAAATACCACAGGTGAATAAAGGAAATCCCCTCTGATGCCCGAGATTGGCGCATCAGAGGGGATTTTTGCGCTTACCGCATCTCTTCCGCCGTCGGCATTGCCGGAATCGCCCCCGACCGGCTGGTCGTCCAGCTGGCGGCGCGGTTTGCGTAGCCCAGCATGTCCCGAAGCTGCGGAATCGTCAGGTTATCCAGCGTGAATGCCCGCATTCGGCTCAAAAACGCACCGAAGAACGTGTCGCCCGCGCCGTTTGTATCCGCGACAACGCACGGAACGCCATCGATGATACCCGTTTCGCCCCGGAAACGGTAGAAAGCGCCCTTCGCGCCGAGCGTCACCAGTACGAGCGGAATCCCGGCATCCGCCAGTGCTGCCGAACCGTCCTGCAAATTGTCCGTTCCAGTCAGCAGCGCCATTTCTTCGTCCGACACCTTCAAGATGTCTACCAGCGGCAGGGGACGCACCAATTGCTTGATGGCATCCGCGCGGCTGCCCCAGAGCGCCGGACGGTAGTTTGGGTCGTAGGTGACGCACGCGCCGAGATTTCGCGCGCGCCGGGCGGCATCCAGTACCGTATCGCGCGCGGGATTCGCTGTCAGGCTGACGCCGCCGAAATGGAAAAAGTGCGTGCTGCGCAGAGACTCATCCGGCACATCGTCCGGCGAAAGCGCCAAATCCGCGCTATGCTGGCGATAGAAGGAGAACGACCGCTCACCGCGGCTGTCCAGCGAAACGACTGCCAGCGTCGTCGGGCGCTGCGCGTCGGTCAGCATTCGCGACACATCCACACCGCTTGCGCGGAGGCATTCGCGGAGCTGCGTCCCGAAAGCATCCGCCCCGACGCGCCCGATGAAGGCGGCGGAAGCCCCCAGTTTCGCGGCGGCAACCGCCAGATTTGCCGGAGCGCCGCCGGGATTCGCGGCATATTCCGCCACGCCGGATGCGGAAAGCCCAGTCTGCGTCAGATCAATCAGCGCTTCGCCGATGGCAGTGATATCGAACATGGTCAGCATCCTTCCAAAGTGGATTTGCTTGCATTATACCGCAGGAAAACCGAATTGACAAGGTTTTGTCATGCAAATTTAGCAAAAAAGTGCGCTGATTTCGCACGAATCTGTCAAAAACGATTGCATTTTGCGAAAATTGATAGTAAAATATACTTGACGCATTGCCGCAAAAACAGGCGGCTTTGCAAAGCAGAAGGAGGAGACATCCCCATGAAAATGACATTCCGCTGGTATGGCCGCGAGTCCGACCCGATTCCGCTGAAGTATGTGAAGCAGATTCCCGGCATGTCCGGCCTGATGGGTTTGCTGGATAAGCCCGCCGGTGTCGACTGGCCTGAAGAGGAGGTCAAGGCGCTGGTGGAGGAAGTCCACGCCGCTGGACTGGAGCTGGAAGTGGTCGAGTCCGTCAATGTCCACGAGGACATCAAGATGGGTCTGCCCACGCGCGACGAATATATTGCCAACTACATCTCGACCATTCGCACGCTGGCGAAGTACGGCGTGAAGGTCATCATCTACAACTTCATGCCCGTCTTTGACTGGCTGCGCACCGACTTGGCGCGTGTCATCCCGGAGGACGGCTCGAACTCCCTGTACTTCGACGAGAAGGATTTGGGCGAAATGGGCCCGATGGAAATCGTCCGCCGCACCGCCGCCGATTCGCAGGGCTTCACGTTGCCCGGCTGGGAGCCGGAGCGTCTGGCGCTGCTGGAAACGACCCTGCGCCAGTACGAAAAGCTTACGCCCGACGACCTGCGCGCGAACTACAAGTATTTCCTTGACGCTGTGATTCCTGTCTGCGAGGAAGTTGGCATCCGCATGGCGTGCCATCCCGATGACCCGGCATGGCCGATTTTCGGGCTGCCGCGCATTGCGCATAGCCAGGAGGATTTCGACAAGATTATCAAGCTCCATGACAGCCCCGCGAACACCGTCTGCCTCTGCACCGGCTCTCTGGGCTGCTCGCCGGACAACGACATTCCGTCCATCATCCGCCACTTCGGTGAGATGAACCGCATCGGCGCGATGCACGTCCGCAACATCAAGTTCCTGGGCTACCATCACTTCCGCGAAGCCGCGCACCTGTCCGAAGCGGGCGACCTGAACATGTTCGACATCATGGAAGCCATCTACGACACCTGCCCGGACACCTACATCCGCCCCGACCATGGCCGCATGATCTGGGACGAAAAGGGCCGCCCCGGCTACGGCCTGTATGACCGCGCGCTGGGCGCGACGTACCTGAACGGCCTGTGGGAAGCCATCTGCCGCATGAAGGGCGAAAAGAAGTAATACTATTTCCTGCATTCGCGGCGCATTCTCATTTGGAAATAGTATAATCAACGGATAACAAAGGGGAGAAGCAATATGAAACTGTCCTATCAGGGCATTCAGGACAAGCAGGGCTACGCCGCCGCGCAGGTGGCGCTGCCGCAGTACGACTGGGCGAAGATGGCGGAGAAGACCGCCGAGAAGCCCGTGTGGGTGCATTTCGGCGCGGGCAACATCTTCCGCGGCTTTATCGCGGGACTTCAGCAGCGCCTGCTGAACGCGGGGCTGGCGGAATCCGGCATCGTCGCGGCGGAAACGTTCGACTATGACATTATCGACAAGATTTATGTGCCGCATGACAGCATGACGCTCATGGTGTCGCTCAAAGCCGACGGCTCGACGCAGAAGGAAGTCATCGCGTCGATTGCCAAGGGCATCAAGGCAAACTGTGCCGACGAAGCCCAGTGGCAGCAGCTGACGGACGTGTTCACCGCGCCGTCGCTGCAAATGGCGTCCTTCACCATCACCGAGAAGGGCTATGCGCTGCGCAACATGAAGGGCGAACTGATGCCCGTGGTCGTGTCCGACATGGAAAACGGCCCGAAGCAGGCGCATCACGCGATGGCGGTCGTGGCGGCGATGCTCTACGCGCGCTATCAGGCGGGCGCTATGCCGATTGCTATGGTCAGCATGGACAACTGCTCCCACAACGGCGAGAAGCTGCGCGCGAGCGTGATGGAAATCGTCGCGGCGTGGGTGAAGAACGGGCTTGTTCCGGCGGATTTCGAGGCGTATGTGAACGACGAAGCGCGTGTCTCCTTCCCGTGGAGCATGATTGACAAGATTACCCCCCGTCCGGCGGAAATCATCGAGAAGCAGCTGATGGACGCGGGCTTTGAGGACATGCAGCCCGTCATCACCAGCCGCAATACCTACATTGCGCCGTTCGTCAATGCCGAGGTGCCGCAGTATCTTGTTGTGGAGGATCGCTTCCCGAACGGCCGTCCGGCGCTGGACAAGGCGGGCGTGTACCTCTGCGACCGCAAGACCGTCAATGACACCGAGCGCATGAAGGTGACGACCTGCCTGAACCCGCTGCATACCGCGCTGGCGGTGTACGGCTGTCTGCTGGGCTATACCTCCATTGCGGCGGAAATGAAGGACGCGGAGCTGGTCAAGCTGGTCAAGACGATTGGCTACAAGGAAGGTCTGCCCGTCGTGACCGACCCCGGCATCATCAGCCCGAAGGCATTCATCGACGAAGTGGTGGAGCAGCGTCTGCCGAACCCATTCATCCCCGATACGCCCCAGCGCATCGCGACTGACACGTCCCAGAAGGTTGGCATCCGCTTCGGCGAGACCATCAAGAGCTACATGGCGTCCGATACGCTTAATCCCGCTGATCTGACCGCAATTCCGCTGGCACTGGCAGGCTGGATTCGCTACCTCATCGGCGTGGATGACAACGGCGCGCCGATGAACGTCTCCTCCGACCCGATGCTTGCTACCTTGCAGGCGGCGCTGGCAGGCGTGACGCTCGGTCAGCCGGATTCGGTGGAAGGCAAGCTGGAGGGAATCCTCGGCAACGCAAGCATCTTCGGGGTCAGCCTGTATACGGCGGGTCTGGCGGACAAGGTGACGGCGGATGTCAAGGAGCTGCTGGCAGGGCCGGGCGCTGTCCGCGCGACGCTGAAGAAGCATCTTGCATAAACAATTTCATATGAAAAGGGGAGGAAGTTTCGCGCTTCCTCCCCTGATTTTTGTGATTTACTCCACGTCCTGCAGCGCGTCGTAGCCCTCTTCGCCCGTGCGCACCTTGATGACGTTCTCCACGTCGTACACGAAGATCTTGCCGTCGCCAATGTGCCCGGAGTACAGCACCTTCTTCGCCGTGTCGATGACCGTGCGAACCGGAATCTTGCACACCACGATGTCCACCTGCACCTTCGGCAAAAGGTTCATTTCCACCGCGACGCCGCGATAGTATTCCGGACGGCCCTTCTGCATCCCGCAGCCCAGCACCTGCGAAACGGTCATGCCGGTTACGCCGATTTCCTCCATTGCCGTTTTCAGCACCTCGAAGCTGCTCTGCTTGCAGAGGATGGAGACCTTCGTCATCTTCACGTCAGAAGCAGGCACCTTGTCGCTACGTACCACCACCGGCACAGCGTCATCCACCGAGACCTTTGGCGTTTCGACCGCAACGGTCGGCACAGCTTCCACCGACGTCAGCAGAGAGGTCGCGGGCATGAAGTCCGCATAGCCAGACGCAAGACCGTGCTCCATGATGTCCAGACCCGCGATTTCTTCCTCGCGGCTCACACGCAGACCGAAAATCGCCTTGATGAGGAGGAACGCAAGCGTAATCGTGACCGCCGTCCATGCGCAGACGCTCAGCACACCCAGCAGCTGCAGACCCAGCAGCTCGAAGCCGCCGCCGTAGAACAGACCAGTCAGCATCCCTTCGGGATAATCAGGCGTTGTGCCCGTCGCCAGCAGACCAACCGCCAGCGTGCCCCAGATGCCGTTGAGGAAATGCACAGCAACCGCGCCGACCGGATCATCCACATGCAGCTTGTTGTCCAAGAACCACACGCCGAAGTTGACAATCAGACCGGAGACAACGCCGACGATGATGGCACCCGTGCAGTCCAGCACGTCGCAGCCCGCCGTGATGCCGACCAGACCCGCCAGAGAGGCGTTCAGGCACATCGACACATCCGGCTTGCCGTAATGCACCCAAGTGAAAATCATGCAGACAACTGTCGCCACGGACGGCGCAACCGTCGTCGTCAGGAAAATCGAGCCGAGGGATTCGATGCTCTTCGCCGCCGCGCCGTTGAAGCCGTACCAGCCGAGCCACAGGATGAACACACCGAGGCAGCCCAGCGGAATGTTATGACCGGGGAACGCATTCACGCCGACAATCTTGCCGCTCTTGTCCTTGGAGAACTTGCCGATGCGCGGGCCAACCATCTTTGCGCCAATCAGCGCGCACAGACCGCCGACCATGTGAATCGCGCACGAACCGGCGTAGTCATGGAAGCCCAGCTGCGACAGCCAGCCGCCGCCCCAAATCCAGTGCGCCTCGATGGGGTAAATCAGCGCGGAAATAACGGCGGAATACACGCAGTAGGAGAGGAACTTCGTGCGCTCTGCCATTGCGCCGGAGACGATGGTCGCCGTCGTCGCGCAGAAAACGAGGTTGAAGACAAAGTTCGAGAAATCGAAATTCGGGTACGCGGTGAAAATGTCAAAACCGGGCTTGCCGATAAAGCCCATCAGGTCTTCGCCCAGCAGAAGCGAGAAGCCAATCAGGATGAACATCACTGTGCCGATGCAGAAGTCCATCAAGTTCTTCATCAGGATGTTGCCCGTGTTCTTCGCGCGGGTGAAGCCGGTTTCGACCATTGCGAAGCCTGCCTGCATCCAGAAAACGAGCGCCGCGCCGATTAAAAACCATACGCCGAAGATTTCGCTGTCAACTGATGCCATGATGCTGGAAAGATCCATTTCCATGCGCCTCCTAATCCTTTTGTGGGGTGAGTTGCCACCGTGGATGAATACAAAAAACGTGCAGGCGAACGGCAGAACCGTTCCACCTGCACGTCTTTGTGCAGAAGGTTATTACACGTTGAAGAGCAGGTCGTCATACGTCGGGAAGGGCCAGTACTCCTTGCCGACCAGCGTTTCCAGCTCATCCGCCTGTTCGCGGACAGCCGCCATCGCCGGAATGATGACGTTGTGTTCGTACTTGGCGCACTCCAGTGCGTCGCCGTGGCAGGTCGCCTTGACTGCGCCGCGCAGCCCTTCCAGCGCCTTGTACAGCTTGGCATTGCGCTCGGCAACATCCGCCAGCACATGCGCTTCCGCATAGGGTTCGACGCCTGCCGTCTTCATGGCGTTGACAGCCTTGGCAGTCGCGCCGGCGAACTTCATACATGCCGGGAGAATTTCCTTCTCTGCCATCATCAGGCAGGTTTCCGCCTCGATGTTGAGCACCTTGGCGTAGTTCTCCAGCTTGATTTCGTAGCGGGAGCGGATTTCCGCCTCGGTGAAGACGCCGAAGGTGGTGAAGAGCTTGATGTTCTTCTCGTCCAGCATGTGCGGCAGCGCATCGACGGTCGAAACGTAGTTCGGCAGACCGCGGCGGGCAGCTTCCTCCACCCATTCGGGAGCATAGCCGTTGCCGTTGAAGATGATGCGGTTGTGCTTGCGCAGGTTGCTCACAATCAGGTTGTGAAGCGTCTCACGGAAGTTCTCCGCGCTTTCCAGTTCATCCGCAAATTCCTTCAAGGACTGTGCGACGATGGTGTTGATGACCACGTTCGCTTCCGCAATGGACTCGGACGACCCCAGCGAGCGGAACTCGAACTTGTTGCCCGTGAAGGCAAACGGGGAGGTGCGGTTGCGGTCAGTGTTGTCCTTGGGGAACTTCGGCAGCACGCTCACGCCGATTTCGAGGTCGTGCTTTTCGCTTGCGCAGTATTCCTTCTCTTCCTCGAAGGCGTTGACAATCGCGGACAGCTCATCGCCGAGGAACATGGAGATAATCGCGGGCGGCGCTTCGTTCGCGCCCAGACGATGGTCATTGCCGGCGGACGCGACGGAGATGCGCAGCAAATCGGCATATTCATCAACTGCCTTGATAACCGCCGTCAGAATCAGCATAAACTGCGCGGAGGTCGCCGGGTCGTCGCCGGGATCAAGCAGGTTGTAGCCGGTGTTGGTGGACATCGACCAGTTGTTGTGCTTGCCGGAGCCGTTGACGCCCGCAAAAGGCTTCTCGTGCAGCAGGCACACCAGACCGTGACGCTGGGCAATTTTCTTCATCATTTCCATCGTCAGCTGATTGTGGTCGGTTGCGACGGAGGTGATGGAAAAAATCGGGGCAAGTTCGTGCTGTGCGGGGGCAACTTCATTGTGCTCGGTTTTGGCGAGGATGCCCAGCTTCCACAGCTCTTCGTTCAGGTCGGTCATGAACGCCTGAACGCGCGGCTTGATCGAACCGAAATAGTGGTCTTCCAGCTCCTGCCCCTTCGGCGGCTTGTTGCCGAACAGGGTGCGGCCGGTGAAAATCAAGTCCTTGCGCTGGTCGTAGAGCGCCTTGTCAACAAGGAAATACTCCTGCTCCGGGCCGACGGTGGAGGTCACGCGCGTTGCGTCACGGCCGAAGAGCTTCAGCGCGCGAACTGCCTGTGTGGACAGCGCCTCCATCGAGCGCAGCAGCGGCGTCTTCTGGTCGAGCGCTTCGCCGCCGTAGGAGCAGAACGCCGTCGGGATGCACAGCACGCCATCCTTGATGAAGGCGTAGCTGGTGGGATCCCACGCCGTATAGCCGCGGGCTTCAAACGTGGAGCGCAGACCGCCGGAAGGGAACGAGGAAGCGTCCGGCTCACCGCGGACGAGTTCCTTGCCGCTGAATTCGAGGATAATCTTGCCGCCGTCCTTGGGCGAAATGAAGCTGTCGTGCTTTTCAGCGGTGATGCCGGTCAGGGGCTGGAACCAGTGCGTATAATGCGTAACGCCGCGTTCCACTGCCCAGTCCTTCATGGCATTTGCCACGACGTTGGCCACCTGCGGGTCAAGGGGCGTACCATCAGTGATGGTTTTGTGCAGCGCCTTGTAAATATCCTTGGGCAGACGCTTCTGCATGACGGCGTCATTGAAAACGCTGCTGCCGAAAAGCTCTTCGATGTTGGCCATCCGGGATTCCTCCTCCAAAGTCATTTCGCTCTTGAAAGCGTTCCAGCGGCGGGGGAAAGCGGCTCTGCTTTCCGTCGCACTCCTCGTAAAACGCGTTTTTTTCGCATTTACGAAGAAAAGGGCAACTGCGAGAACGAATGAAATTCATCTCACAGCGCCCTTGCTGTTGACAACAAGTATAGCGGCTTGGAAAGGATTTGTCAAGGGCTTTTTTTGCATTGATTCTGTTTTTTCCCTTCAAAAACGACAAAAAAAACGAAAATGCCGAACGTTCGCAAAAAGCTGCAAACGCCCCGAATGCGGAAAAAATGGGCGTTGGTGTGAATCTTGCTGTTCACAGCCCGAAGCCGATGAAGCGAAAAAGTGCAGGATGAGACTAAAAATGCAGGAAACGGGACGAAAATACAGCGAAACGGACAAACACAGAAGAACACGGTTTCCCTTGACAAAAAAGCGGAAAAGCATTATTGTATTAGGAAGAGTTCTGCACCGGCTGGAAATGCATTCGAGCCGACAAGGGAGGGGAAAAACAATGAGCTTTCCCGTGCATCCGTGGAAAGTAGTCGAACGCGGCTGGCAGCCCAATACCCAGCGCTTCGCCGAGTCGCTGATGTCGCTGGCGAACGGCTATATGGGTCTGCGCGGCAATTTTGAGGAAGATTATTCCGGCGACAGCTTTCAGGGAACGTATCTGGGCGGCGTGTGGTATCCCGATAAGACACGCGTCGGATGGTGGAAAAAAGGCTATCCGGAGTATTATGCGAAGGTTATCAACACCATCAACCTCATCGGCATCCACGTCATCATCGACCAGCATCCGCTCGACCTCAGCCGCGCGACGGTCTGGGAATATGAGCGCGAGGTGGATATGCGCACGGCCGTGCTGTACCGCCACGCCTGCGTGGACATGGACAAGGGCAGCCTGACGCTGGACACTTGGCGCTTCGTGTCGATGGATACGAAGGAGCTGCTGGCGATTCGCTATCAGGTGACGCCGTCGTTTGACTGCAGGATGGAGGTTTCGCCCTATCTGGATGGCAACGTCCGCAATCTTGATGCGAACTACGACCAGTCCTTTTGGAACATGGTGGATGGCGAGGGCTGGGATGAGCGCGGCGGCGTGCTGGTGCAGACGAAGCCGAATCCCTACGGCGTACAGCGCTTCACCGTCGCGGCGGCAATGACGAACCGCGTTGAGGGCATCGACTATATTGATATGGCGTCCAAAGCCGGCTACTGCGCTGCGCTCTATGCGGGCGATATTCACTCCGGCACGACTGTCTCGGTGGAAAAGTACGTCGCCGTGTTCACCAGCCGTGACCACGACAAAGACCAGCTGATGGACTTGGCGATGGCGGCGGCGCAGCAGGCGTGCGACGAGGGATGGCAGAAGGCACTCAAAGCGCATCAGGCAGCGTGGCACGAGCGCTGGGAAATGGCGGATGTGCAGATTGAGGGCGACGACAGCGCGCAGCAGGGCATCCACTTCAACCTCTTCCAGCTGCTCAGCACCTACACGGGCAGCGACGCACGCCTCAACATCGGCCCGAAAGGCTATACGGGCGAGCGCTTCGGCGGATCGACGTACTGGGATACGGAAGCCTACTGCCTGCCGGTGTTTCTGGCGATTCGCGGGGCGGACACGGCGCGCCAGCTGCTGCTTTACCGCTATCACCATCTCGAAGCGGCGAAGCGCAACGCGGCGAACCTCGGTATGCCCGGCGCGCTCTATCCCGTTTCGACCATCAACGGCAGCGAGTGCCACAACGAGTGGGAAGTCGCGTTCGAGGGCATCCACCGCAATGCCGCGATTGTCCACGCTATCTTTGAGTACACGATGTACACGGGGGACGAAACGTACCTGCTTGGCGAGGGCGTCGAGGTGATGGCGGAAATCGCGAAATTCTGGGTCGGGCGTGTGCATTTCAATCAGCGGACGCAGAAGTACATGATTTTCGGCGTGACCGGCCCGAATGAGTACGAGAACAACGTCAACAACAACTGGTACACCAACCGCATGGCGGCGTGGTGCCTGGAGTATTTTGTGGAGACATGCGCCAAGCTGGATGACGACCGCTTGGAAGCCTTGCAGATTACGCCGGACGACCTCAAGCACATGCAGGACATTGCCGACCGCATGTATTATCCTGACGACCGCGGTCTGGGTATTTTTCCGCAGCATGACGCCTTTCTGGACAAGGATTTGCGCCCCGCGTCCGACATCCCGGCGGAGGAGCGCCCTATCTATATGCACTGGTCGTGGGATCGCATCTTGCGTTCGGGGTACATCAAGCAGCCGGATGTGCTGATGGGCTTGTACTTCCTCAACCACGTCTACGACACCGAAACGCTCCGGCGGAATTTCGACTTCTATGCGCCGCTGACGCTGCACGAATCGGGCTTGTCGCCCTGCATCCATTCGATTATGGCGGCGCAGCTTGGTGAAAAAGACCTCGCCGTGGCGATGTACAAGCGGACGGCGCGCTATGATTTGGACAACATCAATCAGGATTCGCAGGACGGGCTGCATATCACCAGCATGTCCGGCTCGTGGCTGGCGATTGCGAAGGGCTTTGCGGGAATGCGCACGCTCGGCGGATTGCGTTTCAAACCGTTTCTGCCGGATTGCTGGAATGGATACAGCTACAAATTCAACTACCGCGGGCGCATCATCGAATTGCGCGTGAAGCCCAAAGGCGTGACGCTGACACTGATTTCCGGTGAACCGATCAGCGTGACGATTTACGGCCATCCGTATGAACTCGAAGACGTGCTGACCGTTCCACTGGAAGGGTAATCCGCCCAAAGAAAAAAGGGGAGAAAGAAACAGGCTTTCCCCCTTTTTTGCGTGGAAAGACGTAATTTTCCGCGTTTTCTGCCCTGCTTTTGCCCTGTTCATTTGGGCAGAAATGTGCTATAATGTACCTATGCGCAGGGGGGCTGACCCCTTGCGGTGAAGGAGTGCGAAATATGTTTGAGCCCCGCGTGAAGAACGGACAGACGGACTTGCTGATGAAGGCGCTGTTGTCGCTGGAATCAACGGACGAGGCGTATCGCTTCTTCGAGGATTTGTGTACCATTGCGGAAATCAAGAGCATGGCGCAGCGCATCGAGGTGGCGAAGATGCTCCGCGAACATGCCACCTATCAGGAAATTGCCCGTCAGACGGGTGCATCCTCCGCAACCATCAGCCGCGTCAACCGGGCGCTGCTCTACGGGGCGAACGGCTATACGGCGGTGCTGGATGCCATGGAAAATGCCGCGGAAAAGGAAAAGAAAGATTGAGGAAACAAAAATGGATTTAAGTATGCTCAACCCGCAGCAGCGCTTGGCAGCGGAAACGCTGGAAGGCCCGGTGCTGATTCTGGCTGGCGCAGGCTCCGGCAAGACCCGCGCCCTGACCTGCCGCGTGGCGAACCTGATGGCGCACGGCGTGGCGGCGTACCATATTCTGGCACTGACGTTCACCAACAAGGCGGCGAAGGAAATGAAGGAGCGTATCGCCGCGCTGGTGGGCGATCAGGCGAATGATGCGTGGATTTCCACATTCCACTCCACCTGCGCCAAAATCCTCCGCCGCGATATTGAGAAACTCGGCGGCTATACCCGTTCTTTTGTCATTTATGATGACGACGATCAGGGCGCGGTGCTGAAGGAAATTTTGAAGCGCCAGAATATTGACGATAAGCTGCTGCCGATTCGCGAACTGAAGGCGAAAATTTCCGATGCGAAGAACAAGCTGATGAGTCCGGACGAGTGGTTCGACCATTCCGACCGCGATTTCCGCTGCCAGCAGATTCACACGGTCTTCGTCGAGTACGAAGCGCGCCTGAAAACGCTCAATGCCTTGGATTTTGACGACCTTCTCGTCAAGACGCTGGAACTGCTCGCCGACCATCCGCCTGTGCTGGATGTGTACCGCAAGCGCTTCCAATATGTCATGGTGGACGAATATCAGGATACGAACTATGCGCAGTATATGCTCGTCAAACTGCTGACTGACCAGAGCCGGAATCTCTGCGTTGTGGGCGACGACGACCAGTCGATTTACGGCTGGCGCGGCGCGGATATCCGCAATATCCTTGATTTTGAGAAGGATTATCCCGACGCGACCGTCATCAAGCTCGAGCAGAACTACCGCTCGACCGCCAATATCCTCGACGCGGCGAATCAGGTGATTGCGCACAATTCCGGGCGCAAGGAGAAAAAGCTGTGGACAGAGCAGGGCGAGGGCGACCCGATTCGCCTCTTCGACGCGGGCGACGAACGCGAGGAAGCCGCGTGGGTCGCCGACCGCATCCGCCAGCTCAACCGCCACGGCGAACCGTATGGCAACATGGCGATTCTCTACCGCACGAACGCGCAGAGCCGTGTGCTGGAAGAAATGCTGATGCGCTCGGCGATTCCCTACAAGGTCTTCGGCGGTCAGAAGTTCTATGACCGCAAGGAAGTGCGCGACGTGATTGCGTATCTGCGCGTTGTGGTCAATCCGGCGGACGATGTGTCCCTGCGCCGCATCATCAACGTGCCCAAGCGCGCCATCGGCGACAGCACCGTGCAGGAGCTGATGAATCACGCGCAGCAGAACAATATGCCGCTGTACAGCGCCCTGTCCGACGTTCCGGATTCGCTTTCCGCGCGCCCGAAAAAGTGCGTCAGCGACTTCTTTATGCTCATGACGATGCTGCTGGCGCTCAAGGAAACCATGCCGCTGGAGGAGTTCGTATCTACTTTGGTGGAAAAAACGGGCTTGCTGGCGCAGTACCAGAAGGAAGATACCGAGGAAGCCCGCTCGCGCGTGGAGAACATTCAGGAATTCATGGGTGCGGTCAGCGAATACGCGAAAGCAACGGAAAATGCGACGCTCGAAGACTACTTGGAAAACGTGTCGCTGGTGACTGACCTTGACCAGCAGGAGGACGAGCGCGGCTATGTGACGCTGATGACGCTGCACTCCGCCAAGGGTCTGGAATTCCCCGATGTGTTTATGACCGGTCTGGAAGAGGGCATTTTCCCGTCCGCGCGCAGCCTCATGGACGAGACGAAGATGGAGGAGGAGCGCCGCCTGTGCTATGTCGGCATCACGCGCGCCCAGAAGCGCCTGTTCATCTCCCGCGCGAATCAGCGAATGCTGTATAATCAGGTGAATCACAACGCGCCCAGCCGCTTTTTGGCGGAAATCCCGGAACGCCTGCTGTCCGACGAAATGGCGGGCATGAAGGAGCGCTTTGGCGACCGCGTCCAGCCGCAGATGCGCTCTCGCAGCGCATACAACCGCGGCGGAACGAATCGCCCGGCGCCGTCCGGCAGTGCGCCCATCCGCCCCGGCAGCGGCAATACCGGCCTGCGCGGGCTGAATATCCCCGGCGTGCAGAAGGGCTTCGTGCAGTCCCCGGCGCGCAATATGGCCACCAGCGCCATGCAGAACCTGTATCGCCCCGGCGATCGCGTCCGCCACCTGAAGTTTGGCGAGGGCACGGTGGTGGAGGTTACGGGTTCGGGCAGCATGAGCCGCATCAAGATTGAATTCACGGCATACGGCACCAAGGAATTTGCTTTGGCGACGGCGCCGATTGTCAAGCTGGAGGACTAAGCATGACAGACCAGACGGCGCGGATGCGTCAGCTTGCGGACACGCTCAATCAGGCGTCGCAGGCGTACTATTTCGGCAGCGAGCCGATTATGTCCGACATGGATTGGGACAAGCTCTATGACGAATTGTCGGCGCTGGAAAAGGAAACGGGCATCGTCCTGCAGGATTCCCCGACGCACCGGGTCGGCGGCGAAGTGATGACGGCGTTTGCACCGCATACGCACATCCACCGCCTGTGGAGCATGGATAAGGCACAGTCCATCGGCGCGGTGGAGGATTGGATTCGCCGCACCGAGAAGCTCAGCGGGCAGGACGACCTGCAATACTGCGTTGAGTACAAATTCGACGGCTTGACGCTGAACCTGACCTACAACGAGGGCAGGCTGATTCAGGCGGCGACGCGCGGCAACGGCATCACCGGTGAAGCGATTCTGCCGCAGGCAAAGACCATCCGCACCGTGCCGCTGACGATACCGTATCAGGGACTGCTGGAAGTGCAGGGCGAATGCATCATGCGCCTGTCCGCACTGGATACCTACAACAAGACGGCGAAAGAACCGCTGAAAAACGCCCGAAACGCAGCCGCCGGAGCGCTCCGCAACCTTGACCCCGCTGTGACCGCTTCCCGCCATCTCGATGCGTTCTTCTATCAGATTGGCACGATTGACAATCCGCCGTACACCACGCAGCAGGGGATGCTTGATTTCCTGCGCGCAAACGGCTTTCAGGTCAGCCCATATCTGGGGCAGTGCCGGAGCATTCGCGAAATTGAGGACTGCATCCACCATATCGAGGAGGAACGCAGCAGCCTCGACTTCCTGATTGACGGCGTGCTCATCAAGGTCAGCGATCTCTCCATCCGCGAGATGATGGGCTACACCGACCGTTTCCCGCGCTGGGCGATTGCGTTCAAGTTTGAGGCGGAGGAGACGACGACCGTCATCCGCGACGTGACGTGGGATGTGGGCCGCACGGGCAAGCTGACGCCCGTTGCGCATGTCGAACCTGTTGATTTTTACGGCGTGACCGTGCGCAAGGCGACACTGAACAACTGGGGCGATATCCAGCGCAAGCGGGTTGCCATCGGTGCGCGCGTGTGGATTCGCCGCTCGAACGACGTGATTCCCGAAATCATGGGGCATGTGGGGGACAGCGAAGAGGGCGAAACACCGATTGTCCGCCCGGAGGTCTGCCCGGCTTGCGGCGAAAAGCTGATTGAGCGCGGCGCACACATTTTCTGCATGAACCGCGTCTCCTGCCGCCCGCAGGCGGTTGCGCGCATCAGTCACTTCGCCAGCCGTGACGCGATGGATATTGAAGGCCTCTCAGAAAAGACGGCGGGGCAGCTCTACGACCAGATGAACGTCCGCGATCCGGCGGATTTATACACCCTCACGCGTGAGCAGGTGCTGTCGCTGGACGGCTTCAAGGACAAGAAAGCGGATAATCTGCTGTCCGCGCTGGAAAAGAGCAAGCACTGTGAGCTTGATGCGTTTCTCTTTGCGGTCGGCATCCCGAATATCGGGCGCAAGACCGCGCGTGACTTGGCGAACGCCTTCGGGACGCTGGAGAAGGTGTCCAATGCGACACAGTCGGAGCTGGTCGCCCTCGATGATGTGGGGGATATTGTTGCCCAGAGCATCACAGAATTCTTCTCCTTTGACGAGAACCGCGAGATGATTCGCCGTCTGCTGGCGGCAGGTGTGACCCCGGCGGAAAAGCAGAAGGTGGAGGGCGGTGTGTTCGCCGGCATGAGCATCGTCGTCACGGGGACGCTGCCGACGCTCTCCCGGAAGGAAGCGGAAGACCTGATTGCCCGCAGCGGCGGCAAACCCGCGTCTTCGGTCAGCAAAAAAACCGCCTTCGTCGTTGCAGGCGAGGCGGCAGGAAGCAAACTGACCAAGGCACAGACGCTGGGTATCGAGGTGATTGACGAAGCGGAGCTGCTGCGCCGGGTTTCTTCATAATTAATTTTTTAGCAATTTGCTGAGAATTGTCACTTCCCACTCATGGGAAGTGTGGATTGAAATATGGCAGTGCGGTAGAATTGTTATCGCACGGTCGGATTCTTCCGGCGGATGGCATGGGCGAGGGCAGCCTGCGCGGGCGTCATGGCGGGGCGCGCGGCGAATGACTCGACTGCGTCGGCATCGCGTGCCGTGCTGTCGGAAGTGCCTTCGCTCGCCTGTGTCATTTCGGAAACGACCTGCGTGTTCGGCGTGCCGGGGTGCATCTCGAATTCCGCCGGCGTCTGAATCTGACCGGGCTGATAGCCGGGCAGCAGGAACGTGACGAACTTGATGGAGAAGATGTCACAGACGACATAACGCAGATTCAGGCTGTCATAGAGGACGATGAACTGCGTGCCGACGTAGTACAGGAAGCCTTGACGGGTGACGAGATTCGACGTACCAATGAGAAAATCCACCAGTACATACTTTCCGATGTTCTCATGCAAGACCTCCTGCATCGATCCCTGAAAGTTCGCTGTGTCGAAATTCTGTGCCGGCGGAACCTGCAGCTGCTGGATCTGATTCGTTCCCTGCTCGCTCATAGAACAAGCACCTCCTTGAAATTGCTGCTTCACTCTATGCGTCAGGGACGTACTTCATGATGAAAAGAGGGAAAAAATGCTTTCCAATTTGGACACTTATCTGGAAGCGCTCCGTACCAGCCCGCTGGAATTTCTGCTGACGCTGGTATACGCTGTCGCTGTCATTCTTATCAGCCTGATTCTGCACGAGTGCGCGCACGGTTATGTGGCATACCGCTGCGGCGACCCGACGGCGAAAATGATGGGGCGGCTCTCCCTGAACCCAAAGGCGCACCTTGACCTGATCGGTACGCTGAGCATGTTTCTGATTGGCGTTGGCTGGGCGAAACCTGTTCCGGTCAATCCGCGCAACTTCCGGCACGGGCGGCGCGACGACTTTCTTGTGTCGATTGCCGGCATTGCGACGAATCTCTGCCTGTGCCTGATTTGCATGTTCCTGAGCGTCGTCGTCGGCAAAATCATGTTCGGATCGGAAATGCTGGGGGAATTCTCGTCGAGCTCCCTCCCGCACCTGTTCAGCCCGTTCTACCAGTTCACAGATGGCAGGGACAATGTGATTCTGAGCATTACCAACGGCATATTCGCCGAAAGCGCGCTGGCGGATTTCGCTGTGCCGTGGCTGCGGTACGTCGAGCGCTTCCTGCTGATGATGGCGCAGACGAATCTGGGGCTTGCGCTGTTCAACATTCTGCCTATCCCGCCGCTGGATGGCTACCATCTCGTCAACGATTTGCTGTTCAAGGGCAAACTGCAGCTCAAGCGGCAGGCGTTCGTTATTGCGCAGATTGTGCTGATTGTCATCTTCATGTCTGGCGCGCTGGATCAGTTCTTGAGCAAAGCAATCTTCGCCGTCTATGAGTTCTTCCTCAAGGGATTCTTGGCGATTTTCGGCTTGTCGTGAGGGCATAAAACATGGCAATGACGTTTCAGCTCAAGGATTTTGACGGCCCGCTGGATTTGCTACTGTTCCTGATTAACAAGGAAAAAATCGACATCAAGGATATTTTCGTCAGCCAGATTACCGACCAGTATATTGATTCGGTACGCAATGCGCCCGACCTTGATATGGACGACGCGACGGACTTTCTGGTCATGGCGGCTACGCTGCTGGAAATCAAATCCCGCGCGATGCTGCCGCGTCCGCCGTGCATCGAGGAGGGCGAGGAGGATCCGGAGGAAGCGCTGATTCGCCGTTTGGAGGAATACAAGCGCTTCCGCGAAACCGCATCCGCCATGAAGCAGTTCGAGCAGGCAGCGGCGAACCTGTTCACGAAGCTGCCGGAGGAATACCCGCTGCCGCCGCAGGAAACGGAGCTTGTCGGCTTGACGCTGCAAGGCTTGACGGAAGCGTTCCTGCGCATCTGGGCGCGCAAGCCCGCTACGGATGATTCCCCGGAGACGAACCACTACGCGCCGCGCGACATTCACCGCGACGAGCACAATGTGCAGGAATGCATGTTGACGCTGCTTAAGGGCGTGTCCAGCCGCGGCTGCCTGCGCTTTGAGGAAACGTTCAGCGCTGCGCCGTCGAAGGAAGAGGTCGTGACGCTGTTTCTGGCGTTGCTGGAGCTGCTCAAGCTGGGCGAAATCCACGCCGAGCAGGAGGGTACATGGGGCGAAATCGTCCTCTATCCAGGCCGCGGCAAGGATGTTGACGAATACGGTGAAAGCGCAACGGAGGAAACGGAATGAACGAGACACAAAACGAGGAGCAATTGCGCTTTCCTGATGACATCATGGAGGAGGGCGGCAATCTTGCCGGGCGCATCGAGGCGATTCTCTTCGTCGCGGGCGAGGCGGTGCGTGTAGAGGACTTGTCCAAGGCGCTGGATGTGCCGATTCATGAGGTAGAGGATGCGCTGATTCAACTGCGCGACGAGTACGACTTCAATCAGCGCGGCTTTTCGCTCAAACGCTACGGGCATCAGGTGCAGCTGGCGACGCGCGCATTGTATTCGCAGGATGTGGTGCGGCTTCTCCAGCCCGTGCAGAAGCAGTCGCTTTCGCAGGCGGCCATGGAGACGCTCGCGGTCGTTGCGTACCGTCAGCCGGTCACGCGCGCCGAGGTAGAACAGATTCGCGGCGTGAAGTGCGACTACTCGCTGCAATCGCTGATGAATAAGGAGCTAATTGCCGAGGTCGGGCGCAAGGAAGCGCTGGGTCGCCCGATTCTCTACGGCACGACGGACAATTTTCTGGCGCATTTCGGCATTTCGTCGCTCAAAGAGCTGCCGCCGATGCCGGAAAAGCCCAAGGACGATTCGGACGACGCGGAAATGACCGACGACGTGCCGGAATTGATTCCATAAGCAGGAGGAAATGATAATGGAAAAGACGATGCAGATTAACGGCATGATGTGCAATCATTGCAAGATGACGGTGGAAAAGGCGCTCAAGGCCGTGCCGGGCGTAGAAAACGCGGAGGTTGACCTCGCGGCGAAGTGTGCGAAAATCACGCTGAACGCGGATGTTGCGGACGATGTGCTGATGGACGCAGTCGCAAAGAAGGGCTTCACGCCGGTGAAAATGGGGTAAGTCAAGTGCCATCCGTGCTGGATGGCATTTTTCGTATCAAGATTTCTTTCGCGCCGCACACTTTCCCGCGCGCCTCATAGTCTGCTGGTGAAGGCTCCACCAAGGCGACCGGAGCCGGAAAAGACAAGGAGGCGCGATCCATGTCATTCTACTCGTATAAGAACGCGAACCCCAACTGCTGCCCCGGTACGATTTCCGGCAGTGCGCTGGACGGCTTGCAGGAGAAGGTCTGCGTGCAGGTCAAGCGCGTGTATGACAGCGCGATGACGCAGGAGCAGCTTACCAAGCAGACCGTCACCATCACCAGCTACGCGCAGGTCAACAACACCTGCACCTGCAACGCCTGCGGCTGCCAGGAGACGCAGGAGACCATCCCGCCGACGTCCGCACCCGTGCCGCCGATTACCTTCGAGAGCTGCCGCAGCACCACGACCGAGGGCAACATCCGCAACCTGACCGTTGATCGCCTGTGCGATCGCCCCTGCTTCGCCCGTGTGCGCGCAACGATCGACATCCCGATTGACATCCTGTTCGTGGATAGCCGCTGCGTGGAGTACATCGGCAAGGCGACCATCAGCGTCAACCGCGATGTGCTGCTGAGCATTCCCGACGAGTCCATTGTGCCGTACACGCTGGAAAGCATGGTCAGCGCGATTTGCGTCAGCGGGACGTATCTGGGCAACAACCAGTTCAAGATGACCATCTGCGTCACGACGATTTTGAAGGTGCTCGCGGAAGCCGAAATCCTGATTCCCAGCTACGGCTACTGCCCGATTCCGCCCGCCGAGGAGTTCGCGGAAAGCGTCTGCGATGAGTTCTTCGCCCTGCCGCTCTTCCCGCCGCAGTCCGTCTGCAACAGCGGCACGGTCGCGACGGGCAACGTCAGCAGCACGGTGCGTTCCAACTGCAATTGCGGACGCGGATGCTCCGGCTCGTGCAGCGGCAGCTGCAACTGCGCTAACAGCAACAACTAATACGATTTCCAAATTCAACTGCGCCATATGAAAATCGCCTGACGAAAAAGCCGCATCCGGGTCAAACCGGGTGCGGTCTTCATTATGATACTTTTGCTTCTGCGTAGCCGCTTTTATCCTTCTTCGAACGAAGCCGGTAGCGGTGCTTCTTCTCTGGCGGCAGATTGACTTCGCCGCCGTGTCGTACCTTGTCCTGCGTCAGCGGCAAATCAACATAGAACGTCGTGCCCGCGCCGACCTTGCTGCGAACGCGGAGCTGCCCGCTGTGTCCCATGACAATGATGCGCGCAATGGACAGCCCAAGCCCGTGACCGCTGCTTTCGGTTTTGCGGGCACTGTCACAGCGGTAGAAGCGTTCGAATATTCTCGAAAGCTCTTCCTTGGGGATGCCCGGCCCGTGGTCGCTCATGGACAGCGTGCAGCCGTTCTCGGTTTTCTGTACGCCGAGGGTAATGGTGCTGCCCTTGGGGGAGTACTTTACTGCGTTGTCGCACAGGATGCGCATAACCTGCTTCAGCATTCCGCGGTCGGCCTCAATCTGCACATGGTCAGCGGGTTCAAGCGCGAACGTGTCCTCCGGCGTGACCATTGCGGCTTCGCGCTGCACCTCCGCGGCAACGTCGTATGCGTCAAACCGCACCATCTCCATCATCAGCGTTTTCTTGTCGTGGCGCGCGAGGAACAGCAGGCTTTCGACAAGCTCCTTCATGCTTTCCGTCTCCTGCGCGATGGCGTTGATGCCCTCGTTCAGCACATCCGGGTCGCTCTTGCCCCAGCGGGACAACATGCTGGCATATCCCTGAATGACGGCAATTGGTGTCCGAAGCTCATGCGAAGCGTCGGAAACGAACTGCTTCTGGCTGTTGTAGGATGTTTCGATGCGGTCGAGCATGGAGTTGATGACCGTCGCGAGGTCTTTCAACTCATTTTTTGTCCCGGCGATGTTGATGCGGTTGGAGAGGTTGTTCGCGGAGAGCGTCGCTGCCATGTCGGTGATATCGCGAATCGGCGCGAGGACGCTCTTTTGCAGCCGCTTCCGATGCAAGACGAAGTAGAACATGCGGAACAGGTCGGTGATGACCAGCGCCGCGGCAGCTCCGCAGTACAGCGCAAGCGGGCGAGAGAGGCTGAGCGAAATCAGCAGCGACTGCCCCGAAATGTGCTGCGCCTGCACGATGTAGCGCCCTTCAGTGAAAATCGCCTCCGGGTCAAGCAGGCGGTAGGCGCTTTGCCCCACGATGATGCCGTCCGTGCGCGCTTCGGGCAGCAGCGTCACTTCCGCGTCATCCAGCACGGAGAGGGCAATGGTGCCGTCGGCGGACAGCGGCGCGCATTGCAGCCGCGAAATGTCGCGTTCAGCGAGGTACAGCGTGCCGCCCGCGAACGCCAGCGTCAGGATGAGCAGCGCGGGGAGAAACGTCCGCACCAGCTGGAAGGAAAAGTGGGCGGCGATGCGGAAGGAGAGGGACAAACGAATGCGGGAAAGGGTGGAAGGCAGCCCGTGCGGCTTGGGCGCGGCAGGGGAAACATCTTTCTTGCGGCGGATGCGCCGTGCCTTCGGACGGTCAGTCATCGACGCGGAACATGTAGCCGACGGCACGGATGGTGTGCAGCGTCTTGACGCCGAACGGCTCGTCAATCTTATGGCGCAGATAGCGGATGTACACGTCCACCACGTTCGTGTCGCCCGCGTAATCGTAGCCCCACACGTCAGTCAGCAGCGCGTCCCGCGTCACGGCTTCTCCCTTGTGGGACATGAGGTACTTCAGCAGATCAAATTCCTTTTTTGTCAAGTTGATGGGCTGATTGTTCATCGTCACTGTGTAACTGGAGGGCTCTAACACCAGACCGCCCGCCCGCAGCACGTTGGACGCGGGCGCAGGCGTTTCAGCGGAGGAACTCCGGCGCTTCTTCAGCCCGACGCGAATGCGCGCCAGCAGCTCCTCGATGGCGAACGGCTTCGTCATGTAGTCGTCCGCCCCCATGTCCAGCCCCATCACCTTGTCGGATACGTCGTCTTTCGCGGTCAGCATAATAATCGGCACGTCGCTGTCGTGGCGCAGGCGGCGGCAGACCTCGATGCCGGACAATTCCGGCAGCATCAGGTCAAGAATCAGCAGATCCGGCTGCCAGCTTTGCGCCTGTTCCAGCCCGCTGCGCCCGTCGCCTGCCGTCTGCACTTCGTATCCCTCGTGCGTCAGCTCAAGTTCCAGAAAGCGAGCGATCTTCTTTTCATCCTCCACAATCAAGATGCGGCTCATGGTTATCCTCCATTCTCCATATACGGGCAAAAGCGGAACGCTTGAATGCGTCCCGCGAAGGGTAGTCAATGCTGCCTGCAGCCGCCAATCAGCCCGAAGAAGAGCATCAGCGAGGCAAAAACAAGAACATTGGCAAATAGCAGCAAGCCCAGCATCAGCGGCAGCATATGGATGCACCTTCCTTACTTAATCGTTGCGGAGTTGAAGCCGTCCGTGTCGTCCTCCACGGTCACATTGCCATCTTGGCTTGGCACTTGCACCGGCACGTTGATGGTAGGGCAGGAGTGGTATTCTGGCTTTGCCGCGCTTGCAGCGTAGTAGCTGCGGTTGTCCGCAGAATCCACCTCCGCCTTCTTCTCGGAGGATTCGCTCTGACCGTTCATACCCGCCTGAAAGCCGCGCGCGAACTCATCCACCGTGCTGCGGACGTTGCTCGCGGCGTTCTTGACCATGCGATCCATGTTTTCACCCGCGAAATCCGCGTCGTCCTTGTCAAACGACACACGATAGCCCAGCAGCAGAATCAGAATCGCGCTGAGAATCAGCAAATGCGGGCTGATGAGCGCCGCGACGAGGGTGAACAGCAGCGAAATGTTGAGAATCGGAATCGACTGCCGCGCAACCTTCACACGGGCGCGGTAAAGCTTGTTGATGAAGTGCATGAAGCCGCCCTTGCTCTTGCTGGCAGCAGCGGTGGACGCTTTCTTTTCGGCGGATTTCGGCGCATCCTGTGCGGCGGCATCGGGCTTTAAGCGGCCGTTGCGCTCCAAATCGACCAGCGCGCGGGCGACATTGCCGTTGTGGTAATCCAGCAGCGAAACCGCCTCCTGATAGCTGATGCCGCTCTTGCGCCGAATCAGTTCAATATCTTCAATCGTGTAGCTTGCCATAAAATCAATCTCCTTTCCCGCTGAGCGGGCTTTTTTCCCTGACGCCTATATGATAACACAGATTCCTCCGAAATGCTTGTGAAAGATGAGAGGAAATGATGAGAATTTCATGAGAAAACGTGGGGATTTGGGGGCAAATTCGATTGACAAACAGGACGAAAGTGCTACAATATAGGATGTTTCATGGCATTGGGTGCTGCAAAGAATGAGGGAGGGAAACCACAATGCAGATGTTTGTTCTCGTGCTGAATCGGGAAGAATTTCTGGAGCCGCTGCTGGAAGAAATGCTCAAGCAGAACATCGGCGGCGCGACCATTTTGGAATCGACGGGCATGATGCGCGTGCTGGATGGCGACCATAACATCGACGATCTGCCGGTGCTGGGGGTGCTGCGCCACCTGTGCAATCCGGAACGGAAACGCTCCAAGACGATTTTCACGCTGCTGAAATCCGAACAGATTCCGCAGATGATTGAAATCATCAACAAAGTAACCGGTGGACTGGACAAGCCCGACACGGGTATTTGCTTCGCCCTGCCCACGACGTTTGTGGAAGGGGTCAACAAGAACAAATGAACATCCTGTTTGCGCTTGCCATTGCAATGGCGGTTGGCATGGCCATGACGCGCCTGATTAAGCTGATTCATCTGCCGAACGTGACGGCGTACCTGATTGCTGGTCTGCTGGTCGGGCCGTATGTGCTCAAGGTTCTGACGCCGGAAATGAACAGCAAGCTGTCGATTATCTCCGATGTCGCGCTGGGTTTCATTGCTTATTCCATCGGCAGTGAGTTCAAGTTCTCCTACATCAAGGAAATCGGCGCGAAGCCGATGGTCATCACGGCGTTTGAGGGCTGCGTGGCATCACTGCTGGTGTTCCTGACGCTGCTGGTGCTGGGTCAGCCGCTGCCGATGTGTCTGGCGCTGGGGGCGATTGCCGCGGCGACCGCTCCGGCGGCGACGCTGATGGTCGTCCGCCAGTACAAGGCGAACGGCCCGGTGACGCGGATGCTGCTGCCCGTTGTCGCTATGGACGATGCGCTGGGACTGATGCTCTACGCCATCATGATGGCAATCGCCCGCACGCTTGACAGCGGCGCGGCATTAAGCGTGATGACGCTGCTGGTGAAGCCGCTGATTGAAATTGTCGGCTCGCTGGCGATGGGCGTTCTCATTGGCACGGTGATGGTTTTCTGCCTGCGCTTCTTCCATTCGCGCGGCAATAAGCTGACGATGACGATTCTCATCGTGTTCCTCGCCGTTGGCTTGAGTACCATGCTCGATTTGAGCAGCCTGCTGGTCTGCATGATGATTGGCGCGACGATGATTAACGTCAGTAACGATTCGCCCGCGCTCCTTGAGCAGTGCGACCGCTTCACGCCGCCGCTGTTCCTGCTCTTCTTCGTCTTGAGCGGCGCAAGCCTTGATTTGTCCGTGCTGCCGACGGTCGGCGTGGTGGGTATTGCGTATGTTTTGAGCCGCGCAATTGGCAAGTCGCTCGGCGCAACCATCGGCGCTGCCATCGAGAAGTGTGATAAGAACATTATTCGCTACCTTGGTATGACGCTGATTCCGCAGGCGGGTGTCGCCATCGGCATGGCGCGCATGTGCCTGACGGATTTGCCCGCCTATGGCCCGACGATTAACGCCGTCGTGCTGGCAGGTACGCTCATCTACGAACTGACTGGCCCGGTCATCACCAAGATTGCGCTGACGAAAGCCGGCGAAATCAAGGAAGGCGGCGCAAAGCCCGCTGCGGTGACGGCAGCCAAATAATACTATTTCCAGATTCACCTGCGCCATCTGTTTGCGCCTTTTCCATTCTGGCGTCCGTTCATTCCACTTAGCGTAGCGCTGCTACGCTGCGTTTCATTCACGTTAGCCAGAATGAAAAATTCGCGGCGCATCTTGGCGCATTCTTATCTGGAAATAGTATAATAATTCATCTGGAAACAGTATAAATCCACCAAACAGAACGCCCCTTTCCGGCAGAGATGCTTCGGAAAGGGGCGTTTTTGAGTGCGGTCAGCTGCGCGGAATCCCGTCAGAGAAGTCCTCACGGCGCTTCCTGCGGCGATGCACGCGGAAGATGATGAACAGCGCAATGGTTGGAATCAGCAGAATCACGACGACGGGAATCACCGTTTCCGGCACAATCGGAATGCCAGTTTGCCCCTGTGTCATCGCGACGATCTCCTCATACGTCAGCGGCATGTTCGAGCGGCGCGCGACGCTGCGGCTGGCGACAAGGTTGAATGTAATCGGCGTGCCATCGTCGCTGACGTAGGTCATTGTGCCCATAATTTCGCCCGCGCTGACGGGTGCGGCAAAATCGCGCGTGTAGGAGACGGTAACGAGGTCGCGCAGGTTTTCGGACAGGTAGTCGATGCGCTTCTTCGTCGTACTGAGTTCCGCAAGGGCGGCCTGCGTGGCATCCTGCGGCTGGCATAGGAGCGTCAGCTGCCCCTGATTCGGGTCGTCAATCTCATACGCGCTGGTGTAAATGCTGATGGGGTTCAAGTTGTACAGCTCGGAAATCGTGACGTGCTGATACTGGCTGAAGCCGTACGCCATCAGCTTCTTTGTGTCCGTCCAGACACCGTACTGGCTGGAGTACATGACGACGGAAATCAGGTCAACGCCGTTGAGTGACGCCGAACCGACGTAGCAGTAGCCCGCCAGCGACGTGGAACCGGACTTAATGCCCGTCATCGGCGCGTAATAGTAGCGGTTGTCCGTCTTGTTGTACTGCGGCAGCATGATACGGTGGCGGGTCGTCAGCGTGCGCGAACGCTGCTTGTTCGTCGCCGCCATCTTGTACTCGGTCGTTTTCGCAATCGTGCGGAAGGTGTCGTTCTGCATGGCGTAGCGCGCCAGCGTCGCCAAGTCGCGCGCAGTCGTGTAATGGTTGTCGTCGTGCAGGCCATGCGGGTTCATGAAGTGCGTGCTGTTCATGCCGAGGTCGTGCGCGGTCTGGTTCATCAGCGCGACGAACGTACTTTCATTCCCGGCGACGGCCTCCGCAATCGCTACTGCGCCGTCGTTGCCTGAACGAATCAGCGTGCCGAAGAGCAAATCCTGCATCGTCAGCTCTTCGCCTTCCTGCAGGCTGATGACGGTCGCTTCCGAGTCGATGGCGCGCATGGCGGCGGCAGAACCGTTGTAGCTGACCGTCACCTTGTCGTCAGGGTTGCTGTTGAGGATGCCCAGCAGCACGGTCATAATCTTTGTCGTCGAAGCGGGGTACATGGTCAAATCGGCATTTTTCTCGAAGATGACTTCCCCCGTGCTCTGCTCGATGAGAATAGCGGATGTGCAGTACAGCTGGTCGGCTTCGAGCAGCTCCGGGTGCGTCTCATCATACGGGTTCGCGTTGGGGTCGAGGGTAGGGTTCGGCATTTCTGCCACGGCGCTGATGGTCAGCAGCCCAAGTGCGAGCAGGAGACAAATCAGCCGGCGAAACGTTAGCATCAGGCGCAATCGTCCTTTCTGCACAGCAAAGCCATGCGAGAGTACAAATATCTATTCTATTATAGCATTTTGCGCCCCGGATGGCAAGGGGCAAAAAGGCTGCCCGCCCCCAAAGACGGACAGCCCATGTGATTGTTACACATTCCAGAACCGAAGCGTGCTCGTCACCGCACCAGACATGTCCGGAATGGCGAACGGCACCGTTCCCGGATAGCCAATCAGCTGAAGTACCAGAATCAGCACGCCCAGAATCGCTACATACAGCGCGAACCAGTTCAGGCTGACACGGCTGATGAGGCTGAGCATGAAGCGGATGGCGATATAGCCGCTGATTGCCGCCACGAGGATGCCCACCAGCGTCGGCACGAGCGTCAAATCCTGCACCCAGCCCTCTTCGATTGCGGTTTTGCCGTCGATGATGAGTGCGCCAACAATCGCGGGGGCGCTCATCATGAAGGAGAACTTCGCCGCGCTCTTGCGGTTCAGACCGGAGAGCAGACCGCCCGCCAGCGTCGAGCCGCTGCGGGAAACGCCCGGCAGCAGCGCCACACCCTGCATACAGCCCATGATGATGGCGTGCTTGAAGTTCGGCTGGTCGGCGTACTGCTTGCGGTGTGCGCTCAGCGTTTCCGCCAGCAGGAGGAAGAAGCCCGTCAGCAGGAAGCTCGCGCCGAGGAACCAGCCTGTCTCGCAGGAGGTGATGAAATCATCAAACACAACCTTGAACAGCAGCGTCGGCAGGGAAGCGATGAAGAGCAGCAGCAGTGTCTTGGACTTGAAGGGGTTCTTCAGAATCGCCCACCAGTCCTTCCAGAACACGATGAGAACCGGAATCAGCGTGCCAACATGCAGGAGAATGTCCAGCATATGGTAGGCGCCTGTTTCATCAATCGTGAAACCCATCAGGATTCGGCTGAGCAGCAGATGCCCACTGGAGGAAATCGGAAGAAACTCGCCAAGCCCTTGCACAAGGCCGAGAATGGCGGCTTGCAGAATATTCATCGGGGAAGCACTCCTTTCGGATGACCGAAATTATCGTCCACGAATCAGTATATCATACTTACCGCCATTTGTCAGCCTTTTGCAGGAAATTTTACAGGGGAGGCAGGCAAATTACCCCCGCATCCACTGCACGCCTTCTTTGTTGTCCTTGACGGCAATGCCCATATCCTTCAAAATGTCGCGGATGCGGTCGGATTCTGCCCAGTTCTTGTCCTTCCGCGCCTGATAGCGGCTCAGCAGCAGTTCACGGACGGTGCTCTGCTCTTCATCGGTGGCGTCTGCCGGGGCAATGATGACGTATTCGCCGTCGCCGTGCACTTCGCTCGTCGCCTTCTGCGCGTCGCGGATGACTGCCGCCTTGTCCAGCAGGCTGAGTGACAGCACCGCGTCAAAGTTGCCCACCAGCGCCAGCTTCTCATCGTCGGACAGGTCTTTTGCCTTCAGCACGTCATACAGGCGCGTTACGGCCAGCGAGGTATTCAGGTCGGCATCCAGCGCCTGACGGAACTTCTCCTGATATGGCTTCATTTTCTCCGCATCCACCGGCGTACCCGCGGGAATCAGCGACGCAATGCGTCCCAGCAGCTTCGTGTACGCAGCGGCAGCGTTGTCCATGTTCTCCCAAGTGAACATCTGGCTCTGCCGATAGTGGCTCTGCAGACAGAACAGGCGGTACACCAGCGGGTCATAGCCTTTGTCCTGCAAAAGAGACACGGTCAGGAATTCGCCCTTCGATTTGCTCATCTTGCCGCCCGTGGTGTTCAGGTGATGCACATGGAACCACGTTTTGCACCACTCGTGACCGAGGTAGCTTTCGCTTTGGGCGATTTCGTTGGTGTGGTGGGGGAAGGCGTTGTCGATGCCGCCGCAGTGCAGGTCAAGATATTCACCGAGGTGCTTTTTGCTGATGCACGAGCACTCGATGTGCCAGCCGGGATAGCCCACGCCCCACGGCGAATCCCACTTCAGCGCCTGATCCTCGAACTTCGACTTTGTGAACCACAGCACGAAGTCCGCCTTGTTGCGCTTGTTCGTGTCCTCATCTACGTCGTCGCGCACGCCGACTTCGAGGTCTTCCTCGTTGTGGTCGTTAAAGACGTAGTACTTTTCCAGCTTGCTGGTGTCAAAGTAGATGTTGCCGCCTGCGTGGTAGGCATAGCCTTTCTCCAGCAGCACGGTAATCATGTCGATGTAGTCGGGGATGCAGTTCGTTGCGGGCTCAACCACGTCGGGGCGCTTGATGTTGAGCTTCTGGCAGTCAGAGAAGAACGCATCGGTGTAGAACTTCGCGATTTCCATGACCGTCTTGTGCTCACGGCGCGCGCCCTTGAGCATCTTGTCCTCGCCCGTGTCGGCGTCGCTGGAAAGATGGCCGACGTCGGTGATGTTCATTACGCGCTTGACGTCGTAGCCCTCATAGCGCAGCGCCTTTTCGAGCATGTCCTCCATAATATAGGTGCGCAGGTTGCCGATATGCGCGAAATGATAGACCGTCGGGCCGCAGGTGTACATGGACACCTTGTTGCCGAAGCGCGGTACAAACGGCTCTTTGCGGTGGGTGAGCGAATTATACAGAATCATCAGATTCCACTCCTTTTACTGTGCAGCTTCTTCCTGCTTGACAAAGGTGAAGCCGTAGAAATCAAATTGACTGCCGGGGAGGAACACGAACGCGACTGAACACACGCCCGGCAGCACGTTCACGTCGAAGCACTGCACGCCGCGTTCCGTTCCGCTGAACTGCGCCAGCGAGGTCAGCTGTTCGCCCTCCTGATTGGTGAAGCGAATCGTGACGGGGTTCGTCGAAAGCGGGGTTTGCCCATCCAAGCGGAGTTCCGCATGGGTGGATGCGCCGAAATCCATGTTCTCCCAGACAAGCGACACGTTGTTGCCGATGCTCGTGACGGCGCTGCCGCTGCGGGTGAAGCTGTCGCCGTAGACTGTGTCGGCGTCCTGCGCCGTCTGTGGCAGCCACGCGCGGCTCTGCTTCTCGAACGAGAAGCCTTTCAGGTGAATCTTGCTCGTCAGCGAGAAGCACAGCGTGTGCACGCCCGTCAGGCGCTCCGGCAGGTGGTACGTTTCGCTCTGGTAGACGTTCCAAATGCTCGGCTTCTGGTAGGGCAGAACAGCAATCAGCCGTCCGCCGTCCGCCGGGTCGCCGTCCCAGAGCTTGATTTCGTACAGGTTGCTGTCCAGCGCGAAAACCGGAAGCGTGATAACGTCCGAACCGACATCGCCGAAGTCGATTTTTGTGTAGCCCGCCATGCTTTCGCCGTCGCGCGCGAAGGATATGCCCTGCTCGTTGCCATTGCCGATTTCGCCGGAGGAAAGCGAGTACAGCCCGCCGGAGATAAAGCCGTAGGGATCAAGGAAAGGCTGCCCCAGCCCGGTGATGACAATATCCTGCTGGCTGATAATGCGCGGATGGTCATACCCGTTTGTGCAGGAGGCGCGCAGGTACACCGTGTCGTCGCCCAGCGCCGTCACCGTCACCACGTCGCCGTCCACCGAACACGACGCGCAGGGGGAGTCGATGCCCTGACCATTGGTGACGCGGAAGGCAATCGCCTGCTTGTCCGCATCCGCCGGGTGAACCGCCACGCGGAAGGAGACCGTCGGATGCTCGCTGCCCAGACGCTTGTCGCCCAGCGGCAGCAGCTCAATGCGGCGAACCGGCTTGTCCGCGGGCATTTCTTCCTGACGGCACAGCACGGCGGAGCAGCTGCGCCCCGGCGTTTTGCGCGCCGCGCGGACGGGCAGCGTTAATTCAGCGCCGACCAGCCCAACGCCCGACACGCGGATGCGGATGGTGCCTTCGCCTGCCAGCGCGCCGACAATCGCCAGCAGCTTGCCGCTGAACAGGCGGCGCGTGTTCGTCTTGTAGCCGTCTCGGTCGGTGGAATCGCCATTGTCCAGCCCCAGCAGCCGACCGCAGCCGTCAACATCCACCAGCACGCGATCCACCGCGTTTTCAACGGGGGTGCCGTTTTCGTCCGCCACGGTGATGGTCACGAACGTCATGTCCTCGCCGTCGCCCAGCAGGAAAGCATCCTCCGCGGACAGCACAATATGGTGGCTTTCGCCGGGCGTGCGCTGGATGTCCTCGGCAATCAGATGCCCGTCCGCGTCATACGCGCGCGCGACCAGCTCGCCCGCCTCAAACGGCACTTGCCACGCCGGACGGCAGTGTGTCCAGTCCGTGCGGCTGACTTCCTGCACACCCAGCGAACGCCCGTTGAGCAGCAGTTCGGCTTTCACGCCGTTCGTCATGACCGGCACGTCAATCATTTGACCCGGATTCCAATCCCAGTATACGCCAATGTGCACCATCGGCGCGTTCGTCCACAGGGATTTGAATAAGTACCAGTAGTCTTTCGGGAATACCGCCGTGTCCATCATGCCGAAATAGCACGACCGGGTGTGGTACGGCGTGGGTTCGCCGATGTAGTCAATCCCGCTCCAGAGGAACTGCCCCAGCGAATACGGCGTGTTCAAATCTTCCACGATGCACTTGCGCATGTCCTTCGTGCCCCAGCTGGACGTGGAATTGCCCAGCGCGGAGCATTGCAGATCCTCGTCGGAGAGAATCGACGCTGCCATCGGGAAGTGGTAAATGCCGCGGCTGGACAGCGCCGAAGCTGTCTCACTGCCGTAAATCACCCAGTCAGGATGCTCGGCGTGGTGCGCCTCGTAATACTTTTCGCCGTAGTTGTAGCCTTGCGCGTCTACCAAATCAGCGCATTTCCGCGCACCTTCCCACGGCATGAAGTTGCTGCCGATGGTGATGACGGCATTGCCGCGCGGGTCGTGCAGGCGCACATTCTCGCACAGGTCGCACGTCACCTGTTGTGCGGATTCATCCAGATGCGTGTCCAGAATCTCGTTGCCAATCGACCACATCAGCAGCGACGGATGATTGCGGTCGCGGCGCACCCACGCGGCGACATCCGACGGCATGTCGGTGGGGAAGAAGCGCGCGTAGTCAAACGGCGTTTTGGCGCGCAGCCACATATCAAACGCTTCGTCTACCACGAAAATGCCGAGCTCGTCGCACAAGTCCATCACCTGTTTTGCGGGCGGATTGTGGCTTGTGCGCAGGGCATTGACCCCCATTTGCCGCATGGCGCGCAGCTGGCGGCGCATCGCCTTTTCGTGGAACGCCGACCCCAGACAGCCTAAGTCGTGGTGCAGGCAGACGCCGTGCAGCTTGACGGGCGCGCCGTTGACCAGCAGTCCGCGATCCGTGGTGAATGTCAGGTCACGGAAGCCGACGTTCTGCCGGATAACCTGATTGCCCAGCATGGTTTGCAGCGTGTAAACATTCGGCGCGTCCGGCGACCAGAGCTTCGGCGAAAGCACCTGCATGACCGCATTGGCGTGGTCGCCCGCGGCTTCCACCGTCACATCGCACACCGGCACGTCGCCGTCGAGCAGCACATGTGTCAGCACGCCGTTGTCCTTCACGCCGCAAAGCTCCGTGTCAATGGTCATCGTCCAGCTTTCCAGCTCGTGCGTGGTTGTGACGTACACGCCGTCCAGCGGAATATGGCGCTTGGGCAGCACATGCAGCGTCACATCGCGGTAGATGCCCGCGCCGGAATACCAGCGGCTGTTCGGGCTTTGATGGCGGACATGCACCGCCAGCGTGTTTCTGCCGACGAGCAGCCGGCTGGTCAGGTCCACATCGAACGCCGTGTAGCCGTAATGATGCGTGCAGACGATGTGCCCGTTGAGCAGCACGTCGCAGTCCATATACACGCCGTCGAACCGCACGAGGACGCACGACGCGCACCAGCTTTCCGGAACGTCCAGCGTGCGCAGATACCACGCATCCGTCGTCTCGTACAGGTCGTTTTCGTTTTCAATCAGAAAATCATGGGGTAAATCGACTGCCTGAAGTGCCGCATTGCTCACATCTTCCAGCGTCGAGCCGAGCGGCAGCTTGCAGAATTGCCAGCCATCGTTGAGCAGCTGTTCCACGGTCATCCCTCCATCGTATGAAGTCAAGGCGGCGCAAAAGTCCGCCCAAATATCTGATGTAGAAATTCGCCTTTTCATCAGAAAAGTCCTGCTGAAAAAAGCTTGAACTGCGCAAAAAGTCATCAAATAGGTGCAAAAATGCAGGTGAAGCATCCGCTCCGCCTGCAAGTAAGTCACACGTCGATGAATTTGCGGAATTCCGGCAGGATACCGATGCCGTCCGGGTAATGCGCGGCAAACTGAGGTACAGCATGGCTGGGGAAGCTGTTGCCCTCAATGAACGTCGGGCCGTTCGGCGTGATGGCGACGTCCCACGCGACAAAGCGCATTTGCGGTACTTTCTGCGCGGCGTCAAGACACATCTTCTTCGCCTCTTCCCAGTAAGGAATCGTAAAGCCGATAATGTCCGTACCGGTGATGGGGTGCTTGGTGTAGGTGTTGCCCGCCTTGTCCGCGCCGACAGTCAGCAGCTTGCCGCTTTCCAAATCAATGCGCGCCGCCATGCCGCCGCAGTCCACATTGTCCATCACCTTGCCGTTGCCGATGCGCAGGAACGCATAGACGATGCCCTGCTTCTTGTCGCCCAGCAGCGTCGCAATGCGGCAGGTATTGACCGACGTCGGGCACATGCGCGCCATCTCCGGATGCTGCACGACGATTTCTTCCAGAATGCCGATGTTCTTGTCCATCAGCAGCTGGTGGAACGCCTTTGCGCCCCCCTTCCAGTCCTCCGGCGTGAACTTCAGGATGCCCTGACCGCTCGACCCCTCCAACGGCTTGCCGATGAGGGCGGGGAGCGCCATCATGTCCTCCAGCTTGTCAAGCGGCGTATCCGCGTTAATCAGCAGCCACTTGCGCGGAATCCATTCTTTGAACAGCTCGTTGAACTGCGTCTTGTCATCGAAAAAATGCCAGTACGCCTTGTCGTTCATCCGGCGGACAATGCTGTTGGAAATGCCGCGCGTGATGACAGTCTTGCGCTGCGCATCGTTGAGTTTGTACATCTGTGCGATTTTGTAGTCCACATAGCCCGCGTTGTACTTCACAGCACAGCGGAGCATGTCGCACAGCAGCCAAATGCGGGATTTGCCGGAGCGCTCATGCAGCAGCCCGGCGGTTTTCCACATGGCTTTCCAGTCCATCTTGAACAGACGCTTGAAGAAATACGAAAGACGGCTCATGCTGATGCCCCTTTCTTGCTTGCAGAATCAGACACAATCAGACGTTGAAGCGGAACAGCACGATGTCGCCGTCCTTCATCACATAGTCCTTGCCTTCGGAGCGAACCAGCCCCTTTTCCTTGCACGCCGCCATCGAGCCGAGTTCCACCAGCGTGTCGAAAGGCACGATTTCCGCGCGGATGAAGCCCTTCTCGAAGTCAGTGTGAATCTTGCCCGCGGCTTGCGGTGCCTTCGTGCCGTTGACAATCGTCCATGCGCGGCATTCGTCTTCGCCCGCCGTCAGGAAGGAAATCAGCCCCAGCAGCCGATAGCACGCCGTAATCAGCCGATCCAGACCCGACTGCCCGATGCCCAGTCCTTCGATGAATTCCGCCTTTTCGTCGGGACTCATCTGCGCAATTTCCTCTTCAATCGCGGCGGAAATGACGATGATTTCGGCATTCTCGCTCTTCGCGATGGCTTCCACGCGGTCAAGACCCTTGATTTCGCTCTCCGGCTTACCGAGGTCTTCTTCGGCGATGTTTGCCGCGTAGATGACCGGCTTGGTCGTCAGCAGGAACCAGCCATCCAGCACTTCTTTCTCCTCGTCGGTCACGGGGCAGGTGCGCGCGGGCTTGCCAGCTTCCAGATGTGCGTAAATCTTGTCCGCCAGTTCGACCTCGATGCCCGCTTTCTTGTCGCCGCCGCGGAAGTTCTTCATCGCCTTGTCCTTGCGGCGCTGCACGGTGTCCATGTCCGCGAAAATCAGCTCGAGGTTGATGGTCTCAATGTCGCGGGCGGGGTCAATCGAGCCATCAACGTGGATGATGTTCTCGTCCTCAAAGCAGCGCACGACGTGGACAATCGCGTCCACCTCGCGGATGTGGCTCAGGAACTTGTTGCCCAGCCCTTCGCCATGGCTCGCGCCTTTCACCAGACCGGCAATGTCCACAAACTCGATGGTCGTAGGGGTAATCTTCTTCGGGTGATACATTTCGCCCAGCACGTCCAAGCGGTGGTCAGGCACCATGACAACGCCCGTGTTCGGCTCGATGGTGCAGAAAGGATAGTTGGCCGCCTGTGCGCCAGCCTGCGTGATGGCATTAAACAGGGTGCTTTTGCCGACATTGGGCAAACCGACAACGCCTAATTTCATAATCCGGATTCTCCTTCTGTGATGCTGTGATAGCGTTCTTTATTATAAACGCATTCCAGCAGAAATGCAATTCATTTTGCAAAGAAATTCGCCGATTCGCTGATTTTGCCGCAAACCTTGACGGAAAGTGTGCGTTATGCTATCATACAGGCAGAAGAACGCGCGAAAGGAGCGGAGGGAAAATGTACTACTGCACGAACTGCCATCGGGTGACGCCGGAGAGAGCGGAAAGCTGCCCGTACTGCGATAAATTCGACCGTCTGCGTCCGGCAGAGGAAGCGGACGAGTGCCGCTTGACGGAGCTGGATGCGCTGAACGCCTCGGTGATGGAAAGTCTGCTCAAAGAGGCGAATGTGCCGTATATTGCCCGCCCGATGATGGGCGCGGGCATCAGCGCGGCGCTCGGCGTAACGCTGGAGAAATTCGTGTTCTTCGTGGCGTACCGCGATTACGCCCGCGCGCAGGAGCAACTTGAAGCCCTGCTTGCGCCGGACGACCACGCGGCGGATGCGGATTTCGCGGACGAGGACGAAGAATCGGAAGACGAGGACGAATAATCTGCATACAAATCGCGGCGACTGGCATTGCTGTCAGCCGCCGCATGTGTTTTTGGGATTGGGGCAACACCGCACAATCGGCGGCGCGTCGGAACTTTATCAGCGAATCTCAATATCCCCCGAAACGCTCCGGATACTGCCCGTCACGGTTCTGCTGCCCCTGCGCCCGGAACGGCGCATCGAAATGTCACCCGAACGGCTGTGGACGTCGATGTTGTTTGTCCCTGTGTCGTCCGGCAGTTCCACGTCAATGTTGCCGGAGGTCGTGCTGCCGTTGATGAGCGACAGCGCGCCCGTGAAGCGCAGGTCTAAGTCGCCCGAAACGCTGCTAAAGTCGCACTGCCGCACCTTCGCTTCCAGCTCCACATCGCCGCTGGTGCTGGCAAATTTCAGATGGTCGTAATCGCCGTGAATCTCCACGTCGCCGCTGACGGTGGAAATCTGCACATTGTTTGCATCAGCTTCAATGTCGATATCGCCGCTGGTGGTGGTGAATGCGCCGTGATTCAGCGGAGCGAACAGTTCGACGCTGATCTCGCCGGATGTGCTGGTCAGGTTCAGGTCGGTGACGTGGATGTCGCGCGCCTCGATGTCGCCGGAGGTCGTCAGGACGCTAATGGGCTTGTCGAAGATGCGCGGGATGCACAGCGTCACGTCGCCAATGCTGCGGGAAACGGTGATGTTCGGCTTGATGCTGGAGAACAGCTTGCCCAGTTCCTGCCCGAAGCGGGAAGCGGTGCTGGCGAAGCTGTTCACCATATCCTCGAAGCTGCCCGACTTCCTGCCGTCATCCGCTTCTGCTGTCTTGCCGCTGAAATCCAGCTTCGTCATGTTCTCTGCGAAACTCTTGGCGTTCTGCTGGAACTCCTTGGCTTTTGCCTCAGCTTCCTGCGCTGCCTGATTGTCGCTCTTCTCGTCGCCGAAGAAGAAGTATTCGCCGTTTGGCTTCGGGACCAAAAGGCCGCGGGTTCGAATCCCGCCACTTCGACACCAAAAATGAAGCGACTTGCAACAAAGCAAGCCGCTTTTTTTGTGCGTTTTCGCAAATATGTACAGGTATGGGACAGGTTGTGGATAGCATGGGTAGAGGAAAATTGGGTAGAGATGGGGTGAACGGTTTACTGCGCATCGGGTGAGGGCGCAAAGCCGTCATTTTCAAGGGGTTCAGGCGTTTCGGGCTGCGCGGACGCAGCGTCAAGGAAGGACTGCCAGACGCGGGCGGCATCGTCGTCGCGGCGGCGAAGCGCGTGAGCGTAGACGCGGAGCGTCGTGCTTGCATCCTCATGCCCCATGCGGCTGGCAACAGCTACCGCGTCGATGCCGTTGGCAAGCAGCGTGCTGGCGTGCGTGTGCCGCAGGTCGTGAAAGCGCACGCCTTCAAAGCCGTGCGCATCCGCAAAGTGGCGGAACCAGCGGCTGGGCGTGTCATGATGCAGCTGCGCGCCGTTCCATGCGTGGACAATCCAGCCTTCGCCGACCCAGAGATGCGGGGCGGCGCGCTTGCAATCCTCCTGATAGGCGCGGGTCTGATCCAGAACCGCCATCATGCCGACCGGCAGCGCGATGATCCGCTCCCCAGCTTCGCTTTTCGGCGGGCCTTCAAAGCTGCCGGTCTGCGGGGTGTACTTCAAGGCGTGGCTGATGTCGATGGTGCCGCGCTTCCAGTCCACGTCGCTGAGCCGCAGGGCACCGACTTCACCAAGCCGCAGACCGCAGAGCAGCGCCAGTAGGACGGCAGCACGCAGGCACATGTTCGGCTCATCCTTCAAGCAGCGCAGCAGCTCCACCGCCTGTTCCTCATCCAGAAACTTGACGCGGGCTTTCCGGGCGCGTGGGCGCGTGACGCGCTCCATGGGGTTGCGGTAGATGATTTCCCACTGCACCGCCATGTCCAGCATGGTTTTGAGCGTGTCATAGTAATGCTGAACGGTGCGCGCACCGAGCGGGTGCGTGCGCTGGGCATCCGAAGTCAGCCGCGCCGTCGCTGCTGGATGCCGCGGGTTCGCAAGCTGCGATTCCTCCATGCGTGTGCTGCGGCGGCCATCGTTGCGGACGTATTCCAGCCAGTCCACCAGATAGGTGGCGGTCAGTTTCTTCACCGGCATGTCGCCCATGTATGGCAGGATACGGCTATCCAGAAAATAGCGATAGTCCTTATATGTCACCGGTGAGCAGTTGGGGCGGACGTGCTTTTCCATCCAGCGTTCCGCGAACGTGCGGACGGTGATGACGTTCGGCTGCGCTTCGGCAGCTTCCGGGCTGTCCTTTGCCTGCTGCGCTTGCAGCTTCAGGCGCTCCAGCGCGACTTCCGCCTCCATGCGCTGATACGCTTCGGAAAGTCCTGGCGTAGCGTGAAACGTTTCACGCACCCATTTGTAGGTACCGTCGGCATTCAGCGTTTGGAAGCCAATGCGATAGGTATCTGCGCCACGCTTTTCAATGGCCATAGCAAACACACCTCCAATGTGCAAAAATAATCTTGCCTATCCTATGTTCATTTTATCCGTCACAGCGTCACAGTAGGCACAAAAAAGCCCGCAAGTCTTGATTTTCAAGCATTCGCGGGCGTGACACGCTTCCGTGTAAACTGGCACGGAAGCGCTTTTTTTGTTTTTGGCAAATGTCACAAGTCGTGACGCACGACGACAATCGCGCAGAGAATGCCGCGCTTTTTGCGCTTCTTCATTCTGTTTTACTTCCTATTCCTTCAGTATAGTCGAGTAAGCGTCGCTGTGTCAAGTGGCAGGCAGCATATCAGAAATGTCCACGGCAAACGTGCCGCAGTACGGGTCTTCGCCTGCGCGTGTATGCTTGCGCGAAAGCGTGATTTCTACCTGAGTACCTTCCCCGTCAAGGACGAAGCCGAGGAAAATCTGCATATCAACCGCGCCGGGCGCGATGACTGCCGACTGGCTGGTGGAAACGGAAGAACTGCCGAAATGTTCAGATTCCACCCACGAAACGTCCAGCGGCTTGCCGCCATGCGTGACGGTTACGCCTAAGTCATACAGTGGGGTCATGGAGGCATCCGTCGGGTTATTTGCCAGCAGGATGATACCCAAACCGCGGTTATCGTCGCGGGCCGTTCCGACTTCCACCAGCTTCAGACGGAAAATCACGCCATCAACAGAAATCGTCTGCGCGCTTTCCGTATCGACGCGGTTGGCGATTTCCTGGTTGATGGAATCGCGCAGCGCGACCAGCTCATCCGTAGGCGTAGCGCTCAGGCTTTCACCGAGCGCCACGGCAGGGAGCAGCAGCGCCACAAGCAAGGCTGAAATCGCTTTACGCATTCTGTTTCCCTTCCTTCTTGCCCAGCAGCATGGCGGGCATTTTTGTCACATCCAGCGCGGCGACCACGGCAGCGTTTGCGCTGTCCAGCATTTCCGCGGTGTCGCCGCTGCTGGCAGCGTGAAGCGCATCCGTCAAGTGCGCCATGAACGCCTTCCACGCCACGATGGGGGTCATGCCGCAGGGCGCGCCATTGCAGAGGTACGACACGCTGGCATCCAGCAGCGCCGCCACGTCGCTGGCGCTGGGGCCTTTGCCATCGGTGAGCTTATTCAGCACGGCGAAAGACTTCGAAATGCCGCCCACGTCGGCGTTCCGTTCGTCCGTAAGCCCCAGAATGTAATCCAGCGATACACCGTAGTAGGCTGCCAGAATGGTGCCGTTTGCGGTGGATGGGGTCATGCCGGATTCATAATTCGAGATCGTGCCACGGGAAAGCCCGGTTTCCTGTGCCACTGTTGTCTGCTTCAAGTTGCGCTCTTCGCGTAACTGCCGCAGGCGCGTTTTTCCAATCATCGTTGCATTTTCCTCCTGACTTCGGAAAAAGTTTAGCACGGATGTTGTGATTTTTGAACAAAACGCCTGAAATATTGAGAAAACAGCGCAAAGGTCTTGACAAAAAAAAAAAAAGCGTAAAATGTACAACATCCGAGACATATTGTAGCGGGCGCAAGATGGAGAAGCAAGGCGAAGAACCACGAAAACGCCCCGGCAATATGGTGAAGAATCACAAAACGGAGGGGCTGAAAGCGGTGAAAACCAGCGGAAACATCTACTATCAGGCGCGGATGCGCGCAGCGGCACGCGATCCGCTGCATTCGAGCCGGGAAAGAACGGCGACGCTGCTATACATCAGCAAGGAAAGTTTGCAGGACTTCGAGACTGGGAAGCGGCTGCCGCCCTGCGACGTGGTGCAGAAGATGGTGGAGGCATACGGCGCGCCGGAGCTGGCGGGCGACCACATTCGCGCCTGCTGTCCGCTGCTGCCGGACTACGGCGGCGACGGCAACAGCGAACTGGCGCTGGCGGCGCTGGGCTGGGCGGCATCCTTCGAGGATGCGCAGCAGCTGGTGGTGCGCTTTGCAGTCGTGGCGCGGGATGGGAAAATCACGTCGAACGAGTTGCCTGCCGTGGATGCCATCCGCCGCAAGGCGGTGGAGCTGCGGCGCGTGATGGAAGAAACCGTGCTGGCCATCGACAAGGCGATGGCGCAAATGGAGGGAAGAACATGAACCTGCAACCGGTCGATCGGGCGAGGCAGCTGGCGGGCGTGACAGCGTATGCGCTGCGCAAAGCCATCCGCGAGGGGAAAATCCAAGTGCTGAAATGGGGCAACCGTCAGCTGGTGGACGTGGACACGGTGCGCGAGGTGCTGAGCGAGCGCGAACCCATGGAAGGGTACTGGAGCACGGCACAGCTGAGCGAAGTTACAGGGCTGCGCGCCAACACCATCCGCAAGATGGCGCAGGAAGGGGTTCTGCCCCATGAGCGCGTAGGCGGTGCCTATTACTTCAACAAAGAGACGATTTTGACAGACATTGCGCAGCGAATGGCGCAGGACAGCCAGAGCGAATGAAAAGAAAGAGGTGCGCGGCGTGGATATTCAGGAGTTTTTGAGCCGACTGCATGTGGAGCATCACAACAGCGCATCCGGCGAGTATACCTGCCGCTGCCCGGCCCACGATGACAGGACGGCCAGCCTGACGGTCAACGTGCAATCGAGCCGCTACAACGGCGCGCCGCGCATCGTGTTCAAGTGCCACGCTGGATGCAGCGAAGCGGACGTGCTGAACGCCATGGGGCTGAAGGTGCAAGACCTGCGGGATGACAACACGCCGCCAAACGGAGGCGCGCCGCGGGGCATGACGGTGCGTCAAGCCATTCCAACGCCACCGCTGAAGCCCGAAGCAGCCAAGCCGGAAAAGAAGCCGCTGAAGCCGCTGCCGCCCATCACGAAGATTTACAGCTACACGGACGCAAACGGCAAAGAGCTGTTTCAGGTGACGCGTCACGATTACATCGGCGACGATGGCAAGCACGCCAAAACCTTCCGACAACGGATGTACGCGCCGGAGAACAAGAACGCGAAGAAGGACGGATTCATCTGGAGCGTGCCGGACAGCATCAAGCTGCACACGCTATACCGGCTGCCGGAGGTCAACGCCGCCATTCGGGACGGGCGGACGGTGTACGTCGTAGAGGGTGAAAAGGACGCGGACACGCTGGCGCGGCTGGGACATGCCGCCACCACGCAGCCGCAGGGCGCGGGCAAGTGGGCGGACAGTTACAGCAAGCTGCTGCGCGGCGCGCATGTGGTGATGCTGCCGGACGCAGACACCGCCGAAAACAGCTACGCGGGGCAGGAACACGGCTGGAAGGTCTGCACGTCGCTGACGCACATTGCGAAAAGCATCAAGATGGTCAACCTGAAAGCCTGCTGCCCGGAGCTGCCGCCGAAGGGCGACATCACGGACATGGTGGAGCTGATGGGCGAACGCCCTGCGATGGACGCGCTGGCGCGGCAGATTGGCGAGACGCTGCCCTTTGACCCGGCTGGGGTGAAATACTGGCTCAGCCCCAGCGAACGAGCGGCGCAGCTGTTCGGGAAGATTCCGGGATACTGCGCGGCGGATGGCTGCATTTGCCGGGTGGCAGCGGACGGAGGGCGAAAGCCCATTTGCGATTTCGTGGCGATCCCGCACAGCGAAATCATGCAGGACGATGGCGTGAACCGCAACATGGCGTTCGAGGTGGACGCATGGACGCAGGACGGACGGCAGCTGCCACGGACGCGGGTGAAGGCTTCCGACTTCGGAGGCATGAGCTGGGTCACAAGCGCATGGGGCTTGCAAGCCAATGTGATGCCGGGCAACAGCGCAAAAGATCATGCGCGCTATGCCATTGCCGCGGTGGGCAAGATGACTGCGGCGCACATCACGGAATACAGCCACACCGGGTGGCGCAAGATTGCCGGAAAGTGGTGCTACCTGTACCACGGCGGCGCGGTGGGTGCGGACGGCGTTCGCGTCAATCTGGACGGTGGTTTAAGCGGCTACCGACTGGACGGCGCAGGGGCTGCGGGCTTCGACGGCATATCGGCAGAAGCGGCAGCGGCGGCGAGCTGGGGTATCCGGAACGTCATCGCGCCGCACGTCGCCATCCCACTGCTGGGGACGATTTATCTGGCACCGCTATGGGAGTTTCTGAACCAGACGAACGTCAAGCCTTCCTACGGGTTGTATTTGGCGGGCGGGACGGGCAGCCGCAAGAGCACCAGCGCGGCGCTGGCGCTAAGCCACTTCGGAAACTTCACCAGCAAGACGCTTCCCGCCAGCTTCCACGACACAGGCAACACCATCCGGCGGCGGGCGTTCATTCTGAAGGATATGCCTTTCGTGGTGGACGACTTTCACCCGACGGGCAGCCAGCAGGAAAAGCGGCAGCTGAAGGAAATCGCGCAGAGCCTGAGCCGCATGGCGGGTGACGGCGCGGAGCGTGGGCGGATGCGCCCGGATGGCACGCTGCAACCGGCAACGCCGCCGCGGTGCGTGACCATCATCACGGGCGAGGACATCCCGGACGTGGGTGAAAGCGGACTGGCGCGCTATTACATGGTATCCATCCAGCCAAACGACGTGCCGATTAGCGCAGAGCTGACCGCTGCGCAGGAAATGGCGCGAAACGGGTACATGCAGCGCGCTATGCTGGGCTACATCGAGTGGCTGCGAGCGCAGGCGGATGAGCTGCCGGAAACGCTGCACAAGCGTTTTCTGGACATGCGCACATGGGCGACGGAGAAGGCAAAAGACCAACACGCCCGTGCGCCGGAAACCATTGCGCACATCCTGACGGGCTACTACATGATGCTGCTCTACTTCCGGCATGTGGGGTTGCTGGATCAGGACGCTTGCACGGCTGCCATTGCGGAGGCTATGGCGACGCTGACCGCCACCAGCAAGGAGCAGGCGCGCATCATCAAGGAGGACAAGCCGGTAAATATCTTCCTTGACAGCGTGGCGGAGCTGCTGGCGAGCAAGGAAGTGTTTGTCACCGACATCAGCGCAAGCGCAACAGAGGGCGGCAAGCCTTCGGCGGCCGTTGGGCGCGAGCTGGTGGGGTGCAGGGATGAAAGCTATTATTACCTCATTCCGCGGATTATTTACAAGTGTGTGCAGGAATTATGCGTGAAGCAGGGCAGCACGTTCCCGATCAGCCTGCGGAGCCTGTACCGCGACCTGCGAACGGCAGACATCCTGCGCAGCGGCGTGAACTGCACGGAAGAACGCCCCACCAAGAGCAAACGCATCGGCGACAACTCTATTTTCTACCTATGGATACCGCGGGACAAAATCGACGGCGTGCACGACGAAGGCGAAAAGCAGATGCGGATGAATTTCACGCAGGTAGAAACGAGCGACCTGCCGCCGGAATGGATATAAGACCAAAGCGCACACGTGGACGCTTTTCAAGGAAACGAAAGGAGCGAGGAACATGCAAGAAAAGCTGACAGGCAAGGAACGCACCGCGCTGCTGTATCTGGCTGCGCTGGATGATGAAATCCACAAAGCATCCCCCATTCTGCGGGAACGGCTGCGAGAAGCGTCGCCCACCGGCTGGCGGGATTGGCGGCTGGTGCAGACGATAACCGCCCGGACGCTGATGAAGCTGGTAGACACGCTGACGGACAAGGACGTGCGCTGGCTGAGCCATATGCTGGAGCATGGGCGCATGAGCATCACGCTGCCGGGACCGCTGGCAGCGCCTGATTACCTGATTGTGGATGCGCGGGACATGGCGGACATCAGCCGGATGGCGGCACGGCAGACGTGCGGGCTGTGCATGAAGGGACGCAGGGAAGCGCAGGGCTGCAAGTTGCGCAAGTGCCTCCAAAGCGTTGCGCCCATGCCGGACGGCGACATGCTGCCGGATGAGCTTTTCTGCTGCGAGTACGCGCAGGTTGACTGGGAGGGCGAGGCATGAAGCACAAAGACGGTTGCACGGCGGTTTGTCCGTATTTCGTTGCGCGGACGGGGTACAAAGGGCAGCACTTCATTAGCTGCCAGTTGGGCGACAGCATTTTTCGGCTGCGGGAGGAACGCGATCAGCACTACCGCGATTTCTGCTGCACAAGCCGGTGCCATGTATGCGAAGCGACCAAAGAGAAGCGGGAGGGACAAGCATGAGCGAGATTATCAGCAGCAAAGACATTCAGCCGGTGGTCATTCAGGTGGCCAGCGCGGAGGACGCTGCCACGCTGGCGCGCATTGAGACGGGCATCCGCACGGCAGCGCAGAACGTGGTGCAGGGCTATCTGACCATCGGCAGCTACCTGAACGAAGCGAAGGGGCGGAAAATCGTGCCGCATGGGCAATGGGAGGACTGGGTGCTGTACAACACGGGGCTGAGCCTGCGGCAAGCGCAGCAGCTGATGAAGGCGGCGCGGGAAATTCCGGAGGGCAGCGCGATGGCCGCCCTGCCACTGAGCAAGGCGCGGGTCATCCTGCACCTGCCGGACGCGGAAGAGCGGGAGACGCTGGCAAAACGGGCGACGGAAGAGAATCTGACGGTTCGCAATCTGGAAGAGCAGATCAAGCAGCTGACGAACGATGTTAGCGAAGCGCGAAAGTCCGAACGCAGGATGGCGCAGGAGGTTCAGCAAGCACAGGACATGCGCGCACGGCTGGATGCCGACCGCAGGAAGCTGGAAGGCGACCGCTATGAGATGATTCAGAAGCAGCGAGAGCGTCAGGCAGAGATTGAGCGACTGCGGGCGGCGCTGGCACAGGCGGAGCAGCAGAAGCCGCAGGAGGGCATCAGCCCGGAAGCTCAGCGACAGATTGACGCGCTGCGGCAGGAACTGGCGGACGCGGAGGACTATGCCGAACAACAAGCCACGCTGCGGCAGGAAGCGCAGCGGCAGCTATTGGAGCAGCAGAGCAGCACAGCGAGCAGTGTGGGCAATCTACCGGATACGCTGGATCTTGCAGCCGCTGTCCGCGTATTTATCGGCGCGGCGGGTATCTTCCCGCACATGGGCACCACACTGGCCAACATGGACGGCGGCAAGCGGCGGGAATTGGCGGGCTATGTGGACATGATTGCCGACTGGGTGGACGGTGCGCGGGCAGCGCTGAACAGCTGCGCGGGCGTGCTGTATGTGATGGGAGATGAGGCGCATGAATGAGCTGACGGCGAAGGTATCCGAGCCTACGGCATTGCAAAACCCCACGCCGACCGAGCTTGCGCTGCTGAAACGGCTGGAGGACTGCGCGGTGGTGATGTGCGGCATGGCGGACATGATGCGGACGACGAATGAGCGCATGGGCGCGCTGGAACGAGAGGTGCGGATGCTGACGAAGGTCACACCGGCACAGGCTACCGCCATTAACACCGCCATCAGGGAGCGGGCGGCGGCGCTGTGCCTTTCCTATCGGGCGATCGGCTGCGAGAAGCAGGCTGCCGCTGCCATCCGCAAGGCCATCCGGCAGACGATGGGCGCGCAAGCCGTGCGAGAGCTGCCGCGGTGTCAGTATGAGATTGTGATGAAGCAGGTGGCCATGTGGGACGACTACAAGACCATGAAGCGCATCAAGAACAAGGGGGTGGTGGTATGAGCGGCAACCGTTCGGCAGCTGTGCCGGACTGCAAGACGTGCCTTTATGCACAGGAATGCGAAAAGGCACAGGCGGGGCGTTTCTGTACCCGCTGGCGGAGCAAGGAACCGCCGGAGCGCAAAGCAGAAGATGATCCGAATCGCGCATGGTATGCAGGCGAACCGTCACCGTGGTGACATGAGAAAAAGGAGGGACAACATGAAACAGCACAATGAGAAGAATCTGGAAGCCGAAATACTTCAGCGGGTTGCCCAGCAGATGAATGACATAGCCGAGCAAATAGCCGCGTTTGCGCTTGATTGCACTGCCGCTATGCGCCGCGTGCTTGAAAGCAAGGCATTGCAGGAGGCGCTGCAAGCCGCGATCCAAAAGATTCAAGCCAGCCAAGCGCGCCCGCTGGGCAGCTTCGCAGAAGTTGCCGCCCACATGGAAGGCGCATACGGGCAGAATCGATATCAGGTGGGCGACATCATCCAGATGAACCACGATGATTTCGGGCTTATCAAGTGGCGCGTCATCGGCGTGGACGTGGATCAGGCAGCAGGACACCGGCACACGCTGACGGTTGCCATGGAACGCGCCGAAACCTATCGCTGGTTTTCCGAGCCCAGCAAGGAACACCCCTTCGGCAGCAACAACTACCCCGGCAGCGCCATACGCTTCTACCTCAACAATGAATTTCTCAGGGGCATCCCGGAGGAAGATGCGGAAACGCTGCTGACTACCTGCCGCCCCTGCACAGATCACGGCGAAGCGAGCAGCACCTGCGACCTTGTGTGGCTGCTGTCCGCGGCTGAAGTGGGATTCAAGGGCAACGGCATTCCGTGCGAGGGAGAACCCTATCCGTGGTATGCACAGGGCGACAGTGCCGAGCAGTGCAAAGCTGTGGACATGGACGGAGACGAAGCAGCATACTGGTTGCGCACCCCGAACGCTGGGTACGGCGGCATCGTGCGCCACGTGAGCACGGACGGCAGCCTTAGCGACGGCAGTGCGTGCTACAGCGATGGCGTGCTGGCGGCTTGCGTCATCGGCTCATCAGATTCATCCGCGCCGGTAGGCGCATCGGAACGGAGGGACGCGCATGAATAAAGCGATTTTTATTGGCAACCTGACACGCGACCCGCAGCTTCGGAGCGTGAACACACCCAGCGGCGCGGCCAGCGTCTGCGACCTGTCCATCGCCATCAACGAGCGGCGCGGAACACAAACCAAGACGACCTACGCGCAGGTAACGGTATGGCGGGCGCAGGCGGAAAACTGTGCGCGGTATCTGTCCAAGGGCAAGAAAATCGCCGCATGGGGGGCGGTAGCCGCTGTGCCCTATCAGGGGCGGGACGGCACCTGGCGGGCACAGCTGGAAATGCAAGCGGAAGAAGTCAAGTTTTTGAGCGGAAAGAGTGAAACGAGCGGCAGTGTGCCAGACGGTATGACGCAGGTGGAACCCGACGACAGCCCGTTCTGACAAGGTGAAAAACGCACACGTGGACGCTTTTGGAGGGTGAGAAGATGAAAGCCATTGAAATCCTGAACCGATGCAGGGCAGCGGACGCGGAAATCAGCCGCATCCGGCAGCGCATTGAACAGCGGAACAGCGCCCTGTACTGCATCACAGCCAGCCCCATGGATGCCAATGGCGGCAGCCGCGCCAGCGGAAATCACGATAAAATCGGGACGCTGGAGGCGGACATCGACACTTTGCAGCGGCAGATGCTGGCGCGCAAGCGGGCAAAGCAGGTGGAAATTGCCGCCGCGTGTGCGCTGCTGGATTATCTGGACGCGGCAAGCAGCGACGTTCTCTACCGCTTTTATGTGCTGGGCGAAACCGCCGTAGCCATCGCCGCCGCGTGTGGGTATCAAGCCGGGACGGTGCGGGCAAAAAAGGCCGAAGCGCTGAAGCTGCTGGCAGAGATGGACAGCGCGCAGATTGACGCAACGCTGCCGGGCTGGTATCTGCGCGGGGACAAGGACGGCAGCAACGGCAGCAACTTCAACAGCGCTGACCTGCCGAAATGGCAGGAACGGGACGCGCCGCCCGTGTGAATCCAAAGCGCTGCGCATGCACATACCAAAACATAGCGCAACAGTAGATATACACACCGCTGCGCTTCAAATACATAGTGCTGCGGTAGATATATATTGACCTTCATTGACCTTCACCCAATAGACTACCAAAAGCGCTTGACCTGTGATATGATTAGAATGCAGCAAAGCAAGCGAGAGGACAGAGGCAAAAAGCCGCTGCCCTCTTTTTCGTTCCCCGGAGGTGCAGCATGAAACACTACAAGCCCAGCGACCCATTCTATCACAGCGAAGCGTGGAAGAAAGCGCGAAAAGCCGCATTAGTGCGCGACGGCGGCATGTGCCAGGACTGCATGGCGCGATTCCGGGCAGGATACGGGAAGAAACCGCGCCGGGCGGACATGGTGCATCACATTCTTTCGCGTGAGACCCGCCCAGATCTTGAACTGTGCTTGGAGAATCTTATCAGCTTGTGCAGCGAGTGCCATAATAAAAGACATCCAGAAAAAGGCGAGCAGGCCAAACAAGTCACAGCGGGAAAAACACGGATGCGGATTATCAAGATATAGGAGGCATGTGCAGAATGAACGCAGCCATGAAAGAGCAGCATTTCAGCCGGATTAACGACGAAAGGGCACGCCGGGTCTACGACTATCTTTGCGCAAGCTGCGAACTGCGCGAGGGCGGGCTGACGGATGCGGATCAAATGCTGGTATACGACTACGCCTATGCGGAGCAGGTGAAGCAGCAGCTTCAGGACGACATCAAGGCGCGGGGCATTGGACGCGAGTACACCAACGGGCGGCAGAAGTACTGGCAGGACAACAAGAGCGTGCCGCAGCTGCGGGCCTACTGCGATCAGCAGCGGAAAACCCTTGCGGAACTGCGGTTGACACCCACGAGCAGGAAGGCGGCGGCTTTAGACCTTGACGACGATTTCGCCACCTACTGAGCGCAGCCCCGACCTGTCCGGCGTACTGGCGCGGTGCTACGGCTATGCGCGGGACGCAACAGCGGGGCGCATTGTAGTTGGCGAAAAGGTTCGTCTGGCCTGCCGCCGTTTTCTGGACGAACTTGAAAAGCAGAACAACCCGGATTACCCGTGGCGCTTCGATGAAGCCCTTGCCGCACGGCCTGTGGGCTTCATGGAGCGCTTTTTGGTACCCACCAAGGGTGACTACGACCGGCTGGAGCTGATGCCGTGGCAATGCTTCATTGAGTGCAACCTCTACGGCTGGGTAGACAAGCGGACAGGGCTGCGCAGATTCCGCGAAGCCCTGATTTTGGTTGGCACCGGCAACGGCAAAAGCACGCTGATGGCGGGCAACGCGACCTTTGGCGCTTGCAAGGATGGCGAGCGCGGCGCAGATATTTACCTGTTGGCAAACAGCAAAGACCAAGCGGGCATCGTTTTCAACGAGTGTCTGGGGCAGATTCGCGCCAGCAAGCCGCTGGCAAAGCGCTTCCGCACACTGCGCGACGGCGTATACTATGACGCGATGAGCGCCAGCATCCGCCACCGCGCCAGCGACAGCAAGCGGCTGGACGGCTTGAACCCGCACATGGCTATTTTTGATGAAATCCACGAATTTCGAGACTACAAGCTTATCAACATCATCAAGCGCAAGAACGTGAAGCGCCGCCAGCCGCTCATCTTGTACATCACCACCATGGGGTATGTGACGGACGGGCCGCTGGCGGACTACTACGGGCTTTTTTCCGATGTGCTGATACCGGGCAAGATCAAGCCGGAGGTAGCCGACCGGCTTTTTTCGTATATCGCGGAGCTGGATGCCAGGGACGACATCGAGGACACCAGCTGCTGGGTAAAGGCGAACCCCGGTTTGGGCGTTGTGCTGCACATGCGCGACCTGCTGGACAGCTGGGAGCGGGCGAAGAAGGTGCCGCGAGAACGGGCGGACTTCATTTGCAAGCAGCTCAACATCATGGTGCAGGCGGACGACATGGCGTTTATATCGCCGGACGTGATGCCGCGAAATCTGGCAACCATCCCGGAGGAAAATCTGCTGGGGCGGCGCTGCTTCGGCGGCTTCGACCTATCCAGCCGGGAGGACTTCACCGCCGCCGCGCTGGAATTTCCGCTGGACGACGGGCGTTTTTATGTGCTGCTGCACAGCTGGGTGCCGCGCCGAAAGGTAGAAATGGATCAGGAGAAAATCGACTACTACGGGATGGCCATGCGGGGGCTGCTGACCATTGTCGAGGGCGAGTACATCAGCCAGGACGATGTTTATCAGTGGTTCTGCGCACAGGCGGAAAAGTACGAAATCACCGCCATCGGCTACGACCCGGCGAACGCGGTGAAACTGCGGCAGATGCTTGAAATGAAGGGCTTCAACTGCCAGATTGTCCGGCAGGGGCCGCTAACGCTCAACGACCCGATGAAGGACGTGAAGGAGCTGCTGCTGGGCGGGCGCATCGTCTCCAACGGCGACCCGATGCTGCGCTGGTACACCGAAAATGTGCGCATCAGTGCGCAGCGCCAGCACACCGACAAGGCGAACTGGATGCCGACGAAAAACAACCGCTATCGCAAAATCGACGGCTTCATGTCGTGGCTGGACGCGCACTGCATCCAGATGCAGCAGAATCCGGGTGGCGTTCCGGCAGCGCCGCCAGCGGTTTATTCCATCCGGCTGGACAGCAGCCGGGCAAGGGGTAGAAGAATGAGAGGGGGCTATTAAGGCATGGGACTTTTCAGCCGTTTCCGCAACGAGAACAAGGCGAGGGACAAGCCCCGCGTGCGCGTGTTCGACCGCGGCAAGGTGACAAGCATCACGCGCCCGCGGGCAGACGTGACGCTGCAAGGGCATGAAGCCATCTATGCGGCGGTGACGCGCATTGCCAACACCGTGGCGAGCATCCCAGTACACGTCTACAAGGGACGGGAACGGCAGGACACACACCCACTGGAAAAGCTGCTGAACCTATCGCCAAACCCCAGCATGAGCGCCTACATCTTCAAGCAAACGATGGAAGCCTTTCGCAACACGGAGGGCATGGCGTATGCGCTGATTATCCGGGACGGGCTGGGCGAAATCACGCGATTGGACGTACTTGACCCGACGCGGGTGCGCCCACTGATTGAGAGGGACAGCCGGGAAATCTGGTATGACATCACGCTGGAGGGCAAGACGTACCCGATACCGGGCTATATGGTGCTGGCGCTGAAGCACATGAGCGCCAACGGCATCAGCGGCATCCGACCGCTGGACGTGCTGCGCGGCAGCCTGGACTACGACGCAGAGGTGAAGGAAATCAGCCTGAACCAGCTGGACGGCATCAACCACGGCGTGATGCTGGAAGTGCCGGGGCAGGCGCTGGACGAAACGCGCAAGGCACAAATCGTGGCTGATTTTCTGGATGCCTACGAAAGCAGCGGGCAGCGGGTGCTTGTGCTGGAAGGCGGCATCAAGGCGACGACCTTCAATCAATCACCCGTAGACGCGCAGCTGATGGATGTGGAGCGCATCACGCGCAACCGCGTCGCCACGGTCTACAATCTGCCGCCGCACATGCTGGGCGATTACAGCGACACGAGCTTCAGCACAGCAGAGCAGCAGATGCAGGAGTTTTTGCAGCTGACCATTATCCCGATTGTGCAGCAATGGGAGGATGAGCTGAACCGCAAGCTGCTGAGCGACGCGGACTACAAGGTGGGCTACCGCTTCCGCTTCGACACGGACAGCCTGATCCGCGCCGACATGGTGGCGATGGCGAACAAGTACCAAATGGCGATCCGCGGCGGATGGATGCGGATGAACGAGGTGCGCGAGCGAGAAGGGCTGCCGCCCGATCCGAATGGGGACGAATTGATGTGCGCACGCGACATCATCCCGCTGCGCATCATGGTGGAGCACCCGGAGCTGCTGCTGACGGGTTCCATCGCCCAAAGTGACGAAGGAGGGAACGCATGAGTACATTCTGGAACTTCACCCGTGACGATGCCACGGGCAACGGCACGATCCAGCTGGACGGCGAAATCGTGACGGAAAGCGACTGGTGGGGCAGCGGCGGGCAGGTGGTGGCGCGGAGCTTCCGCAACCGGCTGGCAACCTGCAAGGACATCACGGTCTACATCAATTCGCCGGGCGGCGACGTGTTTGCTGCTGCGGAGCTGTACACGGCGCTGCGGGAACACACGCAGGGCAAGGTGACGGTGAAGGTGACGGGCATCGCGGCAAGCGCGGCTTCGCTGGTGGCGATGGCCGGGGATGAAGTACTCATGTCGCCGGTGGCGTACATGATGATTCACAACCCGTGGAGCATGACGGCGGGCAACAGCGCCGACCACCGCAAGGAGGCCGACGTACTGGACGAAATCACCGAGGGGCTGCTGGCAGCCTACACCGCCAAAACCGGCAGGAGCCGGGACGAAATCGCCGCCATGCTGGACGCTGAAACCTACATGAGCGCGCAGAAATGCGTTGATTTGGGCTTTGCGGACGGCATCTTGTACCAAGAGGACGGCGACGGCGAAAAAGAGAAGCAGCCCGCCGCCAGCGTGATGATGCAAGGCAAGCAGCACGGCAGGGCCGCGGCGCTTGCACGGGTGCAGCCCAGCCTTGCCGAGCTGAACCGCCGGGCAGAAATCATTCGCCGGGCGAAGATCATCGGCGAAACCATTCGATAAGCCAAAAGCGACCACGTGGTCGTTTTTATTTTCCCCTGAAAAGAAAGAAGGAGGACAACGAACATGACTTTGGCTGAAATGATGAACGAAATCAATGCGCTGGGGCGCAACATCCGCGCCGCTGCCGACCGCCTGATGGCGGATGCTGCGGACAACACCCACGACATGCAGGACATCGAGCGCCAGCAGAATGCCCTGCGCGACATGAATAACCGCATGGCGGCGCTGCGGCTGGCGTACACCACGCAGGAGGACGCGGAGCGCGGCAATCTGACCGCGCCGCAGGGCAGCGGCAACCCGGCGCAGGAGCGCAGCCTGCACGACATGCTGGCGAGCCGTGAGTATGCCAACGCCTTTGCGCACGCGATTCGCACCGGCGCAAAGCCCGGACGCGACCTGTTTGCGGACAAGCACAAGGTGCTTTATGATGCGCTGACCATCGCTGGCGGCGACCCTGCGGGCGAGGATGGCGGCTTCCTTGTGCCGGAGGACATCGACCGCAGCATCCGCGAATACAGCCGCGCCCTTGACCCGCTGGAAGAGCTTTTCAACGTGGAAAGCACCACCACGAACAGCGGCTGGCGCGTGGTTGCCACCGACCCCACCAAGGGCATGACCAAGCTGACCGGCGAGGGCACAAACATCACCGGCAGCGGCGAAGAACCTACTTTCAAAAAGGTAACGTACACGCTGGACACCTACGGCGATTGGCTTCAGGTATCCAATGAGCTGGCGAACGATGAGGTGGCGAACCTGTTCGCGTATATTTCCCGCTACTATGCGCGGAAATACACCATCACCAACAATGGCATTCTGAAGGCGCAGCTGGAGAAGCTGACCGCGGGCGCTGTGGCAAAAACGGACGACGCGCTGGCTGCCATCAAGAAGGTGCTGAACGTGGAGCTTGACCCCGCCATCAGCGTGCTTTCCACCATCATCGTCAATCAGGACGGGTTCAATTATCTGGACGCGCTGAAGGACGACAACGGCCGCCCGCTGCTGATGCCCGACCCGACCAACGCCACGGGCACGCTGCTGAAAGGCCGCCGGGTGAAGGTGCTGTCCAACGCCGTGATGCCGACCCGCACGGTATCCACCACCGGCGCGACCAAGGGCGACTACTACCCGATTTATATCGGCGATTTCACGCAGTACGCCACGCTGTTCCAGCGCCAGCCGCTGGAGCTGACCAGCACGGACATCGGCGGCACGGCCTTCCGCACCAACAGCATCGAAACGCGGTGCATTGCGCGCATGGGCGCGAGCGTATTCGACAGCGCCGCGGCGGTACGCAAGGAAATCTTTATTCCCGCGACCTGATAACAGGCGGCGGGCGGTGTGATGCGCTGCCCGCCGCGGAAAGGACAGGCGAATGGCAACAATTAGCACGGAGATGAGCCAGCAGACCACCGCGAACGTCTACAACGACAAGGGCAGCGAACGGGTGCTGGCGGTATCCGCCACATGCAGCATCAGACCGGGGCGCGGGCTGAACATCAGCATCGACATCAGCGACAGCGACGCGCTGGAAGGCGTGAAAGAGGAAGCCGCGGCGGGGCTGGCTGCCTATCTGGGGCAGGAGCTGCAAAAGGCGGCAGGGCTGGGCATCCCGATCGCGCTGCCGACCGTACAAAGCGACTAAGGAGGTGCGCAGGTGCCGGACATGGACATGGTGCGGCGATTCGCCGGGTGCGACGACGACGCGGACAGCGCGGTGCTGGAAGCCTGCGTGAATGCCGCAGAAGCATGGTACGAAGCGGCAGGCGTTCCGAAGCCCAGCGCGCCGGATCCCCTCTATGATTTTTGGTTGGCGAATCTGGCGGCGTGGATGTACGACATGCGCGGCGCAGGCGGCGACAGCACGACGGTGCCGCCCTACATCGTCACCAGCGTGCATCAGCTGCGGCCGATAAAGGCAAGGGAGGCGGGCGCATGAAAGCGGGCGACCTGCGGCACAGGATCACGCTGCAACGCGCAGAAACCCACACGGATGAGCGCGGCAGACGTATCACCGCGTGGCGGGACGTGGCGACGGTGATGGCAGCTATGGCGGACGTATCGCAAAAGAATCTGTACGTTGCGCAGGCATACCACGCCGAGGACATTCTGACCTTCACCATCCGCTACCGCCGGAGCATCCGGCAGGAGCAGCGGGACAGCTGGCGGGTGCTGCATCAGGGCATTCACTACGAAATCGTGCAGGTGAACGCGCTGAGCTATCAGGGCGATTACATGCGGCTGCAATGCCGAGCGATACAGGGCAAGGGAGTGTAAAGCATGGGAGCCTTTGCAGCGGGCGGCATTGCCGCCGAAATGGCGAAGTTTGAGAAGCTGGCGCGTGGGAGCGAAGCAAGCTGCAAGAAGGCCGTAAAGGCTGGCGGGCAGCTGCTGGCGGAGAAGCTGAGCGCCGCCGCGCCGGTCCGGACGGGCGCACTGGCGGCGAGCATCAAGGCCGGGGCGGTTAAATACAGCGCGGCGGACGGCTACTATTGCGAGGTTGCACCCACGGGAACGAACGCCGAGGGCGAGAACCTTGCGAAAATCGGTAATATTCTGGAATACGGGCGGAGCAACATGCCCGCCCGGCCATGGTTTGTGCCGACGGTGGACAGTGCTGTGGAAGAAGTGAACAGCGCTGTCCGCGAGACATTTCAGGCGGCGCAGGGAAAGGAATGAGCGGCATGGAGGACAAGCTGGAGGCTTTTCTGATGACGGCGCTGCATTCCCTGCCCTGCCCGGTCAGCCAGCCGCCTGGCGGCGCGGAGAACGAAACCTATGTGACCTTCAACGAGGCGAGCGGCGCACCAGCGGAGCATGCCAGCAACGCACCCACGCGGACAAAGCATCTGGTGCAGCTGCACGCTTTCAGCCACCGGGAGGACGGAGCGCACCGGCGTGCTTTTTTCGCCGCGTTGACACTGCTGGAAAAGGCAGGTGCACGGGTACAGAGCTGGGGACCGGACGACTATGAGAAGGACACAGGCATCCACCACATGGCGGCAACCTTCGCCGTGTGGATGAAGTGGAACGATGAAAAGGAGGACTAAGCACATGGAAGGATACTATACCGGCGTACTGGACATTTACTATGCCCTGATTACCAAGCCCGAAACGGCCACGACCAAGCCGGTCTATGCTGCGCCCGCAGTGATGGGCAAGACCATCGAAGTGACGATTACGCCCAACTACAAGGAGGGCAGCGTCTACGCCAGCAACGTGGCGACGCGCAATGAAAAGCGCGTGGACAGCTACACGGTGAGCGTGAACGTGGACAAGCTGCCCTATGCGGTGCGCAAGGCGCTGCTGGGGCGCACGCAGGATAGCAAGGGCGTGCAGATTATCAAGGGCGGCCAGAAAGCGCCGGAAGTGGCCATCGGCTTCGCCATGACGCTGGATGACGGCAGCAAGGAGCTGTGGTGGATGTACAAGGGAACCTTTGCGGAACCCACCAGCACGGCGCACACGGACAGCAGCAGCACGACCTACCAGCACCCGACGATTGAGGGCAAGTTCGTCCGCCGGGAGTGCGACGACGCGCTGGCTGCGGTTGTGGACACGGCAGACAGCAGCGTGGCGGACAACGTTAAAACCGACTGGCTGCAAAGCGTCTACGAAGAGGCGGTCTAAGCAAGCAACAGGGGCAGCGGTCAAGGTTGAGCGCTGCCCCATACTTTTCAGCATCGGAGGGGACAAAAATGGCAGAAGAAAAGCAGGTGCGCGGGCGCGACATTGCCGCGCCGCTGGACACGCTGGAAGTCAGCGGGAAGCAGTACAAGCTGGCATTCACGAACGAGACTTTCCGGCTGGCGGAGGACGTGTACGAATACCGCTATGGCAGGGCGAAGAACTTCGCGGAAATCGCCATGGACTTGACGCGCAGCAAGATCGGTGCAATCATGGCGATCCTGTACGGTGCGATTGTGGCAGCCGCGCCGGAAACGGCGATGACGTGGGAGGATTTCACGCGAGATTTCCGCATTACGGCAATTCCGGGTGTGGCGGATAAGCTGATGGTGGGCGTAACAGACGCGCTGCCGGAGGCGGACAAGCAGGACGATGCAAACCCCTGAACCGCGCCGGGCAAGCGACCCGGTATCCGTGGGAATGGCTATACTACCGGGCGCTGGCCTGCGGCATGGGCGCGGAAACCTTCTGGAAAAGCAGCCCGCGTGCCGTGCTGCTGATGTATGACGTATACAGGGAGGCGCACGGCGGAAAGCCGAAAGCGCAGCAGCCGGTGAGGCTGAACAGAATACCGAGATAAAATGAGCCTGCATCTGTACGGCATGGAGCAGGATGGCGAAAGCGCACACGTGGACGCTTTTCAAAAAGAGTTGGAGAAATCCAGCTCTTTTTCTTTATCGCTTAACTTAAAAACGGAGGGGAAAGTATGCCGGACGAGGGCATCCAAACAAAAGTCAGCGTTTTAGGCGACAAAGAGTACAAGGCCGCGCTGTCCGACATCACCCGGCAACTGACTGTGCTGAACACGGACATGACTGCCAGCCAGAGCGCCTTCGCCGGGCAAGCGGACAGCATGGAGGCCATGCGGAGCAAGCTGCAAAGCCTGCAAGCTATCTATGCCGCGCATCAGCAAAAGGTTGAACTGATTGCCGCGCAGCTGGAAAAAGCGAAGCAGGAGTATGGCGAGAACTCCAAGCAAGCCGACAACCTGAAAATCGCGCTGAACCGGGCGACCACTGCTATGAACAAGGTGGGCAGTGAAATCAGCACGACGGAAAACGCACTGAACGATATGCAGAGCGCCAGCGAAACCGCCGAGGACAGCATGGGCGACCTGAGCGCCCAGACCGAGGAACAGGCCAAAGTCAGCGGCGAGTTGGCGGACGCTGCGGACAAGGCCGGGGATGCCGTCAAGGGCGAGGGCAGCGAAGCCGACGACGCGGAGAAGAAGAACAGCAAGCTAAAGGAAGCGCTTCAGAGCGCTGGCAGCGCGGCGGGCGGGGCGCTGGTGGCCGGATGCAAAGCGGCCGCGGCGGCAATGGCTGCCATGGGCGCAGCAGCGGCGGCTGCGCTGAAAGCATCCTTTGACATGGCGAAGGGCGCGGGCACCTATGCGGACGATGTGGCAACGCTGTCCGTGCAGACGGGGGTCAGCACCCAGCGGCTGCAAGAATGGAGCTACGCCAGCAATTTTATCGACACGTCCGTCGAGCGTGTCAGCGACAGCATGAAAGACCTGTCCAAGCACATGGCGGAAGGCTTCGCTGACAGCAGTGGCGCAGCATATCAAAATTTCGTTCAGCTGGGTGTGTCCATCAAGGACTTCGACGGCAACATGCGCGGAACAGAAGACGTATTCTGGGACGCTATCGACGCGCTGCACAACATGGAGGCGGGCGCTGAGCGCGATGCGCTGGCAATGCAGTTGTTTGGCGATAGCGCACGCGAACTGAACCCGCTGATTGAGGCGGGCAGCGCGGCATGGCGGGAAATGGGCAAAGAAGCGCAAGCCATGGGCACAGTTTTCAGTGATGAGAACATTGCCAAAATGGGCGCGTTTGACGACAGTATGCAGCGCTTCAGCGCTACGGGGACGGCGCTGAAAAACAGCATCGGGCTTGTGATGATCCCGGCGTTTCAGCCGCTGATTGAAACCGCCACCAGCGCCATGGGGCAAGTGGCGGTCGCTTTGCAGGACGGGCTGGAGCCGGACGAACTGCCGGGCATTCTGAACGGGCTGCTGAACATGGTGAGCGGCGCGCTGGACGATGTGGCGGGGCTAATTGAGGAAGCGCTGCCCATTGTGTCGGCGGCGGTGACGCAGGTGGTGGGCGCGCTGGCAGAGCGGCTGCCGGGGCTGCTGACGAAGCTGCTGCCCGCTGCCATGCAGCTGCTGAACAGCGTGGTGAGCGCCATCACCGCCAACATCGGGCCAATTACGGCACTGGCATCGACGCTGGTGCAGAGCCTTGCCAGCCTACTGAGTGAGAACGCGGACGCATTGGCAGACAGCGCGCTGACGCTGATGGGCGGGCTGCTGGACGGTATTCTGGGCGTGCTGCCGGAGCTGCTGAGCGCGGGCATCACCATCGTGGTGAAGCTGGCGGCGGGGCTGATTAAGGGCATCCCGAAGCTGGTGGCGAAACTGCCGGAAATCGTGCAGGCCATTTGGGGCGGGCTGACATCCACCGACTGGGGGCAGGTTGGCAGCGACATCCTGCAAGGCGTGCTGGACGGGCTGGCTGGCATCGGCGAGTTCATCCTTGACCTGCTGGGCATTCCGGCAGACAGCGGACTGACGAGCGCATGGGCGAGCTTTTCCGGGGGCATCAAGGATGCCATCACGGGTATTCTGGGCGGCATTGGCGGATTCCTGGGCAGCCTGCTCAACCCGCCTGGTGAAGGCGAACAAACCAGCATCAGCGGGCTATGGAGCAGCTTCGCGGGCACGGTTGGCACTACGATTCAAGGCGTGCTGTCCAGCGTGACGGCATTTTTCAGCACGCTGTTCAACCCGCCAGCAGACGGCGAGCAAACGCAGCAGGCGCAGGAATGGGGTAGCTTCGCGGAAACGGTGGTGGATACCATCGGCACGGCGCTGCAAGGCAGCGCGGAGCTTGTCAGCGCCATCTTTACTGGTGGCAAGGCCGCCATCGAAGCATTCCCGTGGGAGGACACCGGCACGAAGCTTGGCACGCTGGCAGGTAAGATTGCCGGGTTTGCGCTGGACGGTCTCAGCGGCGTGTTTGACGCTGGCAGCGCTGCCATCACGGCATTCCCGTGGACGGACGTGGGCGAAAAGCTGGGCGAAGTTGCGGGCAAGTTGGCGCTGCTTGAACTGAATGCCATTGGCGGCGTGTTCGATACGGGCAGTGCTGCCGTCAAGGCATTCCCGTGGGAGGACACCGGCACGAAGCTGGGCGAACTGGCGGGCAAGATTGCCGGGTTTGCGCTGGACGGCCTCAGCGGCGTGTTTGACGCTGGCAGCGCTGCCATCACGACATTCCCGTGGACGGATGTCGGCGAAAAGCTGGGCGAAGTTGCGGGCAAGTTGGCGCTGCTTGAGCTGAATGCCATTGGCGGCGTGTTCGATACGGGCAGTGCTGCCGTCAAGGCATTCCCGTGGGAGGACACCGGCACGAAGCTGGGCGAACTGGCGGGCAAGATTGCCGGGTTTGCGCTGGACGGCCTCAGCGGCGTGTTTGACGCTGGCAGCGCTGCCATCACGACATTCCCGTGGACGGATGTCGGCGAAAAGCTGGGCGAAGTTGCGGGCAAGTTGGCGCTGCTTGAGCTGAATGCCATTGGCGGCGTGTTCGA